>Ga0187782_10002190_pt1 | contig 14353 bp, 13 predicted proteins | sample 0715_SJ02_MP15_2_FD_132454 | JGI IMG/M metagenome (GOLD analysis project Ga0187782, IMG submission 132454) | Tropical peat soil microbial communities from peatlands in Department of Meta, Colombia - 0715_SJ02_MP15_20_MG | ecosystem: Environmental > Terrestrial > Soil > Wetlands > Peat | place...
CAGGGTGATCGATACGGAAAAGGTAAAGAACGTAAAGGAGCGGCAGATGGTCTATATCCGGGAGGTAAGGAAATGACCGAGTACAATCCGTCTTATACCGGGACCGTGACCCGGTACGTGGTGGTGGAATCGTATACGGTGACTCCGGCGGATGTGGCGATCCGGGCGTACGAGGTGGCAAAGGGAGTGATGATCAAGGAGAACTGTTTTGGCCTTGTCATCATGGGAAAAGAGGAGGATGTCAACCGCGTGATCGCCGAGGTGCGCAAACTTGACCCGGCCCATATCTTTGTAAAAGACCGGGGCTTCCCGCCCGGTGATGCCCGGAGGTGCCGGGCAACTCTTGGCGGCGCACGCCCCGGGTTCCACGGGATAGAATTCGAGATGACAATCCTCCCCTACATCTCAAACGGCCTGGAAAAGACACAAACCCTTGACACCGCGAACGTCCCGGTGCCGGCAAAAGCGCCTCCGGACTGCCGGCTTAACGTGTACACCTTAAAGAAAATGATCGATACACAGGAGCCCTGAAATCCATGGCAAAAATCTTCATCTATCCCACAACGAGCCTGATCCTTTCCGATATGGTGACCCGGTTCGGGCATAAGCCGCTCGGATCGGCAATCGCCATCCGCGAACGCGTCCAGACCCCGGGGTTAGAGTCCTCTCCGCTCCAGATCACTCCCGAGGAGCCAAAGAAAGGGCTCCGCTGGGCGGCAGTCGAGGTCCCTGCCGGGGTCCGGGGGCGCATGGCCCTGTACGGTCCCATGGTGGAGGAATGCGATGCCGCGATCATTATCAATAATGCCGATCTCGCGTTCGGCTGCATGGGCTGCGCACGGACAAACGAGCTCCTCAAGTTCCTCCTCCGGCAAAAGGAGATCCCCCGGCTCGAGCTCGAGTACCCGAAAAACGAGGCAGAAGGTGTACAGTTCGTGGCATCGATCAAAAAGTTCCTGACTGAACTAGGGGGGACGAAATGACGGCCCCGGTACGGATTGCCCAGCTCTCCTGCGGTGCGGACTACTCCGGGGTGCAGGAAGAGATAAACTCCGCGGCCCGGTCGGTGAATGGCGAGATCTTCTTCCCGGACATAGCGCTCAAAGACATTGTGCGTGACTTTGATGCATTCGGCCTCGAGGTAAGGAGTCCCGACTTAAAGCTCTCCATCGCCCGGGCAAAGGCCCTGGTTGAGGGGCGGGTGGAGGCGGACGCGGTCTTTATTGCAACCTGCTTCCGTTGCGCTGAGGCAGCAATTGTCAGAAACGAACTGCGGCGGTACATCCACGAGCACTCGAAGCTTCCCGTCGTAAGCTACTCCTTTACCGAGCGGACAACCGCGGGAACGCTCCTTACCCGTATGGAGGCCTTAACCACCATTGCCCGGCGCCGGGCGCTCCTTGCCCGAGAGGTACAGGAGGGCATTACGCTCGGGATAGATTCCGGGTCCTCCACGACCAAAGCCGTGATCATGAAGGACAACAAGATCCTCGGGACCGGCTGGCAGCCCACTACCGAGGTGCTCCAGAGCGCACATGGCGTGGTCGATCATGCCCTTGCCGAGGCCGGCATGAAAATGGCGGACATAGAGGCCATCGGCACGACCGGCTACGGGCGCTTTCTGGTGGGTAAAGAGTTCAACGCTGATCTTATCCAGGAAGAGCTGACGGTAAACTCGAAAGGTGCCGTCTACCTTGCAAACCGGCAGCGGGGACCGGCTACCGTGATTGATATCGGCGGGATGGACAACAAGGCGATCACCGTGATGGACGGGATCCCCGGCACATTTACCATGGGCGGTATCTGTGCCGGCGCGAGCGGGCGGTTCCTCGAAATGACCGCAAAGAGACTCGGGGTTGACATCACCGGCCTTGGGCCCCTCGCCATGAAAGGTATGGGCGCGAAAGTGCCGATGAACAGTTATTGTATCGTCTTTGGGACGCAGAGCCTCGTAAATGCCCTTGCCGCCGGCAGCAGCAGGGAGGACGTTGCCGCTGCCGCCTGCCACAGTGTTGCCGAACAGGTCTTCGAACAACAGCTCCAGGAAGTGGATATCAAGGAGCCGGTGATCATGGTCGGCGGATCCTCCCTCATCGAGGGACTCGTGCTTGCAATGGGCGAGCTCTTAAAGACAAAGGTCGTTGTCCCGCCCTATTCCCAGTACATCGGTGCAGTCGGGTCGGCGCTCCTCGCGTCAGGGTACATCCGGGACGGGGACAATGCAGGCCATTGAGTATTTCGAGGTCGAGTGCCCCGAGGCGCGGGGCGGGGAGAACTACCGGCAGATCGCAAACGATGTGCTGCTCGACCATAACATGCTCAGGGTTGTCCAGAAGATCCATGTGTTCATCGACCCGAAGGTCCCGATCTTTGTCGCGGTGGGAACCCTCAAAAAGATCACCACGGTGATAAAGGTAGGGGATATCGCAAATGTCAACCCGCAGGAGGGAAAGTTCACGCTTGCCATATCGGATGAGACCTATCTCGCACCCATGCTCAAGGTCTTCTGGGACAAATTCGGCAAGGACCACGTGGACCAGCCGGACCGGTTCACGGTCATCCTTTCCGGGGTTTCGATCGGTGCCCGGGAGCTCGAGGACATGCCCATCATCGACCCGAGCGAAGCACTCTACAAGGATTTGGTGTACGCCCTCCGCTGCATCTGCCCGGAGGGTTTCCGGGTCCGGAGCGAGAACTACGGGTCCGAGAAATTCTCCTTTGTGGCAAGCGAGGACATGCTCACCGACACCTCCCTGGCACTGGTAAAAGAGAAGTTTGCGCTTATGGGGGAGACTCCATGATCCTCGTGCCCATCACCTACAAGGGCGGGGTGTACCGCCACAACGAGATCATCGACCTCATCGAAGATCTCGGGGGCTACATTGTCCAGAAGCACATGATCGCCCAGGAAGTCGTGCTGCAGTGCTTTGTGCCTAAGGATGACGTGGACCTGATCCGGGCGATCGGAAAACCGCTTGCGGGAGAGGTTATCGACTCCCCGCTCGTAGGGACCGAGATCGCGGTCGTGAGTATGAGCCTGGAGATCCACCATCTCCCGCACCCCTCCTGTGACATCGCAGAGTACGTGCGCCGGCTGGGAGCGAAAAGCAACATGGTGGGGATGGCCCGGGGCGTGGGAAAGAGGATCGCCGGGATCAACGACGAGGAACGCGATGTGATAAACGAGCACGATATCGCGGTATACCTCATGGGGAACTTCGAGCACTGTATAGAAAAGAAGATGCCCGTGCTGCTGCGCGGCATCGAAGTGCCGGTCGTGGTCTGCGGCGGCCCGGACAAGGAGGTACTCGAGCGGATCGTGGAGCCCGGAGTGGACGGGTACGTGGGAAACGTCGGCCGGTTCATGCACCGCACCAAGGAGTCCGAAGAGCTCACCAAGCTCGACGAGATTATAGCAGAGGTCACCCGCGTGCTTGGAAAGCGGCGGGAGGAGATCGCGAAGGACCCCCTCTCGGTGGCCCCCGCACGGCTCATGGACGTAATCAAGGAGAAGGTGCCGGCTATCCATGAGGTCACCTCCCCGACGCCGCTCACCGTCCAGATGGCGGGGCTCCGGGTGAAGCTTCCGTACGATTCCTTTGCCGGGGTACTCAGGACAACCGAGATCGAGGACGGGATCACGATCGGCGATATCACGAATATCGAACCCTCCCGGATGAGGGACTACATCATCCTCCGGGTCAGACCGTTCTCGGAGACCAACACGGTAATTTAAGGAGAAGATCATGGGACGCAGGCAGGAAGAGGAATTCGAGGACCGGCTCAAGAAGATAGTCGAACAGGGAGCGGAGGCCACCTCGGAAGAATGGCTGAAGATCATTGAGCGCGAGTACGGGAAAGTGCCGCTCATCTTCCAGCGCATGGGCGAGCGCCCCGAGGTGCTCATCTCCCACCTGCTGTACAAGAGCAGTGTTGCTGAGACAAGCAGCCTTGACCCCAAGTACGCGGAGCTGATCAGCATGGCGGTGGGGGCTGCTCTTAAATGCCAGTACTGCACGAGCTACCACATGCAGGCAGCGGCCCGGATGGGTGCGACCCGCGACGAGATCCTCGAAGTGATCCTGCTCTCGGGGATGATCGCAAACTCGTCCGTGCTTGCCAATGCCTACCGGGTGATCGACGAGAGACTGGAGAAGTGCTTCCCCTGCGAGGTAAAAAGCGTAGTAAAACGGCCGGCCAAACCGGCCCGGGCAAAACCAAAAGCCGCCAAAGCGCGGGCACGAAAATAAGAAAATAACGGCTCGGGCGTTTTTTCTTTTTTCGCATCCCCAAACAGTTGTTGGATCCAAACCTGTACTGATGGAGCAGGAATTTTGCGGGGCGCATGCACTTTTTCCCTGCCTGACTCCCGCTAATAAAGTTCATGGAATGAGGTGCAGCAGGATACCCTGCCAGTGCCCGGGATCCGGCTTGCACTCCTGCTCTCACATCCTTTTAAGGATCCCGTGCCCACCTTTACCATAATGTGCGGTATCGCGGGGCAGTACTGTTATACAGGGGGAAGGCCGGAACGCCGCCTCCTCTCTGCCATGTCGGAGAGGCTTGCCCATCGCGGTCCTGACGGTGAAGGCACCCACGTGAGCGGGAGTATCGGCCTTGTCCACCGCAGGCTTGCCATTATTGACCTCTCCCCCGACGGCCTCCAGCCGATGACCAACGAAGATCGCACACTCTGGCTGGTCTTCAACGGCGAGATCTACAACTTTGTCGAGCTCAGGGAGGAACTCTCGCACAAGGGCCACACGTTCTACTCAAAGTCCGACACCGAGGTGATCCTCCACGCGTATGAGGAGTGGGGGCACGAATGCCTTGCCCGGTTCAACGGCATGTGGGCATTTGCCCTCTGGGATGAAAAAAAGCAGGAGCTTTTCTGCGCCCGGGACCGGTTCGGAATCAAACCGTTCTATTATGCAGAGGCCGGCGGATCATTCCTGTTTGCCTCCGAGATCAAGGCGCTGCTTGCCCACCCGGTGGTGGGAAAACGCCCGGACGACGAGATGCTGGGCACCTTCCTTGCCTGGGGGGTGCAGGACCACTGCAGCCGTACGATGTTTATGGGTATCTCCCAGATCGAGCCTGCCCATGCGCTGGTGGTAACAAAAGACGGGATAAACCCCCCCTTCCGGTACTGGGATGTTGCCGTGAACCCGGCAATCCGTGGCGGAGATGAGGATCCCGCGGTTGCCTTCCGGCTGAGAAGCCTGCTTCTTGAGGCCACCCGTATTCACACAAGGAGCGATGTGCCAGTCGGCACCTGTCTCTCGGGTGGGATCGACTCTTCGGCACTGACTGCCACCATTAACTCCCTCATCCGGAGCGAGGGCGCGGGCAGCGTAGGGAATCGACAGAAGACCTTCTCGGTAGTCTTCCCGGGCACGCGCTTTGATGAGAGCCGATACATCGATGACGTCGTGGCCGCTACGGGCGTTGATGCGGACCGGACCGAGCCGGCCCCGGGGCAGCTCAAAAAGGATCTTGGGCATCTGGTGTACCTGCAGGACGAGCCATTCGGCTCGCTCTCCATCTATGCCCAGTACTGCGTGATGCGCCTGGCGCAAAAAAAGGTCAAGGTGGTGCTGGACGGTCAGGGAGCAGACGAACTCTTGGGCGGGTACCTGGGCTACCAGGGCAGTTACATCCGCGGGCTCGTGCATAAGCTCCGCCTGGGAACCGCTTTCCGCGAGATCGCCGGCAGCCTACAGCGGCACCGGGCATTCTTTACTTCGGCCCGGGAGCAGCTTACGGTGCGCAGGAGCCGAAGGGGTCTCCTGAAATGCAGGGCAGCGCCGGTGGACCGGTACGGCGGCACCCTCGATTGCGTGCTGCACCGCGAGCTCTTCTCCACCAACCTGCCCGCCCTCCTCCATTACGAGGACCGGAACTCCATGGCATTCTCCCTTGAATCCCGCGTACCGTACCTTGACGTGCGGCTGGTGGAGTACCTGGCCTCACTCCCCCTCTCACAAAAGATTCGCGGGGGCTGCACCAAGGTTGCCCTGCGAGCTGCAATCAAAGGGCTCGTCCCTGAGTCCGTGCGGTGCCGGGGGGACAAAATGGGCTTTGTCACCCCGGAGGAGTGCTGGATGAAAGAGGACCTGCGGTCGTTTGTGCTCGAGATTTTCTCCTCGGAGAGTTTTGCCACCCGGCCCTTCTGGAATGCGGGTGCGGTCCTGCAGGACTACAATGAATTCCTTTCCGGGACATCCGCATATTCCCCCGAGATCTGGCGGATTGCCTGCGCCGAACTCTGGCTCCGGACCTTTTTCGACACAACTGTCGCGCCAGCACCGGGCGCCTGAATTCCGGGATCGGCTTTTATAAATGATCGCCCGGCCACAAGTACTCTGATAAGATTCTCCGGGACAGGGGCCCGGGCAGCACAAGGGAGAGCCATGAAGACCATTATTCTTGCCGGGGGCGTGGGAACGCGGCTATGGCCGCTCTCCCGCGAGTATTTCCCCAAGCAGTTCATCCCGATGGACGGGAGATCTCTCTTCCAGAGAACATGCGAGCGGGCAGAGAAGTTCTCCAAAGAGGACGAGATCTGGGTGGTGACAAACGAGATTCACCAGTACCTGGTCCGCAACCAGATGGAAGATCTGGGGTATACTTTTCCAAAGGAGCACATTCTTGCAGAACCGGAACAGAAAAATACGCTTCCTGCCATCGCGTGGGCCATGCAGCAGATTCGGGCTGAGGAAAAGACAGCGACGGCAGCAGTCTTCCCCAGCGACCACCTGCTCGGCGACGATGCGGCCGACCGGATCCAGGCCTCAGAACCCCTTGCAAAGAATTACCTGGTCACGTTCGGGGTAAAGCCGACATCCCCCCAAACCGGCTACGGGTACATCCGGCCGGGAAAGGCGATCCCGCACGGCTTTGCGGTCGGGGAATTTAAAGAGAAACCGGATGAGAAAACCGCCGCAGTCTACGTGAAAAAAGGTTACCTCTGGAACAGTGGGATCTTCCTCCTGTCCGTGCCCGTCTTCTTTGCAGAGCTCAAAAAATACCAGTCCCGGCTTGCTGCCGCGTTTGGCGGGAGCGCCGTGCCGGATTACGGGAAACTCGACTCCATCTCCATCGATTACGGGCTGCTGGAACCATCAAAGAAAGTTGCGGTCGTACCGCTCGATACGGAGTGGAGCGACTTGGGAACCTTTGCGGCGCTCTATGCAGTCAAAGAGCATGATGATGAGGGCAACGTTGGTGCAGCGGAGTACCTCGCGGCACGGGACAACTACGTTGATGCACCAGGCGGCAAGCGCGTGGGCTTGATTGGCGTGGACAACCTCGTAGTAGTGGATACGGCAGACGCCCTCCTTGTCTGCGACAACCGGCACACGGAAAAGGTCAAGGACCTCGTGGGCCGGTTAAAAAAACAAAACGACCCGGTGACCCTGTTCCACCGCCAGGTGCACCGCCCGTGGGGTGCCTATACAATCTTGGAGGATTCCACAAACTACAAGATCAAGCGCATCACGGTCAAGCCAGGGCAGAAACTCTCCCTCCAGCTCCATCATCACCGCAGCGAACACTGGGTGGTCGTCAGCGGGACCGCCGAAGTGGAACTCGATGGCGAGGTAAAACTGCTCCGGCAGGGAGAGAGTACGTTTGTCAGGAGCGGCATCCGGCACCGGCTCGAAAACCCCGGGGTCATCCCTCTCGAGATCATCGAGGTCCAGCTCGGGGAATACCTTGAAGAGGACGACATTGTCCGGTTCGAGGACGATTACGGCCGGTCGTGATCTCCCTTTTTTTCCGTTTTCCCTGATCTTTTGGGATCTTCTGCACGGGAGGACCCACGTACCTTCTGCCGTGTTACAGGGCCCGGGCGGGACTGCCCGAAGTACCCGTCTCCGCTTATGAGACATTGTTTCCCGTTCCCGATCAGGTCCTTCCTTCCAGCCTGCCGGAGTCCTTCGAGCACGAGGGCCCGGTTCGCCGGCTCCTGGTACTGCATCATTGCCCGCTGGACCTTCTTCTCCCTTCCTTTCGGTACAAAAACAGGCTCGAGCGTGAACGGGTCAAAACCGGTGTAGTACATGCAGGACGAGACACTCATGGGAGTGGGGGTGAAATCCTGCACCTGCTCAGTATAGAGCCCGCGGTCCCGGATATATTCGGCAAGATCTACCATGTCTTTTACCGTGCAGCCCGGGTGGCCGGACATGAAGTACGGGACAAGGTACTGGCGTTTTGCCTTCCCTTTCTGGAGCGCTTCGAACCGGGTGCGAAATTCCTCAAAAACGGATCCATCGGGCTTGTTCATGGCTCTGGCGACCCGGGAGGAGATGTGCTCGGGTGCAACCTTGAGGTGGCCGGAGACATGGTGCGTGCAGAGATCCTCCAGGTACCGGGAGCCGGGGTCATCGGCAAGTACGAGATCGTACCGGATACCGGAGCCCACAAACACTTTCTTTACTCCCGGTATCGCGCTGATACTCCGGAGAAGCTCCGCCAGCTGCCGGTGATCCGTTTTGAGCATGGGGCAGGCAGGAGAACAGAATTTTTCCCCGCAGGCACCAGCGGTTTCCCAGCGGCTGCACGCCATCCCGTACATGTTCGCCGTGGGCCCGCCCACATCCTGGACTATCCCTTTGAACTCCGGCATTTTTGCCATTCGGGTAACTTCACGGACAACAGAACCGATGCTCCGGCTCTGGATAATCCGTCCCTGATGGTGGGTGAGGGCGCAGAACGAGCAGCTCCCAAAACAGCCCCGGTGGCTCACCACGGAGAACTGCACCGGTTCGAGCGCCGGGACGGATTTTTTGTACAAGGGGTGAGCCCGGCGGGAAAAGGGCAGCTCGTAAATGTGATCGAGTCCGGGTGTGGTGAGCGGAAGGGCAGGGGGATTCTGGATGATCACCGTCTTGGGATGGGGCTGGGCAACCGGCCGGCCCCGGATTGGATCCTGCTCACGGTAGTGGAGGGCAAACGCCCGGGCATATGCGGTCTTGTCCGAGGAAACCTCGGAAAATGAGGGAATCTCCGCGATGCCCTCGTGCGAGGCTGCGCGCCATTCGGCAACTTCCATGGGGTAACAGGTACCCGGGATATCCCGGAGGGACATGGCCGGCTCACCGCCCTCAAGGCGCCGGGCAATCGAAACCATCTGCTGTTCTGCCATGCCATAGGCAAGAAGATGTGCCGGGGCATCAGCGAGGATGGCCTGGCGTACCCGGTCCTGCCAGTAATCGTAGTGCGCAAACCGGCGCAGGCTGGCCTCGATGCCCCCAAGGACGATGGGCGTACCGGGAAAGGCCGCGTGGACTAGATTTGCGTACACTATAGTTGCCCGGTCCGGGCGCCGCGGGATTCCCCCGGGGGAGTATACGTCAGAACTCCGGCGCTTCAGGCTTGGCGTGAAATTGTTGACCATCGAGTCAACATTGCCGGATGAGATCCCAAAGAAGAGCCGGGGTTTCCCGAGCACGGTAATATCCCGGCCGCTCTTCCAGTCAGGCTGGGCAATGATCCCCACAGAAAATCCTGCATCCCAGAGGACGCGGGCAATAAGGGCCGTGCCAAACGAGGGGTGATCGATATAGGCATCGCCCGTTACAAGAATAACATCGAACTCCTCGATGCCGCACGCCTTTCCCTCGGCCGGGGAAAGCGGGAGAAACTCTGGCTGGGGTTTCATAGGGGGAGGTTGTTCCGGATCAGGTCCGGGGGCGCCGGGTCAGGTCCCGGATGATCTCGGCCAGGCCGCCCGGCTCATCCTCGCTATCTCTTTCTGCGGGGGCGGGCTCTTCCGGCGGTACTTCGGCTGCCGGGGACTGCTTTCCGGTCCCCTGTGTGGATCCATGAACCGGCAGGACAAGCCCGGTCTTTCCGTCGGGAATTCGGCGGATGTCAAGGCCGGTGAACTCAAGCACGATCACCTCGACGACAATATAGGTAACCGCCTTATCCCGCAGACATCCGGTGAGAGCATGGCCGGCCCGCCCTACCGATGCATGGTAATGGATGGCCGGTCCGTCCCCGCCCGGGTAGATGGTTCCAATCCCTACCATCTCCCAGCCGCCTTCGAACATCACGTAATGGGGCTCGGGGGGGAGGACCGGCACTTCAGGTCCGGTTACCATCCGTCCCTGGCGGAGTGCTCCCAGAAAAATGAGAGTCCCGGTCTGCACCTTCTTATCGTTTATAAAATTCCGGGTGACCGCAAGAAAATCTTCGCCGTCATCGATCCTCAGGACAAATACCCGGCCGAGCCGGCCTTCCGAATACTGCATACGCGTGCTCTTCTCTTCTCGGTATTTACATGGATTGGTGCGGAATTATATCTCTTTTCCCCCTTTCCGGGAGGGAAAAACCGGTCCCTGCCCGGGAATTACGGGCCGGGACACGCCGGATCGCGCGGACCTTACCTTCTCCCCCCGGCGCCACCCCCGCCGAACCCTCCACCACCGCCAAATCCGCCGCCAAAGCCCCCGCGTCCTCCGCCGAATCCGCCTCCATAGGAGCCTCCCTGGTTCATGGGGACAAAGGCCATCAGGGGCATAAAGACGGTGTTCATGCCCATAACCCCCACAGGCACGCCGGTCTCGGCTACCGGGATATTGAGCGCTTTCATGGCCTGTTCCACCTTGTCACCGACCCCGAGCGCCGTGCCGTACACCAGCCAGTCGCCCCACATCGGGAGGTCTTCAGGGGAATATTTCCGGATCATGGCCATGTCGGAGAGGAAGTGGGCAAAGGCATCCCATTCCAGCTTGTCCTTGTAATGGTCGTCCTTCCAGTGCCCAAAGAGGGTTGAGGGAGCAGCCCACGCGATCACCAGCTGGATCACTGCGATGACGAGCAGCACTACGGCCGGTATCAAGCTCGCAGATTGAGCCGGCAGGATGAGCGCAAGCATGAACGTAACAGCGCATGCAACTGCCGCAATCCCGATGAGCGGGGAGATGTGGTCCCTGCCGTCGACCATGTATTCATAGGCGATCGTGGTGTCCGCCCGGGTCGTCACGTCCGCGAAGTTCTTCTGGTACAGCAGCGTTTTTTCCTCGGCAAGGTTGCTTGTCTGTGCATTTTTCACCAGCGTCTCCATCGTCGACATCGAGAGTACGTTGTTCTCGGAGAGCCGCTGGACAAATGCAAGGACCCTCTGCTCGTAGGGATCGGTTGTCTGGGTGGATAGGATACGGATCTCGGGGCCTTTCCCGTTCGCGGCTGGCGTGATCGCGATAAGTTTGCGCCGGTGCAGGTCAAGGAGGGTTGCGTAATACCCGTCCTTATCGAAGTCCAGTGCATCGCCCTTGAAGAGGAGGTTTACCTGCCAGGGCTTAAGAGCGGGATTAGGAACTGTGCTCAGGTAGGTAGTAACGGTAAATTTTTTCTCCCTCCCATAGTGGTAGTAGACCAAGAGAAGGAGCAGGGGCACAAGGAGCACCGCCACATCTGCAAGATAAGAGAGGAGCGTGGCAACGGTATAGGGTAGATCGTACCAGAACGCGGCGGAGGCGGTCTGTGCCTTGAGGTTAGTGGCGTTGGTCCTAAATCCCGGGATCTGGGCGAACCCGCCTTCACCGGCAAGCATCTCAACGGCAATGTTCTCGTTTCCCGCGGCACTGCCGGTGATTGTGTAGGTATCCCCGGTCTTTTCCGCCTGCAGCGTGGGAGGGTACACATAGATCTGGCTGACGCTGTCTGCAGGAACCGTGATCCTGATATCATTGTACGGAATGTGGTCCGAGCCGGCGAACTGGAAATTAAGGTGCGCAGTTGTCCCGTCGTCCTCTATGGGGGGGTGAACTACGTAGGTAGTCTGGACGGTATAGGTACCTGCGTCATAGTACGAGGGGTTGAAAATACCCACCTCACTCGTATCGGCCAGGCGACCGATCTCGCTTTGTACGGCCGGGCTGGATGAGCCGGTGATCGAGACCGCAGATTCCGCATCCTTGGCATAGCCGACGGAACCTCCGGGCGGGACCATGGAAACAAACTGGACGTACGGCTGCTGGCTTCCCGGAGTGAGTGCAAGTGGCGCTCCCCACGAACGGTACAGCATCCGGTATTCACCGGAATTTTGCACCTGGTAGATATACTGTTCCTGCAGCGTACCATTCCCGTACAGGGTAGCCTCATACGAACTTACGGTGAGATCTCCCTGGAGAACGGGAGGGATAAGGGAGACAAGAGCCAGCCCGACAATCCCGATGATGAGCGTGACAATGACAAGGACGGCGATCTGCCTGGTTTCGCCCATTGCACCATTCCCCTTATCAGAACTCGATCTTTGGAGGGGTCTTAATCTCTTCCTCGAACTGGAGATATTCGAGCTTTGGCAGACCGGTCATGTGGCCGATGAACTTCGAGGGGATCGTGTCCATCATCGTATTGAATTCCTGAGAGACGTTGTTGTAGGTATATCGCTGGCGGGCAATCTCGTCCTCGAGGCTTTTTACCGAGTCCATGAGCGAGGTGACCGTCTGCGAAGTCTTGAGATCGGGGTAATTCTCAGCCACGGCAAGGAGACGGCCGAAGATGGAGCGGGACTCCGCCTCGACCTTGTTGAGGTCCCCGGGGCCGGCGGTTGCAACGCTTGCCCGCATCGCGGTGACCTTGGTAAGCGTCTCCTGCTCGAATCTGGCATAGCTCTTCACTGCCCCGAGCAGCTGGTCGATCATATCCAGACGCTTTTTCATTGCAACCCGGATCTGGCCGAGCGTTGCCTCTGACGAGTTTTTTAGGGACTGGAACCGGTTGTAAATGCCCACGACCCAGAGGACAAGGCCAATGACAACGACGATGATAATGATAAGTATAATCCAGCTGATGATATCGTCCAGCATATGTTATCAGTACACAGGTACATGCGGTACCAGATAATAGTGAGGTAATGGATAGAGTCCGCTGACCACTGCAATCTAAAAAACCGGAATTTTACTGTACCTAACCGTACCGCCTGGCTGGAAAGTTACAGACCGGCTGTAATATTACAGACAGTTTCCAGCCGTCTTCCGCCGGAAAGGAGGCAGGAAAAACCAATGAATACGGAACCGGGCACATAATAAAAACCGGAAGCTGGCACCTGAACATTTTTCCGGGCGTTTTTGGTTTGCCAAAATGTTCCCGGCCACACATGAGGAGAATGTCAATAAAAGAGGGAGTATTTATGCAATGGTCAGGGTCCCTACGACCCGGAGTTTGCCGCCTTCGAGGTAGTGAAGAACCACCCGGGCACCGGGAGGATAGACAAGTTCCTTTTCCAGAGTAAACGTGAGCTCGGGCATTCTCCAGTCGCCGTCAGCAGTTACTTTGGTGAGGCGCGAGGGGAGAAACTGCATCCAGTGGCCGAGATAAACCACCATCTCTTCCTTTAAGGGTGCAGGCCAGTACTTCACCAGCTGCGCTTTACCAGTGACAACGGTTGAACATTTTATTGCCGGATCATTGGTAAGAACATATCCCCGGTCAAGATCATCGGCTTCGATCCCCTTAAGGGCAAGCCCGGCCCGGTCGCCGGTGACAGCGGTCTCGGCATCATCGTCGTGCTTCTGGATAGAGCGGACCTGGGCGGTCTTTGTGCTCGGGAGCACCTTGAGTGAATCGTGTTTTTTAATGACACCATGGGTCACGCACCCGAGAACCACGGTACCGACACCCTTGACATTGAAGTGGTGATCGATGGGGAGGGTGCCGTTGCCGCCCTCTTTTGCCTTCTGGTGGGCGGTCATCTTCGCCGCTGCATCGAGCAGTTTTTCCCGGATGCCGATCGAGTCGTTCTCGGCAGTCTCGTAGTGTTCGAGCACCGTGCCTTTTACCAGCGGTGCGATCTGGTCCATGGATAGATAATTCCGGAAGATGAGGGTGCCCTGCGTTTTTCCGGCGCACTGGAGCATCAGGACCATCTCGCCGAAAGTCGCGCTGATCTCGTCAACCACGAGAATAACGCGGTCGGCTAGGGAGATCGCATAAAAAAGCGAGGAAAGTTTCTCCGGGTACCGCGTGGGCTCAATAAAGGTGACGGTGGCTTCGCCTTTCTTGAGGTTGTAAAAGGTGATATCGCTAGTGGTCCCTTTCTTCCCGAGGGCATCGGAAAAACCGTTCGGGGCAAGGACTGCGACGGTGATATTGGACATGATAGGTGATTATTGGCCCCGGGATTGTATTAGAGTTTAGGTACGGAGAGGCCCCACACGAAAACAAAAAGGGGATTCCCCCTTTTCCATACACAAAAAAAGGATCAATCTATTCCGTCTTATTCTTAGGTTTCCCCGGGAGGCAATTGATGAGCATGCGGAAGTGGGCACCCGTCGGACGCACTGCCGCATACATGAGAAGCAGATAGGTGATGATATCGATCGTAAACAGGGCAAGC
>Ga0187782_10002191_pt1 | contig 14351 bp, 10 predicted proteins | sample 0715_SJ02_MP15_2_FD_132454 | JGI IMG/M metagenome (GOLD analysis project Ga0187782, IMG submission 132454) | Tropical peat soil microbial communities from peatlands in Department of Meta, Colombia - 0715_SJ02_MP15_20_MG | ecosystem: Environmental > Terrestrial > Soil > Wetlands > Peat | place...
ATTCCGAACCTGCTGCGCGCGCGTATTGCGGCCAACGAGTCGTCCGCGGTGCAGTCTATTCGTACCATCAACACATCAGAAGTCACGTACCAGTCGCAGTTCCCGAACGTCGGGTTCGCGAGCGTCATCAGCACTCTGGGTCCACCCTCGAGCGCTGGTTGCGCCGCGGTTACCCCGAGCTCGACCACCGCTTGCCTGCTTGACTGGGTACTGGCCAGCGCTACGGGTGTTGCAACCCCGAAGAGCGGCTACTACTTCACGCTACCGGCGACCGTCGCTGCCGGCGGCATCGTGGTTGATTACACTGTCAACGCTCTGCCTGCAGTCCAGGGCCAGAGCGGCGTTCGCAACTTTTGTTCGAACTCCGACGGTGTCATTCGCTACAGCGTGAGCGATACCGCTGCGGGCAGCAACGCACTCTGCTCCGCGTTTACCGCTCTGCAGTAAGAGTTAGGCGAAGTACCTCGGGGGAGGGTACAAGCCAAGAGCAACGGAGGAAACTCCGTTGCTCTTTTTTTTGCTTCCTTATTGCGATTCGGGGATCGGGCTTCGACTCTCATCGCTCGAGCAAAGAAGCCGCGGCCTGCCGTGCATCTTCCAGATTCGGGGTGAGCTGTGCGGCCCTCCCAACTGCCTCCTGCGCCTGGCCTGGATCCCCGGCCCCAGCTTCGGCTTGGGCCAGTAGGAGATAACCGACCGCGGTCGGTTCCTGTGACATAGCCTGAGAGTAGTAGCGGATTGCCTGGAAGAAATCTCCGCTTTTTTGTGCGAGCAAGCCCATTCCCACCAAGGACCGGCTGTGGTTGGGATTAATCCTCAACGCGGCGGCAAAACTCTGCCGCGCGTGCTCGTCATCTCGAATCTCGCGATACGCAGACCCAAGGTTGCTGTAGGCTTCGAGGATCACGGCTGGTTCGACGCTGGTGCGAACGACCGTCTGATACTCCTCGATCGCCTCCGGAATGCGGCCGTGTTTCTGGTCATAGAGCCCATAACCGAGGTGGATCAAGGGTGCATGCTCAGGGTTGAGCGCCGCTTGCAAATGGGGCATCGCATCATCGAATCGACCTTGCTGATCGAGTGCAATACCCAGTTCCAGCTGGATCTGCTCCGCTCGCCGTGGCGTCACTTTGAGCGCATGCGACCAAAGGGTCACGGCATCGTGCCAATAACTGATCTGACGGTAGGTCAAGAGGCTCAGCGCAGACAAGACCGCGGCGACAGAGATCCGAAGCCAAGTGCCAGGAACGTTGTACCGCGAGGCCCACTCCGGCACACCCCAGCACAGGATCAGAAATATTCCAACCAAGGGCAAATACGCGTAGCGATCGGCCATGGCCTGTTCTCCAACTTGCACCAAGCCGATCATCGGCAGCAACGCCGCCAAGAACCACAACCAGCCAACGCACAAGTATCGGTGGCGACGATAGTGTAGGGCGAGCCCGGTCAGCACGCACAGAAGTAGAGCCGAGGCTGCCACCGGCCAAAATCGGATCGAATCCTGTGGATGGGGGTAGAAAGGGGACAGCCGAGTCGGCAGGCAGGCATTTCGCAGATACCGCCAATAAGAAAAAACGGCGTTTTCCAGACGCAACCGGAAACTGTACTGAGACGATCCATGGATGGCACCGCCGGCTTCCTGCGCCTTGATCGTGATGACGGCGCTCATCGCCGACAAAAGAAACAACGGGCATTTGTCCCACAGCAGCCAGGACCAAGAGCGTCGCCCCCCGACCGGCCGCAGGGTTCCAATCAGGGAAGATTCCGACCCATATCGTCCGAGCGGCCAATAATCCCAGAGCAAGAGCAAAAAGGGAAAGGTGATGATCTGGGGCTTGCTCATCAAACCCAGGACAAACGGAAACACCACCCCTAGATAACGCCCGACCGTGGGCTTGCGCACATACCTGTCATAGGCTTGCCAGGCCAGCAGCAAAAACAGCATGCTAAGCACGTTCTTCCGCTCGGCCGCCCAAGCCACCGATTCCACATTCACCGGATGCAGCGCGAACAGGGCCGCGACCATCCAGCTGCGCCCGGTGAGTCCCGTGGCGGACTGAAACAATAAGAACAGCAATACCGCGCTCGCGGCATGCAGCAGCACGTTCACGTAATGGTGCCCGGCAGGATTCGCCCGAAACAGTTGGTAATCCAAGGCGTGGGAAATCCAAGTCAGGGGATGCCAATTCCCGAGATAGAAATGACTAAAGGACCAGCGAACATCCTCCCAGGTCAGCCCGCCGGTGACATGAGGGTTGTAGGTAATGTATTGGGGATCGTCGAAGTTGATAAAGCCATTGTTGATGATCGGGTTGTAGACGATCAAAGTCGCGGCTGCGAGCAGCAGACAGAGCACGACCGTGCGTTGTTCGGGTGAGGAAAACCACCGCCAAGAAGCAGCCGGGGCCCGCTCCTGCTGCGGTTTCATAGCAGCCAGAGGCAATCGGGGATCTCCTGGTGGCGATTATAGTTACCACTGGGCCAGGCTCGAGTTGGCAAGTATTTTGCCATAACACTTTGGTCACGCCGTCCGCAGACAGAAAGAATCAAGGCTGTGTCGAGCCTGTGTTTGGACTATCTACTGGGCAAGGAGATGGTCTGCGGTTTGCCGTGCCGCCCTAAAATCTTCCGACAAAGCTTTTGCCGACTGCCGCGCCGATTCCGCCTGGTCATGTTGCCCGCGACGGTCTAACACTACGGCCAACAGAAGGTACCCGACGTCCGAGCGCTGAATTGCTAGGGCCTGGGTATAGGACTCGAGAGCTAGGTTGAAGTCTCCTGATTTTTGCGCCACAATTCCGAGCCCAATCCAAGCTAAGACTTTCCTCGGCAGCAGTTGTGCTGCCGCCTGAAAGTTCTCTCTGGCGTGATCAAGATCCCCGAGGTGGTTGTAGATGAATCCCAGGTTGAGGTGCGCCTCTGCATTCAGGCGCGGGTCCTTCGTGAGGCGGAGCACCTTGCTGTATTGCTGGACAGCAGCTTCGAAATCCCCGTGCTGTTGGGCATAGAAGCCAAGGTTGAAGTTGCTGATCGGATCGGAAGGATGCATGGCTGCGGCGGCCCGGTAGTGAGGGATTGCGTCCTCGAGCCGACCTTGTTCGAGCCACCATCCGCCCACCCCATCCTCCGCCGCGAAGTTGCCGCTTGTGACTTCCAAGGCATGAGACCACAACTTCAGGTTGTCTCCCCAATAGCCGATCTGCCGATGGGTAACCACAGCCAAAGCCAACAACACAGCGAAGCTCCCGGCCATCACCAGGCCCGACGGAATCTTGAGTTGTTGCGCGCCATCCGCCACCCCCCAGGTGACCAATAGAAAGCAGCCGACGAAGGGCAGGTATGCATATCGGTCTGCCATCGCTTGTGCCCCCACTTGCACGATTCCGATCATCGGAACCAGGGTTCCCAAGAACCAGAGCCAGCCCACAAGAAGATAGCGACGATCGTTCTCGCGAACGACAAAGAACGAAATTCCGAACAACAAAAGAAGAGCACCTATGACCTGGGGCACAGGGAAGGGTGTCAAAGGATAGGGATACAGCACGGCCAGGTGGGATGGCCAAAAAGCTTTGCCGAGATAACGAACATACGAGACAACGGCATTCTCCGCTCGAACCGAAAACGCATACCGTGCAACAGACCCGACGGCGTCTCCGGTCATTTCGGCCTTCACGGTCAGAACGCCGCTGATGACGGAAATCACACAAAGTGGCACCTTCTCCCGCACCAGCCAGGAAAGCCGTCTCCTGCTCGGATGACCCTCAACGCTGGCTGCATTCGCCACCGCCAAGCGCTCGAAAGGCCAATAATCCCAAAGCAGCAGAACGAAGGGGAGCGTGATCACCTGCGGCTTCGCCATGGCAGCCAGTGCGAATAAACAAGCGAGCGTCGCGTAACGCCTCCAGTTCGGCCGTAGCACATACCAGCGATAGGAGCCCAAACTGAGAAGGAAAAACAGCATGCTGAGCAGGTTCTTCCGCTCTGCAACCCATGCCACCGACTCCACGTTGATGGGATGCAAGGCGAACAGAGCGGCAACCATGAAACTCCGCCATGGGTATCCCGTAGCTTGCTGTAAAAGCCAAAACAAGGCTACGACGTTCAGCCCGTGCAAGAGCAGATTGGAAGAGTGGTGACCTGCCGGGTCGAGTTTAAATAACTCGCAGTCCAGCATGTGCGAGAGCCAGGTCAAGGGGTGCCAATTGCTTTCCTCATAGGAGGTGAAAGCCCACTTCACGCCTTCCCAGCTCAGACCAGCCGTCACGTGGCTGTTCTTGATAACGTAACGGTCATCGTCATAGTTGACGAAAGGGTGGTGAACTACAGGAGCGTACAGCAGCAACGTCGCTAGGGCTAACAGCGAGCCGAGGACAACCGTTCGCTCGACTGGCAAGCGGAGAATATCCGCCGCCGAGGGTCCTATTTTGGCGGGTTGAGGAGCGGCAGCAGGCACATCTTTCTCGCAATCGTTGTCTGTCGTGTTCCCTCTCGTGCCGATCGCAGCCGAACCCGAGTCGTCGGTCGAGTCAACCGGGTTCCACCCAACGGGGGCTGGGGCCGACGGAGGACGGAAATCGACGGATCAGTCGGCGAGCAAAGCCGCTGCGGCGCGGCGGGCTTGATCCGGGTCGGTTGTGAGCCGTGCGGCCCTCGCCGCTGCCGCCTGGGCTTCCGCGCTGTGCCCGGCCTGTGCTTCGGCTTGGGCTAACAAGAGATAGCCCACATCCGTGGGTTCATGAGACATGGCCAGGGAGTAATAACTGATCGCCTGGGAAAGGTCTCTCCTTTCTTGCGCCAGGAGGCCCATTCCGATCAGCGACATACTCTGGTTCGGATCAATCTGCAAGGCAGCCGCGAAACTCTCCCTCGCCTGCGCGTAGTCCCGCATCTGCCGGTAGGCGGAACCTAAATCACTGTAGGCGTCGGCCCTGGTCTGCGAGTCTGTGGCCATGCGCAGAGCGGTTTGGTACTCGGCGATCGCCTCTTCCACGTGCCCGTGCTTTTGGTCGTAGATTCCAACCGCCAAGTGCAGGAACTGGTCTTCCTCCTGATGATCTTGACGATCCGGATCGAGGGCAGCTCGCAATTCCGGAACCGCTTCATCGAAGCGTTCTTGCTCATCCAGGGCGTTCGCCAACCAGGAATGGATGAGGAATTTCCTAGCCGGAGTCACCCGTAGCGCGTAGGACCACAGGGTGACGCCGTCATGCCAATAGCCGATCTGACGGTAGGTCGAAACACTCAGGGCCAAAAGAACCAGGATGGCGACCGGAGCCAAGGGAGCACGGGAAAGCTTCCACGCTGCCGTCCATTCCACCATCCCCCAGGTAGCGATCAGGAACAGGCCGATGAAGGATTGATAGGCGTAGCGGTCCGCCATGGCCTGCTCTCCCACTTGCACGAGTCCGAGCATGGGAACGAGAGTGCCTAAAAACCAGAACCAGCCGACCAGCAGGTAGCGCTGTCGGCGGTAGCGTAGGACGAGCAGGGTGACGACGAGCAAGAGCAGCGCCGAAAAGCCCACTTGCCAAGCTCGAATCGCTCCCAGAGGATGGGGATAGATCGGCGAAAGCCCGGTCGGCCAACAAGCCTTTCCGAGGTAGCGCGAATAGGAAACAATGGCGTTGCCCAAGCGGAGGCGCAGGGTATAGATCGCAGCATCGTGGATCGCGTTCCCGGCCCGCTGCGCCTTCATGGTAATGACCGCACTCAAGGCGCACAAAAGAAACAGCGGAGACTTCTCTAAGACCAGCCATCCGAGCGAGCGTGCCGGCGCGGGTCGCAGGACGCTCATCGATGAGGATTGGGAGCCGTACCTTCCGAGCGGCCAATAGTCCCAGAGCAAAAGCAAGAAAGGGAAGGCAATGACCTGTGGCTTACTCATCAGGCCCAGGAGGAAAAGAAAAAACACCCCTCCGTAGCGTCCCACGGCGGGTCTCCGGGCGTACCAGTCGTAGGCCAAGAAAGCGAGCAGAAAGAACAACATGCTGAGCACGTTCTTGCGCTCGGCGGCCCAGGCCACCGATTCCACGTTCACCGGGTGAAGGGCGAACAAAGCGGCCACCATCAGGCTGCGCCAGGTGAACCCCGTGGCCGATTGCAACCACAGGAACAGCAACACCGCGTTGGCGGCGTGCAGCAGCAGATTGACGTAGTGGTGGCCGGTCGGATTGGCGCCAAACAGCTGGTAATCCAAGGCATGCGAGATCCAAGTCAGGGGATGCCAATTTGCCTGCTCGAAAGTGGAGAACGACCAGAGAATGGTCTGCCAGGTCAGCCCCGAGGTGACATGCGGGTTGCGGGTGATGTATTGGGGATCATCGAAGTTGACGAACCCATTTCGAGTCACCGGGTTGTAAACCGCCAGACTGACCACGACCAGCAATAGGCAGAGCACAAGGCTGCGGTTTTCCGGCGAGGAAAAGAGGCGAAAGGGATTAGGGCGCAGCTGCTCGCCCTGAAATCTGGTCGCAGCAGAAGCCAATCGAGAGTCTCCTGGTGGATAAAATTATAGTTACGGTCCGCCCGCCCTTGAGTTTGCAACGAGCCGGAAGCAACACTTTAGTCACACCCCGGAATCAGCTGAAGGACCAGGGGTATCGTTGTCCAGGTCGTAGGAAAGGACAGGCGAAAACACAGGCGTCGGACTGAGTCCTCCGGGAGCGCTGCGCCAGCACAACCGCGATGGTTCGGCAGGCACCAGTTGGCTCGCGTCGGCGGGAGAGTTTACCTTCGTAACCTCCCTCCCGCGGCGCTTTGCGTATAATTTTTCCTAGGCGGCTGATGAAGGGTTTCGTTTTCTGTCCATGTCGGCTATCGAAATTCTTGGTCTGGAAAAACATTACTCCGCAGGCTTTTGGCAGAGGCAGCAGAAATGCGCTCTGCGGCCGCTGCATTTGAGGGTCGAAGAGGGGGAGATTTTTGGTTTCCTCGGGCCGAACGGCGCGGGCAAAACCACGACCCTGAAGTTGCTCCTGGGTCTGGTTTTTCCGAGCGGCGGTTCGGCGCGGATCTTGGGGATGGAAATCAACCACCCTCGCGTCAAAGCGCAGATCGGATTTCTCCCCGAGCAACCCTACTTCTACGATTATCTAACGGCAACCGAGCTGCTCGAATACTATGCGCGCCTTTCCGGCGTGGCCGCGCAGGAACGCCGACACAAGGTCAGGGAAGTTCTCGCGAAGGTCGGGCTCGAGGACAGGGGTCGAACCCAGCTAAGAAAATTCTCGAAAGGCATGCTGCAGCGCGTCGGCATCGCGCAAGCGATTCTGCACGATCCCAAGGTCCTGTTCTTGGACGAGCCCATGTCGGGGCTGGATCCGATCGGCCGCCGCGAAGTCCGCGATCTCATCACGGAACTGAGGCGCCAGGGCAAGACCGTGTTTTTCTCGACCCATATCCTATCGGACGCAGAATCTCTTTGTGACCGGGTAGCCATCATTCACTTGGGCGAACTGCGGAGTGTCGGTGCAGTGGCGGATCTTACCTCAACGGTCGAGGGCAAGGTTGAAATTCTCTGGCACGGCAACTCGGTGCCGGCTTCCCTGAAAGCGCTGACCTCGGAATCTCACCAGAACGGGGATACGGTGCGTGCGGTTGTGCGCGAGGCGAATCAAGATGCAGCGATTGATGCGTTGCGGCACCAGGGAATCCGCATTATCTCGATAACTCCGCTTCGCACCTCGCTCGAAGAATATTTCGTGCGCAAGCTGAAACCTTCCGAGACCGCCGCAGGGGTCGGATCATGAGCTCGCGAATCGCTCACATCGCCTCGAACACTTTCCGCGAGGCCGTTCGCGACCGCGTGCTCTACAACCTAATCGCATTTGCCTTGCTCATGTCCGGAGCGGCGATCCTGGTTGGCCAGATCTCGATCGGCATCGAGCGACTGGTTGTCGTGAATCTGGGCCTCGCTGCTGTTTCTTTGTTTGGCATGGTCATCGCCATCTTCATTGGAATCGGTTTGGTGTCGAAGGAAATTGAGAAACGTACTCTCTATACGGTGCTGTCGCGTCCGGTCCAGCGCTGGGAATTCATCATCGGCAAGTTTCTGGGGTTAGCCGGGACCCTGGTGGTGAACACGGCCTTTATGGCAATCGGCGTATTTGCGGCTTTGCTGTATGTTTCGCGGGCGTTTGAGAGGACCGATGTTTGGATCCTGGTAGCTTTGTACTTAATCATCTTGCAGTTTCTCATGATCACCTCAATTGCCCTGCTGTTTTCCTCCTTCTCGTCTCCGCTGTTGTCCGCGGTATTTGCCTTTTCCTTATTTGTGATCGGAAGCTTCGCCGAAGACCTGCGTGGCTTCGCGGGAATGATTCAGGGGTTCTCCCGCTGGCTGGCCATGGGCGTAGCCTACCTGGTACCCAACTTCGCTTCCCTGAACGTCATCACCTCGGTGGCGCACCAGCAACCGCTTACGGGACAGTTCATCCTCTCCGACAGCCTCTATGCGCTGCTCTACACCGGCATGGCCTTGTCGGGAGCGGTACTGATCTTCGAGCACCGCAACTTGAAATGAAACCCTCCGCGCGCATCACGCTGGCCGCCAGTGTCTTGCTGGTTCTGTTGCTGGCCGCCTCGGCCTTTGCCCTGCATCAGGTCGACCAGATTAGGAGCCGAGTCGACCTCCAAGAGGGGCTTTACATGATGTCGCCCAAAGTGGCCAAGCGTATGAGTTTGGGCTACGACGGATTGCTGGCAGATGTGTATTGGACGTGGGCGGTGCAGTATTTCGGAGCACGGCATTTTGCCGGCTCACGGCATTACGAGTTGCTCGGTCCACTTTTAGAAATTGCCACGACCCTCGATCCTCATCTTACGGTCGCCTACCAGTTTGGCGGTAATTTTCTGGCGCCGTCACCGCCCTACGGTGCTGGGCTGCCACGGCAGGCCATCGAATTGACCGAATATGGCATCCGCAATAACCCTAACGACTGGAGGCTGTATTACAACCTGGGGTTCATCTACTACTTGGAGCTTCGGGATTACACGAAAGCCGCTGAGGCATTTGCGAGCGGGGCCAAGGTGCCGGGTGCACATCCGTTTCTGAGGGTCATGGCGGCGCAAATGGCGCAACACGCCGGCGAATTGCCGATGGCAAAAATGCTGTGGACCATTGCCTATCAGAGCACCGAGGACCGCGACATCCGTAACAACGCAGCCTCTCATCTGCTCTCCCTGCAGGCCGAGGAGGACATCCTCAATCTGGAGAAGCTGACTTCCCTGTATCAGGAGAGAACCGGTCATTGGCCCTCCAATTTTGCCGAGCTCGAGGCGATGGGGATCTTGCAAACGCCACCCCTCGATCCACTCGGTCAGCCTTACAAACTCGAAGCCGAGGGCCAGGTGGAGGTTCGACAGCCCAATCGGTTTCCCTTCCTGGGAAAGGACCCCGCAGCCGGCCATCTTCCACCTTCGGCGAAGTCTTCCCCCTAATCCCTGAGCTGCTGCCGCGCATCCGCGCTGGCGGATTCCGACAAGGGCAGGGGCGAACGAAACCAGCCATTCCGGAACGAGCTAAAATGGGGTGATCGGGAACATTGGGATCTTGCAGGACAAACCGTAACGTGGACGATTGTGGATAGGAAATCCATTCTGCTGCAGTTGATGATCGTCCTGCTGGTTACTTCCCTCTCCACCATGACTCGGGCCGCCGATGTCCGTGCTATCGCGGAGGCGGTCGACCGGCATTACAACCATCTGCACACGCTCGAGTGCGAATTCACGGAGATTTACTCGGGATCCGATAGCGAGCGAACCGAGGCAGGAACTCTGTGGTTGAAAAAGCCAGGCAAGATGCGCTGGGAATACCGTTCTCCTAAAGCGAAGCTGTTCGTAGTAGACGGAAAGAATGCCTGGTTCTACGTTCCGGGCGAACGTCAGGTGCGAAGAACGTCGGTGAAAAAGCTGGATGACCTGCGTTCGCCGCTGGCGTTTCTTCTCGGTAAGACACAGCTCGAGAAGGAGTTGCACGGATTGTCGTTGGCGCCAGATGTGCCCCCCCAGGTGGCAGGCGACGTCATGCTGCGAGGTGTACCCGGGGAGCTTCGGGAGCGCCTCAACCAGGTTCTGCTCGAGATTACGCCGGACAGCTCAATCCGCCGCCTCGTACTCGAACAGTCCGACGGGGCGACGATCGAGTACCGCTTTGGCGAAAACAAAGAAGACGTGCAGATTGACGACCAGCAGTTCCAATTTCGCGTCCCGAATGGGGTCGAAGTCGTCGAGGAGAGCTTTGGGCAATAGTGGGCCTTCCCATATAAAAGTTTATTTCACAGTAACTTATCCGGCAGCCTCGATCGCCCGCAGAGGGCGATTACTCGGGGAATGCTGGAACCGCCAATTAACAAAGTCTTCACGATTATGAATGTTAGACTTGGGGCAAGAGTGGGGTAACTAATTACCGATGGCCGAGTTCCTGATCAAGATTGCGGATGAGCGGGGGCGCCTGGTGGAGCAGGTCGAAAACGGCTACTCCGAGGCCGAGGTCCGCGAACGTTTTGCGCAGCAAGGCTTTCTAGTGTATTGGGTCAAGCCGCGCGGCGTCCTATCGGGAGACTTCTCCTTCCGGCGGCGGGGAAAGGTCAGGCAAAGCCAGTTCCTCATCTTCAATCAGCAGTTCCTGACACTGATTAAGGCGGGGCTGCCGATTCTGAACTCCCTCGACCTGCTGATCAAAAGACAGAAGAACAAATACTTGCACACCCTGCTGCAAAATGTGCGCGACCGAGTCAAGGGGGGAGAGCTGCTCTCCGATGCGTTTTCCGCTCAAGCGGCGTTCCCCAAGATTTATACGACGACGCTCATGGCCGGCGAGAAGAGCGGCAATATGGAGGAAGTACTGACCCGTTATATCGCTTTTCAGCGCCTGGCCTTGACCTTCAAGAAAAAGCTGGCGGTGTCGCTCGTCTATCCGGCGCTGCTGGTGACCGTCGTCTTCGGCATGTTGATTTTTCTGGTCACCTACGTCGTACCCCAATTCGCCAAGCTCTACTCCGATATGGACGCCGAGCTTCCGGCGATTACCTTGCTCATGCTCAATGTCGGCACGCATGCGCAACGCTACGCCCCCCTCCTCGTGGTGGGCTTCATCCTGGCGGTGCTGGCGTTGTGGCAGTGGAAGAGGACAGATCGCGGGGCGGAGGCGGTGGACCGCGCCATCTTGCGATTCCCTTTGCTCGGTGAGATTTGGCTGAAATATCAGGTCGCTAATTTTTCCCGTATGCTGTCCACTTTGCTGGCGGGCGGGATGCCTCTCGTCCCCTCTCTCGAGACCGCGGGCTCTTCGATGAGCAGCCGGCGCATCCTGAACGGGATTGAGAAAGCGGCGGTGCGCGTACGGGAAGGGCAGGCGCTGGCCAAGAGCCTGGAAGCCCAACAGATGTTTCCTGACCTGTCGGTGGAGATGATTGAAGTCGGCGAGTCGACCGGAGCGCTTCCGGCCATGCTCAATTCGGTGGCGGAGTTTTATGAAGAGGACGTGCAAACCGCCTTGGGCGCCGCCATGGCTTTAATCGAGCCCGTCATTTTGATCATCATGGCAATCTTTGTGGGCGGGATCCTGATCTCGCTCTACCTCCCCATCTTTACCTTAGGATCGAGCATCCATTAGGAATAGGAGACTCGGCCTCGCGGAAACTAGCATCGAACCGAGAGTAGCAAGGCAGGATCAGTCATGGCAACCATGCCGGAAAACAAGGCGGCGTTCTCTGGAGGCGGAAACGGCGGACGGGTCGCGCCCGGAGCCCGGAATGAGGAACTGGAGAAAGCCCAGGATGTCGCCCGCCGGTATCGCTGCCAATTCGTCGACCTGCATAATTTCCAGCTGCACCACGATCTGTTCAAGAAAATCCCCGTCCATCTGATGTTCCGTTACAACTTTGTGCCCCTCGAAGAAACCGAGGATGGCCGGCTGGCCATCGCCATTGCCGATCCCAGCAAGTTGATGATGATCGATGAGATCAGTCTGCTGCTCGGCAAGCGCATCATCACCAAGGTTTCCACCCTCGAGCAGATCAGCGAGATCCTCAAGAAGACCGAACAATCGAAACGGGTTCTCGAAGACGCCAGCGAGGGCTTTGCGCTCGATGTGATCCGGGAAGATGAAGCCGGGACCGACGAAAGCATCTCGATCGACCGCTTGACGGCGCAAGGGGATATCAGTCCCATCATTCGCCTGGTCGACACCACGATCTTCACGGCGTTGCAGCGACGCGCGAGTGACATCCACATCGAGACCCGCGACGACTCGGTCTGCGTCAAGTTTCGCATTGACGGTGTGCTGCAGCAGGCCATGCCGCCGATTGCCAAAGAGCATCATTCGACCATCATTTCTCGTATCAAGGTCATGAGTGAGTTGGACATCTCGGAGCGGCGGGTTCCGCAAGACGGACGCTTCCGTGTCAAGTACGGCACCCCGGAACGGCCGATCGATTTCCGAGTCTCGATCATGCCTTCCATCCACGGGGAAGACGCCGTGCTGCGTGTGCTCGATAAAGAGTCCATGAGCGAGAAGTTCCACAAACTGACGCTCGACGTGGTGGGCTTCGACGATGACGATTTGCTCCGGTTCCGCCGCTACATCAAGGAACCGTATGGCATGGTTTTGGTGACCGGGCCGACCGGCAGCGGCAAGACGACTACCCTCTATGCCGCGGTGAACGAGATTAAAACCGACGAAGACAAGATCATCACCATTGAGGATCCGGTCGAATATCAGATTCGCGGCATCACCCAGATTCCGGTCAACGAGAAAAAAGGATTAACCTTTGCGCGGGGGCTACGATCCATTTTGCGGCATGATCCTGACAAGATCATGGTGGGCGAAATTCGCGACACGGAAACCGCGCAAATCGCCATTCAGTCGGCGCTAACCGGCCACCTGGTCTTCACCACCGTGCACGCCAACAACGTGGTCGATGTGCTCGGCCGCTTCTTGAATATGGGGGTAGAACCCTACAACTTCGTTTCCGCTCTGAACTGCATCCTGGCGCAGCGTCTGGTGCGGCTGATCTGTGAGTCTTGTCGCAGCTTGATGCACTATAGTGGCGAGGTCCTGGAAGCCAGCGGACTCGACCCGCAATCCTGGTCGAAGGTGCCCTTCTTTGAAGGCCAGGGATGCATTGAATGCGCCGGCACGGGATTCCGCGGCCGAACCGCGATTCATGAACTTCTCGAGCTGAGCGACCGAATTCGCGAAATGATTCTGGTCAAGAAGCCGACTTCGGAGATCCGCCGAGCGGCGCGGGAGGAGGGCATGCGGTTCCTGCGCGAGTCGGCGTTGGACAAGGTCAGGTTGGGGCTGACCACCTTGAAGGAGATCAACAAGGTCACCTTCATCGAAAGCAATCGGTAATGAGGCCAGTCATGGACTCCCCATCGGGTCAATAGTCCAAGTGCCCTTCCAGTTATTGCAAGGATCGGCTTTCGAGCGTTCTATTAATAGTAACGATTCCGCATGATTTCGCGACCTAAGCCCAAACTGGCCTGCGAAGTCGCCGCCGATCGAGTGCTTGCGGCTCGGCTAGGTGAGCGAGGCGACGCCATCGAAGTGTGCGCGGCGGGGGAACTGGAGCCAGGCAGCCTGGTTCCCGACCTGACAGAAACCAATCTTCGCCACCGCGACCGGGTGCTGTCGGTGGTGCGCGAAACTCTGGGGGCGGTGGGTGGGCACTCGCACGATGTCATTGCTGTACTGCCCGATGCCGCCGTGCGGGTGACGTTACTGGATTTTGACACGCTCCCCCCCAACCCTCAGGAAGCCGAATCCGTGGTCCGGTTTCGGCTGAAGAAATCTTTGCCCTTCGACGTCGACAAGGCCAAGGTCTCCTATCATTCTCAGGCTTCGGAAAACGCCTTGCGGGTGATCGCGGCGGTGGCTGTGGCCAGCGTGGTCGAGGACTATGAATCCCTTTTTCGTGAAGCCGGCTACGCTCCGGGGGTGGTTCTGCCCTCCATGCTGGCCGCCCTAGGAGCGGCGAAGGCGGAACGGCCTACCATGGTGGTCAAGGTAGACGCTCGTACGACCAGCATCGCGATCATGGATAAGGAGCAGTTGTTGCTATTTCGCACCTTGGGGAATCCTCGTGGCGTGGCCGTTTCGGGAGAGCAACTGGGGGAAGAGATTTATCCTTCCATCGTGTTTTTTCAGGACACCTATCACATGAATCTGGAGAAGATTTTTGTCTCCGGTCTCGCCGATTCCGGCGGTGCGATCCCGGCTCTCGGGGCGCAGACCGGAGTTTCGGTCGGCGAGTTGGTCGCAGCCTCGCAGCTCGGCAAGAGTGTCGGTTCGGTCCCGAAATGGAGGATGGCGGGAGTGGTGGGAGCACTGATTTCCTAGAGATATG
>Ga0187782_10002192_pt1 | contig 14349 bp, 12 predicted proteins | sample 0715_SJ02_MP15_2_FD_132454 | JGI IMG/M metagenome (GOLD analysis project Ga0187782, IMG submission 132454) | Tropical peat soil microbial communities from peatlands in Department of Meta, Colombia - 0715_SJ02_MP15_20_MG | ecosystem: Environmental > Terrestrial > Soil > Wetlands > Peat | place...
GCGCATAGACTCGGCAGCTTCCGGCGCATCCACCGACACGCCAACGACGTCTGCGCCGAGCGCCCGGATCTTTTCATAGTTTTCGCCGTAATCCGCCAACTGGCGAAGACAGAACGGTCACCAGTACCCGCGATAAAAAAGCAGCACAACAGGGCCTTGCGCCGTCAAGAGGGACAGCCGTCGGGGTGTTCCGTGCGAATCGGGCAGCTCGAAGTCCGGCGCATTCTCTCCGACCATAGGAATTTTGCCTGGAGTCATACCGTTCAATTCGACCCGCTGGCACCCAATCGCTGCAGGCCGTTTCCGATTCCTGATACGTGATTACTGATTACTTCCCAGCAACGAATCAAAATACCGCGTCATCTCCGCCGAATTCCAATCTTGCGGCCCAATGATCTTGCGGGCGATTTTCCCTCTGCGGTCAATGATGTACGTCTCCGGATACATCGACGTCCCGTAGTTCAGGGCAATGGGTGAGCGATGATCTTCATTCGTACCCGGGTCGCGGTAAGTGGGGAAATTCACGCCATGGTCACGAAGAAACTGCGTGAACCTCGCTGGATCTTCGTCCGCAGCCACACCTAGTACAAGGGCGTTCCGGGAAGAGATGTGCTGCTGCAGGGCAATAAGGCTGGGGAGCTCCTCAACACAAGGGGGGCACCAACTGCCCCAGAAATTCAAAACGACCACCTTGCCGCGCAAGTCCGAAAGGCGGGCCGGCTTGCCGTCTAGTTGCAGCGCGAAATCCTGCGCGGTCTTGCCAGCAACCGACGATTCGCCCTGGCGGTAATGCGGCAGCGTAAAAAAGGCCAATACGAAAAATGCGAAGCCCATGCTGCCCCACGCCATAGCTTTCCGGAAGAGCGTATTCATATAAATTTATGATAGCGTAGAGCAGCCGCGCCGAGAAGCGACCAAAACGTCCACCAAAATCGCATGACGCAGATCATTGACAAGTCCGCCCGTGTCTCCGCCATCGTGCCTGCGCGCGACGAAGAAGCGGTGATCGGTGCCTGCCTCGAATCGCTCGCCCAACAATCGGAAATCCTCGAAGTTCTCGTGGTCGACGATCAATCCACGGACCGCACCGCCGCGATCGTCCAGCAATCCATGCGCGACCACACGAAAATCCGGTTGCTGCAAACGCACGGACTACCGCCGGGCTGGGTCGGCAAAAACTACGCCGTCTCGCTAGGCGCGCAACACGCGCAGGGCGAATGGCTGCTGTTCACCGACGCAGACGCGGTCCACGCCCCGGACTCAGCTGCAAGAGCCCTGGCCATTGCGGCACAAGAAAGCGCCGCGCTCGTTTCCTTTTCTCCAGAGCAAATCATGGAGACTTGGTACGAGAAGGCGCTTATCCCCTACATTTATTGCCGCCTGGGTAGCCGCTTTTCTTACGACGACGTAAACAACCCCTACAACAAGTCAGCAGCCGCCAACGGCCAATTCCTGATGATCCGGCGAGACGTCTACGAGTCCATTGGCGGCCACGCCAGCGTCGCTTCCGAAGTCCTCGAAGACGTAGCCCTGGCAAAACGTGTCAAAAACTCCGGCCAGCGCATCTGGTTCGGCAGCGGCCAAGGCATCGTGCGTACGCGCATGTACCGTTCCTTCGCCTCCCTGTGGGAAGGCTGGAAGAAAAACCTCTACCCGTTAATGGGCGGCACTCCCGAAGCCATTGGCCGCGAGTATCTCCGCACCATCGGTCCGGTGCTCGCGACCTACATTGCAGCCGTCACCACGGGCGCCCTCTTCGGAAAGTGGCTGACCGCCCTCGCCATGTTTCTGGCGGGCGCTACAGCCACGGCCGTGGCTTATGACGGCGAGCTGCGGAGCAACCACTTTTCCCATAGCCTAGTCCGGTACGAAATCCCTGCCAGGCTCCTCTTTGCCCGCCTTCTATGGGCTTCCTACGGCAGCTACCGCAGGGGTAAGCTCAAATGGAAGGGACGCGAGTATCCAGTGGGTACCTCTCGCGCATCGAATGGGTAGCCTAAAGCGGCCATGGTGTACCTGACGCGCAGAATTGAGTTTTCGGCCTCGCATCTGTATCACAACCCGGCGCTCAGCGCCGAGGAAAACAAGCGCATTTTTGGCAAGTGCAACAACCCCCATGGCCACGGGCACAATTACACGCTGGAAGTCACCGTGGCGGGTGAACCCGACCCGGTCACGGGAATGGTGCTCGACCTGAAAGAATTGAAAGAAATCCTGGAGCGCGAGATTACCCAGCGCATGGATCACCGTTTCTTGAACTACGAGGTGGCGGAACTCCAAGGCCAGATCCCCACCTGCGAGAACATCGCGCGCGTCATCTGGAATCTGCTGGAGCCGAAAATCACGCAAGGGCGCCTGCACAAGATTCGCCTATACGAAATGCCGGACCTGTTCGCGGAATGTTATCGCAACGGAGCAAACGCTGGATGAGTGACGCCCTCACAATCGCACTGGGAAGACGCTACCGCTTCGCGGCCTCGCACCGCCTGCACACCAGCGAACTCAGCGAGCAAGAGAATTGGCGTGTCTACGGCAAATGCAACAACCCTTATGGACACGGGCACAATTATGTTGTGGAAATCCTCGTGTCCGGAACGGTGGATTCCGCCACCGGCATGATCGTGAATCTCGCGGACCTCGATGGTTTCGTCGAGCGCGAAGTGATCGAGGCATTTGATCACAAATCGTTCAATGAGGATGTCCACGCTTTCCGGGAAAAAGTGCCGACCACCGAGAACGTTTGTATCGAGATATTCCAGCGCCTGAAACGCTTCCCGCTGGCCAAACTCGAGCGCGTACGCATCGAAGAAACTTCGAACAACGCCTTCGAATATGCCGGCGAAGAAACCGAGGATAGCGAAGCGAATTTGTAGCGGCCGCCTTCCGAGGCGGGCGCCTTTAGTCCAGTAAACGAGGAACGGGCCCGTGACAAAGCCAACCGAAATACTCCTGCACGACGCAACCGATACTCCCAAGGAGACCATTGCCGACCTGGTGCGCAAGATGATCGCACTAGTCGGCGAGGACCCCAACCGCGAAGGTCTGCGCAAAACTCCGGAGCGCTACGAGAAGGCGCTGAAGTTCCTCACCAGCGGCTACCACCAGAGCGTGGATTCGGTCTTGAACGGCGCCACCTTCAGCGTGCATTACGACGAAATGGTGGTGGTGAAAGACATCGAGTTCTTCAGCCTCTGCGAGCACCATCTCCTGCCCTTCTTCGGCAAGGCCCACGTGGCTTACCTGCCGAGCAAGCGCGTCCTGGGCCTCAGCAAAATCGCGCGTCTTGTGAACATGTTCGCCCGGCGCCTGCAGATTCAGGAACGCATGACCTACCAGATTGCCCAGTCCATCGAAGAAAAGATCAGCCCCGAAGGCGTCGGCGTGATTATCGAAGCCCGCCATTTGTGCATGCAGATGCGCGGCGTCGAGAAGCAACACGGACAAGCGGTGACCAGCGCCATGCTTGGCTCGTTCCGCCACAACAAACAAACCCGCGACGAATTCTTGTCCCTCGTCCGCTCCAAAAAGAGCTGAATTTCGACGTACGTGAGGGATACGTCGGGTGCCCCACATGCCGCCTTTGCATGTGGGGTCTTAGCTCTTAACTTTCAACTTTGCACTTCGAACCTTGAGTTTTTGACTTCCAAAGGATCCCCGAATGAACACAAGACACCTAGGCGCCTCCGGCCCCACGGTCTCCGAAATCGGCCTCGGCTGTATGGGTATGTCCGGGATGTACGGCCCCGCCGACGAACACGAATCCATTGCCACCATTCACGAGGCCATCGACCACGGCATCACTCTGCTTGACACCGGCGACTTCTACGGCATGGGCCACAACGAAATGCTGATCGGCCGCGCCATCGCCGGAAAACGCGACAAGGTTTTGCTGTCCGTAAAATTCGGCGCCATGCGCTCCCCTTCCGGAGCATGGATCGGCTTCGATTCACGGCCCGCCGCAGCCAAAAACTTCCTCGCCTACAGCCTTCGACGATTGGGAGTCGACCACATCGACATTTACCGCCCCTCACGCCTCGATCCCACTGTGCCTGTCGAAGAAACTGTCGGCGCCATCGCCGAACTCATAAAGGAAGGCTACGTCCGTTACATTGGCCTTTCCGAAATCTCCGCAGAAACGGCGCGCCGCGCTACTGCAGTCCACCCCATTTCCGACTTGCAAATCGAATACTCGCTGGTCTCCCGCGGCATTGAAACAAACATTCTTCCGGCGCTGCGCCAAATGAAGATTGGCGTGACCGCCTACGGCGTGCTCTCGCGCGGCCTACTCAGCGGATCGAAAATTGCCGCTTCAAATGACATCCGCTCCTACTTCCCGCGATTTACCGCCGACAATATGCGCCAGAACGCCCGCCTGACCGAAACCCTGAACCACCTCGCCAAAGAACACAGCGTCACCGGCCTGCAACTCGCTATCACCTGGGTGTTGCACCAGGGCGCGGACATCGTTCCGCTGATGGGCTCGCGAACCCCTAAGCAACTCCACGAAGCCCTCGGCGCGTTGCAGGTAAAACTATCGGCCGAAGAACTCAAGCGCATCGCCGAGGCCGTTCCCGCGGAAAGTGTTGATGGAACTAGATACGATGCGCGGCAAATGGCCATGCTCGACAGCGAACGCGCCGCCAAAGCAACCCCGTAATTTCTCTTATATTGAACAACCTGGGATCTGCTCTTGTAGCGGCCGCCTTCTGAGGCGGGCGCTGCGGGGTACCGAGGGACCGCCTCCTCCTTCGTAGCGCCGGCATCCTGCCGGCAAGCGTGCTTCGTGCCGTCTCCCCTTCTAACCTCAAACTTCTAACCTCTAACTTCTGCTTTCCATCCATTTTGGTTCTGGAGGAACCCCGGCCCCTGGGTTAGCTTTGCTCATGGCGACCACTTCTCCCTCCGAAACCCTCGCCGCGACGCCAACCGCAGCCTCCGCCAATCGCCTGCTGGTTGTCTTCAGCTTCTTCTGCATCTACGTCATCTGGGGCTCGACGTACTTAGCCATTCGCTATGCCGTGGAGACCATTCCTCCTTTGTACACCGCCGGCTTCCGTCATCTCTCCGCGGGAATAATCCTGCTAATCTGGGCGCTCGCCAAAGGACTGCGTCCCACCTGGCCACAAATTCGTGCCAGCATCGTGATTGGCTTTTTCTTTTTCCTGGTCGGCCACGGATCGTTGCACTGGGCGGAGCGCGTCGTACCCAGCGGCCTGGCGGCATTACTCATCGCCGTGGAACCCATTTTTGTTTTCCTGCTTTCCTCGGCGGCCGCGCGTACCTGGCGCATAAACGGCATGCTCGTCGCGGGAATCGCCTTGGGCCTCCTCGGCGTGGGCATCCTGGTGCGCGGCACTACGCTCGAGTCCACACACGGCTTGACGCTTGGCTCCATCGTCATCCTCATCGGCGCCTTTTCCTGGTCCCTCGGCATCATTTACTCCCGGCGCTCACACCTCTCCGGCAGTCCGTTGCTCCTGTCAGCCCTATCTCTTTTGTCGGGGGCAGTGATGTTGTTGCTAGCGGCGACGCTCGCTGGCGAGGCGAAGGGTTTCTCCTTGGCACAGGTGAGGCTGAAATCCTGGATTTCCCTCGGCTACTTGATTCTCTTCGGTTCGGTGATCACCTTTACCGCCTACAACTGGCTCCTGGAGCATTACTCCCCAACTCTGGTGGCCACGCACACCTACGTAAATCCCGTGGTGGCCGTGTTTCTCGGCTGGGCCTACGGCGGGGAAACCCTAACGCTGAAAGTGGCCGTGGCCGCAACGCTGGTAATCGTGGCGGTGGTTCTCGTTGACCGTGGCACCAATCGTTTGCGCGGCCTCACCTGAAACTCCCGCAAATCTCAAAATTAAACACACTTTAGCTTGCTACTCCCGCAGGGGTGTGATGAACTTCCCCATGCATACGAGCCATGTTAGGGCAGCGATTTAGCCACTACGTAATCGAACAGAAGCTCGGCGAAGGTGGCATGGGCGTCGTGTACCGCGCGCGCGACGAAAAGTTGCAGCGCGACGTGGCACTCAAATTCCTGGGCACCTTGCCGATAGGTAGCTCTGCGAGCCATGAGCGGGCTCTGCAGGAAGCGCGCGCTATCTCCGCGCTGAATCATCCCAACATCTGCACCGTCTACGAAGTCGGTGAGCTCGATGGACGCCCGTTCATCGCCATGGAATACATCGAGGGCCGCTCGCTCAGCTGGGAGATTCCTTCGCTGGGGCTGTCTCTCGACCAAGTCGAACGCTATGGCATGCAACTCGCCGACGCCCTGGCACACGCCCACAGCCGCGGCGTAGTACACCGCGACCTGAAAGCTTCCAACGTCATCATCACGCCAAGTGGCCGCCTCAAAGTCTTGGATTTTGGCATCTCCCGACGCGTCGAACCGGGGAAGAGCATCGACGATGGCACCACCGTCGTGGACGCGTCCTGGGAATCTCAACACACTTTCACCGGCACCCTTCCCTACATCGCTCCCGAGATCCTCAAGGGGCAGGAAGCAGACGTACGCAGCGACATTTGGTCTGTCGGCGTGCTCTTGTACGAAATGGCCTCAGGCCACCGCCCCTTCCGCGGCACAACCGGCTTCGAACTCAGCGCGGCCATCCTTCACGAACGTCCGCCGCAAATCACTCCCGCGTTGCCGCCCGTCCTGCAAAGCGTCATCGACAAATGTCTGGACAAAGACCCGGGCCAGCGCTACCAGAGCGCCGGCGAAGTCCGCGCGGCCCTGGAGGCCGCCAGCACCGCGTCGCGCACTCACGATGTCATTCCCGAACCGGTTGCAACCAGGCCGCCGCTCTTTTCTGCGCGCAACCTGCTCCTCCTTTGTTTGCTCCTGGGCCTAAGCGGCGGGCTGCTCTACCTCCTCAACGGTAAGGCCAAGCGCAAGCCTGCTCCGCCGCTGCCCGGCGCCATTCAATCCGCCGCCGTTTTGCCGCTCGAGAATTTGTCCGGCGACCCGTCTCAAGATTACTTCGCCGACGGCATGACCGACGCCTTGATTACAGAACTCTCGCAGATCCGCAAACTCCGCGTCATTTCCCGAACCTCGGTCATGCAGTACAAACACACCCAGAAGACGCTGGACCAGATTGCCCAGGAGCTGAACGTCGACGCCATCGTCGAAGGCTCTGTGACGCGCTCTGGGGACCGCGTGCGCGTCTCGGCAAAACTTTTTCAGACTAATGTTGAAGGGGCCCTGTGGGCGGGCAACTTCGAGCGCAACTTCACCGACGTGCTGGCCTTGCAAAGCGATGTGGCCACCGCCATCGCGCGCGGCATCTCCGTCGAGCTTTCCAGCGCCGAACAGAGCCAGTTGGCGCGAAGCCGCAGCGTCGTCCCCGAAGCCTATGAAGCATATTTGAAGGGCAAGTACGAACTGGAGAAGCGCACGCAAGAGAGCTTTCAGGACGCGGCGCAATACTTCCAAACGGCAATTGCCAAAGACAATAGCTTTGCCGCCGCTTATGCCGGCCTCTCCGATACCTACATTTTGATGATGACCGGCCAGTCTGCTCCCAGCGAGACCTTGGTACCCAAGGCAAGACAGGCTGTCGAGAAGGCCCTGCAGCTGGATGACCGCTTAGCCCAGGCGCATACCTCCCTCGCCTCCATTCGATTTCTGCACTTGGAAGGTGGCGACATCGAAGGGGAATTCCTGCGCGCCATCGCCCTCGACCCCGGATATGCGCAAGGCATCCATTGGTATGCGTTGTACCTCGCGGCCACCGGACGAAAAGCGGAATCCATACGCGAAATCAAACTGGCCAGAGAGATAGATCCCAAATCTCTGATCATCAACGCCAACCTGGGCTGGTGTTATTACCTTGCGGAAGATTTCGATCATGCTGAGGAGGCCGAAAAAAATACCATCCAAATGGATCCCAGCTTTGTAACCTCGCACTCGTATCTGGGCCAGATCTACGCCGCAAAGAAGCGTTATCCGGAGGCGATCGATCAGTTTCAGACCGCGCTATCGTTATCTCCCGGCGATGTGGCGGCGCAAGGCGATTTGGCACTCGGCTATGCGTTATCCGGAAAAAAGAGCCAGGCGCTCGAAGTATTACAAGAGATGCAGAATCTGCAAGGAAAGCGCTACGTTTCGGCCTACGACTTTGCCACCGCCTATGCCGGATTCCAGGATGTCGGCAAAACTCTGGAGTGGCTCGAGAAGTCTTACGTGGAACGCAACGGACGGCTGGTGAACCTGGGGGTTCACCCGCAGTTTACTTTCCTCCGGACGGAACCCAGATTTCAGAACATTGTCGAGAAGATCTGGGGCACCAAGTTGATCGGCGAAGCAAAGCCATAGTCCCTAAGGTGGCAGACGATCCCAGCTAGCCTTTCTTGACGGGGCGGGGTGGCTGTCATAGACTCGCTGGCTCAGTTGGGTCAGCGCCGCTCAGAGCTGAGGCAATCACGTTCCCCAATAGGACATCACCGACGGAGGACAGACGATCATGGCCAAAGAGATCTCGCTTAAGGCAACGGTTCGCGAACTCGATAAGGTCACCAAGGAACTCGACGAGGTCCGCAAGACGGCCACGGGCGACCTCAAGAGGCAATTAGACGCGCATATCGAGGTGCTCGAGAAAGTCCACCGGGAGCTTACCGACGAGTGCCATTCATTCTTTGTGGTGCCGCCACCGCCCGGATCAAGCTCGAAAAAGAAGAGCTGATCCTCTGATTCGTGAAAAAAACAGCAATTCCCGGCGGCGCTGCTCACACATCCAAAGGTAGCCCTCCTCGAGAACCGCTAAGGTTTCGGCGTTGTTCGTCCCTGGTTCTGTATTGGCAGGAGAACAGACTCATCTTCCACAATTATGCCCGGCAAACCAGGATTAGCGCCGAACCGGTGACCTGTTCCATCCTTCATCACTGCAGTGATTGGCGAACGCTTCAGGAGATTTGCGCGTTTCTGAGCGAATATAGCGAATTTTCTATCCGCAAGACCTTGACGCTCCTCTGCGAAAACTTCGTGCTGGAAAGATCGGACGCAAAAGGCGACCCGCACCAAAAAGCGATGGAAGACTGGGCGAGCTGGAATCCTGCTGCAGGCTTCTTTCACTTTTCCACGAAAGACACGAACTTCGCTGCGGATCCCCTGGGTGCCATGCGGGACTTCATGCTGCGCGCCAAGCACGACCCCATGCCCCTTCCTTCGAAAAATTATCCAAGCGCTCGGACAACGAAACTGCCAACGGTACAAACCACCGGAGAGCTTCCCGAGATCCTGAAAGCCAGGCGAACCTGGCGGATGTACGGCAACGAACCTGTCCCGTTCAAGACCCTAGCAGAGATACTGCACCTAACGTTCGGCATTCAGGGATGGGTGGACGTACCTGGTCTGGGACGAGTTGCCATGAAAACGTCGCCCTCCTGCGGATGTTTGCATCCGGTGGAGGCGTATGTCCTGGTGCAACGCGTGCACGGTTTGAAAAATGGCATCTACCACTACAACGCGGCGCGGCACCAACTGGAGTGGCTACGCGAAGGAGTCTCACGCAAAGCCTTGGAAAAGAATCTCGGCAATCAATGGTGGTTCACAAAAGCAGCGTTTCTCGTGTTGATGACCGCAGTCTTTGGCCGCACCCGTTGGAAATACGAATTCCCGCGCGTGTACCGCGGCATCCTGCTGGAAGCCGGGCATCTCTGTCAGACCTTTTGCCTCACTGCTACATGGCGCGGCCTGGCGCCTTTTTGCACCATCGGCTACGCCGACACGCAATGGGAAAAGTGGCTAGGCATCGACGGCGTGACCGAATCTCTCCTGTACATAGCAGGCGCCGGCACGCGGCCCGCCAACCTTAAAGGCGCCCACCTGGGCGAATCCTAGGGACGCCCTTCTGAGGCCGTCCGCTAATCGAACCTCATGCACGCCTAGTCCGTCGTCAAGGTGTACGGTGCAGGGTGTGTTGGGGAACCGCTGGTCCTCGAAATCTTTCACGAATCACGAGTCACCAGTCACCAATCACCAGTCACTTTTTGACAATCGCCACCGAAGCGCGCGTCGTCTCCCAATCGACGTTTATCGTTCCGCCATTCCCAGACTTCTCGAATGAAATCGTAAAGTTCTCCACCGGCGAGGGCAACGTCGAAACCTTCATGTCCACCCGCGCCAGGTCATTCGACGTCCCCGGGTAATCCGTGCCCCATTCCCTGGTCGTCTTGCTAATGATCAGCGTCCACTTATCCTTCCCCGGAATCGTGAACAACGTATAGCTCCCTGCCGGCACACTCGCTCCTCCGACAGTTACATCTGCCGTCGTCACAAACGTGGTGGCTTCGTTAGCGCCGGTTCGCCACACCTTGTCGAAAGGCACCAGTTCGCCATAAATCTTGCGGCCCTTGGCGCGCGGGCTCGAGTAATCCACGGTGATGGACTTGCCCCCGCCTAGGTCCAGCGTGGCCGTAGCCGGAGGGCTGGGGCGCTTGGATTTATCCTGCTGCGCGTAACACACAGCGGCCAACAACACCAGGGCAAGACTGAAGATCGAAACAGCGGCTATCGCTTTGCGCATTGGCTCTCTCCTAAGAGCGGGCAGCCATCGGTCAAACCACAAACCGGGGCTGTAATCCCGCCGAAAGCATTGAACCGGATTTGCCTCCCTCTTGCAAGGCGCCAGGCCAAAAACTCACGCCCAATCGAACTACCTCTAGTATCTCCTGCACTTTACAGCGTGAGCGCAGGTGTGATAATTTAAACATGTCGAAGAAACGAGGAAAATTCGAGGGACGACGGTGGGGGGCACTTGAGCGACGCCAAGACATTGTTGATCGAGCAATTCCGGACACATGTGAAGGATACGGGATCGCCAGAGGTGCAGATTGCGCTTCTCAGCGAACGCATCAACTACTTGACGACGCATCTCAAGGCGCACGTGAAAGACCATGCATCGCGCCGTGGGCTTATCATGATGGTGAACAAGCGGCGGCGTCTGCTGGACTATCTCAACCGGCGAGACCCGGATCGGTATCACCAGATTGTTGAACGCCTTAGCCTGCGCAAGTAACCGCCTGCAGCTTCCAAAGCAGCGGATTTTGCGAATTCACGAACAGACAACTGGGCAGAGAAGTCTGCGCGCTGGCCGTGTGGAAGCTGAACGCGCATGTGACCGGTGTGTCCCTTCGGGCCGGGCGCTTTAATCTGGGCGTAACCTATCGCGGCACACATTCCTAACGAACTCACCTTCTTTCTTCAACATAAAGCCCCCAATGTGAATCGTCTCCTCAGGAGAGGAGCCAAAGGAAAAGCTCATGTCAGAGAATAACAACGCTCCCGCACCTCATCAGGTTTCCCTCGAAGTCGGCGGGCGTACCCTGGTTCTGGAAACCGGGAAGATTGCTAAGCAAGCCAACGGCGCGGTAACCGCCAGGTATGGGGACACCATCGTCCTGGTAACCGCCTGCATGGCCCAAAAACCCAACGACCGCGATTTTCTGCCTCTCACTGTGGATTACCGGGAGAACACCTATTCCGCCGGCAAAATCCCGGGAGGCTTCTTCAAGCGCGAAGGACGCCCTACCGAAAAGGAAATCCTCGTGTCACGCCTGATTGACCGCCCCATGCGCCCGCTGTTTCCGGATTCCTGGCGCAACGAGACGCAGATCATCGCCATGGTATTGTCTGCCGACAGCGCCAATGACCCTGATGTGATCGCCGTCACCGCCGCTTCTGCTGCCGCGTACTGCTCCGACCTGCCGTTCACCGATCCCATCGCCGCCGTGCGCGTCGGTTTGCTGGATGGCAACCTCGTCGCCAACCCCACCGTCGCTGAGCAAAAGACCAGCAAGCTGAACATCGTCGTTGCTGGCACGGAAAACGGCATTGTCATGGTCGAAGCGGGAGCCTTCGAGGTCCCCGAAGAAAAGGTCACTGAAGCCCTGGAATTTGGCCACGAGCAGATCAAGAACATCGTCCGTGCAATCAAAGACCTGCACAGCCAAATCAAGCCGACCAAGGTGGTTGTCGAACCCCTGCCCTTCGATCAAGCCATCTATGACAGCATCAAGAAGACCTACGGCGCGCGCCTCAAGGATGCGCTCGATACACAAAAGCACCCGAAGAAGGAAAGCTACCACCTCGTGGACGCGCTGCTCGACGAAATCGTTGAGAAGATCCCCGAGGACGCTGAAGAATATGAGGAGAAGCTCGCGCTCACCAAGCGCGCCTTCGAACACATGCGCGAAGACTTCTTCCGCGAAGAAGTCTTAAAAGCCAAGCGCCGCCCCGATGGCCGCGCCTTCGACCAGATCCGCCACATCGGTTGCGAAGTGGGACTCCTGCCGCGCGTTCATGGCTCGGCCCTCTTCACGCGAGGTGAAACCCAGGCTCTCGCCACTCTTACCTTGGGCACCAAGGAAGATATGCAGCGCCTCGACCTGCTCTTCGAGCAGGACACCTTCAAGCGCTTCATGCTGCATTACAACTTCCCGCCCTTCAGCGTCGGCGAGGTAAAGCCCTTGCGCGGAGCGGGCCGCCGCGAAATCGGCCACGGCGCGCTCGCAGAGCGCGCTCTCGCGAATCTTTTGCCACCGGAAATCGAATTCCCTTACGCCATGCGCGTGGTCAGCGACATTCTCGAATCCAACGGCTCTTCTTCCATGGCCACCGTCTGCGGCGGCTCTTTGGCACTGATGGATGCTGGTGTCCCGATGAAGGCCCCCTGCGCCGGCATCGCCATGGGCCTCGTTGTCGGTGATAAGGGAGCCTACTCCATCCTCACCGACATCGCCGGCGCCGAAGATCATTACGGCGACATGGACTTCAAAGTCGCCGGCACCCGCGAAGGCATCACCGCCCTGCAAATGGACATCAAAGTCACCAGCATCAGCGTCACCATGATGCGCGAAGCCCTGGCCCAAGCCAAAAAAGCGCGCTTCGAAATTCTCGACACCATGGAAAGGACTTTGCACAAGCACCGCGAAAGCATCTCCATGTACGCGCCGCGGCTTTACAAACTCAGCATCCCCACCGACAAAATCCGCGACCTCATCGGCCCGGGCGGCAAGAAGATCAAATCCATCATCGAGCAGACCGGTGTCAAGATCGACGTCATGGAAGACGGCACCGTGCACATCTTCTCCACCAGCGGCGCCGGAGGCGACCAGGCTCTGCAAATGGTGCGCGAAGTAACCGCCAGCGCCGAGGTGGGCAAGACTTATCTCGGCAAAGTTGTGCGCCTCGCGGAATTCGGCGCTTTCGTCGAGCTCTTCCCCGGCACCGACGGCTTGCTGCACATCAGCGAAATTTCCGAGCATCGCATCCGCGATGTCCGCGACGAACTGAAACTCGGCGACCAGGTGCTCGTCAAAGTCCTGGCCATCGAAGGCAACAAGATTCGCCTCTCGCGCAAGGCCCTCATCAGAGAGGCCCGCGAAAAACAGGCCCACAAGCGCGAATCCGGAGGCGGCAGCGGCACGCCCACTCCCGCCGCCACCGGCGAATCCGCCTAATTTGGAGTGCGGGAGCCCTGCTCCCGCTTTGCGCCAATTTCAACGCATCGCTAACCGTTCAGCGGCAGCTCTGCTGCCGCGACCACGGTCGATTGAATACAGCATCTCCTCGTCCCCCGTCAGGGGACGAGGGCAGCCTGAGTTCGCCCGGACGAAACAAACTTAAGCCTCGCACGTCAGTGCCGGGTCGAAAAACTCCGACCCCCGAATCCCCCGAAGGGGATGACACAGCTCAGCGGCAACTCTATCCTCCAAGCTCCTCGCCGATTGCACAGTGATAGAATCCACGCCATGAATACATGGCTCACGGTTCTGACATCCGCAGCTGTCGCTGTCTTAGTGTCCGGCATGATTACCCTAATTGACCACGTCTTGGAGCGTCGTGCCAGACGTGCCGAACTGTTGCTCACAAAGGCATGCGAGATGGCGGTGCGCAGGACGGACATTGTTCTACAAGTTGCGAAGGATACGGGCGGCGGCGTATCTCTGGTCGATGATGTAGTCAATACCGAAACGTACTATCGTTGGCTCAAATCTCTGCTGGATAGCGGAAAGCTGCCTCCCGATGCTGACAAAGGACGACGAAAAGCGTCTTGAGCGGAGAAATTATGCGGACAAGAATTGCGTGTTTCTGTGGAATGTTTTTCGTGGCGGGCGTGGTATTTGGTCAAAAATCGTTGGATGGCTTGGGGTGGAATGATTTGGGCAAGGTAGATGAACTAGCTCGAACGATGTATGTGAAGGGATACGTCAACGGCTACGCAGACGGCGACAGCGCGATGGAAAAGATCACCGTTGTTCTCACGGACGGTCAGTCACCAGATGCATCCAAAAAGAAGCTCATCGCTCCACAGACGCGTCGCGTGGCACAAATGCTAGGTTTGGGGA
>Ga0187782_10002193_pt1 | contig 14345 bp, 10 predicted proteins | sample 0715_SJ02_MP15_2_FD_132454 | JGI IMG/M metagenome (GOLD analysis project Ga0187782, IMG submission 132454) | Tropical peat soil microbial communities from peatlands in Department of Meta, Colombia - 0715_SJ02_MP15_20_MG | ecosystem: Environmental > Terrestrial > Soil > Wetlands > Peat | place...
CGGTTGACGTAATCGTCAACGTGCTCAAAGTGCCTGGCGCCGTGCCTACCGGAGTGCCGATCGAGATTACGAACTGGGCCGTCGCGACCACGGACCCGGTTGAAGCATTGGCCGAGGGATCCGCGCTGGCCTGGGCGCAGCTCACCGGCGTCATGAAGGCCTGAGCGGGTGCGCTGCAGATGGTGACTCCTCCTACCGTGAACGTTACCGTGCTATTTTTAGGACAGGTAAATGCTCCTCCCGTCTGAGTCACGCCGGTCGTGCCTCCGCAGGAATAGCTCAATCCCACCACCTGCGCATCCGCGAAAACACCGCTGATATTGCTGCTGACACTGCTGCTGCTCGTCGAAGATGACCCACAACCGGCAATGAACATTGCCGCAATACAACACAACGCAAGCACAAACTTCTGGATCTTCATGGGCTCCCCCTTTTCTTGTGATTTGAAACCAAGGTTCTGGTCGTGCAGCTCTTGTAAGCCGCCAGGTAGAGAGCAAGTTCTGTCGCCGAGTCGGGGAAGTCTCCAGATGTGGAGATCACACAAGCTCGGAATGAATGTATCGGCGCTCTCGCCTGAGGGGGTGCTGCGTCGCGTCGTGGCCGGCGCTCTTCGGGGAGGCGAGACAACCTTTGGGCAAAATTTTACCTTCGAGATCTGGCGCCGTCAGTGAGATGAGTCACCTGGGCGTGTGATAAGGTCGGCGCCGAAAACTTTTTGGTAGTTGGCGAAAAGGCTCCACCTACAATTGCGCGATCCGATGGCTCACCCGTCGGCACTGGGAAGCATTCCGAACCACGATGCGTGGCCTTCGACGACGGGAAGCCGGGTTTTAGAGCAAGAGGGATCTCCAGGCAAGGCCGGCCACAATCACCGCATCGTATGACGCTGATCACTGCGGGGCTGGATTGTGAGGCGTAGGATTTTTTTGGCGTTAGCCCGCACGATTGACTGTAGTTTCGAAATTTCCGCCGGGGCAGCGCCGGGGGGATCATGCGCACCCCACCATCCTACGAGGAACTCACCGCAACATTCGATTGGAAAGTGGTTGAGCGGGAACTGGGCTACTGTCGCGGATCCCCGATCAATATCGGCTGGATGTGCAGCGATCGCATCTGCCGACTGGGCCTGGCCGGCAAGGCGGCGCTCATTTGGCAAAACTACCTGGGCGACCAGAAGCAATTTACCTTTGACGACATTCGGGTTCTTTCCAACAGCATCGCACACTTTCTTTGCGGATTAGGCATCCACCCCAAACAGCGGGTTTGCCTGTTCCTGGACCGCGTGCCAGAGCTGTACATCGGATTTCTCGGAATTCTGAAGATGGGAGCTGTGGCACAACCGCTGTTCTCCGCATTCGGCGAAGAATCATTACAGGTGCGGCTGGCTGACGCCGAAACCTGCGCCATCCTCACGCAAAAGAAACACCTGTATAAGATTCGCAAGATTCGGAAGCAGCTTCCGCATCTGCAACACATCATCGTCGTGGACGCTGAGCAGGCTCCGCTACAGGAGCGGGAAACTGCTTTTGCGATGGAGCGAGTTCCCCGGGTTGAGCATTTCTCCGTTTATCCCACGCTGGCCGAATCTCCGTCAGTTCTGCACTACACCTCGGGTACGACGGGCCAGCCGAAAGGCGCGCAGCACGTCCATTACTCCATTGTTTCGCAGTACCTCACGGCCAAATGGGTGCTCGACCTACAGCCCGGCGACATCTACTGGTGCAACGCCGATCCCGGCTGGGTTACCGGTACGTCGTACGGAATTATCGGACCCTGGTCGAACGGGATCACGCAGGTGGTCCTCGATTCTGGCTTCAACGCAGAACGCTGGTACGAATTCATCGAGAAGCATCGCGTAACCGTTTGGTATTCGGCGCCGACCGCTATCCGCTTGCTCATGAAAGAAGGAGCAGCGATTGTGCGGCGTCACGATTTGTCGAGCTTGCGCCATCTGGCCAGTGTCGGCGAACCGTTGAATCCGGAGGCCGTGATCTGGTCGCAGGAGGTATTGGGGAAACCATTTCACGATACTTTCTGGCAAACCGAAACCGGCTGCATCGTCATCGGCAACCTTCCTGGGATGCCAATCAAACCGGGCTCCATGGGCAAGCCGTTTCCGGGCATCACCGCGACCGTGCTCGATCCCAGGAGCTGCGAGCCGCTGAATCGCGCGGGCGTGGCCGGCCTGATTGCGCTGCGGCCGGGCTGGCCATCGCAGATTCGCGGCTACTGGAACAATGAGGCGGGATTCCGCGCCAAATTTAAGAATGGATGGTATCTGTGCGGCGATCGCGCATCCATCGATTCTGACGGCTATTTCTGGTTTATGGGACGCGATGACGACGTTATCAATACCGGCGGACACCTGGTGGGTCCGTTTGAAATCGAGTCAGCTTTGCTGGGATGCCGCGCGGTAGCTGAATCCGCCGCCGTCGCCAAACCCGATCCCGTCAACATGGAAGTCGTGAAGGCATACGTCACGCTGAAACGAGGCTTCAAGCCATCCGATGACCTCGAACTGGAAATCATGAACAGTATTCGCAAGCGGCTGTCGCCGCTGGCTATGCCCCAGGAAATTGAGTTCGTGAACTCGTTGCCCAAGACGCGCAGCGGCAAAATCGTGCGCCGCATCTTGCGCTGCAAGGAATTCAACGAGCCGGTGGGGGATCTTTCCACCGTCATGGAAGAGTGAAGAAAGGCCGGCAATGGACGAAATCACCAAAGTAGTTCGCGACTACATCATCCGGGAGTATGTGCAGGAAGGAGACGACCGGGAAGTCACCGAAACCACGCCGCTCATTTCGAGCGGCCTGGTGGACTCCTTTTCCATGGTCTCTCTGCTGCGATTCCTGGAAAAGAAATACGCGATTCGCATTCCGGACGCGGATGCCACGCCCGAGGCCTTCGATACAGTCGAGCGCATTGTGGCCCTGGTACGCCGGTTCCAGCAGGTAGAAGTCGGCAGCGCCTAGTCCGCCACTGGCGTTGCTGCGATCCGGAAAACCAAGTAGGCACCAAATCTTTACCACGTGAGGCATGTTATGGCCTTTTCCGATACAGTACGTCACTCCTATCAAACCGAAATCGAGGGGATCAAAGACGCGGGTTTGTTCAAAGAGGAGCGGTATATCCACTCGCCACAGTCGCCGGAGATCGAAGTTGAGTTCCCGATTGGCTCAGGAACTCGCAAGTGCATCAATATTTGTTCCAACAACTACCTCGGGCTGTCCAGCCATCCTGACGTGATTGCGGCCGCACATGACGGGCTCGATGTGCGCGGCTACGGAATGTCTTCCGTGCGCTTCATCTGCGGCACGCAGGACATTCACCGGGAACTGGAAAGGCGCCTGACTGATTTTCTCGCCACCGAAGATACGCTGCTTTTCCCCTCTTGCATGGACGCCAACGCCGGCTTCTTTGAGGCCTGCCTGAATGAACAAGACGTGATGATCGCCGATCGGTTGGTTCACGCCTCCATTGTGGACGGAATGCGCCTGTCGAAGGCCATGCAAGACACCTTCAAGCATTCCGACATGGGGCACCTGGAAGAGAAGCTGCAAGAACACCAGGACAAGCGGTTCCGCATGGTCATCACCGACGGTGTGTTCTCCATGGATGGCGACACCGCCAAGCTGGCCGAGATGGTCGCGCTGGCGGAACGGTACAACGCCATGGTGTTCGTGGATGACTCCCACGCCACCGGCTTTATCGGCAAAACCGGCCGCGGAACGCACGAACACTGCGGCGTACTCGGCAAGATCGACGTGATCACCACCACGCTGGGGAAAGCTCTGGGCGGAGCCTCCGGCGGCTGCGTCAGCGGACGCCGCGAGTTGGTGGAAATGTGCCGCCAGCGAGCGCGTCCTTACCTGTTTTCCAATGCCGTGGCGCCGGTGATCGTGGCGGGAGCGCTCAAGGTGTTGGATCTGATCAGCACCACCACCGAGCGCCGCGACAAACTGGAGTGGAACGCCAGATACTGGCGCGGGCTGCTCAAGCAGGCTGGCTTCGACTTGAAGGAGGGCGATACGCCCATCGTGCCCGTCATGCTCTACGACGCCGGGCTGGCGCAGGAGTTTGCGCGCGATTTGTTTGAGGAAGGCGTTTACGCCGTAGGGTTCTTTTTCCCCGTGGTAGCGAAAGGGCAGGCCCGCATTCGCACCCAGCTATCGGCGGCTCACGAGAAGCATCACCTGGACTTCGCCATCGAGGCTTTTCGCAAGGTGGGCGGCGAACACGGGATTCTGGGTTTGGGAAGGAAGGACCTTCTCGCAAGGTGCGCGGCGTAGCCCGACTCCTCGCGCCGACGCCGGAGTGCATTGGCTCCGGAGCGCCCTGTCGCCTGACTGTCGCGAGAAGGGAGGTCGACATGCTCTGCGCAGAACTTGAGAAACTGGAAGCGGAATTCGATGACATTCTCAATGCGCTTGAGAATCCGGATTTAACAGAGCAGGAGAAACTGGATTTACGCGAGGCTTATGCCCGGATGAGTCGAACCATCAGCCAACATCAAAAGTCTGGGCATGACGGCCTCCCCTGCTTTGAAGAGTGAAAGCGGAATCACTGGCCAAGCGCTGGGAATCATCAGTGTTGAAGCCGTGCCTTTCCCATCTGTGGCAAATCCTCACACCACTGGGTGACCAATCTCACTCTCCCCAGTGATTCCGATCATTGTTCATTGTTCAAATTCCGGGTATCGAAGGGTATTGCATTTTTCAGCAGATTCGCTCGGTGAATCTGGCGCGGAGCGCGAACTTTGTTCAAGGACATTGAGCACCTGATCCGTTTGGCCGCAGTGATGGCCATCGCTGTGGTTGCGTTCATCGTTCTGCGGGCGGCGGTGGTGCCGCGCAGCTTTGGCGAGTACGGGCACTATCGCGGAGCGGCCATGGCCGAAATTGCCGCCCGGCCCGTTGCCTTTGCCGGCCACGATGTCTGCGAGAATTGCCACTCCGACATCGCCGACCAGAAAAAACTGGGCAAGCACGCGGTAGTGGCCTGCGAGGCCTGCCACGGAGCACAGGCCCGCCACGCCGACGATCCCGGCTCGATCACGCCCCCCAAGCCGGACACCGCCATCATCTGCGCCCGCTGCCACGAAGCCAACAGCGCCAAGCCGAAAGCGTTTCCGCAGGTGGTAACCGCAGATCACTCGGGAGGAAATGCCTGCGGCATCTGCCACCAGCCGCATCGCCCAAAGATCGAGACCGAGCCGGAAACGAAAGCCGCAGGCAGCAAGACCGCGGCGGAGGTGAAAAAGTAATGGAGATCACTCGCCGCCGATTACTTGTGCTGCTGCCCGCCGCTGCGGTGGCCTGGAAATATGTGCAGGCGGGCACGCCCGAGGCCTCTCCCAACTACAAGCTCACCGAACACTGGTGGAGCATGTTGATCGACATCCCCAAGTGCATTGGCTGCGGCAGTTGTGTGCGCGCCTGCGCGGAAGAGAACGACGTTCCCGACGGCTATTACCGCACCTGGATCGAGCGCTACCACGTCGCCGATTGGAAAATTGAACGCCCCGACGTGGAATCACCCGACGGCGGCAAGCAGGGTTTCCCGGCGAACGAAGAAAGCGGCGGCAAGAATTTCTTCGTCCCCAAGCTGTGCAACCATTGCGCCGATTCTCCCTGCACCCAGGTTTGCCCGGTGGGCGCCACTTTCATCTCGCCCGACGGCGTCGTTCTGGTGGACAAGTCCTACTGTCTCGGCTGCCGCTATTGCGTGCAGGCTTGCCCTTACGGGTGCCGCTTCATCAATCCCAAAACCCATACCGCGGAGAAGTGCACGCTCTGCTACCACCGCATCACCAAGGGATTGACCACGGCCTGTTGCGAAGTCTGCCCGACCGGGGCGCGGCAGCTCGTGGATTTGAAGAACCCGAAAGATCCGATTCATGAATTCCTGAAAACCCATACCGTGCAGATTTTGAAACCGCACATGGCCACGGGGGCCAAGGTTTTTTACAACGGCATGGACGGGTCGGTGAGGTAAGAATTTGTTAGGTTTTGACAGGGCGCGGCTTCAAGCCGCTCCGCAAGTGCGGCAAGAAGGCAGGTTTCAAAGCTTCAGAGTTTCAAAGTTTCAAGGTTAACCCGCAATCGTTAATGCGGTCTGTGCCGTGAAACATTGAAACCTTGGAACTTGCAACCTTGAAACTTCGGCGAATGCGGCTTTAGCCGCTGAGGAAAGCAAGGAGGGTTGTGCAGATTCCGGTTGAAGGCTTCATGTACCCGAATGAAGTCGAGCTCCAGTGGAGCGTGCTCATCGTTCTCTATCCCTTCATCACGGGGCTGGTGGCGGGCGCGTTCATCCTGGCTTCTCTGGAGCGCGTCTTCCGTGTGGAGGCCGTTAAGCCCACGTACCGCCTGGCGCTGCTGACCGCGCTCTCCTTCCTTTTGGTCGCTCCGCTACCGTTGCAACTGCACCTGGGCCATCCCGAGCGCTCGCTGGAGATGTATCTCACTCCGCACCGCTCGTCTGCCATGGCGATGTTCGGCTTCGTCTATCTCTGGTACCTGATGGCGGTGCTGCTGCTCGAAATCTGGCTCGATTACCGTCGCGACATTGTTCTCAGGTCACAGACCGCCACCGGCCTGGCCGGTTTTATCTATCGCCTACTCACCCTGGGATCGAACAACATCAGCGAACGCTCGCTGCAGATTGACGAACGGCTCGGCTACTTCATCACTCTGATCGGCATTCCCTCGGCTTTCTTGCTGCACGGCTACGTCGGCTTCATCTTTGGATCAGTCAAAGCCAATCCCTGGTGGTCGTCGCCGCTCATGCCCATTGTTTTTATTTTTTCGGCGATGGTGTCGGGCATTGCCGCCGTGATGTTGCTCTACATGCTCTCTACGAGGCTGCGCGGGCGCCCCATCGACACGCGCTGCGTGGATAAGATCGCGCAGTATCTGCTCTATACCTTCGTCATCGATTTCAGCCTGGAAATGCTGGATTTGCTCCAGCGGATCTATGAAGCGGACGAGTCGTTTCGCAGCCTCGATTTCATGGTGCACACGCGGTTGTGGACGTCGCAGGTGATCGTGCAGATCTTGCTGGGCACGGTGACGCCCATCGCCCTGCTCGCGCTGACCCAGTTTCTGAAGTTCTCTGAGACCGCCCGCCAACGCATCTACGCCCTGGCCGGATCGTTGACCGTAATCGGCATTTTTGCCATGCGCTGGAACGTGGTGATCGGCGGCCAGCTCTTTTCCAAGAGCTTCCTCGGATACACCACCTACAAAATGGAGTTCGCCACCCGGGAAGGATCGCTGACCGCGTTTGCGCTCATGATTCTTCCCTTCGTCATTTTGTGGGTTTTGGTAAAACTCCTGCCGCCCTGGCCGGAGGCCGGCCTGCCTGCCTCCGCTGCAACGGCGGCGCAGGGAACCAGCTAGCCCTGCCTCTGACACAGAGCGCGGGGCAGATGCGGAGCAGCCTATGCCGCAAGCTGTCGACAGCATCGCATCGGAACTCCAGCAACTCACCGAACAAGTGCAAAACCTCGAACGGCGCATTGCCGCGCTCGAAGGGCGTTCCCAGGAATCAACTTCCTCCAAAGCGGAAGGGGCGAACCCTGCGCTCGCTGTGCCTGCCCTGCAGAGACCGCGCGCACCCGCCACCTCGCGCGGATTCCCCCCCGTCGAAACGCCCGCCGGAGCCATCACCGTGGTCGGCAAGGCGGTCCTGGGCATTGCCGGAGCTTACCTGTTGCGGGCGATCGCGGAATCGGGCGCCATCCCCAAGTTGCCGGTGCTGATTGCGGCAATGGTGTATGCAGGTTTTTGGATGGTCTGGGCGGCAAGAATCCATGCCGTCAGCCAGATTTCCAGCGCCGCCTATGCCATCACTTCGGCGCTTATTCTCTCGCCGTTGCTCTGGGAATCCACCGTGCGTTTTCAGGTTCTGCCGCCGGTCTTCGCCGCGGCAGTGCTGGTCGCTTTCGTTGTGCTGGGTCTGGCGCTCGCGCGGCGAAGCAATCTTCAACTGATTCCCTGGGTAGCGACGGTCGCTGCGGTCATCACAGCCCTCGCGCTGATCATTGGAACTCATGACTTCGTGCCGCTGACCGCCGCTTTGTTGGCGGTGTCCGTGGCCACCGAAGCTGCGGCTTGCCTGGGGCATCGGCTCAGCCTCAGGGCGGTTCCTGCTATCGCCGCCGATCTGGCTGTATGGCTGGTCATCGATCTGATGACCGCCGAGCGCGTGCCCTTCGACTACCGGCCCATCGCGCCCGCCATGATCGCCGGGTTGTGCCTGGCTCTGCCGGCGATCTACGGCGGCAGCATCGGAGTTCGCTGCTTCGCATTGCGCCGCCAGATCACCATCTTTGAAATCGCCCAGGCGGTGGTGGCATTCTCGCTCGCTTCCTTTGGCGCTTTGCGCGCGACTCATGGCTCCGCCGCGCCTGGCCTCGGATTGCTATTTTTGCTGCTTGCCGCCGCGTGCTATTGGGGGTTGCTGTCACGATTTGCGGAAGCTGCCCTTACCCGCACTCGCCTGGTCTGCGCCACCTGGTCGGCTGCACTTTTGCTGGCGGCAAGCTTTCTGCTGTTTTCTGCCGGCGTGCGGGTGCTGTTTTTGTGTGTGGCGGCGGTGGCGGCGGTGGTGGCGCACGCGCGTACTCGCCAGTTCAGCCTCGGGATCCATGCCTCGTTCTACCTGGTGGCGGCGACCGCCGTTTCGTCTCTTCCGCTTTATGTGGGCAATGCTATGGCCGGAACCATTCCGGCTGCGCCCGACTGGGATGTGTGGATCGTGGCCCTTGCTGCCGCGCTCTGCTACCCGATTGGGGCGCGCGGCGCCGAGGATCGAACCTCACGTCTGCTTTGGATCGTTCCCGCCGCGTTGGTCGGTTTTGCGGCTGCGGCGCTGGCCGTGGTGGCAATCGTGTTTCTCGCTTCCGGGCATTTCCTGTTGGACGCCCCGCAGCTTTCAGTCATCCGCACAGTGGTGAACTGCGCCCTGGCTCTGGCCCTGGTTTTTCTCGGCTCGCGCTTGAAGCATCCCGAACTGCGTTGGATAGCCTACGCGGCCGTGGCCTTTGGCACGCTCAAGCTGCTTTTCGAGGACCTGCGTTTCGGCAACGCTGCCTCGCTGGTGGTTTCACTTCTGTTCTATGGACTGATTTTGATCCTCCTGCCCCGGCTAACGCGAGGGGAAACAAACGTCTAAGAAGGGGCAAGGGAGCGGCTGGCTACGCCGTTCACGCGGCGGTGAAAATGCGCGACTTGTGCGGCTCTGTCTCTCCGAGCAACGCTTCGTGACGCCCGTCACGAATTGAGGCACTGTCTTAACTGAGTAAGGCCTGATCTTGAATCAATGGGCATGAGGCTCCTGGCGGCAACCTGTCGGTATGTGGTGGCCTTGCTTGCGTTAGGTTGTGGAATGGGTCAGTCAACGCGGAGTTAAGACAGAACCTAGGTTGAAACTATCCTTGACATCCTTCTGCGGCTATGCTCGTCGAGTAGTCAGGCATCTCTCGAGTCGGCTCGCGAAAGCGGAAGTGTGCTGACTGCTCGCCGCGCGCTGGACTCCGTTGTTTTGCGTCATTCCGGAGAGGAAAAGCATGCGCTCGCTAACCGTTCCCTTCGCGCTGGTCATTCTGATGGTGTCGGGCCTGCCGGCCCGCGCCCAAAGCTCGCAACCCGTAGCCCCTGACTCCAAGGTTGCCAGCGAGGAAGAAGTCAACGAACTGCGCAGCGAGGTCGCTGCACAGCGCAAGACGATTGAAGAGCTCAAGGCTCTGGTCGAAAAGCTGGCTGGAGCGCAGCAGGCTCGCGCCGCCGATCCGGTTGCTGCCCAAGTCCGCCCGGTGGCAGAGACCGCCTCGCCGGAGGCTGATGGGCGCACGGTCGATGCCCCCAGTTCGGTTCACTTGACGAACGCCGTCCTGACCGAGCCTGAGCTGGAGGCCGTGCCGGCGGTTGACCAGGCACAAGCGAACGCTCCCAAAAAAGACGCGCCCCCGCTGGCCGCGGGATGGAACGGCGAGCACTTCTTCATCCGCAGCGCCGACGGCCAGTTCAGCATTAGCCCCTACGGCTACGTGAACACCGACTACCGCGCCTATAAAGGTGACGGAGCTCCAGCCGACACATTCATCCTGCGCCAGGCACGTTTCGGCTTCCAGGGCAGCTATGGATCACACTTCGACTTTGCCATCCTCGCCGACGCTGCCGCGACTACCGGCTCGGTAGTACGCGACGTTTACCTTAATGTACGCTTCCGGCCCGAATTCCAGTTTCAGGCTGGCCAGTTCAAAGCCCCATTCGGGCAGGAAACCGGCATCGGCGACACCAACCTTGACTTTATTGAGCGTGGCTTTCAATCGATGCTGTATCCCTCAGCGGCCTCGGCCTATCGCAGCCCGGGCGCCACTTTTCACGGCGACTTCTCGGGCGGCGTTGTGCAGTGGTTTGTGGGCGCGTTTAACGGCAAGGGATATGCGCTGGCCAACACGACCAATCAACCGGAGGTTATCGGGCGGCTGCGCTTCTACCCCTGGCGCAAAACGAAAAGCGCCTGGTTCAGGGAACTTGCTTTTGGTGGATCGATCGACCGCGGCCGTTCGCGCGGTCTTTCCGGCGACCAGAGCTTCAGCGCCACCCTGCCCGACGGCGCTTACACCTTTTTCCCGCAATTTGCCATCAACGGGCCGATTCAGCGCTACAACGGCGAATTTACGTATCTCAAATCGAACTGGGCGCTGCGCGGCGAATACGATCAGCTCAACATGTCGCGCAACAACGTAGGTTCGGAGCAGAGCGGGGGACTCGGCTTTATCAGTCTCCCCTCCATCATCGCCAAAGCGTGGGACATCAGCACAACTTACCTGCTGACGGGTGAACGGCGGCCGGAAAATGGAACTCCACGGGTGAAGCATCCGTCGTTCGGTCCCGACACGCCTGGCGGCAAAGGACGCGGGTGGGGCGCATGGGAACTGGCTTTCCGCTTCACGGGCATCCAGGCCAACGAACCGGGGGCGAATTTCGAGAGCTACTACACGTCCGAGTATGTGCCCACATTTGATTACCACACCTTCGAGTACACCGTTGGCTTGAACTACTACCCGAACTATTGGGTGAAGTATGTAGTCAATGTGGGCATCGATCAGTTGAAAGAACCGAGCACGATCGGTTCTTTGCCGCAAAACTACTACGTGATTATGCAGCGGTTGCAGTTCCGCTTCTAACGAAGTGTGGTACTGGGTTTCGTTCCGGTAAGCAACTTTGGTTGCAAAAGTAACTTTGCGAGTGCCGAAGACAGAAAGGGAAACTGCAGGAGGAGATTCGAATGACACCGAGGATTCTGCTAACCATTGCTCTTACCGCGCTATTTGTGATCCTGAGCGGTTGCGGCACGACGACGAATTGTCCGGTGTGCGGCACCACCGTGAACGGCGGCAACGCCGTCATCGACGTCATCCCTGTGCCGGAGCACAATCCTACTGGCGAACCGGGCGGCCCATTCAATTCCTTCGACATTAGCACGATCGCTCACAATGTCACCGGTACGGGAGGTCCCTATCTGGATTACATTTCCGACCGCATTGGCTTGGTCATGGTGGTGATCGATACCTCGCAAAATCTCGCCGTGAACGCCATTCAGGGAGCGAACGCCGTGTCGGACAACGGCGATGACGCGAGCACCTGCTTCCAGATTCCACAACCCAACTACACCGGCGCGCCTCCGACCCCCGTGTTGGACGTTATTCCGCCAACTGCCGACGTATTTGGTAATTTCACGCGCTACGGATGCAGAACAAACATGGTGACTGCTCCACTCCAAGGCCTCGGTTACCCTGCGGGACCTACTTTCACACTGATCACCGGTTTTGGCCCCAACCACTTATTCGGCGGCTTCCCCGGCGCACAGTGCTGCGCCTCGCGCTCCAATGGCGTCAACCCGATGTCCGGCCCTGACGGCAATACGACTACGGTGGATGGCAAATTCCTCTTCGTCGGCAATGGCAGTTCGACGGAGGAGGTTTTCGATCTCACTACGATGAGCCTCGCCACGAACCCACCCACGCCGCCGACTCTAGTCGCAAATATTCCCACGGGCGTGGCCGGGGATTGGGACGGCCCACAGGGAATTTCAGGATGTATTGCTTCATGGCAGGGCGAAGCGGGTTCGGCGTTCGATTGCGGCGACGACCGCGCCGACGAGCAGGCCTTGGGTTCGGTCATGGGTGCGGATGGCGCGACCCACCAAGTTCTTGCCGTCATCAATGGCGATCCGGGACTTCCGTTCATCACCTTCATAGACATGACCAACATCATCAGCAAGACGGGAACATTGCAGCAACAGCACTGCCTTCCCATGGTTCCATATTTGGCGTATGGTCCGTATCCCCAAGGCTATAGCCCCACTAGCCAAACTTACCCATATCCTTACCCTTCGGGCGCCACCTTCGGTTATCCGCTTCAGGGATCGGGAACCGGCATACCGGGAACCGGCGCCCTCGGGGTGCCTTCGCCTCTACTGGATCCAACCGTCGGCGGCTCGTTCAATCCCCCGAGCTGCATCGTCGGCCAGATTTATTACGACGGACCTGGTGGCCCTGGGGCCCCTCTCAACACATCAGCAACGGGAGCAGTTGGCGTTTCTGTTGACACCTTGGGCGGCACCGTCCCCTGCCCCGACCCAAGCAGCGTGCATGTATTCAGCGGCGTATCGGGGTCGGTAGATGACGCCGTGTCCACGGTCGGGTACCCAGGGTTCGGAGTTCTTCCAACCGGCACGCCCTACGTAATACCGTGCCACCATGGACCCATCATCAACCAAACGACGGGAGCGTTTTGCAGTCAAACCAATCCCGCGGCTGGCTGTGCCGGCGCCGTAGCGCCTGCCGGTTTGGGCGCAATGGCGTGGGATCCCGCCACCGGCTATCTGCTTTTGACCAACTCAAATTCCCTTGGTACTACCACCGTTATAGGCAACGTGGATGTGATCAATCCGCAGGTGGCACTTAGTACCTGCACCAACGTCGCGGGCACTATTACTGGCCAGCCATGTGGTCCCGTCGTCGTAGGCAGTATCGTTACCCCCAATTGCATGCCCACCGCCGTCGTGCAGGGGCCGGGCGAAAACTTCCTCATCGGCTGCGCCGATCACGACGGCGAAGCCTTTCCCCCCAACGAATACGTTATTAATCTCTCGGGGGGCTTTAGTCCCACAGCCGGATATAACGTGAACTGCACTTCCACGCCGATGGTGAACTGCGTGCAGATCTTTAACACCGGCGGAGTGGACGAAATCTGGTACAACCCCGGCGACAACAAGTACTATCTGGCAGCCCGGGATCTGCCCACTGGCGCGGCCATGGGCGTCATTGACGCGGGAACCAACCAGTGGCTCGTGAACTTTCCCACGAACACGAATTCGCACAGCATCGCAGTGGACCCCAGCACGAACCATGCGTTTGTGCCTATGCAAGCGGGCACGATCTGCACCACGCAAAGTGCCAACGGCTGCGTGGCTGTTGTCGCGGAACAGTAACGAGGTTCGAGATGTGAAATGGTATAGTTGATGACGACGCGAAAACGCTGATAGATGTCGCGTCTCCAGCTAAAGGTGTAATTTATGAGGATCTTTCAGAAGGCTCAGAGGGTTTCTCGCCTTGCTTTGACCGCTTCATTATTTTCCGCCGCCGTATTGGCCAGCGCGGGAGAGTCAACCACGAAGCCGACCGATCTTCCCGCGACGGTGATCGCCCACCTGCCCCTGCCTCAGGCTACGGGTAACCAGATGCTGCTGCAAAAAGAAACCGGCAAGCACTATCTGTACGTGCAGCAAGCCGGCAAAACAGGCTTCATGATTGTGGACGTGAGCAAGCCGGAACAGCCAATGTTGCTAAAGCGAACCGCCGAGTCAAACCAGGCCACTTCGGGCAACCTTGAGATGGTGAGCCCCGACGTCGCCATCGCCGAAGCTCCGGAGAAAACGCCCACAACTCTCACCAGCAACACTCATCCCACCGAAACCGTGCGCGTGCTCGACTTGAGCGACCCGAAGAATCCCAAGACTCTGGAAACCTTCACCAAGGTGACCAGCCTGCTTCCCGATGGCGGCCACGGATTGATTTATCTCACCAATAATGACGGCCTTTGGATTCTGCGCTATGTTCGTCCGGCGCTATTCGAGCCCGCGAAAAAGAAACCACCCTGCGACTCCAACGCGGAAATCCAAGCAATGCCGCCGGATTGCCAATAATAAAACCCTCCGCCTTTGATAAGGAAGCGAGCCAAACGCGCGGTTATTGCGTAAAAGAGCGCGACGCATCGCGCGGCTCGCCCAGATCCTTCGCTGCGCAAAGAACGCTTGCTCAGGATGACAAG
>Ga0187782_10002194_pt1 | contig 14342 bp, 9 predicted proteins | sample 0715_SJ02_MP15_2_FD_132454 | JGI IMG/M metagenome (GOLD analysis project Ga0187782, IMG submission 132454) | Tropical peat soil microbial communities from peatlands in Department of Meta, Colombia - 0715_SJ02_MP15_20_MG | ecosystem: Environmental > Terrestrial > Soil > Wetlands > Peat | place...
ATTACCGGGGTGATCGTGAAGGTTGCTATTAAGGCGCCGGCCAGCGCGTAGCCGTAAGTCCGAGCCATGGGTCCGAAAATCTGACCCTCGACGCCTTGCATGGTGAATAATGGCACGAACCCCGCGACGGTGATGAGCGCCGAGAAGAGAACTGCCTTGTCCACCTGCAGGGCGCTGATCAGGATCAGCCGCAGGCGGTGCGACCACACGTGACCGTGACCATGCATTGTCGGATCGGGCGTTTGCGTTGGATCAGGCCCCCAGGCACCGGCCGCTAAGCGTTGCAGCAATTCCTGACGTTCCTCATGATGGCGCTGAAAATTCTTGAAGATGTTTTCGACCAGAATGACGGCCGAATCCACGATGATGCCGAAGTCCACTGCGCCGACGGAAAGCAGGTTGGCGCTCTCACCAAAAATCACAAGAAGAATTGTGGCAAAGAACAGCGCAAACGGAATGTTGATGCCGACGATCACTGCGCTGCGCAGGTCACCGAGGAAGATCCACTGGATCAGGAAAACCAGCAGGCATCCGAAGATCAGGTTGTGCAGAACTGTGTGTGTGGTTAGCGCTATTAGAGATGAGCGGTCGTAGAACGGAACAACTCGAACTCCCGGTGGCAGGCTGCCATCGTGATTCAGCCTGTCAATGGCGGCCTTGACCTTGGGAATCATATCGGCTGTCTTCTCCGTCCGCCGCTGAACGACGATTGCGCCGACGACATCATCGTTGCGGTCACGGCCTAAGATCCCAAGCCTTGGCCGGTAGCCGACCTGGACGTTGCCAACATCCTTGATGAGCACCGGAACGCCGTTCTCCTGGCTCAATACGACATTTTCGATATCCTCTACCCTGTAACCCTGCCGCAGGTCATCACTACCGCCGTCATCAATAAGTCCAACGCCGCGGATATTGATCGACTGCTGGCCGACGCGGATTTCACGCCCGCCCACATTTATGTTGGCATTACCCAGCGCGGTGAGAATTTGAGGCACACTGACGCTATAAGCCTCAAGCTTGTGGGGATCGACTTCGACCTGAAATTCCTTGGTGGGTCCGCCCCAGCTATTGACCGCAGCGATGCCAGGAATGGTCAGCAGGCGGCGTGCCACGATCCAGTCCTGAACCGTACGCAGATTGATGATGCCGAAGTGCGGAGGCCCTACGACTTGATAGCGATAGATTTCGCCGGTCGAACTGTTCGCCTGAATCGTTGGCACGAGATTACCGGGAAGGCTGACGTTCTGCTGCATCGCGACCGATGCCTGGCTGTACGCGAAGTAATAGTCCACTCCGTACTTGAAGGTGACCCGCACAAAGGAAAGTCCGTAGAACGAAGTGGAGCGGATTACATCGATACCAGGCGTGGAGTAAAGCCCAATCTCCATGGGAATGGTGTAATAGCGCTCCATCTCCTCGGCCGAAAGGCCGGGTGCCTGGGCGGTGATCTCAAGAATTACTGGCGTTGGGTTCGGATAGGCCTCGATATTGAGCAGCTTGAATGCAACGAAGCCCGCGCCAGCAAACAAGAGTAGTCCCAGCACCACAATCGCACGCCGGCTAAGACAGAATGAGACAAGAGACTTGAACATGATTCGTTGTTCGGAACACGTGCGGAGTTAGTCCGACGGTGGCGCCTCCAACATGTTGCTAAGAAATACTGCACCGTCGCTGACGGCAAGTTCTCCCGGCTGCAAGCCATCCAGAATCTGCACATGGGCATTCTGTCTGAGGCCTGTCTTGACCACTTTTTGCACAAAATGCCGGCGATCGGTCGTGACCCAAGCGATCATCGTGCCATCTGGTTCGCGGACAATCCCATTTGCGGGCATAGCCGTTGCTTCTACCGGACCGTCGATACGGATGACGAAATTCGCAAGCATCCCCGGACGCAGTTCATTCTTGAAGTCGGCGATTTCGGAACGGATCGTCACCCGATGGGTATTTGGGTCAACCGCCTCATAAATTTTCGACACTTTGCCTTTGAATATTCGGTCGGGATAAGCCATCACCTTCACTTCCACCGGCTGTCCCAAGTGATACGAAGCGCTTTCACTCTCCGGCACGTTAGCTAGCATCCACTTAACCGTGACATTGGCGACGGAGTACGGCGCGGGAGCGCTGCCTGGCTGAACTAAGAGTCCCGCCGGTGCGTTGAAGGCGGTGACCTTGCCGGCAATCGGGCTGCGCACGACGAGAGCAGGATCGATCTTGCGGGAAGTGATCATCTGGTCAATTTCGCTGTCTGTTTTTCCAAAGACGCGGACCGCATCTCGCGCTGCTTTGAGAGCGCCCTCTGCTGTCTGTTGGTCGGAGATCGCCTGCTCCAACTCCTTCTGCGGAACCCCGACATTCGTGGTGTAAAGGTCCTTGGCACGTGCTAGCTCTTTGGTAGTCAGCTCGTCCGTGGCGGCAGCGCCAATCAGCGTGGATTCGGCCTGGATAAGGTCGGGGCTCTTAATCGTATATAGGGGCTGGTCTTTCTGGACTTGAGCGCCAAGTTCTACGAGAGCTTTGATGATAGTGCCCTGATAGGCCGGAAACACATCGACCGACAGATCGTCCGCGTAACTGATATTCCCGACCGCTTCCTTCTCAACCTCGAATCTGTAGCTGCCCACGGGCGCAATCTTGATCGAGTTCAGTTGGGTCGGTGATAGGTCGATCGCCGCATCGGACCGCGATGAATTCGATGCGGAGTTGTCACTCGCTTGAGTGTTGGCACTCGTAGACTGACCGCGCCCAGAAAGGAACACGGTCGCCGCTACAATAACCATCGCCATCGTTACAACCGCTGCGAGTGTTTTCTTGTTCACGCCCACTGATTCCTTCATACTCCGACTCTCTTGGAGCTCAACGCTCTGAAACCCTGCCGTTCCGCAATCTGCGAGCGGAGCCCCGATTCTGTGAACGATTCTTGTTCTTCTCTCTCTCCGGCAGCCGTGACCTGAACTCGGCAATACCGGCGCAAAGCAATCCAACGTAGAAAAGCAGAGCGAAAAGACCAATCGCCATCAAAACGTATCGATTCCACGCCTCATAGTTCACTAACCTCTCCAACGATCTGAACTCTGTTAGGGGTCCAGATTTGACACCGTGGCCCGGAACAATCCCCAACGGCTGCGAATTTTCCGGCGATATGCCGTGTAATGGTCAGCTAGTAGCTGCACGACAAGCCGGCCATTCGTATATTTGGGGCGCTTGCTCGTAGCAGTTAGGGATTAACTTGAGTCTAGGTCCTCGCGCAGAAAGCAACCCCATATCTTTCAGTCCTGGCCTCATATCCTTTGGAGGATTGGACTCTATCTTTTGGCTACCCGTCGAGAAAAGGGTTTTCAGGGGCGGTGCAGATAGGGGAAGATTTAAGAAAGAACAATGGATCTGCTCTCCATCTATGCGCCCGCCAACAGGATAAGAATGCTGGTCCTCGCGAGTTTTCTTACTGCGGTCATCGCCGGGGTCGACTGGTGGGCCACTCACTACATCTCGTTAGGCTTTTTGTATCTGTTTCCGATCATTATTTTTGGCGGGTTCCTTTCCCGCACACGTATCGTCGGTGTTGCCCTTGTTTGTGCAGTCCTCCAGGAGGCGTTTAGCAATCTGCCGAGAAATGACGCGGTAATCCGGTTGCTATTCAGTTCCGTCGGATTTGTGGGTACGGGTCTCTTTATTTCCGAGATGATTCGCAACCGCCGTATCGTACTCAAACACTCCGAGGAATTGGAGGATGCCGAGCAGCAATTGCGTTCTCTTATCGAAAGCAGTCCAGCAGCCATTGTTACAATTGACTCCGAAGGTAAGATTCTCCTGGCCAATCAGGCGGCACAGCAGTTGCTGGCTCCAGGGGCGGCGCTACTACCAGGACAAGCAATCAAGTTATACCTCCCGGCCTTGCAAACTGTCCTCTCGACCCCACATTCACGTTCCTTTCGCACCACGCTGCAATGCACGGGACAGAGAAGCGATGGAGAGGTGTTTCTCGCCGGCGTTTGGTTTTCCACCTACACCGCCATTTCCGGTCCACGTTTGGCGGCAATTGTCGTGGATCTTTCGGAGGATTTGCGGAATCGCGAAGACCTCAGCCTGGATCACCTCCTGAAAAACTCCAGAATTCTGATGAGTACGGTGGCACACGAAATCCGGAACCTCAGCGGCGCAGTTCTGGTGGTTCACAAGAACCTGTCAAGGATCAAGGAGCTTGAGACCAACGAGGACTTTCGAGCCTTAGGTGGCTTGATCCAGAGTTTAGAACGTATCTCCGCACTCGAACTGGGCTCCACGCACATGCAGAATGGAGAAGTGGTCGAACTCACTTCCGTACTCGATGAGCTGCGAATTCTGATTGAGACCACCTATCACGAGTCGGAGATCACGGTGCAATGGGACATTCAGGAAGCGCTACCATTGGTCTGGGCTGACCGGTATGGCTTGGTTCAGGTTTTCTTGAACCTGGCTAAGAACAGTCAGCGGGCCATGATATCCACCGAAACGAAACGCCTGCGGATAGCAGCCAGCCAGGAGAGCGGAAAAGTGGTCATCCGCTTCGAAGATACCGGCATTGGCATTGGCTCGCCCGAAAACTTGTTCCGACCATTTCAACGTGGGGCAAAGTCGACCGGAATCGGTCTCTATGTTTCCCGCGCTATCATGCGTAGCTTTGGGGGTGAGCTGACCCACGAGCCCAGAACGAAGGGTTCTTGTTTTGCCGTGGTGCTGCCGTTGCACGTCGCAGCAGAGGAGGCAGTAAATGCCTAAGGCTGCGGAAAAGACGTTGAACATTCTCTTGTTAGACGACCACGCCTTATTTCGAGAGAGTGTGAGTCGGCTACTGGCCGCCGAGCCGGGTTTCGAGGTCGTTGCCCATTGCGGAACGATTGAAGAGGCTCTTCAGGTCCTTCGCCGGAAGTCGATTGATCTTGTGCTCCTCGATTTCGATCTCGGCGAGCGTGACGGGCGTGAATTTCTTCGATTGGCCAAAGCACAGGGATTTGAGGGAAAGGTCCTCCTCGTCACTGCGGGAGTTGATACTGCGGCGGTATCGGATTTGATCCGAGCTGGTGTGTCCGGGGTCTTTCGTAAACACGATTCTGCTGCACTACTGGCACAGGGAATTCGCGACGTGATGGCCGGTAAAGTTTGGCTGGACCAGACGCAACTGCAGACCGCGCTAGAAAATCAAACGGCTACTCGGCAGTCCAATGGAACTCGACGATTCACCGAGCGCGAACGGCAGGTCCTCTCTTTTGTATTCGAAGGCCTCGCGAACAAGGAAATCGCGGCGCGTATCGGAGTCTCCGAGGGATCGGTTAAGTCGACTCTTCAGCAGCTCTTTTCCAAAACCGGGGTCCGCACTCGCGGTCAGCTGGTGCGCGTCGTTTTAGAGCAGTATCGGGACCAGATCTAACACATATGTGCGGATCGAGATGAAGCCAGGTATGGATGCTCCAGCCTCGAACTCACACACTAATCTTCTCCAAAGTGGTGCTTGCTTCAATATTGGGTACGCACGACGCCAGACTGCCCGGATGCCCACAACCAGTTGCCGGTTGGTCGGCAAACCGGAAGTTATCCAGAAATGGGGCGGCTCAGGAGGCCGCCAGTATGGTTTATCGCAATACAGCGAATACGTACAAGGCCAAACCCATACTTCCACCGGCCGATTTGAAGCAGTCGAAGACTGCTGTGCTACACTCGCTCGGGGCTGCCAGCTCGCAAGAATCCTATTGCACAATCATTGCTCCGAGTGTGCCGAACAAGGGCATTTCCCCGTTGACCTACGAGCCCTGCGAGAACGTGTTAGATGCATCCCAGTGGAATGGATGCCTCCTTGACCTGCTGCCTGGACTATTCAGGTTTTCCTGTGTAGTGCTGCTCCCGGTGGACCGCGGCGTGGTCCGATTCATTACCTTGTTTGGGTACGCATGATCGACGAAGATAAAAGAGGCGATACTGCAAGTACGCCTCCGCTTCCCTGGCAGAGGAGGGCCGGATTCCCGCGGTTTATGCCAGACTTCTTGGGAAGCGCGACCGATTGTGTTTATAGTCCAAATTCAGTGTCGGCGCCCGAAACAGTTCCTAACCTTCACGCTTAAGCACCGGACACCTTATGAAATTCGTGAATACCTTTTCGCGCTACGGCCTCAATCTGTTGCTAGTTTGCACGCTTGCCGACGCGCAGAATACCCCAGACCCAGGACTTCGTTCTCTTCAAGTCGACGCTGCGAAAAAAGTCGGCCGCATCCGGTCCTTGCAGGGCCTCAACGGGCCGCCCAGCCCCGAAATGACGGGTCTTCCGAACGTCGTCGGGCAGTACAAGGATCTTCGCGTTAATCAGGTCCGAACGCACGACTATATGGGTCCGACGGACATCGATGCACAATTCACCCAAGACAACCCGATGCTTGCCTGGCTCATTCCGGATTTGTCTCAGCGCGCCGGAGTAGTAAAGGCGGGAAACGCGAGCATCATCTTCCCCGACTGGGATGCAGACCCCGAAAAGCCTGAAAGCTACAATTTTGGCCCCACCGACAACGTTCTTGCGGCCATTCATGCCGCGGGAGCACAGGTCTATTACCGGATTGGCCGCAGTTGGGGAGCGAACAATGTCAACCCGCCTCCGGATTTCGACAAGTACGCGAATGTGATCAAACATGTTGCCATGCACTACAACCTGGGGTGGGCCAAAGGGTTTCACTACGACATTCGTTATTGGGAGTTCTGGAATGAGCCGGAGGCTCTTTTCTGGTCCGGCACGCCTGAGCAGTTTTACTCCTTGTACGAGAAGACAGTTCGAGCTTTGAAATCGGTGGATCCCGGGCTCAAGGTTGGTGGCGATGCAAAAGCGATTGCCTCCAATCCTGATGCTTATCGCGAAGGTTTCATCGATTACTGCGCGGCACGTCAACTGCCACTCGATTTCTACTCGTGGCATACCTATGCTGACTCGTCGGCCGATCCGTACGACGCAGTTCGTTTGGCTCGCGAGATTCGCTCCTTGCTCGACACGCATGGTTATCCCAAGGCGGAGAGCGTTCTCTCGGAGTGGAACCTGACCGCTGACTTTACTGATAGGCAGAAAGCCCGGCTGCGCAGCGTGGAGAATGCAGCTTACATTGGCGCCGTGCTCACCTACCTTCAGGATGCGCCGGTCGACTTTGCACATTTTTATCGCGGCGACGCTGCATGGATGGGACTGTTTGATTTGAAGGGCGGATATTTCAAGACAGCCTACGCATTCAAGGCGATGGGAAGGATGCAAAACACGCCGCAGCGGCTCGCGGTCGAGGGCGCCGATAGCTTCGGCTTTGCCGTGCTGGCCGGAAGCTCGGCAGACAAGAAAATCATTCAAATTCTAATTAGCAATTACGCCATCCCTTCCGACTTCGAGCCCAACAACATGCAACTTCCGGCGGACGTAGCTAAGTCTGCCCCGGTGCCCGATTTTTCCAAATTCAAGTTTCTGCCGCGACGTCCTGACATCGTGTATCGCAACAATGGCGGCTACAATCTAACGGTCAGCCATTTACCATGGGGCAAGAAATCATTCCGCGTGCTGCGATATCGAATTAGCCAAACTCAAGATCTCGACCTGATTGACGACAAGTACAGCCAGGGAGACACGCTGACATTGCAGAGTCGGCTTGCACCTGACGCATTAGAGCTGATTGTTGTTGAGCGAGAGGAAAGAAAAGGGAAAACGGATCTTAAGACCTCGCAGTCCCATCGCTGATCATCACATTTCCGTGGGATCGAGATTCGCACAATCTTCGGCGCCTCAGGCGAGAGAAATTGAAAGCAGTGTTTATCGCTTTCCCCGCTTTCCTGGGAAAGTGCAAGGCGCATTATCTATACCTTAGGAGGAATGCGGCAGAAGAAGACAAACTGTTGAAATTGGTACTTTTGAACTGTGCTACCGACGCCGTAAATCTCACACCTGCTTACCAGAAGCCCTTCAATCTGATCTTTCAGCGGGCCAGAAATGAAGAATGGTCGGGACGGGCAGATTTGAACTGCCGACCCCTCGCACCCCAAGCGAGTGCTCTACCAGGCTGAGCCACGTCCCGACGGGAAGCGCGAAACCGCCGCCTGCGAGATGATGCAGCGGTGGGGCTACCAGAATTTTACACCAAGGCCGAAATTCCGGCGCACCCCCGGCTCCCCACATTAGCGCGAGTTCTTCCGACAAATATCTCGCTCAATGAGTGCAGTAGGACTCATCGACGCTTTCGCTTCGTCGGAGGCTGCGGGGCTTCCTCGAATATCGCAAATTGAATCTTCTTTTCCACGGGATCGATGCGGTCGAGAAGAATACGAATTTTCTGTCCCAGCCGGTACGTCTTACGGCTGCGCTGGCCGATGATTTCGCGCGTATTTTCGTGATAGGTGTAGCGGTCGTCGGTTAAAGATGAGAGTGGGACAAGGCCTTCCACAAATAAATCCGTCAGTTCAACAAAGAACCCAAACTTGGTGACGCTTATGATCAGACCCGCGAAATCTTCGCCGATTCGATCCTGCATGAACTTCACTTTTTTCCATTCCAGCAGTTCTCGTTCGGCATCGTCGGCGCGGCGCTCGGCCTGGCTCGATTCTTCGGCGATCTCATGAAGTTCTTCCAGGGAAATGGGTCCACTCAGCGGTTCCAGTGAGCCGCGACGCGCGGGGTGATCACGGCGTTGCGACCAGGGCGAGGGCGCAGCGCCGCCCTCCTGCCGGCCCGACGGCGAGCCGCCAGTGTTACTCGCACTATGCAAGACTTCCTTCAAAATTCGATGCACGATTAAATCCGGATAGCGGCGGATGGGCGAGGTGAAGTGGGTGTAAGTGGGCGCGGCCAACGCGAAATGTCCCAGATTTTCTTCCGAGTACCGCGCCTGCTTCAATGAACGCAACATCAAATAGGAAAGAATTCGTTCCTCCGGCTTCCCCGCGATCTTCTCGGTTAATTTCTGATACATGCGCGGAGTAATGTGCACTTCTCGGGGGAGCTCAATTTCTGCCGCTCGTTTGCCACTGCCATAGCGGGCGCGACGATCAGTCTTAAGCTGCACGCGCTGGATGGGCAAGGCCCCTACTCCCAGCGAATAGCCGAATGTGGCTGCAATTACTTCGAAGTCGTAGACGCGCTTGGCATCCGGTTTCTCATGAATCCGATAAAGCGAGGCTACGCCCCGGTTCTCCAAATGCGCAGCTACAGTTTCATTGGCGGCCAGCATGAATTCCTCGATAAGCCGATGCTCGATGTTGCGCTCGGAACGGGTAATGCTTCTCATTAAGCCAAATTCATCGAATTCGATGACCGGCTCTGGCAAATCGAAATCAATGGAACCCCGGCGTTCGCGCTTTCGGTTCAGAATGAGCGCCAGCTCGCGCATCATCTCGAACATGGCCACCAGGCTGGCGTAGCGTCTGTGCGCGCTGGCATCGCCTTCCAGGATTGCATTTACATCGGTGTAAGTCATCCGCTCGGCCGAGCGGATAACGCCTTCGCACAACTGATGTCCCAGAACCTCGCCCTGGTGATCGATTTCCATAATGCACGACATAACTAATCGATCGACCTTCGGACGCAGACTGCAGATATCGGTCGAGAGCTCCAGCGGCAACATGGGAACGGCACGATCGGGAAAGTAAACGCTGGTGCCTCGGAGCCGCGCTTCCTGATCAATCCCCGAAGCTGGCTGCACATAGTGGGCGACATCCGCAATGTGTACCTGCAGTTCGAAGTTGCCATTCTCGAGTCGTCGGACGGTCACCGCGTCGTCAAAGTCGCGCGCGGTTTCCCCATCAATGGTTACGATCGGCATATCGCGGAAGTCACGGCGCTTTTGCACCTCGCGGGTCGAAATGATCGGTTCCGCAGCTTCCGCTTCCTGCAGTACCTCGGGAGGAAACCGATGTGGCAGATGGAATTTGCGAATCATGATTTCGACGTCCACACCGAAATCATCTGCATAGCCGAGAATCTCGACCACTCGTCCGCGCGGATTCTGCGTGGCGGTCGGCCACTCCATGATCTCAACGTCGACGACGACGTTGTCGACGTCATCCCAATCGGTTCGGCGAGAGGCTTCCTCGCCCAGCACGCGATGCACTGACATTTGTTTTTTTGTAGCGGCGTCGTTCTCGAAGGCCGGCCGTGCCGGACGCGGCTCATGGTGTGCAGCGGAGTGTGCCGGTGAGATGCCGGCGTTACTAACCCCTGGGTATTCCATGCCGGGCGGTATGGTGATTTCTTGCGTTATCTTCTGGTCGATAGGTGTGACGTAATTACGGCGATGGCCGTAGTGAAAGATGCCCACGACCGTCATGTGCGCGCGGTTCACCGGTCGCAGTATTCTTCCTTCGGCGCGGCCGTCCGCGCGAATCGTGGTGATCTCCACCACCACCCGGTCACCATGCATGGCTGAGCCAATGAATGGTGGAGGGATGAAAATGTCTCCGGAAATCCGCTCCTTGAGGCGTCGATCTACGGAGCTGGCGTCAAGAATGACAAATCCGAAGCCATCGCGATGCATGGTGAGATTCCCCAGCACTAGGTTCTTACCCGACGCCGATTGCGGAATCCCGTAGCGGTCAGAGTCGACCCGCACAAGCTGCCCGCGGGTTACTAGCTTTTCTAATCGTTCAGAAAGGTCGTGACGTGTTTCGCCATGAAGTCCCAACTCTCTCACCAGCTGTTTGAAACCGGCTCGCTGCTTGGGCTGGCGTTCAATTTTCTTGAGGATGGCAGAATCGGAGAGCATTGTTCTCATCCAGGGGGTAGATATTAAGAATACGCCTCAATCCTTGGCACTACTGAGTATAAGAACTGCTGTAACCCGGCAGGAATTACCCTGCAGGCCAGATGAGGCTGTGCCATGAAAGCTTCCATGACCTCAGGAAAGTTGCAGAAACCACAGAATTTCCACAAGCCGGCAGCCTCCATCGGGAGTAAAATTCGGTTTGGTCACGCAAGTGCGGCTTTTTGACCTGCTAATTTAACCCAACGAAAGGAATTCTTGCGCCATGTGGAAACCCACAACTCAAACTCCCACCACGCCGGGTCGACCGGCTGAACCGGAACGCTCTCCGGTATCCACGCCGACGACTGCAACCACCAGTGAAACGCCGGCGGCGCCGCGCGCCGTTTCAGCCAGCACTGCCGACCAGGCGACCATCGGGAAGTCCCTTGTGATTAAGGGAGAAGTCACCGGTTCGGAGTCGCTTTATATCGATGGGCGCGTGGAAGGTTCCATAAACCTGGCAGGTAATCGCGTGACCGTCGGCCGCAATGGCGTGGTTTCGGCGAACATCAACGCGCGCGAAATCGTTGTCCTGGGTAAAGTGCGGGGCAATCTCACGGCCAGCGATCGCGTGGATATTCGCAGCGATGGTTCGCTGACAGGTGACGTAGTGGCGGCTCGCATTTCCATCGAAGATGGGGCCTTCTTTAAAGGCGGCATTGATATTCGCAAGGCGGGTCAAAAGGCCAACGGCGAAGAAGTAAAGCCGGCGGCGCCTGCCGAAGCTGTAGCTGCCCGGGCATAACCCTTACTTGGCGATAGGCGGTAGTCGTAATCTGCGAGAGTACTGTTGTCTCTTTTCGACATTTGAGGTTGAGAGCAGTGCGGCTCGTAGAAGGACCTTCGCTGATAATTTGACTCGTCTTTGGCCGGCGCTCTCTACCATTGACCTCAAGCCAAAATCCCCATTTGCTTGCCCACGCGTTTCAGTACTTCCAGCGCTTGCTGTAACTCATCATTCGTGTGAGTTGCAGTCATAATAGTCCGGATCCGGGCTTTACCTTCCGGTACCGTGGGGAACGCGATCCCCGTACCCAGCACTCCTTCATTGAACAGCGCCCGCGAGAAATCCATGGTGAGTTTTCCATCACCAATGATGATCGGCGTAATTGGAGTCTCACTGGCAGGAGTCGTCTTGCCTCCGATATTGAAGCCGAGCAGGCCTAATTCCCGTTTCCAGAAGCGAGTGTTCTCCCAGAGTTTTTCCATAAGCTCGGGCTCGGCCTGCAGAACATCGAATGCCGCAATGCAGGTCGCCGCGACCGACGGGGGATGAGACGTAGAAAACAGAAATGGTCGCGCCCGATGGTAGAGAAAATCGATCAGGTCACGGGTGCCACAGACATATCCGCCAAGAGCGCCGATTGCCTTCGAGAGAGTTCCCACCTGAATGTCCACTCGTCCATGCATCTTGAAATGATCAATTGTGCCGCGCCCATTGCGGCCCAGAACCCCCGAGGCGTGTGCATCATCTACCATCATGATGGCGCCGTATTTCTCCGCCAGATCACACAATGCGGGCAGTGGCCCAATGTCGCCATCCATGGAGAACACGCCATCCGTAATCAGCAGCTTTTTTCCGGGCTGATCCTTCACGCTGGCAAGCTGCTCTTCCGCGTGCGCCATATCTTTGTGGTTGAACACCAGAATCTTGGCCTTGGATAAGCGCGCACCATCAATGATCGAAGCATGATTGAGCTGGTCGGAGATAATGAAATCATCCTTGCCCAACACCGCAGAAACTGTGCCAGCATTGGCCGCGAAGCCCGATTGAAAGACCACACACGCTTCCACGTTTTTGAACCGGGCGATCTTTTCTTCCAGCTCCATGTGTATCTTCATCGTGCCCGCAATAGTTCGCACGGCACCCGAACCAACGCCATATTTGCGTGTGGCTTCAAGCGCTGCCTCGCGCAGTTTGGGATGGGTAGTCAGACCGAGGTAATTGTTCGACGCCAGATTGATGACTTTCTTGCCGTCAAACGTACAGACCGGGGCTTGTTCATCCTCCAGCACACGCAGTCGAAAATGCGTACCCTTGGTTTTGAGCTCATTCAGTTGATCAGTGAGATAGGAGAGCGGATTTGCGCGAGTAGTTGCGGTTGCCATGCGATCTCCAGGAGGATCGATAGCGCACAATCAGCTCGTGTGCGCAGTACCAGTTTAATACTTGCGCTGCAAAGCGTCGGGAGTGGGCTCGCGGCGCGGGACGCACCGAGGTGCGCGAGCCGATTTTATTCATCCAGCCGAAAAGGGCGGAGTTATTCTTTTTCTTTCACCTGTTCTTTCACCTCCAGCGCTTGCGAAAGGCTGAAAGTGACCGCTGATTCTGCAGGCATCACGATTTCCTTGTTGCCGGTGAAAGCAGCTCCCGTGCCGCCTGCGCCCGCCCCGGCAGCGGCTCCAATGGCCGCGCCTTTACCCCCACCAGCCAGGCCGCCGATCAATGCTCCTAAGCCTGCGCCGCCACCGGCCAGAATTGCCGTACGCTTGCCCTTACCCTTTTCCGTCTGCGAGACCGCGGACGTTTGAATCTGGTGCTCAGCCCCGTGAATAGTGATTGACGTCAGTTGCAAACTTAGTGATGCGCCGCCTTTGAAGCGCCCTAGCGGTTTTGCATCCACGACCGTTCCGCTGGCAGCGGCGCCGGCCGGAATCGCCGTCTTCCCACCCACTTCAACGGGCTCGGCTAAAGTCGCCGAGAAACTCTGGCCAGGTTGGCTGATTTTCGACCCCACCGCCGTGCCTAGGCGAACAGTTAAAGATGTGCCTGTCGGGATCGTAATCGTTTCTATTTTAGGCTTCTTCGGCTCTTCTGCTTTGGTCTGTGCCGCCGGCGCAGCCGCCGGGGTATTCGCGGCGTTCTGATCCGTAGTTTGATCGGTTTTCTTGCTGCATCCAGCAACAACGAAAGCCAGGTAAAGTGCCAGAATCAGTGCGGCCAAACGTGAGTTCATAACCACCTCCACGGAGATGCATTATCAGAAAATCAGGCCAGACAAAACAATTGTACTCGAGCAACAATGTTGACAAAGCTGTAGCGAGACAAAGTTCTGACGAGCTCAGGCTTTGCTGCCGGGCGCAGCGGCGGGCATAGCCTGAGGCGTCGCTGTCTCCTGCTGAACAGTTGACGTTTCCGCAACAGCAGAGTCTTCCCCCGAACTTCCGGCTGCAGTTGCGGTTGCCTCATTCTTGTCCAGAAACTTTGCACTGTTCAGCAGTGGACGCCCTAAGGAAGAGTTGTAACCGGTCCAAGGGCCATCCAAGCCGAGTTCGCGTTCGAAGTGTGCACGCATCGCTTCCATCTTGGAATCAAGATCGTCCAGATAGTGCAGCATCAAGGCCTCGGGAAACATCGGCAACTTGGGGGAACCGAATTCGTATTCCCCGTGATGGCTGATAATCATGTGTTCCACTAGAGTCTTGAGCTCGTCCGGGAAGTCCGGCACTTGGGCGAGCTTGGTTTGCAGCATTTCCAACTCAATGACCATGTGCCCAAGCAGTTGGCCGCGTGTCGTGTAGGAAAAAGATCGATTATAGGTGAGTTCGTGAATTTTACCG
>Ga0187782_10002195_pt1 | contig 14341 bp, 13 predicted proteins | sample 0715_SJ02_MP15_2_FD_132454 | JGI IMG/M metagenome (GOLD analysis project Ga0187782, IMG submission 132454) | Tropical peat soil microbial communities from peatlands in Department of Meta, Colombia - 0715_SJ02_MP15_20_MG | ecosystem: Environmental > Terrestrial > Soil > Wetlands > Peat | place...
CCTTGGGGGAGATTGCGCAAGAACAGGAAGCTACTGACAGCGTGACTACTGCGGTGGCAAGACCTGGTAGCCGCATGAAAGTGCTCGTCGCAAATCGCCGCCTAGCTTAGCACTCAGAAAAACCGGCATAACATCGAACCTGCACCTCGATCGAGGCGCTCCGCCCGACCCAGTTTGCCTGCCGCTCCACTGTTTCGGCCTAAGCGTCTTACGGGAATTCAATATCTACAGCTGAGCGACGCGACCACGGCGCAGAGAAGAAACGACCGATGGTCGAAGAGGCCATGCACCCCGCGGCTTCGGTGGCGGTAGCGCGGCCCCCGAGGTGTGGGCGCCACCTTGTTATTCCACTTGCCGAAAGCTCTATCGGCAGGACGGTTTTCGAATCGAGGGAGCCAGCGTTCACCTGCTATCGGTGAAAGTCGAGGAGAGAGGGGGGGTGGCGATGATTCGATTGATGAGGGGGACCCCGATTCGGATCGCGGCGGGATCGACAATTGACTCGTATTTGCTATGTGCTCAGGATGGACTGCTTCCCGGGGTTAGCGGGCTGGCCGCCGCCAGAGGCCAGCTCGTAGCCAAGAGCCGTCATCAGAGGTCCCAGGGCCTTCTCGACTTCGACGATGCATTCCGGGGGCAGGCTGGACCTCCATCCGCCGACCTCGGCAGCTCCCACGAAAGGAATGTCTTGTCGGGTGTCCTTCGTCATAATCCATTTGTTTGCCTGAACCTGCTCCAGCTTCCGCATCTCCGCCGCCGAACTGCGGGTTACGGCCCTGGATAGAAGCTCGGGAGTCGCGTCAATTCGCAGGAATGTGGCAATCCTCGCCAATTCGCGCACCGGCTCGGCCATCATGGATTCGTACCGAAGCATCAGAAAATCGGAGCTGTCCAGGGAAGCGTTGAGCCAACTGGAGACGCTGTCGCGCCAGTTTCCGAATATCCCGCCGGCCACAAGCCGCGGACGCGTCGCCAGCCAACTGGAGACGTTTTGGCCCCAGGATGCATACATGCCCCATACGTCCCCCGACAAAAAGCGCGTTACATATTGCTCCAGCGGATAGTTGTCCGGGACCTGCTTTTGCTTGCGATGAAAGTGATAGGAGGAAATGAGGACATCCCGCGGGTCCCGTACGATGTAAATGACCCGGCGATAACGCGGATCGAAGTATTCGTGGCTCTTGATGAAGCGCGGCCGTGGCAGGCTGCGAAAGTAACGTTTGCTTTGCGCATGCATGTCCGGAACGATTCTTTCAATATTCTCGAAGGTTACTGGTTCGCTGGGGTGAAGCAGGTTGGCCACCAGGAAGCGCGCCCATGTGTTGCCAGATTTCGGGAAGGAGACGATGAAGGTGTCATCCGGAAACACATGCAGGCTGCGTCCGGCGACCTCCAGGCCCAATGCGTATCGGGCCACAGCCGTCAACTCGCGAATCACAGGTTAAAGTTCCTCCATTCCGAGCTGGAAGGATCGGGATCCCGGATCTCGAACTCAGACTCCATATAAAAATATCATCCCCGACTGTCAGGCAAATGCTCGAGTTCGAGCCTGCACCAGTCACCACAGATCATGGATTCCCGGCAGTAACTCCCGGCGTTGCCCCCGGGGGCTTGGGGGGGAGCGTTCCTCAACCACCGGGTCAAACGACGAGATCCGGAGGTCCCAGATATCGAAAGAGCCGTGCGGGCGGCCCTTTATGCCATACGCCCCGCCACGATATACTGTCTTCGGTCGCCCGCTCATACTTTGGGATCCATGACCTCCGGTTCGGTGTGCCCAATTCCAGTCCTGCTCATGGTCCGAGAGCTGGGAGTTGGAGGCACGGAGCGGCAAGTGGTGGAGACAGCCCTCTCGTTGCGAGGCGGTCCTTTTCTGCCGCATATCGGCTGCTTTCGCCCCAACGGGTTACGTAGGGAAGACCTGATCCGGGGAGGAATACCGATTCTGCACCTTCCTGTGCAGTCTTTTCGGTCTGTTGGTGCCATCCAGGCAGCCCGGCAACTCGTAGATTACATTCGCCGCCATCGCATTCAGATCGTCCATACTTTCGACGCACCACTGAACATCTTCGCGGCGCCGGTCATTCGCTTGGCGGGCGGGTCGGCCATCATAACCAGTCAGCGCGGGCATCGAGAACTAACGGGGCGAGCCATGAAATGGCTGCTTCGCCTGACCGACCGGATGGCTGACGCCGTGGTCGTCAACTGCGAATCGATGCGGCAATATCTGGTGGTGGATGAAGGGGTCAAAGAGACCAAAGTGCATCTCTGTTATAACGCCCTGGATACCGAGCGGTATCGGCGCCGCAAGGCGGAGAGTCTTTCCCCTGGCCGTTTGGTGGTTGGCACGGTCTGCGCTCTGCGGCGGGAAAAGGGGGTGGATACGCTCTTGCGAGCATTCCCAGGCTTGAGCGAGTTGGGCGCGAAGGTACTCATTGTCGGAAGCGGCCCGGAAGAGGCAAATCTCAAGGCGCTCGCCCGAACGCTGGGCATCGAAGCCGACTGTCAGTTCGTACCTGCCGTATCGGATGTTACAGAATGGCTGAGCCGCATCGACATTTTCGTACTTCCATCGCGTTCTGAGGCCCTCTCAAATTCCTTGATGGAAGCCATGGCTTGTGGATGCTCTCCCATCGCGTCGCGCGTCGGAGGCAATCCCGAGCTCATCGAACACGGAGAAAATGGCCTGCTTTTCGAAGTTGACAATGTGCGAGAGCTGGCCAGCCAGCTGCGAATTCTGCTAACCGATGAATCGCAGCGCCGCGCCTTCGCCGATCGGTCGGTGGCGAAGATGGCGGAGTTCACCTATGCGAAGACGGTCAGCACGATGCAAACCATCTACCAGTCCGTACTCAGTCCCGGCGACCGGAACCGTCTCCTTTCTGCGGCACATAACGGCTGAACACCTCCGCCAAGTGCCGAGCGTTCTTGCGCAGATTGTATTTCTCGGCTACTCGCTCGCGGGAGGACAAACTCATCTGCTGCCGCAGGGCGGGTTTGTCCATGATTTGGCCGATAGCGGCTACCAGTTCCTCGACGCTCGCGGGAGTCACCAAGAACCCGTCGACCCCATCGCGGATTAATTCGGGAATACCCGCGATGCGGGGCGCGACGCATGGCACCCCCAGAGCCATGGCTTCCATAAAGACGACGGGAATTCCTTCGGCAAAGCTCGAAAGCACGCAGAGATCGCTCGTTCGATAGAGATCATGCAATTCTGTCTGGGTCTTCCATCCCGCAAATACGATCTTGTGGGCAATGCCGAGCCGACGGGCTTGGTCCGCCAATTGGGAATGTTCTGGGCCCTCTCCGACCAACGTCAGATGAATGTCGCGGCCCTCGCTAACCAGAGCCGCCACGGCCTCGAGAAGAAGCGGATACCCCTTGGCTGGGGCGAGCCGCCCCACGGATATCAAATGAAACGGAGTCGGACATTCCCGAAATGTGACCGGAACCCATCCCGCGCAGTCGATGCCGAGTGGCGTTACCTCGAGCTTTTGCCAGTCCGCCGGACACGACCACAACATGAGTTGGCTTTTCCCAAAGTGACTGATGGCGGAGACGAAGCGCGCAGCCCGCACCTTTTCCCTTATCCCGAAATCGATTGGGTTTACGAACTCCTGTGGGCCGTGGATCGTCATGGACACCTTGACATCGAAGACCCGCGACAGAATCAGCGCAACTGTGCTCGAGAAGACAGAGTGCACGTGTGTGAACCCAGCTTTACCGAGCCACTGCCCAGCGACTAGAGCTTCGGTAAAATAGGCCATCGCATACACCGAGCGATGGCGAGCGGAGCGTGCGAAACGCCACGCGGTTCGGAGTCCCCGCAAGTAACGGACCGGTCGAGTCCACGAGGTCGTCAGATGGGCCCTCAAGAACTCCACCCAGGAACTGCCAAGCACGTACCAGGTGGACTTGTGCTCCTCGCTTTCCGCGGCCGACATCGCCCATGTGTGCGCGTCCGGTCGGCGTATGGAAATCGTTTGAATGTCGCACCCGAGCTTCCGCAGCTCGCGAACTTCTCTCAGTAAATAGGTGTGGCCAAGGGTCGGGTATTCGCCCAAAAGATATGCGATTTTCATAGGGAACGCTTCGCCGGACGAGAAGGTATGCGCCCGTGCGAAGCTGCTGCATAGTTTCTGCGTGCCTCGCTCGGTGCAGGTTTCATATCCCTGCCGCCAACTGAGTCACGTCCTAAGATCATTCACCTCGTCCCACTCTTCATCCTACCGTCTCTGCGAATGGAGAATCTCAGGCAGACGGATTACCTTCGTCATTCCTCGCTAAGCTGCCCTCTGCGTTTCGCGACGATCTGCCGAGGAAGCGAACGAAGCGCACTGGATGACCGAGGTCTTCGAAAACCTCCATGTGCTCGGCGGCCACGGAGAGATAGGAGGCCGCATGGCGTTGGCACTCTGATCTAACTTTTCCGTATGCATTATCCTGCGTCACTCAATTTTGCAGATCAGCAGGACCGTACCGGCAACAATGCTGACACCAGGAATCGACAAAGCAACATTGTCGATATAGCGAAAAAGCTTATCCGCTTTAGGAAGTAAGCGACTAAACCTCGCAAACAGGTGAAAGTGAACTCGCTCGATATGGGCAAAGTGCGCGGCCACGCACTCGAGGTCCGTGTTTGTCAGCTTGCGTTCACCCGGATCGAGCTCCCCCTGACAAATACCGGAGCGTTGCCGCACCCACTCCATAAGCAACAGATAACAAACGGGTTCTACGCAGATGAAGATGCCGCCCGGCTTGAGCCAGCGGCGGATCGCGGGAATCACTTCATCCAAGCGGTCGGGCAAATGATGCAATACCGCATAGGAAAGCACGATGTCGACCGGTTCGGGCTCGAGAGACACGATGTCGCCGCAATAGAGTTGGACCCGATCGCCAACCCCATCGAGCTCGGCTCTGAGCCGCGTTCGCTCGATCAGCTCGGGGGTTATGTCCATGCCGACGACGCGGGACGCACCCAGTTTAGCGAGCTGAGTGACAATTTCTCCGGTTCCGCAACCGAAATCAAGCCAGGATTTGCCGCCGGGGGGAAAGTTACGATAGATCCATTCCTTCGGGTAGAGCTTCCAGTCGCGATTTGCCTGATAACGTGCAAGGATGTCATCCGGCGTGCGCTCGACCGTCTCACGTAACTGAGCCTCCGTCGCGGACATCAGCTAGCCTCGAATTAAGGTTGATCGGCGACTTCTCATGGTTCTAGAGAGTTCTCGGTCGAGCACCGCCCATCCATCACCTTTTTTTGGGTTGGGCATGGCTCCTTTTTGGTCTTCCTAGTGTCCGGGCGGTTTCTCCGCTGAGCCCGACAGCGTGCTCAATTTGCCCGGTTCTACACCAGCTGGTTTTCCGTCACTCGTTTTTGCCCCATCCGGCACGCTCACCTGGAATTTGCCATTGCCCAAATCGGCAAACTTAACCGGTGACTTGGTCGAAACATTCGTCGCAGGGAAGGTCTGTACTTTGTTGTTGCCGGGCACGTACATGACATTGCCAACAAAGCGGGGATCGAGCGGAGCAGGGTCTCCCATGTAATTGGTCAGCCCAGCCGTTCCCTGCCCTCCCCAGGCTCCCGTCGGTTGACGGCAGAGCGCGTTGTCGAGAATCCATACGTTGGTGGTGACAGGCTCGGTCGGAGGCCATTTCATGTCCTGGTACATATTGAAATAGATCGACTGGTAGCAGTCCGTGCCGGCGGCCGGCACCATGGTGTTGTGCTGGAATACAAAGTCCGTCATCCCCGGATCAAGCTGCAGACCCCAATTTTTGGTTGTACCGGGAAGCTGAGGATCGCGGAACAGGATGAGGTTGTTATCGATTTTGATGCGTCTTGCCTCACCCTGATTTGCGCATTCTGCATAGGGAGGCTTGCCACAACTGTTGTCGTGATAGAGAGTCGAAAAACCGGAGGTGACATTCTTCAGGACGTTGTTGCTAAGGGTGATGTCATCGACCACGGCAATGTCGCCACTCTGCCCCGTACGCACCGTGAATAGGACGGCAAAGCCCGTCTGGCCGCTCACCCAGCTGTTCTCGAGCGTATTGCCATCCACTAAAACCCGACGAGCATTCTTGAACTCCAGCAGGTTCTTTTCTGTCCACTGGTTGTGCGGCGGAATTGTGACCCCGGCAGCTGCCCATTCCGGCGGTTTATAGAACCAGTTATTCCTGATCTCGATGTCCGAAGGCACCCACAGTTGCCTCTTGCCGCCCGCCCCGCCGAACAAGACGTTTTCTGTCGTCGCCGAGAGGAAGTTATTGACGATTTTCATCGGCCCGGGCGAGAAAAAAGCCACGATCGCCTGCGAATCAATGTTGCTCTGGTGAATGTCCGAGATGTAGCTGTCGACGACCGCGATATTGCTGCCGTTGGCGATGATGCCCTGGCGGACATCCTGGGTGGGAGAACCGTGCAGGTAGCAACGGTCGACGGTGATTGAATCCGGCAAGGGTTGCTCGGGAACCCCGGCCACATAGATTAATTGATAGGAAAAGCAATTGGCCGGCGGCTTACAGCCCTGGGTTGAGGCCGAGGTGATTTCCAGGCCAACAAAACGGTAATTGGAAGCTCCGGGGGAAATGGTGATCGCTGCCGATGCGTTCGACGTGACGATCTTCGGCATGTTCGCTGCATCCGCCGGGGCCACCCTGGTTCCGGGATTGGGCAGGCTGGATAGTTTAGAGCTGACCAGGTAGATCCACTTGTGCTCGGGATTGGCCTTCGCAGGCAAGGTGAAGTTGCCTTGATAGCTGGCCCCTGCGTCGAGAACAATGACATCTCCTGGCTGAGCGGCTTCAAGCGCCGTCTTAAGCTCAGCAGCATTGTGCGGCTGCCGGGTGGTGCCGCCTACGGGAGCATGGTACGTCGAGTCCAGATAAGCCTTGGGCAGCGCGGGAACTGGCATTTGTGCTGCAACCTCTCCCACGGGCGCGATCAGCGAGAGAAAAAGAAGAAACGACCGCAAAGTGTTGAGAAAACTCATCTTGCACCACAGAACAGGGCTATCATCCTCTGGTTGCGTCAGCAGCCATTCGATCCTTGCCTTTTCCTGCTTGCCACATTCCGAGGCGACCACGGTCTCTACCGGCCTCTTCTCATTTTGCGGCTTGATAGTAGCTGTTCAAGTCAACCGACAGTTGCGCCAATTGGTCGACCTGATCGAGGTTCCAGAGTCTTGAACTATAACTTTAGCATAAGCAAGAAAGGCGAGCGGTACGCAAACGGCCTCGGCGGAGTCTCGGTCGAGGTTCGGTCGTCGATGATCAGGCAGTCGGAAAAATACAGCCTGGATTGCCTTAGGCGGCCTCGCTTCGAGGTCACCAATGGGGGAAAGTTTCGATTCTTGCCGGGAATGCGGCTTGGCCGGGGCGTCAAGCGCTCACAGCGCCAGGCGTAAGGATTTTTCTGGTTCACCGGCGAGCAAGTGTGCGATGCCAAGTCTGGCCGCTACTTCGTCGATCGAATAATTTAGATCGATTTCAGCGCTTAAGTTCCTGGTGGGTTCACAATGGTGAGGTAGTTTTTTGTAATTCTTATTGCCAATTTCGCTACAGTGACCTTCTTTAAGCAATCTTCCATCAATGGGCAGCACACACCCGTTATACCTTTTCTGCCAATAAAGTATGCCGACGCCGCTGTCGTAATGGTAAGCCTTACGCCGTTTCCGTTCCTCTTCGAGAACACACTTGGGATGAAGTTGAAAATTTCGCCACCACCCGGTTCCATTGTAGAACTGATTCTCGCTGGCGCTCCTGGTGGTGCAGCCGCACAGTTCCCAATAGCGGTGAGTCTTGAAGTTCAACCGGTTCCTCATCCCTCCCCGGTCCAAAACCGCCGTGACCTGTCCATCCTTCAGGTTTTCAAACTGCCTCGCCAAGCGTTCCATGACAGGTAATCGGCAGAGAAGATCAGCGTGCCAAAACGCCAGAAGGTCGGCAAACAGAAATGAGAACTCCAAAGGAACGTGCAGCCACAGCAGGGGCAAGTTCAGGGTTTGGTTGAAGTCGATTAAGATGGAGCCCTCGGCCAGCGGCGGTGGCCCACTCCGAGGGTCGAACCCCACGACCGCAGTCCAGCCGACTGCCTGCACTAACTTTTGTTGCAGGTAACACCAGCGTCCACTGACATTCCAGCAGAGCCATGGTTTTTCGATTCCCGCCAATCTGTTTTTCCAAAGTGCGGCACCCTGAACGATGGCGTCCTGCAAATCCGGAGTAAAAAATCTCCAATTTCCCGTTCCCGCCTTCGGGTCAGGCCTCAGCTGATGGTCAGTTGTCATGTGAAGTGCAGCCGCGGGATTGATAGATATTTCTACTTTGTTATCGCCGCAATTGTCAACGAAGTACGACGGGATTGTTCGCCTATACCATTACGTACAGCTGCTCAGGTCCCAATCGCTATCGGGAACCTTCGACCGCCGTGGTATCTCTTGCTAGGACTCTCTCCACTCAGCGAGTTATCGCCGCGTTCCTTTCCGAATGCGGTCGGTCGTCGCGGGCATGTCGCGGGCATTATTCGCTATGATCGAAGATTCGCGGGCGCAGGTGGCGAAACCGGTGGTCGATACTCGCCCGACCTCAGTTCTCGAATTTTCGATCGGGCTCAATGCCGATGAGCGAACCGCTTTGGGCAACGCCCGAAAGCAGGCATCGGACTCCCACGCTCGAAGCCTCATCTGGCAACGCCACAAAGCATCGAACACCTGGCAGTGGCGGGGGCAAAAGCCGTCTTCAGGTAGTCTCGTGACCTTGCTACCGGGGCGCGCGCTCGGGATCGAATTGCGTCGATTGGGTTCGACCTTGGTCTCGCCTTTGTGGCCGACCCCGTAGCACCAAGATGTTCGGTTTCGCCTAGGCTAGGTCGGCCCTCTGCGGCGCGTTGGCAGCAGGAGACGAGCTGTCCTTCTACTGAATCCGAATCACCCGCTCAGGTCGATCGGCGCATACAACAGCTTCTTGCCGATCCCAGGAAGGAATAATTGCGTCGACCTCACAGAGCCGAGAGACCGTTCGCGATCGGTCTCAATTCTGGGGCGCCGCCCGCAGCGCCCGCTCTAAGGTGACACTGCTAACTCCCGACACTTGCCCGTCGTTCGTAGCACCCGCGTCCGGTGTTACAAGTTGATAATTGCCATCTGCAGGATCGACGTAGGTGAAAGCCTCCGTCGTCGATACATTTCCCGAAGGGAACGTCTCCACTTTGTTGTCGCTGGGGACGTACATGGCATTGCCAATAAAGCGGGGACCGAGCGGAGCAGGGTCTCCCATGTAATTGGTCAACCCGGCCGTTCCCTGCCCGCCCCAGGCTCCCGTCGGTTGACGGCAGAGCGCGTTGTCCAGAATCCAGACGTTGGTGGTGAGGGGCTCGGTCGGAGGCGGCGGCCATTTCATGCCCTGGTACATATTGAAGTAGATCGACTGGTAGCAGTTCGTGCCGGCAGCCGGGACGGTGGTGTTGTTCTGAAACACGAAATCCGTCATGCCCGGATCGAGCTGAAGACCCCAGTTGGCGGGTGTACCGGGAAGGTTTGGATCGCGGAATAAGATGAGGTTGTTGTAGACCAGGATGCGCTTTGTCTCGCCCTGATTGGTGCATTGTTGATAGGGAGGTTTACCACAGCTGTCGTCATGATAGAGAGTCGAAAAACCGGAGGTGACATTCTTTAGGAGATTGTTAGTAAAGGTGATGTCATCGACCACGGCGAGGTCACCACTCTGCCCGGTACGAACCGTGAATAGGACGGCAAAGCCCGTCTGGCCGCTCACCCAGGTGTTCTCCATCGTATTGCCATCGACCAGAACACGGCGAGCACTCTTGAATTCCAGCAGGTTCTTTTCCTTCCACTGGTTGTTCGGCGGAATCGTTACCCCGACCGCCGCCCATTCTGGCGGTTTATAGAACCAGTTATTCCTGATCTCGATGTCCGACGGCACATACGGATTGCTGGCCCCGCCCGCCCCGCCGAACAAGACGTTTTCCGTCGTGGCCGACAGGAAGTTATTGACGATCTTGATCGGCCCGGTTGAGAAAAAAGCCACAATCGCCTGCGAGTCAATGGTGCTCTCGTGAATGTCCGAGATGTAGCTGTCAATAACCGCGATATTGCTGCCGTTCGCAATGATGCCCTCGCGAACATCCTGCGTCGGAGAACCGTGCAGGTAACAACGGTCTACGGTGATCGAATCCGGCAAGCCTTGCGACGGCTTCCCGGCCACATAGATTAATTGATAAGAAAAGCAGTTGACGGACGGGTGGCAGCCCTGGGTGGAGGCTGAGGTCAGCTCCAGCCCAACAAAACGGTAATGGGAAGCCCCAGGAGGAATGGTGATTGCAGGGGATACATTGGGCGTGACGATCTTCGGCATGTTCGCGGCATCCGTAGTTGGGTTCACTCTCGTGCCGGGGGCGGGAAGGTTTTTCAGCGCAGAACTAATGATGTAAATCCACTGGTGATTGGCATTGGACTTCACCGGCAACGTAAAGTTGCCGCTGTAGGTTGTTCCTGCGTCCAACATGATCGTATCCCCAGGGTTGGCCGCATTCAATGCATTCGTGAAATCGGTGCTGGTATGGGCTTTCCATGTGGTTCCATGCGGCAGGTTGAAAGTTGTATCGATATAGATTTGGGGAAGCTGCGGCATCTGCTCGCCCGGCTGCGACGGCGGCACCGGTGAGCCCGAGGACCCTGGTGAGCCCGAGGACCCTGGTGAGCCCGGGGACCCTGGTGAGCCCGGTGATCCTGGCGAGCCCGGTGATCCTGGCGAGCTCGGTGATCCTGGCGAACCGGGGGAATCCGGCGAGCCCGGTGCTTGGGGCAGGCCAATAATTTGGATCGGGAGGGATGCCTTCAAACCATGGTCGGTAATGCTGCTTGCGGTGAGAACGGCCGACGTCGTTCCGACCGCATTGGGCGCGGTGAACAGCCCGTTGACGGAAACGTTCCCGGCAGTCACCGACCAGGTCACGCGGGGATGGTAGGCAGTGTCGATTGGAAAGCCCCGTCCGCGTCCGGGCCCTAGCCCGGTTACAGAAGAACTGACATCGGGGTTTGTGGCATCGACGAGCCATGCTTGGAACTGCTGGCTTTCGCCCGCTCGCATCGTCGTAATCTTGGGAAACACCAGAATGGACGCTTGCTCATTGGACACTGAGCCGGTATTTGTAGAAGGACCGGAGTTCATACTGCAGGCCGGAAGAAGCATCGAGCAGAGTGCCAAGAACAGAGAAGCGATTATGGGCTTCGAAGGTTGCTGGAAAAGCGCCGGTAAACTCTTACGGAACATGCAGGCCTCGTGGCGAAGTGACAGGAATATTGAGTGGACATTAAGACCTTTTTCGCACGCAGTCATGTATCCGAGGGCCAGTGCCCGTCTCGCGGGTCGTACATGTCCGCTCGATCGAACCCTCAGTTCAGGCTGGATCGCGGATGATCGCGAGGCATTCTTCGGTAGGCGTAGAACTATGGGTTGATGCTTGTATCATGTGGAGGACGAATGCAGCAGCCTTTGACAGCGGGGAGAACGCTCTCGGCGACGGGCGCGCATTTCCGATACAAAAAACCCGACTTGGCGCGTCAGCCAGCGCGGAGAAGTGCATCATAGGCAGATTTATGGGTCTCAAGCAAACTATCAAGCATGGCCAGCGTCGAAGTCTGCTGATCGAAGGCGTCGAACCTCCGGCGACCCATCGCGAGAGCCAGAGAGCAAGGGAATGAAGTACAGTACAAACGGTAAGGAATCAACTTGCTTGCGACCCTTAACCTTTCTTTGGATCGTCGACTACGAATATCGCGCACGCTTACATCACGGCGCGACCCTGCGATACGTTAATTACTCCCGTGAGCTGTTGCGCCAGGGCCACAGAGTCTTCTTTGCGGTGCATCTCGAACCCGAGCACGAGGAGCAGAGTCGCGAATGGTTCGCGTTGCTGCGAGAGGAAGGGGTGCTCTCGGATTTCTTCGTATTGTCGTATGCTCCTCCCCGAAGATACCTTCGCGTGGCGGCGCTCACTCCATTCCCCCGCGTAGGAAACTTCGTTCTGAACCAATTCCAAACCTCGACCACTCGTTCGGTTGAGACCCTTCTCAGCGATCTCGGTGTCGACGTAGTGCTGTTGTCGGATCGACGGTTCCTGTTTCTTGCGACCCGGCTGTCCGCGGCTAAGCCGCTCATCATTGACTTCTGTGATTGTGCATCGCTCTATTGGGCGCGAGAGCTTCGCCAGCTTGTGCGGTCGCATCAGTTTTGGCCAACCTTACTGACGTTCCGGTTCCTGTTGTCCATGTTGGGGGAAGATCGATACTACGCTCGCCGCGGCCGTCCGCTGGTGGTTGCTTCCCCGGTCGACCAACGTGCGCTCCGACAAATTGCAGGAAGATCCTCGCAAATCTTCACGTTATTGAATGGCGTAACGCTGCCGCCGCGGCAGCCCGACGTGGAGAGGGTAAGCAATCGATTGATTTTTTCCGGCAACATGGACTTCCCGCCGAACTACCGAGCCGCAATGTGGTTTTTGGACCGTGTGTTTCCCCTTATCTTGCGGCAAGTGCCAGATGCGCAATTCGTGGTAGCTGGCGCTAATCCTCCTCAGTTCTTGCGGGAGCGTGCCGGTGGCAACGTAGTGATTACCGGGCATGTGGAGGATTTGAATCGAGAGATCGCCCGCAGTACCCTCTTTGTCGCTCCGATGATCTCGGGTGGAGGATTCAAGAATAAAGTGGTGGAGGCGGCCGCCAATCGCACTTGCGTTGTTGCCACCAGTATTGCGGTCGAGTTCCTGGAACCTTCGATTCGCCAGCTGGTCGAGGTCGCCGATAGGCCCGACGAAATGGCGGAGTGCGTTGTAGCCTTACTTCGGGATCCGGATGCCCGCACCTCTCGGGCCTCCGCCTTGTACAACCATGTCTCTCGAAGCTTCACTTGGTCGCAGCGTACACAAGAACTGCTTGACATCGCCTGCGCCTGCATCGCGGACGTACGCGGCGCCCGGGTGCTCGCCTAGAGCCTAGAGATGGTCAAGCTTTCGAGCTCGGCTCTGCGCAGGAACCAGCGTCGGGGACTCGATCGGGATCGGTTCTTCGAGGGAACTCTACCCACTCTAGAAGTCTTGGCATGCCGCACTTACCTCGCTGCACCCAGTAACGATGCCGGAAAGTCGTCGCCCTGCCCCGCCGCCCCTCGACCGGAGGAAGGCTCATACCCCAGCCAGCGCATCAGTGGGCCCCAAGCAGTCTCGATCGCGGCGATGGAGGCTGGGGGCAGCTCGGAACGCCAGCCACCGGCCTTCGCTGAGCGCACGAAGGGGATGTCCCGGCGTGTATCTTTGGTGGTAGACCAGAGGTGAGCAGTAGCTTTCTCGAGTTGCCGCATTTTATCGGCGGAACTCTTAGACACTGCTTGCGCGATCTGTTCCGGCTGCGGATTCATTTTCAGAAAAGAAGCGATTCTGGCCAATTCTCTTTCCGCATCGGAGGCTAGGTCCTCGTAACGCAGCAGCAGGAGGTTGGGTCGGCCTTGGCGAGCCGTGAGCCAACTGCTTACGTGTTCGCGCCAGGAGCCGGGATATACTGAGGTCTGTCCCTCTAGAAAACGTGGGACCCATTTCTCTATGGGATAATTATCCCCGATCACCTTCCGCTTTCGGTTCATGTGAAACTGCGACAACGCTACATCCCGGGGGTCGCGTACAACGTAAATGACCCGTGGGTACCGGGGCTCAAAACAATAATGGCTTTTCAAGATCCTCGGACTCGGGGCCCGCACCAAAGTCCGCTTCGGAATTGAATCGGGATCTAGAATCAGTTGGTTAATATTAGCGAAAGTGACTCTGCGGTCGGGATATACGAGGTTGGCAATAAGAAAGCATGTCCATGTAGTTCCCGATTTTCCGTAAGAGACGACGAAGGTGTCATCAGGACGAATTGTCAGGTTACGGCCCTGAGTATGCAATCCCAACGCCATCCTACAGCCCGCGATTATGCGGCGCGTCATCGGCACGGTCTCCTCCTCTGAGCGGCGGGCAAATCCGATCGTGCAATTCCCGTCGCTCCTTGTGGCCTTCGGCTCTGGCCGCCGGAAGCCGGGGGGAGGCCCATTAGTATAACCCATGCTGGCTGAGGCACAACAAGGCCAGCCCCGCCGATCTCGCCGACGCCACAGGGCAAGTTTGGCGGGCAACCGGGGTGGTTGATAAGAGCGCAAGCCCTTAGCTGGCGTTGGGCGCTAGTCTATAAATACTCAATAGACAATCATTTAAGTTGCTGCGCTCGGGAGAATCTTCACGGCTTACGGCGGCTTTGGCCTTTTGGCCAAAAGATAGCCTCAG
>Ga0187782_10002196_pt1 | contig 14334 bp, 12 predicted proteins | sample 0715_SJ02_MP15_2_FD_132454 | JGI IMG/M metagenome (GOLD analysis project Ga0187782, IMG submission 132454) | Tropical peat soil microbial communities from peatlands in Department of Meta, Colombia - 0715_SJ02_MP15_20_MG | ecosystem: Environmental > Terrestrial > Soil > Wetlands > Peat | place...
CTTCGGAGTGATGGCGGCGGCGCAACCGGTCTTTGCGCAGCCGCAATATATGCCGGCGCCGCAGCCGCAATACATACCGGCACCGCAGCCGCAATATGTCCCGATGCCGCCGGCGCAGTATGTGCCGCAGCCGCCGCTGCAAAGCCGCGGCTGAGGCGACGCTCTCTGCCATCTCAAAGAAAGCGTCCGGCTGCGCGATCCGGCCCACGGCCGACCAATGCCGAGCTAACCCTCCATTAAGGTTAATGCTTGATGATACCGGCCGCTTTGTGGGCGCCAAAGGCATGAAAGGGCGGCCGATGCGTCGGGGCTTCTGCTGTGCTCTGCTGGTCTTCGGGCTGGCGGTTTTGGCGCGGACGTCGCCTGCGTGTGCACAGGACCTCCCTTTCCTGCGCGGCAGCGACACGGTCGGGCCGGCGACCTTCACGCGCTGGAGCGGATTTTATTTCGGCGGTCAGGTCGGCTTCGGAAATATGAGAGCCGATTTTAGCAACGCCACGGCTGCCGGCGTTGCCTATGCGTTGCGCAATACCTCCTTGGAGTCGGACTTTTCGCCGTCGAGCTGGCCGGTGCTCGGCACTGCGGCCTTAAGCGCCCCGAGCTTCGGCGGCTTTGTCGGCTACAGCACGCAGTGGCAAGACCTGATTCTGGGCGTCGAGGCCAATTTCAATCAGGCCAACTTCTCCACGCTGAATGCCCCGAACGGGGTGATCAAGCGAAGCACCGGGGCTGACAGCTCGGGCAATGCCTGGGTTCTGAATCTTACCGCCGTCGGTTCAGTCACGGATGTGGATTTCGCCACGCTCCGGTTCCGGGCCGGCTACATATTGGGAAACTTCCTGCCCTACGCGTTCGTCGGGCCGGCATTCGGGCTGGGCAGTGTGTCGGTCGGAGTCAGCGGCGCGGGCGAGCAATTCACTTCCGGATCGATCGCGACCTGCAACGCGACGTTTCCGTGCTACCCCTTCGCGTTTGCTAACGGCATCACTCACAATGATGCGGTATTTTACGGCTTCACGGTCGGCGGCGGCGCCGACATCGCGCTGACGGCAAACCTGTTCCTGCGCGCCGAATTCGAGTGGGATCAATTCGACCTGCCGCCAGGCGTCCTCACCAACATCGTTACCGGACGGGTCGGCGCCGGCCTGAAATTCTGACGACCGGGGTCGGACGACGGTAGACGGACGGCAAAGGCGTTTTAAGTCCGACACCTCAGCCGTTTTTCATCCGTCGTCTGCCGTGCGCCCGCCGAATCCGGCTTGACCTGGACGCTCCACTTCCCTATCTCCCGCCGCGGGACACCCCTCCCCAACGAGGGGCGGCTATCTGGAAGGATAGATCATGACGATGGCAATGCCTGCCGTGCGGCCGACCGTGCCGCATTTTTCATCCGGCCCCTGTGCCAAGCGCCCCGGCTGGAGCCCGCAAAATCTCACCGGCGCTCTTCTCGGCCGCTCCCACCGGTCGAAGCCCGGCAAGGCGAAGCTCAAACGCGCCATTGAATTGACGCGCGAGGTGCTTGAGGTCCCCGCCGATTATCGCATCGGCATCGTGCCGGCTTCCGACACTGGCGCGCTGGAAATGGCGCTGTGGTCGCTGCTCGGCCCGCGCCCGGTGACCATGCTGGCCTGGGAATCGTTCGGCGAAGGCTGGGTCAACGATGTCCTCAAAGAGCTAAAGCTCAAAGATGTGACGGTACTGAAGGCCGCTTACGGCGAATTGCCCGATCTCGGCAAGGTCGATCCGGCAAGCGATGTGGTCTTCACCTGGAACGGCACCACCTCCGGCGTGCGCGTCGCCAACGCCGACTGGATCGCCGCCGACCGCTCAGGCCTCACCATCTGCGACGCGACCTCGGCCGCGTTCGCGCAGCCGCTCGAATTCGCCAAGCTCGATGTCGTCACTTTCTCCTGGCAGAAGGCGCTCGGCGGCGAAGCCGCCCACGGCATGCTTATCCTGTCGCCGCGCGCGATCGCGCGGCTGGAAAGCCATTCGCCGCCCTGGCCGCTGCCGAAAATCTTCCGCATGACCAAAGGCGGCAAGCTCATCGAAGGAATCTTTCAGGGCGAGACCATCAACACGCCGTCGATGTTGTGCGTCGAGGATTATCTCGACGCGCTGGAATGGGCCAAAGCGATCGGCGGATCGAGTGCGTTGCGCGCGCGCGCCGACGGCAACGCCAGGGTCATCGCCGAGTGGGTGGGCCGCTGCAACTGGATCGATTTTCTCGCCCGCGATCCGGCGGTGCGCTCCAATACGTCGGTCTGCCTGAAGGTCGTTGATCCGGCGGTGACGCGACTTTCCGCCGACGCGCAGGCGGCATTCGTTAAAGGCATCTCCGCGGCGCTGGAGAAGGAGGGCGTTGCCTACGACATCGACGCCTACCGCGACGCGCCGCCGGGGCTGCGCATCTGGTGCGGCTCAACCGCCGAGCGTTCGGACATCGAAGCGCTCACGCTCTGGCTCGATTGGGCCTACGCCAAGGCCAAAGAGGCTTTGGCGAAGGCGGCTTAATTTTCCCCCTCCAGGGGAGGGTGAAGGAAGAGTTTGATGGCTGCAAAAGTACTCATCTCCGATGCGCTGTCTCCGGCCGCGGTGGCGATCTTCAAGGATCGCGGGCTGGAAGTCGATTTTCAGCCGACTCTCGGCAAGGACAAGGAGAAACTCGCCGAAGCCATCGACGGCTTTGACGGCCTGGCGATCCGTTCCACCACCAAAGTCACCGCAAAGATGCTGGAGCAGGCGCGCAACTTGAAGGTGATCGGGCGCGCGGGCATCGGCGTCGACAACGTCGACATCCCGGCCGCGACCGCGCGCGGCATCATCGTGATGAACACGCCCTTCGGCAATTCGATCACCACCGCCGAGCACGCCGTTACGCTGATGCTGTCGCTGGCGCGGCAAATCCCCGAGGCAGACGCCTCGACCCGCGCCGGCAAATGGGAAAAAAACAAGTTTCTCGGCGTGGAGATTTTCGGCAAGACGCTCGGCATCATCGGCTGCGGCAATATCGGCTCGATCGTGGCCGACCGTGCGCTCGGGCTGAGGATGAAGGTGATCGCCTACGATCCCTATCTCTCCGATCAGCGCGCGCTCGACCTCGGCGTGGAGAAGGTCGAACTCGAGGAACTCTTCCGCCGCGCCGACTTCATCACGTTGCACACGCCGCTGACCGACAAAACCCGCAACATCGTCAACGCCGAAACGCTCAACCTGACCAAGAAGAGCCTCCGCCTGGTCAACTGCGCCCGCGGCGGACTGATCGACGAAGCGGCCTTGTTCGCGGCGCTGTCGGCGGGACGTATCGCCGGGGCGGCGCTCGACGTATTCGCGACCGAACCGGCCACCGACAGTCCGCTGTTCAAGCTGCCGAATGTGGTCTGCACCCCGCATCTCGGCGCCTCGACGACGGAGGCACAGGAGAACGTCGCGCTGCAGATCGCCGAGCAGATGTCGGATTATCTCACTCGCGGCGCCATCTCCAACGCCGTCAACTTCCCCTCGATCAGCGCCGAGGAAGCGCCCAAGCTCAAGCCGTTCGTGGCGCTGGCGGAAAAACTCGGCTCATTTGCCGGCCAGCTCACCGAGACCGGCATCCGGCGGGTGCAGATTTCCTACGAAGGCATTGTCGCGCAGATGAACACGCGCGCGCTCACCTCGGCAGCGCTTTCCGGCCTTCTCCGCCCGATGCTGGGAACCGTCAACGTGGTCTCGGCGCCGGTGCTCGCCAAGGAGCGCGGCATTATCATCGAAGAGACGCGGCGCGAGGCCGAGGGCGATTACGAGAGCCTGATCACGCTGACGGTCACGACCGACCGGCAGTCGCGCTTCGTCGCCGGCACCGTGTTCGCCGACGGCCGCCCGCGCATCGTGAACATCAAAGGCATCCGCATGGACGCCGAGTTCGGCCCCTCCATGATCTACATCACCAATCTCGACAAGCCGGGCTTCATCGGCAAATTTTCCTCGACGCTCGGCGACGCCGGCATCAACATTGCGACCTTTCACGTCGGCCGGGTGGCGCCCGGCGGCGATGCCGTCGCCCTGATCGAGATCGACGGCGACCTGCCGGACCATGTGCTCGCCAAGGTGCGCGCGCTGCCCCAGGTGCAGCAGGCCAAGCCGCTGCGGTTTTGAAGGCAGCCAAAGGAGCAAATGAAGTTAATAGCAAAATACGTTTAGATCCAAGGATCTTAGCGGGCACTGCCGGGCCTCGCGCCGGCCGTTTTGCCTTGCTTCGCAGCGCGTCATCCATTATCCGGAACGTCTGCCGCGAATATCACTTAGAGACGCGCATTCTGGCGTTGTGAGGGTAGTTCCTCATGGCAAATGTTGTCGTGGTCGGCTCCCAGTGGGGCGACGAGGGCAAGGGCAAGATCGTCGATTGGCTGTCTGAGCAGGCTGACATCGTCGTCCGCTTCCAGGGCGGCCACAATGCCGGCCACACCCTGGTCATCAACGGGACCACCTACAAGCTGTCGCTCCTGCCTTCCGGGGTGGTGCGGCCGGGGAAGCTTTCGATCATCGGCAATGGCGTCGTCCTCGACCCGCACGCGCTCATTGACGAGATCGCCAAGCTGAAGAAGCAAAATATCGACGTCACTCCCGACAATCTGCGCATCGCCGAGAACACGGCCTTGATCCTGCCGCTGCACCGCGAGCTCGACGCGATCCGCGAAACCGCAAATGCCGCGCTTTCCATCGGCACCACACGGCGCGGTATCGGCCCCGCCTACGAGGACAAAGTCGGCCGGCGCGCGATCCGCCTGATGGATTTGGCCGATGGTGCGACGCTCGACCGCAAGATCGAGCGGCTGCTGTCGCATCATAATGCGCTACGTAAAGGTCTCGGCCTTGCTCTGATCGAAGCCGAGGACGTGCGCAGGGAACTCGTCGACGTGGCACCCGCGGTGCTGCCTTACATGGATTCGGTATGGTCGCTGCTCGAACAGAAACGCCGCGAGGGCAAGCGCATCCTCTTCGAGGGCGCGCAAGGCGCGCTCTTGGATGTCGACCACGGCACCTATCCGTTCGTCACCTCGTCGAACACGGTGGCGGCGCAGGCGGCAACCGGATCGGGGCTCGGACCGGGCGCGATCGGCTACGTGCTCGGCATTTGCAAGGCGTACACGACGCGGGTCGGCGCCGGTCCGTTCCCGACCGAGCAGAACAACGAGATCGGCCGCACCCTGGGCGAGCGCGGCAAGGAATTCGGCGTTGTAACCGGCCGGCCGCGACGCTGCGGCTGGTTCGATGCGGTTTTGGTGCGGCAAAGCGTGCGCACCAGCGGCATCCAAGGGCTCGCACTCACCAAGCTCGACATTCTCGATGGTTTTGATGAAATCAAGGTATGCATCGGCTATCATCTGGACGGCCGGGACATCGACTATCTTCCCGCCAGCGAGCATGCCCAGGCACGGGTCGAGCCGATCTACGAGACGATCGCCGGCTGGCGCGAAGGAACCGCGCGCGCGCGCTCGTGGGCCGATCTGCCGGCACAAGCGATCAAATATGTTCGTCGTCTGGAGGAGCTGATCGGCTGTTCCGCCGCTGTTCTTTCCACTAGCCCGGAACGGGAAGATACGATCTTGATGCAGAATCCATTCGAAATGTGAGTCAACATGGAAAGCCAGGGAGCCCAGCGTATTTTCGACCGATGACCGATTATCTGCCGCTTATCAGCCGCGCCGTGGAAGGGCTCGACAAGGGCACCGGGGAAGCGCGCCGCGCTCTCTATGAGCGGGCCCGCGCCGCACTGGTGTCGCAGCTGCGCGCCGTGGAGCCGGCACTCTCGGAATCCGAGATCACGCGCGAACGTCTGGCGCTGGAGGACGCGATCCGCAAGGTGGAAGCCGAAGCGGCGCGCAAATCGCGCGCCGAACCGCGCGTGCCGCGGCCAGCCGCGCCGGCGGTGCCGCCTTTGCGCGAGCGCCTGGGTCCGGCCGCAGACAGCGGCCGCGCCACTGTGCGGCCGAGCGAGCCGCTGGCGCCATCGACCGCGCGCGAACGATTGTTGAACGCCCGCGCGCCGGAGCCGGCGCCGGCCCGGCAAGGCGGCAAAGGCTTTCGCAATGTGATGAACGAGGTTCGCGATCTTGGCGCGGCGACGGTAAGAGCGGCGCGATCCGCGCGCGAGACGCGCGAATCCTACGGCCGGGCGTCGCCGCGGCCACACGCTGCCGAGGAAGACACAGAGTCCCCGCTGCAGGAGTTCGAGCCGCAATTGAACGCGGAAGAACTGCGCACCGAGGCGGACGAGGCAACGCGCTGGCATGACCGGGAATTCGACGAGACGGAGGCGGATATCCTGCGGCACCCCGTACGGCGGCCGCCGCATCCCGAGGAGGAGGAGCAGCATCTTCCGCCTTCCTATCGCGGCCTCATCAGGATCGTGGTCGCGCTGATCATTCTCGTCGGCATCGGCGTGACCATATCCTGGCAATGGCCGAACATCAGCGGGATGTATCGTTACGTCGCCCAAATCGGTTCGAAACAACGCGGCCCGACGTCGCAAACCGCGGCACAGCCCAAATTCTCCGGACGCGTCCCGCAAGAGCAAAACGCCGGACAGGCCGCAGGCACGGCCGCGCCGGGCAGCCAAGCGGCGCCGGCGGTGGCGCAACGCGTGGTCCTCTATGAGGAGGATTCGAACGATCCGCAGGGCAAGCGCTATGTCGGTTCGGTCATCTGGCGCACGGAAACGGTATCGCCGGGAGCGGGGCTGGCGCCGGAGCTTGCGGTAAGAGCCGACGTGGAAATCCCCGAGCGCCACATCACCATGACCTGGTCGCTGCGCCGTAACACCGACAAAGCCTTGCCTGCGAGCCACACCATCGAGATCCAGTTCACGCTGCCGGCCGATTTTCCCGGCGGCGGCATCGCCAATGTACCCGGCCTGCTGATGAAACAGTCCGAGCAGGCGCGCGGCACGCCGCTCGCCGGACTGGCGGTCAAGGTCACCAACGGCTTTTTCCTGATCGGACTATCCGCGACCGATACCGACGTTCAGCGCAATATCGAGCTGCTCAAAGAGCGTCCATGGTTCGATATTCCGATCGTCTATACCAATGGCGGGCGGGCCATTCTGGCGATGGAAAAGGGCCCGCCGGGCGATCGGGCGTTCGCCGAGGCCTTCGCCGCCTGGGAAAAGAAGTGACGGGACTATCGGTTGGCCGCTATTGTCGCAGCCTGCGGGAGCATACGTGGTGGATAAACGCGTAAAGCTGTCTTCAGCCGAGCCGCGACGGCCGCAGACGGCGCCGCATGTTTTCGTCGCTTCGGCGCTGCGTACGATCGAGACCGAGGGCGAGGGTCTCGCGGCCTTGTCGGCGGCCATGTGCGACGGGCTGGGCGCCGCTTTCGTTGCGGCCGTCGATACGATCCGCAAGGCGCGCGGCCGCGTCATCGTCACCGGCATGGGCAAATCCGGCCACGTCGCGCGCAAGATCGCCGCGACGCTTGCTTCCACCGGCACTCCGGCTTTTTTCGTTCACGCGGCCGACGCCAGCCACGGCGATCTCGGCATGATCACGTCGGACGACGTGATGCTGGTGCTGTCCTGGTCGGGCGAGACCGAGGAACTGACTGACCTGATCAATTATTCGCGCCGCTTCAGCATCGTCTTGATCGCCGTCACGGTCAGCGCCGAGAGCACGCTGGGCAGGGCCGCCGACGTTGTGCTGGCGCTGCCGCAGGCGCGTGAAGCCTGTCCGCACAATCTCGCGCCTACGACGTCGTCGCTGATGCAGCTCGCGCTCGGCGACGCCCTGGCGATCGCGCTGCTCGAAAGCAGAGGCTTTACCGCGATCGACTTCGGCGTGTTTCATCCCCGCGGCAAGCTGGGCGCGGCATTGAAATTCGTCCGCGACCTGATGCATCCGCATCCCGCCGTACCGCTGATCGGGCGCGGCGCGCTGATGTCGCAAGCGATCGTCGAAATGTCGGCCAAAGGCTTCGGCTGCGTTGCGGTCACCGACGGCGACGGCAAACTGGCCGGCGTGATCACCGACGGCGATCTGCGCCGCCATATGCGCGATGATTTGCTGCAGGCGCCGGTCGATGAGGTTATGACCACGACGCCCAAGACCGTGCGGCCCGATCAGCTGGCGAGCGAAGCACTGCAGCTGCTCAATGCCGCAAAGATCACCGCGCTCATTGTCGTCGACGACGAGCGGCCGGTCGGCATCGTGCACTTCCACGATCTATTGCGCGCCGGCGTAGCCTAGCCGCTTAGTACAGGCCGCCTTGCACCGCAGCCCCATCGTCCGGATGCGGGCTGCCGGGGGGCGGCGCCGGGACGTTGAGGTTGCCGGAAGCCGGCGGCGGCGCCGCGGCCGGCGCCGCGGCAACGGGCGTCGCCGCGGGCGCAGCGCTGGCGTCCGGTGGCGATTGCGCTGCTTTCCCGTGCGCGACGAACTCCGCATAGCCGGGCTCGCCGGGCCGCGGCGGCACGTCTTTCGGCTTGCCGCCGGCCCAGGTCGGCCAATTATCGGAAACGTAATTGGAAAACGAAGTGCACGATGCCAGGCTCAGGCAGATGAAAAGCGCCGCGACCGCCCTCTGCGACCGCGCGCTGGCGCCGGCCGGTGCAGCTGCCGCGCCGCCGCTCCGGCGCAAGGGGAAAACCTGCGAGCTTGTGGTCATGCTGAACGATTGCGTCGGGGCGTTTCCATCGGCAATAGCCGCAGAACAAGGGGCGCGTTCATGGCGAGACTGTGTCAGCCGGCGGGCCGGAACCGTCAAACGGTCCAAGCTTCTATCTTTGCGGCATCAAAAATTTGCTAATGGACTTTCATCATCTCAGTCGAAGCTTCGATGCAGCCCTTTGCCAGGCACATGAACGCGGATCGCGGCCGTTGAACCGGCGGATACAAAAAGGCGCGGCTTTCTGCTGGCGCAACACGATTTTCGCGGCGGCTCTGCTGCTCTCGGCGCCCGCCGCCTTGACTGCATGCAGCGGGCTTGCGTCGTCGAACGACGAAGCGCAGCCGCCTGCGCTCGATGCCGACTTCCGGCGACCCGTTGCCGATTACCTGAAATCAGCATTCAAGGACTATGCCTCCTATGATTCATACGAAATCGCGGAGCCGCGCTGGGTGCATTCGCTCAAGGGGTGGAGCTGGCTCACCTGCATTCGCTTTCAGGATCACGGTCGCAGGCGCAGCTACGCGTTGTTCCTGCAGTCGGGCAAGATCGTCGACGGCCGCTACCCGGTCGCGACGGACGGCTGCGACACGCAGGCCTATGCACCCTTCGACCTGATGACAGGCGGCGGTTTGCAGCCGCTGCATTAGGTGGCAAGGATGGTTGAAGACAGACTTTTTGCGCGGTGCAGATCGTGACACGGCTCTTGGTGACCGGCGCCAGCGGCTTCGTCGGACGCGCCGTCGTAACAGCCTTCGCTCTGCGCGGCGATGCCGTGCGCGCCGCCGTGCGGCGGCCGCCGGAGCCGGCCTTCCCCGAGCCGATCGAAGTCCTGCACCACCGGGATTTGTCGCAAAACGTCGACTGGGCGCCAGCGCTCGAGGGCGTCGATCGCGTGATCCACCTCGCCGGTATCGCGCATGCGGGCAGAGGCATTGCGCCCGCGCTTTACGAGCGCATCAATCATCTGGCGACGGCGGAGCTTGCCTCCGCCGCGGCGCGCGCCGGAATTAAGCAGTTTGTCTACGTGTCCTCGATCCGCGCGCAGAGCGGAGCCGCCGCCGACCATGCCCTGACCGAGAGCGACGCCGCTGCGCCGAGCGACGCTTATGGCCGTTCCAAGCTCGCCGCTGAGGCGGCGGTGCAGGCCGCCGGCGTCCCCTACACGATTCTGCGGCCGGTCCTGATCTACGGTCCGGGCGCGCGCGGAAACTTCGCGCTGCTCTTGCGCGCGGCGCGCTCGCCCTGGCCGCTGCCGCTGAGAGATTTTGTCAATCGTCGCTCCCTGCTCGGCATCGATAATTTCATCTCCGCGCTGAGTTTCGTGCTTTCCACACCGACTGCGCTCGGACAAATTTATGTGGTGGCCGATCCGGGAATTCCGCCGCGGCTCCCTGACCTGATCGCTACGTTACGCAAGGCGCAGCACCGCCGGCCGCTCATTGTGCCTGTGCCGCCGCACTATCTGGAATTTCTGCTGCGGCTCTTGCGCCGCGATGACGTATGGGACCGCCTCGGCGGCAATTTGCGCGTCGATGCCGGCAAGCTCCTGGCGGCGGGCTGGCGACCCGCGCACGACACCAGGAGCGGGCTTGCGGCACTCCTTCAGGCGGGCGTGGGCGCCGATCCGCGGGCGCCCAACACCATGCCGCCGGCGACGCCGACGCCGAAGATGTAGAGCCAGCCTTCGCCGGTGTCGAAAAGGTGCGAGTTGAAGAGCGACGACAAGAAATTCTCGGCGACGATGGTGAAGCCGGCGAGCGCCGCAAGTCCACCACCGCGAAACAAGACCAGATGCGCAGCCCACATCGCTATCAGCACAATGCCGCCCACGAGTCCCAGCTGGATGGCGATGGCAAAAATCTGATTGTGCGGATTTTCCGGCGCTTCGGATGAAGCAGTGCCGGCGCCGATCGCGGCGCCGCGAAATTGTTGCGGAATCGACCCGGTACCGTGCCCGATGATCGGCGCGGACTGAACGAACAGCCACGACTTGCGCAGGAACTCGGCACGCAATCCAGTGGAATTGCGTGCATCGCTGCTGCGATAGGCGTCCCATTCCGCGACCGAAACGGCCAGCCGGTCGCGCACATAAGGCGAGCTCAGCCAGACCGCGCCGGCGACGAGCGCGCCCACGAGCAGAGCGCCGATAGCGCCCTTCCAGCGGAACTCCCGCCAGCCGATGACAAGCAACAGCACCGGTGCGACAAGCAGTGCGGTGCGGCTCGCCACAAGGAAAAAAATATCGCCAAGAAAGCAAGCCGCGACCGCGACAAGCGCCAGGCCCCGGCGCCATCGCCGCATCCGCACCTCGTCGATGGCGCGCCCGAGCAACACGAAGGTGCAAACCAGAAAACAGCTGTCCTGGCGAAAATAATCATTTACCGGGACGCCGTAGGTCTTGCCGCGCCACGGCAGGCCCGGCAGAAGCGCGAGCCCCCACGACACGGCCAGCAGGGCGAGGGTCGCGAACAAAAACCCGTAGATCACCCAAACGCCGCGCTCGCTGCGCTGATAATGCGTGAGCAGCAGCGGGATCAGAAGAAAGCGCGGAAATTTCTCGAACCCGCCCAGCCTTTCGTGCCAGGACACGTCGACCGCCCATGTCATGCCGACGGCCGCAAGCACGCACAGCAAGAGCGGCAGAAAGCCGGCGGGCATCGCCAAAACCCGCCGCAGCTCACCGACTTCCAGGCCGGGAACAAACAACGTCGGCAAATAGGCAACGAGCCACAGCGTAACGAAAATCTCGGTAAGCGACGTCGACCATGGGATCGATGCAGCGACGCCGACCGCGAGGCAATCGATCAAAAGCCGCCAGCGCGCAAGATCAATTCCGGGCAAGATGGAGGTGCTGGCCATGCCGGCGTTACCGTGCCTTCACGACGCCGCCGGCTTGCCCGAGCGCTTCGGTGCCACCGGCAGTTCGGCGGATTTGGCCGAACGCTGCACCAGCCCCGTGGTCGAATGGCCGGGCACGAGATCGACGAGGACGACGACGCCGCCCATGCTCTCGACCAGTTCGCGGCCGACCACTTCCTCCAGGCGGTAATCGGCGCCCTTGATCAGCACGGCCGGGCGCACTTTTTCGATCAATGCGAGCGGCGTGTCCTCTTCGAACACGACGACGAGATCGACGGCTTCGAGCGCGGCGAGCACTTCGGCGCGGCCTTCCGCCGGATTGATCGGCCGGCCCTTGCCCTTCAGCCGCGTGGTCGAAGCGTCGCTGTTGAGCCCGACCACCAGCCGATCGCAGGCCGCGCGCGCCTCGGCCAACAGCCTGATGTGGCCGCGATGCAGGAGATCGAAGCAGCCATTGGTGAAGCCGATGCGCAGTCCGCGCCGGCGCCATTCGGCGAGGCGCTCGTCGAGGACCGACCAGTCGAACACGATCTTGTCCTCGGGCGCGAGCGAAGCGGCCGGCAGAATGCGGTGGCGCAATTCGCCGAGCGAGACGGTGGAGGTGCCGCGTTTGCCGACCACCACGGCGGCCGCGGCATTGGCGGCACGCATGGCGGATTCATACGGCGCCTTCATCGCCAACATGACCGCCATGACGGCGGCAACCGTATCGCCGGCGCCGGAAACGTCGCGCACCCGCACCGGATAGGCGGGCACGTGAATCGGCGCCTGCCCTTCGACATGCAGGCTCATGCCCTCTTCGCTACGCGTCACCAGCACGGCCTCGCTCTCCACGACGCGCGCGAGCTCGGCGGCGGCGGCGGCAATCTCGGCTTCGGTCGCGACCGGGCGATGGACGGCGGCGGCGAGCTCCCTGACATTCGGCGTGATCAAGGTCGCGCCGCGGTAGACGCGATAATCGTGGCCCTTCGGATCGACGATGACCGGCTTGCCGAGACGGCGGGCCGCCGCGATGACGGCGCGCACCACGCGCTCGGTGAGCACGCCCTTGGCATAATCCGACAACACCACCGCGCCGGCCTGCGCGAGCGCGGCTTCGGCATAGGCGATGATGGCGGCCTCGCTTTCGGCACTGGCCGGCTCCGCCGTCTCCCAATCGGCCCGTACCAGATGGGTCGAATGGTGTTCGGAAACAAAGCGGACCTTGCGCGTGGTTTGCCGCCTCTTGTCGACCACGAGATCGGGCACAATCGCCCCGAACTTGGCGAGCGCGTTGGTCAGCTGCAGGCCGGCATCATCGTTGCCGATCAAGCTGACGAAAATGCACTGCGCTCCCAGCGCGGCGATGTTGCGCGCGACGTTGCCGGCCCCGCCGACCTCGATGGTGTTGTACCTGACCCGCAGAACCGGCGTCGGCGCCTCGGGCGAAATCCGCGTGACATCACCGTAGACGAAATCATCGAGCATGACGTCGCCGACGCAAAGCACGGTCTGCTTGGCGACGAGCTTAAGGGCTTCTTCGAAGTCGAACATATCCAACAACTGGGCTCGGGGCCTCGCCCCTGGCTTCCTTTTCAGCGATAGCGGTCGGCGCGATCGAGGTAGCAGCCAACGTAGCGTTTCACGCCCGCCTCAAGCGGGGTGAAATCGGCATTGAAGCCGGCGCGGCGCAGATTGCCGGTCTCGGCCTGCGTGAAATACTGGTAGCTGTCGCGGATCGATGCCGGCATGTCGATATACTCGATGTTCGGCTCGCGGCCCAGCGCTGCGAACATGGCCGTCATCAGATCGCGGAAGCTGCGCGCCTTGCCGGTGCCGACATTGAAAATACCGGATACCGCCGGCGTTTCCATCAGCCAGCGCACCACCGTCACCGCGTCGTCCACGTAGATGAAATCGCGCTTCTGCTCGCCGTCGGCGATGCCGGCGCGATACGATTTGAACAGCCGGACCGGCGCGCCGGCCTTGGCCTCGTCAAAGCGTCGGGCGACGAGACTCATCATCTCGCCTTTGTGGTATTCGTTGGGGCCGAACACATTGAAGAACTTAAGCCCGGCCCACTGCGGCGGCAGTTTGTCCTTGCGCGCGGCGCGCGCGACCACGGCGAGATCGAATTGATGCTTGCTCCAGCCGTAGAGATTCATCGGCCTCAGCCGGTCGAGCGCGCCGGCCGACCAGTCGTCGGAAAAGCCGGCGGCGCCGTCCCCGTAGGTGGCCGCCGAGGAGGCGTAGATGAAGGGCGTGCGGGTTGCCGCGCACCAATCGAATAAGCGCAGTGACAGGCGGAAATTGTTCTCGATAACGAGGTCGGCATCGGTCGCGGTGGTCGAGGAGATGGCGCCGAGATGCACGATCGCCTCGAGCTTGCGCCCATCGAGCCAGCGCATCAGTTCGGCGGGCGGCACGAAGTCGGCGAACCGGCGGCCGGCCAGGTTGCGCCATTTGCCGTCGCTGCCGAGAATATCATTGACCGCAATATCCGCGCGTCCGGCCTCGTTGAGGCTCGCGAGCACGTTCGATCCGATGAAGCCGGCCCCGCCGGTGACCAACAACATCGACGCCGTGACACCGCTGAAGGTTGCCGTCGACCCGTTTAGCCTCAGTAACGTCCGCGGTGCAACACTGGACAGCGCCGCTGCAGCAGGTTAAGCCGCGAGCAGGTAAACGTTAAAATGAATCATGGTTCACAGAAATAAATGAACCAAAATTCACAAATGACAGCGCGGGCTATCAGCGCGGACCACCGGCCGATTCTTATCGTGCCGTATATGTGGGTCGGCGATTTCGTCCGCTGCCATTCGGTCGTGACGCTGTTGCGCCAACGTTTTC
>Ga0187782_10002197_pt1 | contig 14333 bp, 10 predicted proteins | sample 0715_SJ02_MP15_2_FD_132454 | JGI IMG/M metagenome (GOLD analysis project Ga0187782, IMG submission 132454) | Tropical peat soil microbial communities from peatlands in Department of Meta, Colombia - 0715_SJ02_MP15_20_MG | ecosystem: Environmental > Terrestrial > Soil > Wetlands > Peat | place...
CGTGTCTTGGCGCAGGCGCGTGGCCGCATCCTGCAGCTTTTGGGCCCAGTGCGTTTCCTCGCCCGTGGCGGCATGCAAGGACTCGCTGCACTGTTGGCCGCGTGCTGACGGTGTGATGAGTAGAATCATGCTCATTTCTATTGCACGCCCGCCGCCACAACTGCCGCCTTGAAAACACTAGGCTTAGCGAAATCAGCGACCACGGCGGCTTCCCGTTGCGGAACCTGTTGCCCTCACACAGTTCGCTCTCGAACCGTTAGGGCCGGCACCCCTCGGCGGCGTAGTCCTTAAGCTTGCGGTAGAGCGTGGTCTTGCCGATGCCCAGTAGTCGGGCAGCCTGCAGTTTGTCGCCATTGAGTTCCGCAATCGCATTCAAGATGGTCTGCCTTTCCAGCTCTGCCATGGGAATGATCTTGGCGTGTCCATTGCCATTTCCCGACGCAGCCGGCGGGGCCGGCAGATTGGCGATCTCTCGCGGCAGATCGGCCAACTGGATGAGAGGGCCGCTGGTAAAGGCGTAAGCGCGCTCTAGGCAGTTCTCCAACTCGCGGACATTTCCCGGCCAATCGTAGGCCAGCAAGACCTTAAGAGCCTCATCGCTGAGCGCTTTCTCCTGTCCTGAGGTATGCGCCATGCGCTCCAGGAAATGAGCAATCAGCAGCGGAATATCTTGCCGGCGCTCGCGCAGTGCGGGGATGCGCAGGCTGAGCACGTTCAGACGAAAATAGAGATCGCGGCGAAACGCCCCTTGCATCACTGCCTGCTCCAGATCGCGGTTGGTCGCGGCCAGGATGCGCACATTGATGGGAACCCGGCGCGTGCTGCCAACCGGGCGAATCTCTTTTTCCTGAATCGCCCGCAACATTTTGGCTTGCAGATCCACCGGGAGTTCTCCCACCTCGTCGAGAAAAATCGTTCCCCCTTCAGCCATGGCCATCAGCCCGTCCTTGGCCTGGTTGGCGCCCGTGAATGCGCCTTTCACATGGCCGAATAATTCACTCTCGATCAGCGTGGGCACCAGCGACCCGCAATCGACCGGGATGAACGGTTTGTCGCGGAAGGGACCGGAATAGTGGATAGAGCGCGCAACCATCTCCTTGCCGGTGCCGCTTTCGCCCAGAATCAGTACCGGGTGCACACTATTGGCAGCTTTGGCGATGATGCGATAGAGCTTCTCCATCTCTGGAGAGCGGCCGACAATGCCGCCAAATCCCTGCTTGGATTTCACTTTCTCCCTCAGTAGCCGGTTTTCGGTCCGGAGTTTCAAATGGCTGGCCACCCGCTCCAACAGAAGCCTTAGCTCATCAGCGCTAAAGGGTTTGGTAACATAGTCATAGGCGCCATTCTTCATAGCCTGGACGGCCGACTGCACCGTCCCGTAACCGGTCACGACGACCACGATTGCGTCCGGCCGGCGTTCCCGGATGCGGCGGAGCGCTTCAAGCCCGCCCGCGCCAGGTAACCGCAGATCGAGCAAGACTGCGTCGAATCCCTGCGACTCGACCATCCGAAAGGCATGTTCGGCGGAATCGGCGGCGTAGGCGGCGAAGCCCAGCGACATGGCCACTTCGCGGCAGGCCTCGCGGACTGATCGTTCATCGTCCACGATCAGCAGGTTGAGAAAATTGGCGGGCTCCAGTTGTGGCGTGCTCGGCATTGGACTTAAGACTGCAGACGTCATGGCGTTTTTCCTCTTCTTGGCGTGGAAGTACCCCTTCGTTTCTTGCGGGTTGCAAGGGGCTGATGTCGTGATTCGAGGCTCGTCCGTTTCCGGTCACCTCGGGCGCGAGCGGCAGAAGCACGGTGAAGCGCGTGCCACTGCCGGACACACTGTCGATGTGGATCAGGCCACCGTTGCTGGTCACGATGTCGTGGACTGTCGCCAGTCCCAGCCCGGTGCCCCGTCCCACAGCTTTGGTAGTGAAAAAGGCTTCGAACAGGCAAGCCCGCGTTTCCGCGTCCATACCGCAGCCGTTGTCGCTAACCTGTAGGAGCGCGCAGGGAATCGAGGCCGCCCGGTCTGTCGCGAGAACTGGCTCTGTCAGCACCTGGACTTTGCAATTGCTGGTCTCGACGGTGATCTGGCCGCCATCGGGCAACGCGTCCCGTGCATTCAGTACCAGGTTTAGAAGAATCTGTTGAGCCTGCGCCGGGTCCATCCTCACCAAACCCAGATTCGGATCGAGATGAGACTTTAGCTCAATGTTTTCGCCGATCAACCGGGTCAACAAATTCCCCATGCCTTCGGCGATTTCGTTGAGCGACAGTACACGCGGCGCGCCAGTCGCAGGCCGCGCTACAGCGAGCAACTGCCGCACCAAGCCGGTCGCTTGCATGCTGGCGCTGCGGATTTCCTCGGCATACCTGCGAGCTTTGTGCCCCGGCTCCAGGCTCGCAATCAGCAGATCGCAGTACAACAACAGTCCGGTCAAAAGATTGTTGAAATCGTGGGCGATGCCCCCGGCCAAACGCCCGACAGCTTCCAGCTTCTCCGCCTGCCGCAGGCGCAGCTGGGCCTGCTGGTCGGCGGTTGCGTCTTCGGCCATGGCCAGCACCAAATCGGGCCTGCCATTCGATCCGGGAACCCGCCAGGCAGTCCAGCGCACCGACTGGACACCTCCCGCGCCGACCTTAGCCTCGATCTCCAAGCTGCTGCGTTCCCCAACCAGCAACTCACTCAGCAAACGCCCGCTTTCTGGCTGCTCTTCCCTCACAACCAGGTCTGCCAGGTGCGGGAAGCGTACCGCCGTAGAATGCCCGCCGAGCATGCGTTCCAGCGCGGCGTTCATAGCGATAATGTCACCGTCCGTCTGGCATTCCGCCAGGCCGAATGGCGCCGCGGCGAATAGGGGACACAACTCCGCCCTCGTCTCCAGCCACGTCGTCGGAAGTTCAGCGGCTGCGCTCATACAGATACTCTGAACGGGATACTTCCCAGAAGGAATCCAGCGTCTGGCACTCAGAGCCTTTAGTTTTCCCGAGATGGGAACAACCGATTCCCACTAGACTTCCCATTTATCGCTTCGGGACGCACTATAGAAAACTGACCCTGTGCTTGCTTAGGACACTCGTCACTAAAATGGGAAATCTTTCTGTGGAAAACTGCGAAAAAACAGGGTGGGGGGTCAGCGGACCAGGGATTCGGGAGAAACGGCTATCAAGACAGGCTCGGTTAGCCGGAAAGTCAGCCTTCGGCCACCGGCCAGATGAACGATCTCCGCGGCATGTGTCCCCCCTGCGGCGGGAGCCACACTGGCATCGCCGCGCACGAAAAGACTTGAGGTCTGTATGGCAAAATCCCGCCCGCCGATGTCGAGTGAGTTCAGCGTCAACCGCACGTAGCTCCGGTCGTTGGCCAATTCCGAAGCGTGAGCGGATTCTACGCGCCCTTCCGCGGAGGCGCCGTGCGCGACGATCGCGTTCCCGTCAAGCATCACCACCTCATCCAGAACGGCGTCAAACACACCGCTGAAACTCGCACTGTCGGCATAAACGGGATTCCTCAGCCGCACGCTGACGAGGGTTCCAGCCGGCAGGCTCCACGAGTCTGCGAAGGAGGAACCGGATTCAGACCGTGCGTTCTGATTCCCTGCATTTGACGGATCGTTCGGGCGCGAGTTCCGTTGTGGGGTTTCACCCGCCTCGAAAGGGACTCGCCGCGGGTCAGCTTGGGGGGTGCTCGCTGGTCGCGAGCAGGAAAGCGGAAGCAGGGCAGGCAGAACCAGCCACAGGGTCAGGTTTCTCGGCCAGAGGAACCGAATCATCACCACCATACTGGCCCCGATCACCGCCGCACGGAAGTGGCAGGCTGAATACCTGCCACATTCTCACGAAATCATTGATTTGACGATGGCACTTTAGGGCAGTTCGGGAACGCGTCTGGCCGTGCCGGATGTGAAGCTCCTTCTTTCGAAAGCAAGAAAATGCGGAGGGCTGATCGCCCTCCGCCGTGTTTTTCGACCCTCCAGAATTCTTACGGCTTCTTCACCGGTTTTTTCTGCGGGGCAGGTTTGACGGGCTTCTTTATTTCGCTTGTCCGCCCGCCGATCAGAGTCAGGGCGTCCTCGGCGTTGAATGGGAAGCCGCGGACTGACGTTTCGGTTTGGCCTGCGGCCTTGAGTGTGACATCCACACGCCGATTGCTGGCCAGCTTGATGACGTTGATTCTGGCCAGTTCGCGCTTGCGTTCTTCTGGCGTCAAGTCCGAGGCCTGCTCGATCGAGGTCTTTACCTCCTCGAGCGTGAGATTTCGCTGACTCCCGAATGCTTCGGTTTCGAGCGCCCCTTCAGGTACGCCCTGCTCGACCAGGAAGCTCTTGACGCGAGCCACGCGCCGCTCCGACAAGGCCTGGTTGAATGGAACGGACCCGCGCACGTCGGCGTGCCCCGTCAGGACGAGATGCGCGTCCGGCTTGGCTTCAAGGTATTTCTTGAAGTCGGCTGCCAGGCTAACCAAGGTCTTCTGTTGACTGGCAACCAGACCGGCGTTCGGATCCGTCACCGGCGGCATGTTGGTCGGGAAATAGATGCTGTGCAGGGACAACCGCGCCTCCAGTGCCTTGTCCACCGGCGGAGGCGGTGGATTCTCCACCGTCACTTGGGTAGTGGCCTGCCCTGTCAACCCTCGCGAATCCGTACAGGTTGCGCCCACGGTTACTGGCCCGGCCGGAACTCCGGCGGTGCTCAAGGTTGCGGAATTGCCGCTGCCGGATACCGTGCCCGCAGTAGATGTCCAGTTGGCCACGGAGACCGGGACGCCGTCCGGGCTGCTGCACGAGGCCGTCACATTCGTGCTTCCGCCTGTAATCAAGCTGGCGGGACTGGCCGACAGGGAAACGGTCGGTGGATTCTTCGGCGGCAAAGGTTTGATCGTGTAGCTGGCCGAGCAAGTCGCTTCGTTGTTCTTTTTCTCCTTGGGGTCGGTCACATGCGCCGTGATCGTGTAGTTCCCCGGGGCTGCGTTCGTTGTATCGATGCTCGCGGTCGTGTCCTTCCCTGTCACTTGTCCGCCGTTGCCGCTCCAGGCATACGTCACCGTGTGTTTGGGATTGAAATTGTTGGCCGCGACCGTGGCCGCGATCGGCTCTCCGACCATCACTTCGGTCGGCTGCACTGAGCAGGACGCGGTTGGAGCAACTGGCGGCGCACCACCCCAACTGAAGACAAGGCCAGTACGTAGCCGGGCACCCTCCAGCGAAGGATGCTGCAAGGATGGGAAGTATGCAGAGGCATCGCTGGCGTAGTTGTGACGTGACCAGAGGTAATCGGCCTCAAATAGTCGCCAGGCAATCTTCTTGGTGAGCGCCAGATCCATGCCGCCGCCCAGGATTGGGCCGATGGCGTTGCTCCCGTTCAGCCCGCTCACCGAAAGCCGGTTCAAACCGACCAAGCCATGGATGAAATAGTTCGCTGAGTCCGTCCGCCACATCAAGCGCGGCCCTACCGACAGAGTGGTTTCGTAATTACTGCTTCCCCAGTTGTGGCCGAAGTCAAGTTCGCCGCCCCAATGGGAATCGAAGTTATAGGTCAGAGCCGAGCCAAACCCGGCGCCCATACCGGGCAGCTTGTACGGAGTGGGATTGTTGGGGTCGGTAAAGGCGGTCGGAACGGTTCCGCCGGGATTCAGATACTGATAGCCAATAAACAAGTCCCACTCGGGGGTGGAATCGCTTTGCGCGAATACGGAAGTGGGAATCAAAGCCAAAGCAAGAAACACAGAGATACCAACCACAGAAGCACAAACCTTGCGTGCGCTACAAAGTGACATGGAATCCTCCAATATGTGGGCTCGCCGCTAACCGTGTGGGCAGACCACAGCCTTTGCAAGGACGACGTCATATCTCGACGAAACTGAATTCTGCTGCTTGGAAACCCAAGAAAGTCTACCGCACTGAAGCTTAAAGCAAAAGTGCGCGTTCCAGAATTGCCGAGATTTGCACCAGCGCTTGCGCGTCTCAACTTGACACCGCCGCTGCGGCCGCGGCAAGGGCCGCCCAATGACCACGTTGGACCTTGCCCGGCAGCAAGTCCGCCGCGTATCGTGGAGGTTGGTCAGGCCGCCGAAGCTTCCCGGACGGAGCTTCCGCCAGTTCTCACGACAACTATGGTTAAGCCGATGAGCCAGGAAAGAGTGCTGATCGTCGAGGACGAAGAAAACGAACGTACAGGTTTAGCCGAACTGGTCTCTTCCTGGGGCTATCGCGTCGAGACTGCCCGCGACGGAGCGGATGGCTTGCACAAAGCGACGAGCTGGCTCCCCTCCATTGTGATCACCGACATCAAAATGCCACGCATGGGTGGGATCGAGTTGCTTGGGCACCTGGGCCAGCTCGCCGAACACGCGCAAACCATGGCCGTCATCATGGTCACTGCGCAGGGAACCATTGACAGCGCCGTGCAGGCCATGCGCATGGGAGCCTACGACTACATCACCAAGCCGATTGACACCGACCGCCTGCACACAATTCTCAGCAATGCCTCTGCTTTGCTCGGCACCCGGGCAGAACTCGAGGCCACCAGACGCCGGCTGCGGGACGCTGGTTCGCTGGGGCGGCTCAGCGGCTCTTCCCGCAAGATGCAGGAAATCTTCCGCCTGATCGAGATGGTCGCACCCAGCACTGCTTCCGTACTGATCACCGGAGCCAGCGGCACGGGAAAAGAACTGGTGGCCCGCACCATCCACGAACTCAGCCCGCGCAAGGACCGGCCCTTCGTCGCCATTAACTGCGCCGCCATTCCAGAGACGCTGATGGAGAGTGAAATCTTCGGGCACGAGAAAGGCGCGTTCACCGGCGCCTTGGAGCGCCGCACCGGCTGCTTCGAGCTAGCCGAGGGCGGCACCCTCCTGCTGGATGAAATCGGCGAGATGCCGGTCGCCACTCAAGCCAAGCTGTTGCGTGTGCTGGAGGACCGCCGCCTGCGCCGGCTTGGGAGCAAAGTCGAGACTCCCGTGGATGTGCGCGTGCTTGCCTCCACCAACAAGATTCCCGACGAAGCGGTGGCCCGTGGCGAACTGCGCAGCGACCTTTATTACCGGCTGAACGTTTTCAACATTCACATGCCTCCGTTGCGCGAGCATAAAGAAGACATTCCCGGTCTCGTCCAGCTGCTGCTCGCGGAAATGAGCGAGAAGCATTCCCGCCGCGTCGGGGCGGTCAGCGAGGCGGTGGTGAATCAGTTCAACGCCTATTCTTGGCCGGGAAATGTGCGCGAGTTGCGCAATACAATTGAACGCGCAGTTATCGTCTGTGACGCCGGGCTTATCGAGACCAAGCATCTGCCACCCGGGTTTGGGCAAGCCCCGCTTCGCGCCGCCGCCAACGATCCCGATGCGGTTCGCCTGGGCGTCGGCACCACGGTGGAAGAGGCGGAGAAGATGCTGATTCTCAAGACTCTGGAAGCGACCAGCAACAACAAAACCCGGGCCGCGGAGATTCTCGGCATCAGCTTGAAGACGCTGCATAACAAGCTGAAAGAGTACGGCAGCGCAGCCTCCGATGGGGCGCCGGGCAAAGAGGAGGCCTCGGTGGGCTGACGCTTCAATCTCGACTAGCGACTTTGCCTCTGGGTTTTGCAGTGTCAGGCCTAGAAGCCATGTAGCCATCTCCAATCGGCCTTGGAAGGGCGCGGCTTTCAGCCGCGCCGCTCAGGGCCGTCGAAAAATGCGGGCTTTAGCCCCTAAGGGACAGCGGGTTCTACTCTCGCGGTTCATTTGTGGGATGACTTCTAGTTCGGCAGGGCAAAGAAGGAGAGAGTTTAGAGCAATCTTGGCCGTAATGGCTGATACTCAAGACCGAAGACCTGGATGCCTATGCTGCTTAGGAAAACCGCCATCGTTTTGACTATCACCCTCATGGTCGTGGTGATGGTGTCGGCTTTTTCCTATCTTTATATTTCCCAGATTCTGCGTTTGCGAATCGAAAACGCCCACGAAACCGCCCGCCAACTCGCCCACCAGTTGGCTTATGCGGTGGAAATCGAATCTCCCGACTTCAGCAGCACAAAAATTGACACCAATGACCCGGTTGCGGTCCGGCGCGCTCTCATCGAATATCTGCAAACCGATGTTGCCTTAAACAACCTCCTGCAATCCGCCCGGGGAAGCTGGGTGTTCGTGATGGATGCAGCTATTGTCGGAACCGATGGAAAAGCACTGCTTCACACCGATGCCGCCATGGTCGGGAAGGTCGTGCCCCCGCGGCCGGATTTCCAGCAGGTGCGGTCCGCTCGCTTTCTCGACCAGCTTCGACTGGTCCGCGGTCCGGTTGCGGTATATGACGTCAGTTATGACGTGCGCCTCAACAACGAGCCTTTTGGAACCATCCGCATCGGCGTCTCCCCGGTTTTTCTCAAGCGTGAAATCAACATGAAGCTGATGCATGCGCTCTATCTCTCGATTGTTGCTGTCGTCGTCTCCCTGTTCCTCTCCGCCGGAATCTCCAGCCTGGCCTTCGGCCCGTTGAAGGAAATCCACCGCAACCTCGACAGCGTGGGCGCGACCGATGAACTCGATGCCGCGGCTTCCGGCCACGATGAGTATGGCCTGGTCACATTGAAGATCGCGAATCTGGGCCGCCAAATTCGTGACAGCAAGGAAATTTTTTCCGCCCTCAAGGACAATGTGGATCAGCTGATGGCCAAACTGCAGGATGGCCTGATGCTGTTCACGCGCGATTCGCGCGTGGTGCTGGTGAGCGCCCCAGTCGAGACTTTTCTTGGCCGTCCCCGCGGCGAGCTGCTGGGGCACACGGTGCAGGAGATTTTCGACCGCTACTCTCGCCTCGGGGCGGCTCTGCTCGACGCTTTCGAACAGCGGCGGCCGCTTTCCGAGCGCCAGTTTGAGGCCGCAGCCGGAAAACGCGTGCAGGTATCGCTCGACTTCGTGCAGGAGAAAAACTCGCAGATCGGCGCCCTGCTGATCATGCGCGACACCGAGTCGGTGGAGCGAATCGGCGACGAGATCGAAATGTCGCGCCGTCTCTCCGCCAGCGGACGCCTTACCCGCGGCGTCGCCCATGAGGTCAAGAATCCCATCAACGCGATCGTGCTGCACCTGCAACTTCTGCGCAACAAGTTGGCCAAGCAGGAACCCGATACCCGGCGGCACATGGACATCATTGACAGTGAAATTCGCCGCCTGGACCGTGTCGTGCAAACTCTCGTAGATTTTACCCGGCCCCGCGATCTTCATCTGGAAGAAGTGGACCTGCGCCGTCTGCTGGAGGATGTGGCGCAGCTCGCCGCTCCCGACGCAGAGCAGCACGGGGTCACCATCGAGCGGCAGATGCCCGAACAGCGCCTGCCGGTCAAGGTGGACTTGGATCTGATGAAGCAGGCCATTCTGAATGTCGTCATCAACGGAGTTCAGGCTATGCCGCATGGCGGCCGCTTGACGATCGCCGCCCACCGGGAAAACAGCGCAATCGTCGCTGAGGTACGCGACCAGGGCAGCGGCATCCCGCAGGAGATGCGCGACAAGATCTTCGAGCTTTATTTCACGACCAAGAAAGATGGCAGTGGCATCGGCCTGGCCCAGACCTACCAGATTCTCCAGTGGCACTATGGTTCGGTGGACTTTGAATCGGCCGACGGGGCAGGCACGACTTTCCGCTTCCATATTCCCGTGGCTGGACCGGCAGCGTCCAGCCGCGAATACGCCGCAGGAAAGGTGAGAGCAACCGGGGACTAACTGGCAGCCGACTCCGCGGATGAGAAGGCAGATCGTCTCTTCTGGACTCCGCACTGGGAAAGCGTAAGATTAGTTTGTCTTGGTTCACGTCGTATCGGGCTTCAGATATGACTCTGGCCGCAATCCTAATCAGTGTTGCACTGGCATTCGGTGCCCGATCCCTATCGCCAGTTGTTAGCCAGGATCAGCAGCAGGCTGCGCCAACCAGTTCGTCCCCAACCGTCAATTCGGCAGCTCAAGCCCCGCCCGCTACGCAGGGCCCGCCAGTTAAGTCTGGGCCAACTTCGCCGGCGCCCGGCGCAACTCAAGCCCCTTCCGGTCCGAAGTCCCCAGTGGCCAAGCAGCCCGCCCGTAACAAGAAAAAAGTAAGCCCACGCAATTGTGACGCCGCCCCTTCCATCGCATCGGATGCAAACCAGTCGGCCTCGAACCCTGCCAGCGCAGGCTCAACGAATCCGGCATCTGGGAGGAAGCCCGGAACAGTTCGGTCCGCCAACTGTCCTCCGACTAAGGTGATTGTGCCGCTGGGAAGCTCTCCCGAACCGACCCTCCAATTGGCTGGCGGACCTGGCGGCGCCCAAGCCGCCCAGCAGCGCACCACCGCCAACCAAATGCTGGAAGCTGCAGCCAAGAACCTCAAGAAAATCGAGGGGCGTAATCTCACTTCCAGCCAGCAAGTCATGGTCAATCAGATACGCCAGTTCATGGAGCAGTCCAAGACCGCAACTACAGCCGGCGATCTCGATCGTGCCCGCACCCTGGCGTGGAAAGCGCAGTTGCTCTCTGAGGAGTTGGTGAACCCGCAGAAGTAGCGACCTCCACGTGCCCGTGCAGGCTGAGGCTAAGGAGGTGGCAATCCCCCCAACGTGGTGTAGTTCAAGCGCGAAGCTTTTCCCAGCAAGGCTGAGATGCTCCGGTCAGGGAAACGCCGCGTGTAAGGCTGAGCCCAGCTAATCTGCCAGGACTCGATCTCCGGCGTCGTAATTTGCTGCACCCCCGTTCTCTGCTGGAAGAAACCGGGATTCTCGAGACCGTCGACGCAACGGGCTACAAGGCGCTTGATCGCATAATCGCGCTCCGCGTAGAGGTCGACACCATTCGCTTCGCCAAATTCCGCAATCATCACCAGTGGGGCAAGCGAAAACAAGTGGTAATGCAAGGCCATTTGGCCGCGATCCATCTCGAGCGGCAGTGTCCCATCTTCGCCGATGTCGTGCACACCTTGCTTGTAGGCTTCCACGCCCCATCGGAAAAGCCCACGGTCGTCATTGGCGATGGCCGCGGCGGCGACGGCAAATCCGGTCCAATAGAGATGGTTGTTGTATGCGTCATGCGCACCCGAGTGCTGGCGTCTTTCTTCGACATATTTGCGACTATCATCCGCGAGTTTCTTGAGCCACTTGGTGATGTCTTTCCGCTGATCGTCCGACACGACACCGCTGGCTCGAATCTTGAGATACGCCACCGCCCATGCTGCCAGATTCCACTTCTGTACGTAGGAGGCCTGATTGCTTTCCATCGTCCCGGCAAGGGCCCTCTGTTTCGCCGCGCTCTCTAGCAACGACACGACGCACTGGGCCGCCGCCCGGCTGCTCGAGCTCTGGAAGGCGTCCGCGGCTTTGACGATGGTCCGGGAAAAATCCTCGATGCCGGCGACCGAGTCTTGGTACTTCTTCTTCAGAGCGGGATCGACAATCGAGTGATGGCTGTCGGTGTAATAGGAATTCGTTGCAAAATCATGCGGCAATTGCGGAGCCGCGACGCAAGTGAAGGGCGCATCGCTCGCAGTTACCGGATGGCCGTCCCACGGCGAACGCAACGGAGCGTCGCCCGCACCTGCGTAGAGCGCAGCCGCGGTCAGTCCAACCCAGACAATGGCAGCACCGCGCAAGCCGGAATTCATTTTCCCTTGGCCTTCGTGACGCTGACCTTGCCCAGCAGATCCTGCGACATCGCCTGCAGAGGGCCTTGTATCTTTACGGCCTCGGCGAGCACCTCCCGCGCGTCGGCCATCTGGTTCTGCTTGGCGTAGGCAAACCCGAGACCATATAAAGCCCGTGCGTATTGCTGCTCATCCTGTCCTTTGAGCAACGCTGTTGCAGCCTTCAGTTCTGGAGCTGCCTCCGCCCACTTCTCTTGCTTCAGGTACATCCACCCGACGGTGCTGTGCGCCACGCCCGCCGAGATTTTCCGCGACTGGTCAGCATCCGGCGCATCGGCATTCGCGGCCTCGATCGCCCTATGCGCGTATGAAATCGCCTTGGCGGCGCTTCCCGGCTTTGTGTCCTCCGCGTAGAAGTTGGCGAGCAGCAGCAGTGCCGGCAGCGACTTGGGATTGGCCGCCAGAATTTTCTCCCCATAAGCCACCAAACGGGCGTTGTCTTTCATCTGGCTTAATGCATCGAGCGCCAGGCTCCCCACCGTTTCCTGGAACTTCGAATCCGGAAACGCCGCATTAAACCTGTCAATGTACGCCATGCGGATCTTGGGATCGTTCTCCCCCGAGATGGCGTTAACTGCCGACGTTTCCATGAAATCGCAATTGCTCTGCGTGGAGCCCTTATCCATGGTCACCTTCCGGGCAAAATCCTCGTCGCTCATGCCCTCGGGTTTGGCCTGCTTGGTAATCGAACTGCACACCTCGCCTCCTTTGATCACATAGTCCATCAGCTTCGCGTTATTCTTGGCCTGCAGCGCCATGCTGGCCTGCGACACCAGAATGTCGAGGTTGCGGGGAGACCCGGACAGCGCCTTGTCGCCGTAGTCGAGCGCCTTTTCAAGATCGCCCGCGGTCTGGTAGGCCTGCGAAATTTGCCAGTTTCCGTATGCCGCCGCCGCCGGGTTGGACGAGAACTTCTGCACGAAGTCCTGATACATGGCCAGTTTCTTCTGCGGGTCTAACTCATTCGAAATGGCTTGCAGCGCGTGGTCTTCGTCCGTGCCTGCGCCAATCATGATGCGATCCACCTGAGCGGTTGCCTGGGGAATAAGAATTGTGAGAGAGATTAGGACAAACAGCAGTAATAAGCCGCGTTTCATTGCCAGCCTCCGTGCGCACGCGATAAGGATGTCAATTTCGATCAGCAGGCGAATCCTAGCGCCGAACGCGGCTGGGTGCAAGGGCTGGGATCACATCGCGATGTCATCCTGAGGCGGTCGCACTTTGCCCGCTTAAGGACCTGGGCGAGCCGCGCGCAGCGCATAGCCTGCTCGGAGAGAGCGCAGCGGCCGAAGGGCGCGCTAGGCTCGCTTCCACATTCCCTCCGTGGTAAAGAACTGCTCCGGCTGCTATTCTTTCCCCTTCCCAAGGAGCACCCATGTCCTATTACTTGCAGGGGCGAAACGCGGTCGTTTTCGGGGTCGCTAACAAGCGCTCGATCGCGTGGTCTATCGCCCAGGGATTGCATGCCGCCGGCATGAAGCTTGCCATCACTTACCAGAACGAGCGCCTGGAGCAGGAAGCCAAAGACCTCATCCTCTCGCTGCCGGGCGCCGAAGGCTACATGTGCGATGTCTCCAAGGACGAGGAAATCGCACGCCTCTTTGCCACGCTGAAAGAGCGTTATGGCAAGCTGCATGCTCTGGTGCACTCGATCGCTTATGCCCCGGCCGACGAACTCAAAGGAGAATTCATCAACACCTCGCGCGAAGGCTTTCGCGTCGCGCTCGACGTCAGCGTCTATTCACTGGTTGCGGTCGCCCGCGCCGCCGCTCCTCTCATGAAAGATGGCGGCTCGATCATCACGATGACTTACTTTGCGTCCGAAAGAGTTGTGCCTCGCTACAACGTGATGGCCGTGGCCAAGGCCGGCCTAGAATGCTCGGTGCGCTATCTTGCTTACGAACTGGGGAAGAAGAAAATTCGAGTGAACGCCATTTCCGCCGGCCCGCTTAAAACCCTTGCGGCGCGCGGCATCTCCGGCCTGGGCGATATGCTCAAAGCACATGAGGATCACGCGCCGCTCGGCCGCAATGTGGAGGTCAGCGAAGTCGGCTCCACGGGAGTCTTTCTCGCCTCCGACGCCTCCAGCGGCATCACCGGCGAAGTCATCTACGTGGATTGCGGGTATAACATTATGGGGTTTTAACTCGGGTGCCCCATTTCTCGCGCGCTCTTTGCGCGAGAAAGCCTGCCCTGAGCGAAGTCGAAGGGTGGGGAATTTTCTGACCGAATCCTAAGAGACCCGCGAGCAGATCCGTGTTCCCATAAAGACCAGTCGTTGACGAGAATCGGTCCCACTTCTCCGCAAGCATAGGCACGAAAGCTGCTCCACCTCCAGTCCTCCGGGCGCTCGACCAGCCCGCGCTCCACCGGATTGCGGTGCATGTAGTGCAGCTTCTCCACTTCCTTGCGCTGACTCCATAAGTTGAAGTCATAAAATCGCCGCTGCCAGAAGTGACTCGACACACCTGGGTATCCCCCGTTAGAGACACCTGGGTGTCCCATGTCAGACAAACCTGGGTGCTCCATTTTCCGCGCGTTTTTTGCGCGGGAAGTGGGGATTTTTGAGTCACCAACCCTCCCTGAGTAGAAACACTCAAGCGGGTGCCCCATTTCTCGCGCGCTTTTGGCACGAGAAGTGGGGTCTTTTGAGTCGCCAACCTTCCCAAACGAAGGATGGGGGAACACCCGCCGCACGAACCC
>Ga0187782_10002199_pt1 | contig 14321 bp, 15 predicted proteins | sample 0715_SJ02_MP15_2_FD_132454 | JGI IMG/M metagenome (GOLD analysis project Ga0187782, IMG submission 132454) | Tropical peat soil microbial communities from peatlands in Department of Meta, Colombia - 0715_SJ02_MP15_20_MG | ecosystem: Environmental > Terrestrial > Soil > Wetlands > Peat | place...
GCGCACGATCCTCAAGGCAACGCTTGGGCCTCCGCCGGCCCACGTGGAGCCTCACAACGCCGCGGCACGCCGGTGGGTCCCATGGATTTGCGCTTACACCGGGTCTCGCCCAGGCGAGGCCTGCCAGTTGCGCGCCGAGGACATCTATCTTCACCCGAAGGGCTTTTGGGTCGCCAAGATCACTCCCGAGGCCGGCAGTGTTAAAGGCAACGTCGCGCGCGAGGTCCCCTTGCACGAACACCTCGTTGAACAGGGGTTTCCGACCTTCGCGAAGTCGAGGAAGGGTCCCCTCTTCTATGACCCCAAGGCGCGGCGGAAGGTCGACGACGATCCGCTCAACCCGGTGCGGCAACCGTGGGCGAAGGTGCGTGCGAAGATCGCGGAATGGACGCGGCAGTTGGGGATTGTCGACAAGGGGCTGAGCCCGACACATGCTTGGCGGCATACGTTCAATCGCAGGGCCGCCCGAGCGGGCATTGAGAGGCGCATTAGGTTTGGCTTCTGCGGGCATACTGAGCGGGATGTCGGGGACATCTATGCGACCCCGAACGTTGAGGACTTGGCCGTAGAGGGCCGGCGCTTCCCGCGGTACGATGTGTGAGGAGGTCTGAGGAGCCCTTCGAAGCGCGCAGTCGTGCTGCTGGGGAGACGGCAGATGGATACGAAATTGATCGAGTCGGCGCTGACCACGGCCATCAAAGCGGGAGTTCTTCGCGACCGGAGTTTTGTTGGGTCGGCGTCGGATTTCGACACCGTTCGCGGGCGGGGGGACGCTCCGTGGGAACCGCGAGTGTTTGAGTTACTCCTCGCAGCGCTTGAGAGCGACCCTGACGTGCGTAGCTTGAACTCGACCTACGCAATGCTGCCGCAAGCGGGGCGCACTCCACTGGACGTGCGGTCCATTGCAAAGACTTTGTTAACGCGCGCGGTCTTGACAGGTGACGTGGCCGAGACCGTGAGCTCGTTTCGCTCCTGCATTGAAGGCAAACCTTTTCCGGCCCTCGTAGTAATGGCGGTCTCGGGCGTTTCGGTGACAGATGAAGTTCACCTAGGGCCTCACATCATGCTGATGCCGCTTACCTCGTTGCCGCCATCATTCCAACGAGGCCAAGCATTGTCCGCTGATCCTGATGGCCTCTTCGGCCTGTCCGCGCTCGTCTCCAGAACCGACTATAAGCCATTTTTCTATCGCCCGAATGAAGGAGGCGCTCCGAACTCGGGTATGCAAGATCGTGTACGCGCGGAGATCGATGCCCTCGATGAAGCTCGCTGCTTATTGTCGCTGTTAGGCAATCGGGCAATCGCTTTCCGTTCTTGGGTGCAGCCGAGTGATCCACTCATGACGATCGCGTGCGGCCTAGGCGCAGGGCTGCATGACGACCGCTTCTTTGAGGCGCGCGCGCGCCCAATCGATGTCGTGGCAGTGCAAGAACTTGGCGCGCAGTATTTCAGCATCGCGGCCAGTCAAAGACGGAAGACGCTGCGCGTCCCGCTGCAGCGGTTGGATCGTGCCGGCACCCGGAACCTGACAGACACGTCGATTGATCTTGGCATAGCCCTTGAGGCCCTACTGCTTCACGACAATCAACCTGATCGCGGGGAGCTGACCTATCGTCTAAGTACGCGCGGAGCCTGGTTGGTTGGAAGCGACGAAAGGGAACGCGCCGAAATACGCGACCAGTTGAGAAAAGTGTACCGCCTCAGGTCGATCGCAGTTCACTCTGGGGTCGTTGAGGAGAACGCGGAGAACAAGCGGACGATTGAACGAGGACTTGAACTTTGCAGGCGCCTCATCTGCAAAGTCATCGATGCGAAGGGCTCCGTTGACTGGGAGGTTCTCGTGATGGGCGGTGGTCTGCTCCCCCCGCAATCTGGCGCTGACCCAACCTAGCAGAGGCCGCGATTTTCCGACGCAAAACTTTTTGGGGTGTTTGATTTACGGCCGCGCAACGATCCCCCCATAGCCCTCCTGGCGCGCGCGTTTGAGGGCCGGCCGAGCGACCATCCCGAACCCTAGACGACGCCCGAGCGAGCCCTAAGGCCGAGTCGCAGGGGTAGTCAGCCCGAGGCGCGGTCGGGGGTGTGCCTAGGCAGCGCCCACACAAGGGCAGGGACCGCTCACACAGTGCGCGCCGTAGGCCTCGCAGGGGCCGAGCTGATTTGGTGCACACAGGCAATCAAGCTGACCTGACGCGCCTCTCATAAGGGCTTGGTCGTGCGAGAGCCGGCCGAAGGGGCGAAACCCGCCTATCAAAAACCGGCTCTTGACTTTTGGTAGGTTCCAGATCATAAGGTCCAGGACCCTATCGATAGGAGACCTTGATGCTCATCGGGTATGCTCGTACTTCAACGACCGACCAACTCGCAGGCTTAGAGGCTCAGGAGCGCGACCTATGCGCCGCTGGCGTTCAGAAGGTCTTCGCCGAGCAGACCAGCGCAGTCGGGAAGCGCCCAGGCCTTGACGCTGCTATCGACTTCGCGCGGGAGGGGGACGTCTTCGTTGTCACAAGGCTCGATAGGTTGGCGCGGTCCGTCGCCGATCTTCTCAAGACGGTCGAAGCCCTGGCCAAGAAGGGAGTCACGCTGCGCATCCTCGCGATGGGCGTGGACACGGCTACGCCCACTGGCAAGCTTATGCTCAGCGTCCTAGGCGCGGTGGCGGAGTTCGAACGTGCGATCATGCTTGAGCGCCAGCGCGAGGGCATCGCCAAGGCGAAGGCCAAGGGCCGCTATCAGGGTCGGAAGCCGACGGCGCGGGCCAAGTCTGCCGCGGTCCTGAGCCTCGCAGCCCAAGGCAGGAAGCGTGACGACATCGCCAAGGAACTGGGCATCGGGGTGGCGAGCGTCTATCGCATCCTCGCCGCGGGGGCGGCTGAGGGCCGGGCCTAGGGGAACCCTGAGCGACTACCTGCCGGCCACCTTCGGGCCGCCTCTCAGCGCCGAGCCTCGCCAGCATGTAGGGTTCGCGCGCTGGCGGCTGTTTCCTTCGCCGGCCACCCTAGTACCCCGAGGCGCATAAAGGGCGTCCTGACGCGTACCCTATCACCGCGTGAGGGCGTCCAAGATGTCCACTCGGGGTGGCCTCCGAGGGATGCCCAGGGTCTGCGAGCGGCCCAGTGATCTATCCACTTCCGCATGCCCATCTACTTGTGCGTTCCTATCCACTAACGCATTGATTTTATTGGATTTTATTGACTTTCCTCCCGGCGACGAGTACAACGTCCTCAGCCGCCACTTGGGGCGGTGAGGGAGACCAAGCGCGATGCAGCTCATCATCGGCAGCAACTTCGAAGTCGAGCTTTACTGGGGCGAGATGTTTTTCATTCAGATCGGCCCGTATGAGGCGTGTTGGGTGCGTGAGAAAGGTTGGGTCTTCGGCTAGCGCCGTAGCCAAGGGGTGGGCCGGGGGCGGACAGGGTCCCCGGCTCGCTCCAACTCCCCGGCATGCGCCAATTACCGCCCCCTATAGGAACCCACGCGGCCGATTGGGGCGGCCCATAGGAAGCCGCCGGACCAATTACCCCGCCCCCTAGGAATGCTCGCGGCCGATTAGGGCCAGCTCTAGGAAACCGCCGCGGCCAATTAGGGCGTCCCATAGAAGTACGCGGCCCGATTACCCCGCCCCATAGAAACCGACGCGCCCGCCATCACGTCCCCGGTGCGCAACCAGCCTTCCCGTCGGCTCCCCTGTGGGACCGCCTCAACCCGGCGCTCACCCTCAGTCCCCTTTCGTCACCCCCTCAGCAACGCCTCGGGCACGCCTAGCGGCCCGCCTGCGCTCGCGTTCGTTCACCTTCACTCCCCCTTACCAACTCGCAACCTCAAGGACCCCCTCGCCATGAAACACGCCCCTTGCCGTGTGCCCGGATGCACCGGCACGACCGACACCCGCTACGCCATCTACTGCTCAGCTCATCGCCACAGGTCCCGTCGACATGGGCATCCCGAACAACGCGCGATTACGAAGTCCGACCTCGACGCCTACAAGAAGGTCCTCAAGCGCATCCTCATGCTCAACCGAAGGGTCGACTGGAGCGCCGTAGGGAAGCGTTGGGAGGCCGTCGCGGACCACGCGAGGGGCGTCCTCGCTGAGTTCAAGGCCGGGAAGGCCGGCCATCGCGGTACGAGACAGGCCGCCGAGAACGTCATCGCCATCGCTGAGAACGTCGCGCTTGACGACATCCTACAGACGGTCATCGCCATGTACCTGGCGCTAGAGTTCGATCCTCGCCTTTTCCGCGACGACGTCAGCTTCAAGGCCCAGATTGTCCGCGTGATCCGTCGCCTCACGGCCGCCAGCTCGTCATTCTCGGTCAACCCAAGGACCGGCCGAATGCACGCCTCGGCGCGCGAGCTGACGCCAAGCGCCAGGCGAGTGATGGCCGAGTGGCTAGTGGCCGTGTTCGCCCCAGTCGGCGTTCACCTCGCGAAGCTTGAGCGCGAACGCCTCACCGCAGTGGATCGCCGGCGCACCGAGTATCGCGAGTTGCTGGCCTCGCTTCGCGTCGCCCCGACGACGCTGACTATCGAGGCCCAGGCCACTTAGGCGCGGGCTTCGCCTCTCCCCAACTTCGATCTCATCAACAGGACGCTTCAATGCAGCCCTTCGACTTCGCTTGCGCGATGCAAGCCCACTGGACCAAGAACCTCAACAACACGCCGTCGTCAGCCCTCATGTCCCTGTGGGTTGTGATGGCTCAGACCTTCAACTCGGCGATCGAACTCTCCAACACCGACGACAGCGCTCGAAACCTGTGGCGCGTGCTCCAGCCGCCGACCGGCTCGGGGAAGACACAGGGCATCCGCATCTACAGCGCGATGACCGCGATCAGGAACGCTCAGGCTGACCTCAAGGACCGCGTGGGCATCTTGATCGTCACCCGTGAGATTGAGGAAGCGGACAAACTCGCAGCGCAGATCAACGCCAGCTTCGTTGAACTCGGCGGTGAGAAGGCCCGCATTGTCGCCCTAGCGCGCCACTCAAGATCGCCTGTCGGACGTGAAGACATGCGCCGAGCCGACGTGTTGGTTATCACGCACGCCGCCTACGTGCGCGCCCTAGACCGGCTCCAGCAAGACGACGACGAGCGCTGGGCCGCGATGATCGAATGGGAAGCTGGGCGTCGGCGGCTCACAGTCGTGGACGAAACGATCGCCAACCTCGTCGAGAGCTATCAGCTCAACATCGAAACGTTGAAGGTCGTGAAGGGCTACATCAGCGAGGACCTGCGCCGGCGGCACCCTCAGCAAATGGTCGCGCTCGACGCCATGGAAGACACCCTACGCCGCTTGCAGGCCAGCCGCATCGAACGTGCGGAAGCTCAGACGGCGCTCGGGCTGACACCTCGGCCGTCACCCGAGGCAGTCGTTTGGGGCAAGGACAATCGTTGGAGGTTCGATGCCACCGAAGGCTTGGGAGCTTGCAGCGACATGTCTGGCCTTCGGGCTGCGATGCTGGCGACCGCGGGCAACACCGAGTTGCCCACACGGCGCAAAGGCGTCACCGAGTCGACTCCGATCGCCAAGCTGGCCGACGACACGTTGAAAGCCGTCGAGTTGGTCTTGGGGCGGTGGGCGTACTACGCGAACCACGGGGACAAGGGCGACACACTCAACACGTCCCGCCTCATCCTGCCCGATGTCTTCCCCGGTCCGGTTGTCCTCGACGCCACGGCCTCTCAGGACGTGCTGTTGCACTTGCTGGGCCGTCGGGTTCACCGCGAGGGCATCCCTAAGGGTGTCCGCGACTACCGCAACATGACCTTGCACGTGGCGTTCGCTCGGGGGCTCGGCAAGCGGAAGATGTTCGAGCTGCGAAAGGACCGTGTCCCCCGACTGCTAGACCACCTCAACTCGCGCTTCGCTGGCCAACAGCGGAAGACGTTGGTTGTCTGCCACAAGGACGTTGAGCCCGAGGTGCGGGCCAGCAAGCACACCTTCGGGCAACTCTCAACTGCCCATTGGGGCGCGATCGACGGGCGCAACGACTGGGAACAATGCGACACCGCGGTGATCTTCGGCCTGAGCTTCCGCGACGATGTCTGGGCCAACAACCTGTTCCTCGCGATCAACGACCACAACGGGCAGAGCCCTGAGCTCGGGAGACTGCGCACCGAGGGCGATGAGACGTTTCGAGATTTGCAGAGACGTCAGCTCACCGTCGGTATCGTCCAAGCGATCAACCGCATTCGCTGCCGGCGGGTGGTCGACACCGAGGGCAACTGCCCACCGGCGGAAGCCTTCCTGTTGCTCCCATCCCACGACAACTTGGGCCAAGAAATCCTCGATGCGATCCGCGTCGAGATGCCGGGTGATGTCTTGAAAGACTGGGACTTCGACCTAGACCAGCCTGGGCAGGTCATCCGCCAAGGTTCATCGCATGAGCGGCTCGTCGAGTTCGTTCGCGCGATGAAACCGGGGAGGGTAGCGTTGTCTGCGTTGAGAGCCGAGCTGGGCCTGAGCAAGGAAGGCATGAAGCACGTCGCGAAGCTCTTGCGGGACGCTGCGTCTCCCCTTGCTCGCAGCCTTCACGAACTGGGCGTCACCTACAGCAAGGATGGTCTCCCCGGACGGGAGGCAGCCTTCCTTCTCAAGGTGGCGACCTAGAGGGGGGACGGGGGTCACGAAGCCCCTATAGATAGCTTTAGGGGGTTCACGACCCCCCCCGCAACTCTCCCCCAGTCAAACGCTGAGCGCCGCCTTCGGGCGGCCTTCACCCCCAACGCGCTCCCCTCAAGGGACGCGAAGGCCTCCGCATGCCTCGCGCGGGACAACACTCGGCGTGCGCCCAGCACCTCTAACGAGCGCGCGCGCCCTCAACTCCAAAACCTCAACACCAAGAAAGACCAATCACCATGGCTGTTACGTTAAAGCTACCAACTGGGAACCCTCCGCACACCGGCCCGATCATCATCACCGCCGACCCTACCGGCACGTTCTCATCGAACGGTCGCGCAGCGTTCATCCTCAAGTACGCAGACGGGACGACGCTACAGGCCGTCTCGTACGATCCAGCCAATGATACCCCCACTGCTCTCCGGGCGGCTGGCGCGGCCTCAGGCGCGTGCTTTACCGTCAGACACAAGCTCAAGGGCGGCGCGTACGGCGAGTTGGCCAGCGGACACATTTCGCAAGGCCTCGGCCTCAAGGGCTGATGTCTGCCTCGCCCACCTCTCCCCCTCCTTCCCACCGAAAGTTCTTCAACATGGAAATCTCACTCACCCTGCGTCCGTTGGGGCGCGGGAAGTTCTCGGCTGTCCTTGATGACGACGACACCGAGCTTGTCGCCGCGTCGACAAAGCCGTTCTTCACTGCCGCCAGGCTCCTGATGGAACGCGGCTACGACCCCAACTCTCGCCTAGTCGCACGTCATGCGGGCGCGACGCACAACGCCATGATCTCCCGCTTGGGCCACGCGGCGGCCCTTGATGTCGTCGAAGGCGAGGCCCATGGGCCGCGTCTGGTTCGCTTCAAAGCGTTCCCAGGGGTGAACCGAGGGGACACTGAGGGCCACCGCGCGACGTCGCAAGCACCTCTCGCAGAGGGCGTCTCAGCGTGACCCGTCGACGTAGCAAGCCAAGCGACGGCCTCACCCCCGCGTCGCGCTATGGCTGGCAGCGCACGGTCAACCCGGCCCTCAACGTGCATGGGAGCGCCGTGTCGAACCTCAAGGGCGACCTCGCGGACATGAGGGCGCGCCCCGAGCTGCTCCTACCGGTCGACCTTGAGCTACTCGACGCGATCGAACGGGACCTCGCTAGGCACGCCGACACCGAGTCCGTAGGCGGGGTCTCCATCTCGCATGAAAATTACGGCCGGCTCCTTCGTCTCACAGGTCGCTTCTTAAATCCTCGCGTCGCCGCGTTCTTCGTCGAAGATCAGGCGGAGAAACGCAGGCTCGCCGACAAGGCCGAGAGGCGCAGGCGAGGCTCCGTCGAGGCGCAGGCCAGGCGGAAGGTCGCTGAGGCCGCTGTGTCGGTCGAGTGCGTTGACGAGCGGACAGGCCGCTGGATCGCGCCGACCTACTACACCGGCCGGTCTCTCTGACCCTCTTCCGACACCAACAACACCGACGCGTGGGGGCCACTCGGCTCCCCGCGTTCACCCCCAACATCGAAATCATCCAACACCGCCAGTCCGGCGGATCAAAAAGGAACCCAACCAAATGTCGGACGTCACAAGAGTGGACTTCGGGCCGCCCACGTCCTCCAGTCCAACCGCTCCGCCAAGGATCGGCGACCTCGGCCTAGCCATCGGCGCGCCCGCGCCTTCCCCCGAACTCGCCGGCAACGCCAGCCGAGCTTCCATAATCGCGCACGACGCCGGCATGAGGCTGGTCGTTTCAGACACGGGCTCGCAGGTCGTCAGCAATGAGGCGATGTCCATCAACATGGCGCACGTCTCGAATGGCGAGACGGGCATTCTCGCGACAGCGACCCGCGACGGGTTGCCAAGGGCGCCCGGTGATTTACGCCCGACTGACCGTGTCACCATAAATGGCCTCGACACGGAATTGAGGGTCGCGGAACGCCTCGGCCTCGTCACCCGCGACAAGACGAGCGGGCTCTACAGCAACGCGCCCGAAGCGAACATCAAGGAAGCGACTGGCGAGGCGCAAGCGGAGCGCGAGGCCGCCCGCGAGGTCGTCAAGGCCCAAGAAGCCGCCGCCGCCAAGGAAGCTGCGAAGCTCCCCAGCGTGACCAGCGAGGCGGCGATTGAGGAAATCACCGCCAAGGTCACCCCCGGCACGTTGACTCGCGGACTACTCGACGCGGTCGCCAATGGCGGCGCGATCAACAGCCGTGTGCTCACGCTGGCGGCTTCGGAAGCTGCCATGCACCCGAGCGAGATGGCCTCGAAAGTTAGCGCCGCCTACAAGGGTTTCGAAGCCCAGGCGGACAGTCACCTAGCCTCGCGCGGCGTGGACATTGAGGCGTTCGGTAATTGGGCTCGCGCGAACCATCGCGAAAGCGACTTGAAGAGGGCGATGGCGGCCCATGTGCAAAACAGGGACACCGGAGCGTACAACGCGCTCGCAGACACCTACTTGTCGACCCTCGATGTCCACTCGCCAGACCTGATCCTCAACGCGACTTTCCCGGACCCCGGCGTCTCCGCGTACAAGAGCACCGATGGTCACATCGTGCTCCGCACACCCCATGGCGAGATGTCTTGGTCGGCGGCTGTCAAGGCCGGCATCGTCGCGCCGTTCGTCTCGCGGAGGTCGGCATGACCACGAAGAAACGCAGGGCCGCCCCTGACGACGGCTACGGTCTCCAGCGCACCGAGTGGCGCATTCGGATGCCCCCCAGCGGTCCCCTCGGGGACATCTCGCCAGTCGCCGCCGAGGCGAGGCGGGCCGCGTTCTCTCACACCTCAGGCCGGCTCGCGGCGGACCGCTGGGCTGCTAGGGCCGCGGAAGAGCGCAAAGCTGAGGAGGCCCGCAGGGCCGAGGCCATCAAGACGGCACAGGCCCGCAGGCTCGCCGAGGAAGTGGAGTCGGTCGCGAACTCGCTTGCATGTGGGAGCGTCAGGCTTCCATCAAGCTCGTGTTCCTTGACCTTCGTCTCGCGCGACGAAGCGCCGCCGATGGTCTCGCACGTGACACTGTGGCCGCTGCAACCGATGTCGGTCGAAGAGGCGGTGAAGTGCGGCGTGCTCACGTGGCGAGGCGTCAACACGATCGTCTACGAACGCCTTGTGGCCGAGAGGTTCGCCCATCCCGCGGTCGACGAGCACGGCTTTGAAGGTGAGCCGCCGAGGGTCTGAGGTCGCCGGAAGGGGGAGGGCATTGCGGCTCTCCCCCCGCGGGCTCCACCGCGGATGGCCTCGCCGCGCTGTACAGTTCGCGCAAGGAAGCCCATCGTGAGCCTCGGGCTACCCTGATAGCCCCGACGAGAGATTGCCGTGTACGCATGAACGCCTCAGGCTGGCGCAGCAACCCCGAGGCTGCTCAGTCGGCGCTAGCACGCTGAGGCAACGTTGGCAGCGACTCCTTGCGTCGGTGCGCACGTGCGCTTAGCCTGCGCGGCTTACGGCCGGTGGCGTAGGCGCGCCCCACGCAAAACCGACGCCGACCCTAGGGAGGCTACCATGGCGGTCTGCAACCGGACTTGCGCCGTGCGCAACGCTTTCTTGTTTGGGTCTGCTCTTGCAAGCCTGATCTTACTGGGTAGTGGGCCGGCGTTTGCATCATCAACGGGGTGCGATCTGGTAAATGCTGTGGGGGACATACCGAGTGGAGCACGCGCCGAGTCGGGCGCAGGAGACTTCGATGCTGGCGACACTGTCAAGTTTCTGCTTCCGTCCGGAATGCTGGGGGGTCGGACACCGTCGACAATGGAAGCGCATCCTAGGGATTTCAACACTGGAGGGAAGACTCCAGCGGAGTTCGAGTACGTGTTTGATACCGACGCCAAAGGTGAATTTTGGAGGTTCTACAACGGGAGCGAGGGTGTGGGGTTTCCTTCGTGCGAGCCAGCGGACTGAACCGCACCTGAGGGCCAACTTCGACGTTGGTCAGAGTCCCGGAAGCCCAATTATGAGCTGTCCGCCCCGGCCCGACAATCAATGCGTTTTCCTAGCACGCCGGTAGGGGCACCCGATCTCCCGTTCTTGCTTTGTTCCAAGCGGAGTGGTAGGCGTGCCCGATGCCCAACGACGCCGTCACGCCACCTCAGGGCTCCCCCGAGACAGAACCTCTCCGCCCCGCAGACGACGAGGACGTTGCCCTCGCCATAGCCTTCGCACTCAACCATCGCGGTCGCAAGCGCGTCCACGACGCCAACTCGACGACGGCCTTGATCGCGGCGCAGAGGGTCGTTGAGCATTTGCGCGAGGCGCGGTTCGTGGTGATGCAGAGGCCGTCTGTGGTTGGCGGGGCGGGGATTGCCAGAGGGGCGGCGGGCGACCAGGGCGCGTAAGAGCGGGCGCGCGTCCGAGACGCCTATCGCTCGTCTCCCTTAGAGAGCTTCGACAGGATGTCCGTCATAGCTGACTTAACGCCCTTCACTGCGGGTTCGAGCCCCATGATCGCTGCGACGACAAATGTCGCATAGGTTGGATCAACTCCGAATGCGGTTAGAAACTTGAAGAGCGCGACGAACACGCTACACATGGTGGTCCACTGACCGATCTGCGGCGCAAGCACCTGTGCGGCGTCCATTGTGGCGCGCGCCAATCGCCGCACGGTATCCAGAGCCTTGCCAAGTTGCTTTGGCTCGGGTGACTTGACCCTGCCCGACTGGATCGCGCGATCGAGGGCGTCTGCCAGCTCGTCGACCAGCTCAGCAATCCCGCGAAGAGCATCTAGTCCCTGGTTGTGCTGCGCAAGCCTCAGCTCGTCGTTAGGCCTGTGGTCGTTCGCAAGTTCGATTTGGACCTTGAGCGCTGCAGACAGGTTCCGAGTGGCGAAGAGAACGTCTGTCGTATTCTCCGATAGCCTCACTGCCAAGCGGGCTCTCAAAACACTCGCCGAGAGAAGGTCCGGCCCGACCTTGCGAGCACTTCCGTCGGCCATGTTCCCGGCTTCCGCGCCTGTTGATGCGCTCTCGGCGCTCACCGCCTCTGTCGTCTCGCTAAGGGTCGACGAGACCGAATCCCCTGCCTCGCCACTCGCATGTGCTGTCGCATGCGCGCTCTCGACCGCCCCGGCTCTGAGCGGAAACGGCGGCTGTGACAGGTTGCTAAAGCTGGCAGCCGCGAAACTGCGCTGTGCGTTGACCCGCGCAAAGTCCAAACTTCCTCCGTCCGGCGACGACATCCATGCGGGGGGCGTTGGAAGCCCCCGGAAGGGAACGCCCTGCAGCGCAAAGAGCCGCCGAAGCGCCCTCGCAATCCTCCGGGCCTTGAACTCGCATCCCGAGTTTGTGTTTGGCTCACCCGGCGCTGTGATAACGGCCACTCCCCAGTCGCCGTCGACAGCCGCCTCTATCTGCGCGTCTGTGCCTCTGGGGCACTCGGGCTCGCTTTGGATGGCCCGTAGGAACCTCTGTCGCAGCTCTTCGGAGACGATGGCCGGTCGCGGCGACTGGTCCGGCTCCCAAGTGCCGGCCCGTTCGAACTCCGCCCATGTGACCGATTGGATCGTGCCGTCGTCGAAGAGCAGCGCGGCTTCGCTGCCGTCATCCGACGCGTGCGCGACCGCTGCTCGGCGCGGCTCAACCCCGTCCGTGATCCTTCGCCAAACGTCATCGATTTGGAACGGCATGGAAGCGCGCTCGATAGACGGGCGCAAGTTACTTGATCGGGGCGCGGAATAGTAGGCGGCGCGGCAGTCTCTCCACAGGGGTCCCCTTGCCTCGACCCCCAAAAGGCGCTACAAGCGCCGCCTCAGCTAAGCCGGAAAGTCCAACGATCACCGAGAGTTAGGCGGTGCCAAGTCCAGTCCTCTTGACCGCACCATTCTTCTGGATCGGCATTGACGCCATTGGGCTCTTTGTCCGTTTTTCCCGCGCCTTCGACGCCGGTTGGGAATAGCGGTCATGGGTGCGTTCCGCGACGGCTCGCGGCCTCTTCTCCGGCGAGGCGAACGGTGTTCGCTCGGCGTGTGTAGCGCCTCGCCGTCGCGAGATCGGTCTCGCCGAAGCCAGCCAAGAGCCGACATTCAGCTATCGGTCGAAAACTCGCTGCGCCGGGCCGTCAATCCGTCCAGCTCCGGGATGCGGCTGCGCGGTCGCGCCTATTTGGATTCGACCAGGATCACCAGGGATTCGGCGACGACCCCGTCGTGGGCCATTGCGTCGGCGGCGCCCTTGGTCTGCATCGCCGCCATCACCTTATCCATATCCGGAACATCCATCATCACCGCGACGCGTGTCGCGTCTGTTGGGTCGACGAACGTCCGAATGTTGGTTACCCCGAGCGGCCCGAAAAACTCCTTGCGCTTCGGCGAAGCGAGCCAGTGCTGCGCGCCTTTAGAAACTTTGTGATGGGCGACAACGGTCGGCATTTGAGTTTCCCCCTATTGACGCGGACGGTCGCAATGGCCCGCGAAGCTTGATTGAGTTGCCGCTCATAATCCTCTTGACCCATTTCGTCCACCGGTCCGGAACGAGTCGGCGTGCGGCGGCCGCTCGCTCGTGAAATCGTCTTGCGGGAAGACGAACCCAGCCCTCGAGGTCGCCGGCGCGATCGTCCCATTTGCCCGCTCACGGCGGCGGGGACGCGGTCTCCGGCGGCGGAGCCAACGCTGGCGACGGCGCTGCGACCGGCGTCAAATTGTCTAGCCGCGGCTTCAGGCGGCCGATGATCTTTTCGGTTTCCGACGTCCAGCCGCTCCTGGCTTCGACGACCGGCCCCGTGCCCGGGCCGGGCACGATGTGGACGATTCTAAAGCCGCGTTTCTTCAGCTCGCGCAGGAACGCCGGCAGCATCTCCGCCGTCCATGGGTGGATGTCGTGGAACAGCAGCATGCCCCGTCCGTCGCGCTCGAGGCGCGACAGGATGAGCTTAAGCTCCTCCTCCGCCGTCATCGGGATCCAGTCCGACGCCCAGTCGTCGACGCCGAACGTGCCGACGTCGTTGGCGGCGAACCACGCGCGCAAGTCCTTGGTGTCGGCAAAGCCCGGGAAGCGGAACCACGGCGTATGCAAATGGATCTCGGAGAAGTCCTTCGGGCCGCCGGGCGGAAACTCCGTCCCGTAGAGCGCATGTTCGACCGCCGCCATGCCCTTCAAGATGTCGGCGCGGGCGACGTCGGCGCTCATGAAGCGAAGCGTCGGCTGCGGATGGGTGAAGGTGTGATGGGCGACCGTGTGCCCCTCGTTAAGCTCGCGCCGCGCCAGCTCCGGCAGGGCCTCGACATTGCGGCCGATGAGAAAGAACGTCGCCTTGACGCATTCGTCGGCGAGCGCCTTGAGCACCATCGGCGTATATGTGGCGTTCGGCCCGTCGTCGAAGGTCAGGATCACCTCGTGATCGGCGAGCGGCAACGTATGGGGATAGCTCTTCAGGCCGATTTCCAGCCCGCCGACCGTGCCGACTTGCATGACGCGCGCGACGCCGAGCGCATCCGGCGGGCAGGCCGCGGCGATCGCAGGGACATGCGCCAGGGCTAAGCTGAAGCCCAGGCTGAGGCGAAATCTCATTCGCGAATCTTTCTCCCCAGGCCTGATTCGGCCCGTTAACGAACCGTTACCGCAGAGCCGCTAACTTGGGTTAGATTGGCGCGACGCGGCTTCCCCTCGCGCGCCCGAACAGGCGTCCTATCCGGCGGATCCATGTCCGAAGAGCGTCCCTTTCCCAGTAGTGCGACGCGCGCGTTCGCGCTTTCCGCGATGCTTGCGGCACTCTCCGCCTGCAGCGAGAGCATCGATTTCGAC
>Ga0187782_10002200_pt1 | contig 14320 bp, 8 predicted proteins | sample 0715_SJ02_MP15_2_FD_132454 | JGI IMG/M metagenome (GOLD analysis project Ga0187782, IMG submission 132454) | Tropical peat soil microbial communities from peatlands in Department of Meta, Colombia - 0715_SJ02_MP15_20_MG | ecosystem: Environmental > Terrestrial > Soil > Wetlands > Peat | place...
AGGCTTCTTCCGCTACGCGGTCTCCCTCGCCGGGAGCAAGGAACAGATTCGCCTCCACGCCGTGCTGCCTGGTGTAGAGATCATGGTAGCGGCCCGACGCGGCCAGCAGCGATGCGTGTGTGCCGCGCTCAATGATCCGGCCCGCCTCGACGACGAGAATTTGTTCGGCACGGCGAATCGTGGAGAGTCGATGCGCAATAACGAACGTGGTTCGCCCGCGCATCAGATAGCGCAGGCCTTCCTGAATCAGCGCCTCAGACTCGGAATCAAGGCTTGAGGTCGCCTCGTCGAGAATCAAAATCCGAGGGTCCGCCAGGATCGCGCGCGCGATCGAGACGCGCTGCTTTTGGCCTCCGGAAAGCTTCACGCCGCGCTCGCCAACGACCGTGTCGTATCCCTTTTCAAATCCCTCCGCGAATTCATCGACGCGGGCGATTCGGCAGGCCGCCAGAATTTCCTCCTCCCTTGCAAGCGGGCGAGCGAAGGCAACGTTTTCGCGAATCGTGCCGTCGAACAAAAAACTCTCCTGCAAGACGACTCCAAGTTGCGTGCGATAGGAGTCCAGCCGCACCTCGGCCAGATCCACTCCGTCGACGAGAACCCGCCCGGTCCTGGGCCTATAAAACGCCGCGATCAGGCCGATAATTGTGGATTTCCCTGCGCCCGACGGACCCACGAATGCGGTCACGGTGCCCGGTTGAGATGCAAACGAGATATCGAACAAAACTTGCTTTCCCGTTTCATAGGAGAAAGTAACCCTGTCAAAGACAACCTGCCCCTCGATGCGATCAAGTTCGATCGTCCGGTGGGGATCGGAGTCCTCTGGTTTTTCGTCCAGAACTTCCCGCGTGCGCTCGAGACCCGCAAACGCCTCCGTCATCAGCGGACCAATGCTCACCACCTGCGACACCGGCGCAATCAGCATCAAAAGAAAGGCGTTGTAGGAGAAGAAACCGCCCGGCGTCATCGATCCCGCCAGCATTTTCTGGGCTCCCAGAAACATGATCGAGGCGCTGATGATCCCCATCAGGATCATCGCCGAGGCACTCATCAGAGACGTGGCCGTCAGCGTTTCCAGCACGTTGTCAAGCAAACGCTGTACGCCGGCCCGAAAAACCGTCTCTTCACGGTCCTCGGCGTGATAGCCCTTTACCACGCGAACGCCGCCGAGCGATTCGGTGAGCCGGCCCGTCACTTCTGCGTTGATCTTCGGTCGTGCCCGGTAGATCGGGCGAATTCTCTTGAAGGCGCGGCTGAGGCTGATCGCAAAGATGACCAAAAAGAACGCCGCGGCAGCCGTCATTTCGACGCTCACACGCAACAGATACCCGAGCGCGAGAATGGCCGTCATGATCCCCCCTGCAAAATCAATGAGCCCGGTGCCAATCAGATTCCGTATGCCTTCCACATCGCTCATGATGCGGGAAACCAGCGCGCCGGTCTTGTTTGCGTCGTAGTAAGCCACCGGAAGCCGCCCAATGTGGGCCTGCACCTTGATGCGCAGTTCGGCGATCATCCGCTGCGAAGATTTCGACAAAAGCTGCGTCAAGCAGTACGAGGTCAGCGCCTGTACCAGCGTGGCGCCGGCCAGCGTCAAGACCAGGGGCAGCAGCAAAGCCACATGCCGCTTCTGAACGACATCGTCAAGCAGGTATTTAGGAGTCGCGGGAAGGACCAATCCGCACACGCGGTTGATCGCCATCAAGAGGAATCCAACCAGTAAGATGCTCCGCCGCGGTTTGAGGAGCGCCCAGACATCCGGCAGCATTGTCCACGGCGGCTGTTTCGACGTGCGGCCGCTCCCTGCGATGGGAGCCGAGCGCCCCGTTCGGCCCGCTTCTTGGCCAGAATGTTGCGAAGGAAATGCCCTCATCGTTGCGATCCGAGCAAATCGAACCGATTATAACGGAAGCCCTGTGTGGGCGCGACGCTCGCATGATCGAAGAAAACTGCTAGCGGAAGGGCCGTTTTCAAAATCACAAGGTCGTGGTCATATCGCTCGAAGTGCCACCCGCGGCGGGGATGTAACACTGACGCGTGTAATCCATCACCATGCGATCGGCGTTGAATCGCCAGCCAAGCGTTCGAATGGTCCGCTTCATTCGCTTGATCCAACCGCGCGGCAACCCGTCGCGGTCGCGCTGGTAATAAAGCGGAACCACTTCTTCGCGGAGCACTCGGTAAAGATCGTCGCCGTCGCGGGCATCGTGAAGGCTTACATCGCAGTGGGTTTTCCCCGTCCCGATCGCGAATCCGTTCAAACCGTCGTAGGCCTCGGCCCACCATCCGTCGAGGATCGAGAGATTTAAGCCGCCGTTTAAAACGACTTTCTGCCCGCTCGTTCCAGAGGCTTCGAGCGGTCGCCTCGGGTTATTCAGCCAGACGTCCACGCCCTGTACAAAATGCCGACCTACATTCACGTCGTAGTCCTCGACGAACACGAATTTGTCCCGGAAACTTGGATCTCTGGACAACTGGGCGATCTGCTGGAGTACGCGCTTGCCGGGTTCGTCGAGCGGATGCGATTTTCCGGCAAACACGAACTGTATGGGACGCTTTGCGTCGTTCAGGATCGACGCCAATTTGTCCACATCGGACAGGATCAGATTGGCTCGTTTGTACGTGGCAAAGCGCCGTGCGAAACCGATCGTGAGCGCGTCAAGGCTGAGAATCCGTTCGAGTGCTTGCAGGGTAGCGAAGCTCTCGCCGCGTAACTCAGCCTGCTGGATCGCACGCCGCCGCACAAATTCGAGCAAACGCGCTTTAAGGCTCAAGTGCGTTTCCCAGAGCTCGCCATCGTCCACGCTTTCAATGCCTTCCCAGATCCGTGCCTCACTGCCGTGCTCGTGCCAACCGGCACCCAAATGCCGGTCGTAGAGGCGAAACATCTGCGGTGCCAGCCAGGTCGGAACGTGCACGCCATTGGTGATGTGTCCGATAGGAACCGCATCTTCGGCCCGTCCCGGATAGAGCCCGGTCCACATGGCCCGGGACACCTCGCCATGCAGAGTTGAAACCGCATTGGCGCGCCGCGACAGCTTCAGCCCGAGCACGGTCATGCAAAATTCCTCGGTAGAATCGTCCGGGTTTTGGCGTCCAAGGGAGAGAAGCGCCTCGGGCGACAGTCCCAGACTCTCCCGCAATGGGCCGAGATGCTCCTCCACCAGACTGGGTTCGAAGCGGTCGTGGCCCGCAGGCACCGGAGTATGGGTTGTGAAGATGGTCTGTCGGGAAACGCGCGGCGTCGCTTGCTCGAACGAAAGGCCTTCATCGAGCATCCGACAGCGGATGGCCTCGAGCACTCCAAATCCGCTGTGGCCTTCGTTTAAGTGAAGTACTCCTGGGGTGATGCCCATCGCTCGTAGAGCCCGGTAGCCTCCCACGCCGAGCAATAGCTCCTGACGAATTCGGATCCGTCGGTCGCCACCGTACAGCCGCGAGCTGAGATCGCGGTCTTCCGGGGCATTCCCTTCGGCATTGGAATCGAGCAGGAACAGATCGCAGCGCCCCACCCGCAAGCGCCAAACCTTGGCTCGGATGGCGCCGCTGCGCGTCTCGATTTGTACGGTTACCGGCTCGCCGTTCGCTCCAATGGCCCGCTCCATGGGCAACTGGTTGACGTCGGTCTCGAGGTACTCCTCTTGCTGCCAACCGGCGCGGTCCAGCCTCTGTCGGAAGTAGCCTTGGCCATAGAAAAGGCCCACCCCGACCAAGGGAATATCCAGGTCCGATGCACTCTTTAGGTGATCGCCCGCGAGGATGCCCAAGCCGCCCGAATAGATCGGAATCGACTCATGCAGGCCGAATTCAGCGGAAAAGTACCCCACCGGTCGAGGCCGCAGAATCCCCGCGTGCCTCGTGCCCCAAGTGTGATCGTTTTCAAGGTACTCCCGCAGGCGCCGATACGCGTAGTTGATCCGGCTGTGGAGCACTTGTTCGGCGGCGCGTCGCTCGATTTCTTCGAGAGGAATCTCCGAGAGCAAGGCGACGGGGTTGTGGTTCAGCTCGCGCCAGCGGATGGGGTCCAGATCGAGGAACAGGCTCGTTGACTCAGGGTCCCAGCTCCACCACAGATTCCGTGCGAGAGCCCACAGTCGCTCCTGGATGGGAACGATGAAGCGGTCGAGGGTGCGGGCTTCGCTGACCACAGGAGCAACCTGAGAGGAAGCCTCCACCAGCATATGGATTTCCTCTTCACTGAACAACCGCGGCTCGATCGTCTGAACAACCAGCACGCCCTGTAGAACGCCACGATCGATCAGTGGGACGCCCAAAAAGGAGTGGTAGGCTTCCTCGCCTGCTTGCGGGAAGTACTTGAAGCGGGGATGGTTTTGTGCGTTTTCAACAGCCACCGGTCGGACTTCCTCGGCAACCAGACCCGCCAGGCCTTCCGTCAGCGACATCCGCAGGGTACCGACGCACTGCGGGCGCAGCCCTAAGGTGGCCGCCAGGACCAGATTGCTCCGGTCGGGCTCGAGCAGATACGCCGAACACACATCGGTATGGAACCGTTTGGCAATCAGCGCGACGACGTTCATCAGCGTCTCGGCTGGCCGGCCACCTTCTTGCGTCAAGTTTGCGATTTCCTCCAAGGGCAGGACGTATTTGGAATCGGAGGTCGGGACACCGGCACCCGCTTCCGGTACTGCACCGCCCTTTTTTGGTTTCAACCGGGCGCTCGAAAGGCTCATTGCACCCATCCTATTTATCTCACAATCGAAACTGTTTGCTGGCGACGGCCCGCGAATGCGTCACCGACAAGCAACCCCCCCTGTCGTCGGCCGTCGCTGGCCGTGAAGTCAGCGAGCGGACGCTGTGCGACCGACTCTAGATGTGGCCTATCCGGCAGTCCAATCCAAATTGCTGATGCCATGCATAAGGGTTGACATCATATTGCCAGCCTGAGTGGTGTATGCTGCGAGCGATGGAGGATTGGGCGGTCTATCGCACGGATCGTGAAAGCCATGAACGAAAAGATCAGAAAGTCGGACGCAGAGTGGCGCTCAACGCTGACGAACCAGCAGTACCATGTCACCCGCAAGAAGGGCACAGAGCCGCCGTTTACCGGTGAGTACGAGGAGACAGAGACCGAGGGTACGTATGTGTGCGTTTGTTGCGGGCAGCCGCTGTTTTCCTCCGACACGAAGTATCACTCCGGGTCCGGCTGGCCCAGCTACTATCAGCCGATCGCGGCCGAGAACATCGAGATGGAACGCGACGCGAGCCATGGCATGGTCCGCACCGAGGTCTTATGCAGCCGTTGCGACGCCCACCTTGGCCATGTCTTCGACGACGGCCCTCAACCAACCGGATTGCGCTTTTGCATCAATTCCGCTGCGCTGAAACTGGAGGAGAAGGACCCGGAGAAAAAGGGCTAGCCCCCGGACCGCAGGAGCCAAGCCTTCGGTCGAGTGGACTAGTGGTCAAACAGAAGCAGATTGGGGTGCTGGTCGCTCGAATCGGTTGAAATCATGCGAAAGCTCGAAGGCGAGACGATGTAGAAAACGCCGGTCGCCGGGACCCCGTCCGGAATCGTCGCGGTTGTCGTTAAAACCGCTCGGCCGCTCGGCGCTAACACAAAGGTTGCCGAAAACGGCTGCGCCAGATTCGGAGGGCTTGTCGCGGGCGGATCGATTGTGTCCACGACGCCAGCCATACTTCCGCTCCCGTTACTGCCGACCTGACCGATCACATTCTTCATGTTCCCTTCGACGATCCATGGCGTACCGAGGGCGTAACTGCCCGCGACAGAGGCATTTGAAAAGCTGGGGCCGCCCGACTGTTGTTCGAGCAGGCCGGTCGTAACCGCTGCATCGGTGCCGAGCAGAAAACCCGTGCCCAGTCCTGTGAGGTAGGCATTGGCCACGTGCGTTTGGGCGGGCGAGGGACCGAGGCCGGTCAACACGGCGCGGCCATTTCCGCTCAATCCAACCGTACAGGTGCCGGAGAACGACGCTGAGGTCACCGTCCCGCCACTATTTTCGTCATAGCTCAGGCTTACTGGGGTGCTGCCGTCGCACGTCGTAGCCGTCACGAGCCCCACGAAAACATCGGAGTTCCCGCTGCTGTTCAACGCGATACCGCTCGCGACGCTCGTGCCTGCAAGCGCCGTGGAGCCGAAAGCCACGGAAGGATTCTGCAAAATCATCTCGCCCCCGAGCCGATTGAGCGCAGGCGTGCCGGCCTGGCATACGCCGACCGTGGACGAGCTGTCGCATTCCAGGAAATACAGGTCGGATGGCGATACGAATAGGAAGACAAAATTTAAGGTAGTCTGGCCATTCGTAAGAGGGAACGTCAGCGAGGCGGTACCCTGGCCTCCGGAGATGCCGCCGAAGGTTCCGGTGATGGTAGCCGCCGAGCTAAGCGTGCCAGCGTCATTGAAGTCGCCCGTTCCAGGCAACAGAGTGGCAGAGCTTCCGTTGGCAACCACAACGCCGCCCAGGGCCGCGGGCTTGGCGGAGACGTCTTGGCCGGAGAACAAGAACGCATAATGCCCGGCGAAGTCGGTACTGCTAAAACCCGAGCCGAGCTGCGGCTTCAGCGTGCCCTCGCCGTGGGTGTTGAAACTGCCGTCCGTATTCGTTTTCGTAGAATTGTTTTCGAAGAAGTTACCGCCACCGGTCGAATTGAGAACCAAATTGTAGTCCTCGGTCAGCGGCGACTGATTGGCAAACGTCGAGATCAGTTCCATCACGCCGCGACCATCGGAGCCAATCGAATAGGTGCCCGTTATCGTCGCCCCTACCACAATGCCGGATACTCGGTTGGCGTTTTCGCTCCCAGCCGTGATATTGCCTTTGCCATCCGCCGTGAACTGGCCGGTGATCAGCACCGAGCCGTTTTTGTCGAAGCCAGTGAACAGAAACGCGTAGGGCCCTTGGAGCAGGGCGTCGTTGCTCATGCTGTTTTGGTTCGCGACGACCGCGATGCTAAATGGCGCCGTCTTCGTCACCGCCGGGATTTCCGAATCCGTCACCGCCACGGTGAAGTTCGACGTGCCCGCCAGAAGCGGTGTGCCTGAAACACTGCCGGTTCCATTGTTCTCGGTGGTGAGGGTAAGGCCGGCGGGAAGCTGTCCCGCCGCGATGCTCCAGCTGTAGGGTGGTACTCCGCCCGTGGCGTTGAGAGGGCCACTGTATCCCATCGCCGTCGTGCCATTGGGCAAGCTCGCGGTCGTGATTTCTAGCGGTGGCGGTGACTGTATGGTGATCGAAAGCGGCAGTGGCGCCGCCGGGGCGATCTGATGGGCAGGCAAGGCGGAATCCTGTACCTGTACCGTGAAGCAATAGACCCCTGCCCGCGCGGGCGAGCAAGACGATCCGGTTGCCGCCACCGGCGTCGGAATTCCACTAAAACCGCCGGTGGAGGGGTTGAATGCAATCCCGGGTGGCAGGCTTCCGGCGGGCGCCAGCGTCCAGGTCAGAGGTGGCACCCCGCCTTGCGCGACCGCCGAAGCGTTGTACTGGGCGTTGACCTGCCCGGGTGGCAGCGACGCTGTCAGAACAGAAAGAGCCGGCGGCGGGTTGATCGTAATCTGATAGGTTTGGCTGGTGGGAGGCGCCGCCGCGCTTGGATTATTCGTATTGTCGACCACTGTCACACTGAACGTGGTTGTGCCCGAACCGCAGGGGGTCCCCAAAATCGTTGCCATGGGGCTTGTCGTAGATGTGGTCATCGTCAGGCAGGCGGGAAGAGAGGGCTGGTTGAACGAGTACGGCGGAACGCCCCCGGTGAAGGCAATCGTTACCTGATTCGAGCCCGCGGAAATATAAGGGACGCCGTTGTTGCCGTTCGGCAGGATGCAAGGTGAAATGAGGGAATCCAGAGGCGGGTTGGGGGGATTACAGGTTGACAATGTAAAGGTCGGCGGCAGCACGACCGTGATCGATGCCGTCTTGGTCACCGAGGGGTTTGAAACGGATAGGGCGGTCAGCGTCACTGTCAGCGACGCAGACAGACTGCTCGGTGGCGTGTAGGTCACCGCGAACGGCGTGTTGTTCGTCAAAGTTCCACACGCACCGGGGCCTGTGCCGGTGCCTGAGCAAGCCGTTTGCGTCTGTAGCTGCCACACGACACCCTTACCAAATACATCGCCGCCCACCGCGGCCGTAAAGTCGAGAGTGGGAAAAAACGGGGGAGTGGCGCTCGGCTCGCTCTCATCAATCGAGAGCACGCCATTCTGTGTTGTCAGCGTGATGCTGATCTGAGCGCTGCTGCCGCCACAGCTACCGAGGAGAGGGGGAATCACGGCACACGCCAACAGAACCGCAAACCTTCGCGCAGCCGTCATTCAGCCACCAGAATTCCGGGCATCCAGTTTGCTCCGTTCTGAAACGCGCCCATGCTCGTTCGGCTTGCGATCTGAGCGCAGCCTTTCTGTCTTAGGGTCGGACGCACCCGAACCGAACCCGCACGCCCACCTTACGGTTCCAGCACAATCGGCGAAACGAGTTGAATAACAAAAGGGCCGCAGCGTGTCAACCGCACATCTTCCGCAGGAACTCCCCTAAACCGCGCCCTAGACGCACGCCGCCCGCTGGGCTTGATTCAGCCAAGCCATGTGGATGCAGCTCAGACCGACCTCGTTGCCTGTCCATTGTCGTCCGAGCCCGGATTCCTGCGGACGGCAACGTTCCCGTGGGACGGTCGCATCGTATTGTGGGGGGCTAAGTTGAGCAGATTGGCCAGGCGATTTTTTGTTTTGTGCTCTTTTTTGGTATAAAAGATGGTCCGGCGGGTTCCCGGGCGGTTCCGCAGCGCCTCTTAATTCCTTTTTATTCGGAGGAGTGCATTGATCGAGGTTCAGGATTTGACCAAGGCCTATGGCCCGGTCACGGCAGTAGATCATGTTTCATTCAGCGTCCAGGAGGGCGAAATCCTCGGTTTCCTTGGTCCGAACGGCGCGGGTAAAACCACCACCATGCGCATTCTCACCGGGTATTTGCCCGCCACGTCAGGAACGGCAAGAATTGCGGGCTTCGACGTCACCAGCGATTCGTTGGCCGCACGGCGCCACCTGGGGTACTTGCCGGAAGTGCCGCCCCTTTATCCCGACATGAGTGTGGAAGGCTATCTTGATTTCGTCCTACGTATCAAAAATGTGCCTCCGGACAAGCGCCGCTCGCGTGTCGCCGATGCCATGGAGAAGACCAATCTTTCAGACAAGGGCCCGGAACTGATCAAGCGGCTCTCGCGCGGCTACAAGCAGCGAGTCGGCTTGGCCCAGGCGCTGGTGCACGATCCGCTCGTCATCTTCCTCGACGAGCCTACCGTGGGTCTTGATCCGAAGCAGATCATTGAAGTGCGCCACTTGATCAAGAATCTGGCGGGAACGCATACCATCATTCTTTCGACCCACATTCTGCCCGAAGTCAGCATGACGTGCGATCGCGTCGTGATCATCAACAAGGGCAAGATCGCTGCCATCGACACGCCCCAGAACCTGACGACCGAGCGCAAAGGGGCCCAGAGAATTTTCATCGAGGCGCAAGCTCCGGAAAAGCCTTTACAGGAATTGCTCGTGCAAATCTCCGGCGCGGCGGTGGAGATCCATCCCGCTCGAACCAGCGGCCGCGTGACCGCTACGATGGAAGCGGCCGCCGGAAAAGACATCCGCAGCCTGGTCGCTGCAAAGATTGTGGAAAAGGGTTGGTCCCTGTTCGAACTGCGCGGCGTGAGCCTGAGTCTGGAAGACATCTTTCTGCAGCTCACCACCGACGACGCAGAACACGCGGAAGCATCCAACGAGCCGGAGAAGACGAAATGATGCGGAGCCTATATGCGATCTACCGCAAGGAGATGGGCCATTACTTTGTTTCTCCCGTCGCCTATGTGGTCGTCGCCATGTTCCTTTTTGTGAGCGCCTACTTCTTCAATTTGTATGTGCGAGAGATCGTGGAGCAATCCTTCGGTATGCCGGCTGATTTTGACGCACCCGCGCAAGTGCTTCGCGCCTTCCTGGGACTGCTGGCGTTGCTGAGCCTGTTTCTCATGCCCATGGTCACGATGGGTCTTTTTGCAGAGGAGCGCAAGCGCGGCACGATGGAGTTGCTGATGACTTCGCCGATCCGCGAGATCGACATCGTGCTCGGGAAATTCCTGGCGTCGCTCACGCTGTTCGCTGTGATGCTGCTCCCGACGGCCCTCTACGTCGTCTATATCTGGTTCCACACCGATCCCGCGGCGCCGTTGCGCGTCGTACTGGCTGGGTACTTGGGCATCCTGTTGTTCGGCGGCTGCTTGCTGGCGCTCGGCTCGTTTATATCGTCTCTCACGGAGAACCAACTGATTGCCGGTGCCTTAACCTTCGGCCTGTTCCTGCTGCTGTGGGCGCTGGATTTTGGCTCGCGCGGAGCGGAAAGCGCACTCGGCCAGACCGTGCAGTATCTCTCCGTGATCGAGCATTTCGAAGACTTCACGAGGGGCATCATCGATACCTCGGGCTTGGTCTATTACCTCAGCTTCATTGTGTTTTTCATTTTTCTAACGGTGCGCTCCATTGATTCGCTTCGTTGGCGGAGGGCCTGACGGCGCCGATGTCTGCCGGAAGCCCCAGCCTGGGTGCGCTTTTTGGGAGATTCATCGAATGAAGTGGACTCGAAATCAGTGGGCTGAATTCATCGCCACGGTGGGCGTCATTGCGGCCATCGGCGGCTATGTCGTGTACGGGCATCAAGGGGAGCTGCGCCTCCCCAGCAAAGCCCTATTCATCGCGGGAGGCGTGCTGTTTCTGGCCGGAATCGTTCTCGGCTTCGACGGAATCCTGAAATTCTTCTCGCGCCGCTCCTCTCAGCTTGGCACCAACACCACCATTCTTTCCCTCGCCATCTTGGCCATCCTGGGCTTGTTAAATTTCGTCAGCTATCGTCATCACAAGCGCTTTGACTTGACCACCGAAAAGCTTTACACACTCTCCGATCAGACTCGAAAAGTCCTCGGCGGCCTCAAAGAGGACATCACCATCGTGCGGTTCGCCAAGAATCAGGACGCCCAATTGACGGACCTGATGAAGGAATACAAGAGCATCAGCCCGCACATCAAATTCGATGACGTGGACCCAACCGAAAAGCCAGAAATCGCTCAGCAATACGGTGCCACGCACGTCGGCGACGTGATTGTCGCCGCCGGATCGAAGCATCAGCCCATCCAGCCATCCAGTACGGAAGGCGGCTACTCGGAGCAGGACGTCACGACGGCGATCATGAAGGTCACGCGCAACAGTGTGAAGATGGTCTGTTTCGTCACCGGGCACGGCGAGAGATCCCTGAGCGATGAGGAGGCACAAGGGTACGGCCTTGTCCAAAAAGGGCTCCTGAAGGAAGGCTACAACACCAACTCCATCAACCTGGTTAAAGAAAATGGCGTGCCGGCAAGCTGCGACATCCTCGTCCTCGCCGGACCCACCCAGGGATATTTTCCTCAGGAAGCCGCATTCGTCTCCAAATACGTCGATGATGGTGGCAAGGTGCTGATCGAAATCGACCCGCAAACAGATCCTAAGCTCGACAGTATTTTTCAAGCCTGGAACATTAAAGTCGGCGACAACGTGGTCGTCGATGCCAGCGGCGTCGGTCGGCTGTTCGGCACGGGTCCCGCAACGCCCCTGGTGGTGGATTACGGCGACAGCCCGATCACCAAGAGTCTGCAAGGCGGCATGACCTTCTTTAACCTGGCTCGCACCGTCTCCATCGCGGACAAAGCCAAATCCGATCCTCAGGCCGTCGAGCTTCTGAAAACATCGGAACGCAGTTTCACGATTCCGAAACTCGTGCGTGAGGTGCAGTTTGACCCGAAGACCGCTGGTCCGCTGTCACTCGGCGTCGCCGCCAACCGCACGGCGGGCGATAAAAGCACGCGTCTTGTCGTGATCGGTGATTCCGATTTTGCCGAAAACCAGTGGCTCGGCCTACAGCGCAACGGGGATCTCTTCTTCAATATCATCGACTGGCTCGCACAGGATGAAAATCTCATATCGATCCGACCCAAACCGCCGACGGCTCGTCACGTTACCCTCACCGAAGGCCAGATGGCCAGTCTGCAGTGGCTCGAGCTTTTCTTCCTCCCCGGGATACTGGTTCTGATGGGTGTGGCGATCTGGTGGAAGCGCCGCTAGAGGTCGCGTCGAGCCATGATCATCAAGAAAACAACCCTCATCATTCTGGCCATTGCCGCTCTCCTAGCCGGAGCGGTCTATTACTTTGACTGGAAACGTGGCAGCGCCGAAAAGGCCACTCCCCCCAAGCGCGCCTACTCGATTCAGGCGTCTGATGTGGTCTCTTTCACCCTCGCTCATCCGACGCGGCCGAGCGAGCCGGCGATCCACTTCGTGAAACGTGGTGATTCCTGGCAGATCGTCGAACCCGTTCAAACGGCCGCCGACCAAGCGACGATCGACGGTCTCTGCGATCAAATCGCCGGAGCCGATATTTCCGAAACTGAGCCCGCCACGCCCGACCGGCTGAAGGCCTTTGGCCTTGACCCCCCGCGGGCCTCGCTCGAATTCCAACTGGCCAGCGGAGCCAGGCATACACTGCTGATCGGAAATAAGACGTTCACAGGTGATTCGGTGTACGCGATCATCGATGGCGCGCAGCAGGTCTCCCTGCTGCCGACTCTCCTTGAGACCAGCGCGACCAAGGGCCTGGACACTTTGCGCGACCGCTCGGTCCTCCATTTCGATAGTGCACAAGCAGGGTCGTTCACGCTGAAGAACCCTGCGGGCGAGATCGAGGCTTTCAAAGAGAACGACCGATGGAGGATTCAGAAGCCATCGGATGCCTTTGCCTCCGACGCCGCCGTCACGTCGCTGTTTCAGTCCGTTCGAGACGCCACGCTGCTTTCCGTCGCGAGTGAGAAGGCGGATGATCTCGGCCATTATGGCTTTTTGAACCCGGCGACCTCGTTCACCGTAACCGAAGGGAAAGGCATGCAGTCTACCCTGCTGGTCGGAAAGAAGGATGGCGACGCGTACTTTGCACGCGATGTCTCACGACCCACGATCTTTCGCATCAACGCCGATGTCTACAAAAAGCTCTCTGAGAACTTCGCTGACCTCCGCGACAAGAAGGTGGTGCACGTCAATTCCACGGATATTCTGTCAATGGAGATCCGCAATGCGAACGGCTCGGTTTCCCTGAGCCGCCAGAAGGACAGCCCCGACGATTGGGTTTTCGAAACGCCCGCGGATCAAAAGGGCAAGGCCGCCGCGAGCTGGAAAATCCTGGATCCTCTTACGGGCCTGACCGCTGAGGAAGTGATCGATCATCCTACGCCGAACCTGCTCGCACTGGAGGCCAATCCGGCCGTCACCGCCGTACTCAAGGGTAAGGACGGTAAACCCCTGGTGGTCAAAATCTCAAAGGTTTCCGGCGATTTCGTCTACGCGCAGGCCACCGACAGCCCCTCGCTCTACAGGTTGAAAAAAGGGGCTCTCGACACGTTGAATCTGAAGGCTGCGGACCTGGCCCCCTAAGGGCTAGGCGTTCGAGGGATTCTGGACTGGCATCTGATTTGGCCAGGTGGCCAGCAGCAGCACGTTGCCGTTTATCGGTGAAACGTGGATGTAGTAGACCAGCGAGTCACTGCGAACTTCATAGAATCCACGCCGCTTAGGGTCTGGAATGGTTCTCGCTCCGCGGGACAGGATGTCCCGAAGGACTGCCACCGTTTCGGCCGGATGATTTCGCGGGTCTTCGATTTGAACTTCGCGGGTGCAGCAGCCCATTTCCGTTTACCTCGCTTTTCGCTGGTTGATACGCGCAAAACCAGTAGAAAGTTTCCGCGCCTCCCATCCTAGAGAATTTGACGCCCATTGGGTCGATTGGGCTTCTCTAGGCATCCAATAATCGGAAGGTTAACGGTCAAACGTTTGCTACTTGTGCGCTGACCCAGGACCTTGCATAGTCTCAGTCCACGAGGGCTACTCGATCGTGAGGAGAAAAAAGAAGGCCAGTAAACCCAGCCGGATCAGCCGGGACCGCCGCCGCAGGCATCGCCACTGGCAAGTCACGGTCTACTATCACGACGGCGAAAAATTCGCGCGCGTTTACATTGATCGTGAGCGCGCTGAGCGTTTTGCGGACCGTCAGAAGCGGTCACCCGTGGTGAAGGCGACCCGTATTGTCGAAGTCGACTGAGCCCTGTCGGGGATTCTTCGACCTTCAACCCGTCTCCGGAAGCGCACGCCTGGCACTTGTTCGCCTCCTAGGCCCGTGCTATAAAAAGAAAGATATCGCTTCAAGTGGGCGGGATTCGTATAGTGGTAGTACGCCACCTTGCCAAGGTGGAGGCGAGAGTTCGATTCTCTTATCCCGCTCCA
>Ga0187782_10002201_pt1 | contig 14319 bp, 12 predicted proteins | sample 0715_SJ02_MP15_2_FD_132454 | JGI IMG/M metagenome (GOLD analysis project Ga0187782, IMG submission 132454) | Tropical peat soil microbial communities from peatlands in Department of Meta, Colombia - 0715_SJ02_MP15_20_MG | ecosystem: Environmental > Terrestrial > Soil > Wetlands > Peat | place...
CCAAGGGCCGCAACGTGGTCCTGGAGAAGAAATTCGGCTCCCCCACCATCACCAAGGACGGGGTCACGGTCGCCAAGGAAATCGAACTCAAGGATTCGCTCGAGAACATCGGCGCGCAGATGGTGCGCGAAGTCGCCAGCAAGACCAGTGACGTAGCCGGCGACGGCACCACCACCGCCACCGTGCTCGCCCAGTCCATCTATCGCGAGGGTGCGAAGACGGTCGCCGCCGGCGCCAACCCGATGGCGCTCAAGCGCGGCATCGAGAAGGCCATCACCGCCGTCTGCGGCACGCTCGACAAGGAGGGCAACCGCGGCAAGGGCGCGATCGATGAGTACTCGCAGAAGGTTTCCGGCGACATGATCGCCCAGGTGGGCACCGTCTCCGCCAACAACGACGAGACCATCGGCAACATCATCGCCGAGGCCATGAAGAAGGTCGGCAAGGACGGCGTCATCACCGTCGAGGAATCGAAGACGCTCGAAACCCAGCTCGAAGTGGTCGAGGGCATGCAGTTCGATCGCGGGTACCTCTCGCCCTACTTCGTCACCGACCCCGAGCGCATGGAAGCCGTGCTCGAGGATCCCTACATCCTGATCTACGAAAAGAAGATCAGCTCGATGAAGGACGTACTGCCGCTGCTGGAGCAGATCGCCAAGAGCGGCAAGCCGCTGCTGATCGTGGCCGAGGACGTCGAGGGCGAAGCCCTCGCGACCCTGGTCGTGAACAAGCTGCGCGGCACGCTGCAGGCCATCGCCGTCAAGGCGCCCGGCTTCGGCGACCGCCGCAAGGCCATGCTGCAGGATATCGCCATCCTCACCGGCGGCAAGGCCATCACCGAGGACCTGGGCATCAAGCTCGAGAACGTGCAGATGCAGGATATGGGTCGGGCCAAGAAGATCACGGTGGATAAGGACAACACCACCATCGTCGAAGGCCGCGGCAAGACCAGTGAGATCGAAGGCCGGGTGAAGGAAATCCGCGCCCAGATCGACAAGACCACTTCGGACTACGATCGCGAGAAGCTGCAGGAGCGGCTGGCCAAGCTGGTCGGCGGCGTGGCAGTCATCAAGGTCGGGGCTGCGACCGAGACCGAGATGAAAGAGAAGAAAGCCCGCGTTGAAGATGCCATGCACGCCACCCGCGCGGCCGTCGAAGAGGGCATCGTGCCCGGCGGCGGCGTTGCCCTGGTGCGCTGCGTGCCGGCGCTCGATAAGCTCAAGGCCGAAGGCGATGAGCAAATCGGCATCAACATCGTCAAGCGCGCGCTCGAAGAGCCGCTGCGCCAGATCGCCGGCAATGCCGGAGAAGAAGGCGCAATCGTGGTGGGCAAGATCCGCGAGTCGAAGGTTCCTAACTTCGGCTACAACGCCCTGACCGGCGAGTACGAAGACCTGGTCAAGGCGGGCGTCCTCGATCCGACGAAGGTGGCGCGCACCGCGCTGCAGAACGCCGGCTCGATCGCCTCGCTGATGCTGACCACCGAGGCCCTGGTCTCCGAGATTCCGGAAGAGAAGAAGGAACCGGCAATGCCCGGCGGCCACGGCGGCGGCATGGGCGGAATGTACTAAAGCGGTCGTTGGCCGTCGGCCGTTGGTCGTCGGCTTGTGTCACGTGGGGGCTGGCATTTTGCTAGCCCCATTGTTTTTTTCATCCCGCATTGATTGGTCATCCCTCATTTATTCATGGTCATCCCGAGCGATGTTGAGCCGTCTTGCGGGCGCCCGAGCCCGCAGGCGAAATGCCGAGCGAAGCGAGGGAGCTCAAACCGAGTCGAGGGACCTGCTTTTCGGCCCCGCGCGCAAGCGCGGGGCTGTCTTGTTTACCCCAGCTTTGTCCTGAGCGATGGTTCATCCATACAAGTGAAGGGGCACGACTTCTAGTCGTGCCGTAAGAAGTTCTAGTAGTTCCCGGGCTTCAGCCCCTGAGGTCGACCAAGGTCGTGCCCCTTCACTTGCATTGAGCCCTTCGCCCACAACGGGGTCTTTCGGCCCCTTGTTTTTATGGACGACTGCTCTAACCTCCTCAGACTATCGATGGCTATCCCAAAGCGACATTCAGACCCGGGCGCGATCCAATCCAATCGACGCACGTTTCATGCTCAGTCCTCTACATGGGGGAAGCGATCTCTCCTGCAATCAGAACGGATGGCCGAGCTTTTGATTGCCAATCTATTTCATTATCGCGACCAGGGAGCGTACAAGCTCCACGCCTTCGTAGTTATGCACGATCACTTTCATGTCCTGTTGACGATTGAAGGCACAGGCACCATCGAAAAAGCTATGCAGAAGATCAAGGGCGGCTTCTCTTATCGGGCAAGAATGGAGCTGGGCTTCCGCGGTGAAATCTGGCAGCGTGGATTCACTGAAGAGCGGATCTGGGATGCTGATCAGTTCGTTGCTATTCGACAGTACATTCACAACAATCCGGTCCGCAAAGGCATCGTGCCCGCCGCGGACGGATACCCGTTCAGTTCGGCGAACCCCAAATTCAGAAGGCCTCAGGGGCTAAAGCCCTCTGCCATTTAGGCTCTAACGGCACGACCGAAGGTCGTGCCCCTTCACTTGAATTGGCGACTGCGACGAAGCGGCGAAGCTGTGGCCCATTGGACTTGGAGTTGAGCCCCGCGCGCAAGCGCGGGGCTTCTTTGTTGGCGGACTATTTGGATGCAATTGTGCCGAGTAGTTGAGGCCCATCGGGCAAAAGAAGCCGAGGCCGAGCAGCGCGAGGCCGAGCCCTGAGCGAGGCCGAAGGGCCCGGACGTAAGCCCGGGGTAGGCGGACAAATAAGTGTCGAGCGCGAGGGAGCGCCGCGACTGAGCGCGGGGAAATGGGTTGCGGCGAGGCGTTCTGATATTGGAACAAGGGGGAAATAAATTCTACGGCGACTGCCCCCTGTGCTATACGGGCAAAAGGTATGTTTGCGAGGTCATAAAAATGGAATGGCAGCATGTTCCCCTCATGTTTTTCGTAGTTAGTTTCTTAGTGGGTCTTGCGATCGGTGCTATCGCAGTGTGGTTAGCACGGAGCGCTCAGATTGAAGTAGCCAAGCGTCAAGCAGCCGGTGAAAGCCAGATTGAGATCGCCAAACTCGAAGAACGAATGTCGAATGCAAACGCTGAGCTCGAGTACGCACGCACCGTCGTTGCCGAGCTCAAGACAAAGGTCGCACAGGACCAGAGCCAAATCAGTACCGCTCAGTCGGAGTGCGCGCAATTAGCCGAGCGGGCCAGTCGTGTTCCGGAGCTTGAACAAGAAGTGCAGTTGCTCCAGGACAAGGTCCAATCTGAAGTCGCACAGGCTGCGAAGCTGGAGCAGCAATGTTTGAGAATGCCCGCGCTCGAACAAGGACTACAAACCGTCACTGAGGACAATAAGCGGCTCACCCAGGAAATTGCTCAACTCCGTGCAGACCTGGGCGCGTCTACCTCAACCCTGGGGGGCGAACGAAAACGCATCATTTCGCTGGAGGACGAACGCACGCAGCTGGTTGCTCAATGTAACCAGTTAACTGGGGAGCAGCGTGCGCTTGCTGCAAAGGTCGCAGAATTGACGACCAGCCTTGCGAAGGACCAAGAACATGCAGACGAGAGGGTTCGCCTGATAAAAGGCGCAAAGGAAGAATTCTCGGCGACTTTTCAATCTTTGGCCGACAAAATACTTGAAGAAAAGGCAGCCAAACTAAACGTTGAGAACACACAGAGCATTTCGGGGGTTCTAAATCCGCTCAGAGAGAAGTTGACGGAGTTTCAGTCCCGGGTCGAGCAGGTTCATACGGAACAGACGAGGGATCGTGCCGCATTGGGCGAGCAGGTCAAGCAGCTGACGACGTTGAACCGGCAGCTGTCCGATGATGCCCAGAATTTGGCGAATGCACTCAAAGGCTCGGGCAAGACCCAGGGCAACTGGGGCGAGATGATTCTTGAGCGAATGTTGGAGTTTTGCGGCCTCTGCAAGGGACGAGATTACGAATTGAGGCCCACGCACGAAACCGGAGAAGGTAAACGAGCGCAGCCAGATGTTGTTATCAACCTGCCAGGTGATAGGCATTTTGTAGTCGATTCCAAGGTGTCGCTTACGGACTATGAGCAATATGTCAAGGAGGAGGACCAAACAGCGCAAGCCGCCGCCTTGGTTCGGCACATCGGCTCTATGCGGGAACACGTGAAAGAGCTTTCCGAAAAGGATTATCAAAAGCTTCACACGTTAAACTCGCTGGATTTCGTCACGATGTTTGTGCCCATCGAATCGGCATTTGCTGTCGCAATCCTACAGGACTCAACCTTATGGGAAGAAGCGTGGAACAGAAACGTTTTGATTGTGAGTCCGAGCACCCTTCTTTTTGTTTTGCGCACGGTAGCATACCTCTGGCGGCAGGAAGACCTTGTCCGGAACGTTCGAGAGATTGCCACAAGAGGTGGAGAGCTTTATGACAAGCTGGTTGGTTTCGTTGAGGATTTGGACGATTTAGGAAAGAGATTAAGGCAGGCTAAAGACAGCTTCGAGAGTGCATATCGCAAACTCAGCACAGGACGGGGAAATCTTATTCAACGGGCCGAAGGGTTGAGGGAGATGGGAGTAAAGCCCAGTAAGTCGCTTCCACCTGAATTGGTGGAAGGGGCGATCGACGATTCCATGGTGCTTCCGAGTCTTGCTGCCGCGGCAGGGGCGGGGGACGGTGCAGCAAACGAGAAGCCTTTCGATCCCTCGTCCTCGTGATCTGTTCTAACTCACACCTGATCTGACAATCCATTCGGTTAGGCAGCGGAGACTCGCGCTCAGTCGCTGCGCTCCCTCGCGCTCGCTCATTTATTGGGTCGCCTACCCCGGGCTTACGCCCGGGGCTAGTATCTTTCGGCCCTGACGGGCCTCGCATCTTCGCAAGGGCTCTCGTCTTTCATATCCCAACGGGAATTGCGGAATAGAGACTTGACGCTACCCGGCAATGAATCGCGGGGCTAAATTCGTCCGTCGCTGACGCAACGGTCAACGCTCGCGCTCAGTCGCGGGGCTTCCTCGCGCTCGACGATTTTTAGGCTCGCTTACCCAGGACTTACGTCCTGGGCTATTATCTTTCGGCCCTCCGGGCCTCGCGTTCTCGTGGGTTGAACCTCGCGTGGAATCGCGGAGCTCCCCGACCGCTGCGCTCACGCCCGCTCAGCGCCTCAACTTGTCAAGAGGGATAAATGAAGAGTTGTCGGGAAGTAATTGAAACAAAGCCACTTCGGATAGCGGCGAGGTGGCACTGCGGAGGCGGCAGATGGGTCATACTTAAAGTGAGGGGAATATCGCGATGATAACCACGAAGAGCGCGGAGGAGCGGCAGCGCTTCTGGGACCTGCTTGCCGAACTCAAGCCGGCCAGGGAGGCAATGAAAAAGGCCACGCTAGTGAAGGCGCAAGTAGTCGACATTCCGTTTGCAAAATTTGAGCCCCCGCCCGAGGTGCGGCGCTGCCGCCGGCTGCGTTCTGACGGGCGGCCGTGCGAGTTGCCGGCCATGGAAGGCTACGAGGAGTGTCTGCGGCACTTCCGGTGGCACTCGCTGCATTTGTCGGTCCACGCGCTGCCGCTTCCCGAGGACGCGCTCAGCCTGCAGGAGACGCTGGGGCGCGCCGTCGACCTGGTGCTGAGCAAGCAGATTACCGCGCACGAGGCGCGCGCCGTCGCCGAGCTGTGCCGCATCATGGAGAAAAACCTGGCGCGCTGCGAGCGCGAACTGGAGGAGATGGCCCGTCGTTGATTGAAGTAACCTGCTGACCAATACGCCGGGCAGCGGGCTTCTCACCGGACGCGGAGTGCATCTCAACTCCATAGGAGAAGACCATGGCTGCGAAGAAAAAAGGCCGGCGGTGGATCGCCGACGTCAAGACCGTCTCGACCTACCCGCCGCCGGGACTATTCACCAAAGATGCCGCCACCATCGCCAGGACGCTGGCTTCCAGGAAGGTCTCACCCAAGGGACCGGCCTCCGGCATGCGGATGCTCACCTTCTTCATCAATCGCGCGGGCAAAGGACTCAGCGCACAGCGGCGCGCCGAACTCGAAAAAGCCAAGCGGCTGCTCTCCGAGCGCATCCATGGCAGCGGGAGAACGGCCGCTTAGCGCTGTCGCATCGGGCGCGTAAAATCAAGAACGCCTGGGAGGCGCCCATGAAGATAGACAGCATCGATCACGTGGTGTTTACGGTTCGCGATCTGGAGCGCACCTGTGAGTTCTATAAATCCGTTCTGGGATTCGAGGTGGTCAGCTTTGCCGGCGGGCGCAAGGGACTGCAGTTCGGACGGCAGAAGCTCAACCTGCACGTCTATGGAAAAGAGTTCGAGCCCAAGGCGCTGCATCCGACGCCCGGGTCGGTCGACCTCTGCTTCATCACCTCGACTCCGCTCGACGAAGTCCGGCGCGAACTGGGCGAGAAGGGTGTCGCGATCGAGGTGGGGCCGGTCGAGAAGGTGGGCGCGGTGGGGAAGCTGCTTTCCGTGTACGTTCGCGATCCGGACCAGAATCTGATCGAGATCGCGAACTACGTGCGCTGATTTTGAAATAATGTCGCCATGTTCACTTCGCGTCCCGTCGGATTCGTCAGAAGTCCTTACCAGGAGACCAAGCAAATTCCCAAAGGCCTCGGCGCCAGGCACGAGGCGGAAGGGACGCTGGAGATCCTTCCCGAGTTCGCGCCGGGCCTCGCGGACATCGAGGGCTTTTCACATCTCTTCGTTCTCTGGGAGTTCGACCGGTCGACGGACTTCGACCTGGTAGCCTCGCCGCCGTGCGACGATCGCTCGCATGGCGTCTTCGCGACGCGCTCTCCGCGCCGGCCGAATCCCATCGGCCTCACGGTGGTCCAGCTTCTTCGGCGCGACGGGCGCGCGCTGCACGTGCGCGGCGTCGACATGCTCGATGGAACGCCGATCCTCGACATCAAACCTTATTTGTCGAGCGTCCCGGCGGAAGAGCTGCGGCGCGGATGGCTGGCGGAAGCGGAAGCGAGGCGGGGAAAATAGGCCGGCTTTTTTCTGTTTCCGTTTAGCCTAGGAGTGCTGGGTCACGGCCGAACTCTGGATCCACTCCTGGATCTGGTGATTGCGATCCCGAGGATCAAAGCGCAAGCCAACCAGTTCCTTGCTGATCCACCGCACCACCGCGGCAACCTTAACCGGACGACCTGACGGCAATGCGAATGCGAGCTGTACGGGCTGGGCCAGCGAAAGCTGGCCGGTATGCTCCAGGGACATACCGTTCGTCCCCAACTGGACGCTGCGCGTGGTGAAGGCGACGTCGTGTCCCTCGACCCTGACGTCGGTAACCAGGTGTACGCGCGGATGCTGACGGGGCGGAGAGAAGCTGGAGCCACTCTGCGGGTCCCACAAGGCTGAAAATTTCTTCAAAATTCGTTTCATGGGGATATTGGCGTCCCGGTTCAGCTGACTTTAGTCCGTCAGGCCGGCGAGAGATAGGGCACTTTGGTGCTGAGCAGGAAGTAACGCTGCTGGTCAGTGCGGCTTGCTGTGGTCGAACTTCTCGCCCGCGGGAATGGCCACGGCCAGCCGGTTTTCTTTGGGCGCGAGGGGGCAGGTGGCGTAGGGCGTGACGGCGCAGGGCGGATTGTAGGCCTTGTTGAAGTCGAGCACGATCTCGCCGTTCTGCACAGCATCGGCTTCGAGGAAGCGTCCGGCGGGATAGCTGTCGGTTTTGCTGGTGGGGTCGCTGAAGACGAAGAACAGGCCCTTCGAGGCGTCGCCGGCGAGCGCGGTCAGCGTCAGCTTCTGTCCGTTGAGCGTGAAGCGGACTTCGCCGGGGACGGTTTCGTGGCTGACATCGCCGAGAACGTTGGGGACATCGACGGTGCGCTTGCCGTCGGAGGGCACCCAGGTTCCGGTGACGCGATACGCAGTGTTGATGGGATAGAAGCTGAGTGAGATGAAGTTGCGCAGCGCGGGATTCTGCAAGTCCTTGAGGCGGATGCCGACGCGCTCGCCGCGCTGGATGACGTGCATGCGCAGGCGGCCGAGAGCGACGACCGTCGGCTTGCCGGCGCTATCGGACTGGAGCTTTGCGCTCATCACCGGCTGATTGTCGATGGTCGCGGCGGCGCCGGGCTCCATCTTCAGGGTGACTTCGTTGCCATTGAGTTCAAAGACGCCGGCCTTGGCGGGCGCTGTGCCGGTGGGCAGCACGACGGCGTTCGATGACGCCGCGCCGAACGTGTTGGCGCCCGGCTTCAGCCAGAACAGTCCGGCGAGGACGAGCCAGTTCGACTTCAAATCCTTGATCTCTTCGGCGCGGAACTTCTCGACCTCGCGCTGGTAGACGGCATCGACGTGGCCGACGGTACCCTGGCCGGCGGCGGTGAGCGGCGCGCTGATCGAAGCCAGCACAACAACCGCGATTCGGAGGCGATGGAGCATATCGTTTTGCTTGGATGTCGGCAGCGGGACTGGTGGTTCGAAATCGACTTATTGTAATCGTATTCAACTTCAACTCGCTGTCATGCTCAGCGCACGGTTTCGTTGAGTAGGGGTCCCTCGACTCGCGGCACAAAAGCGGCGCCGCTCGCTCGGGATGACAGGGTTTTCAATAGGCATGTTGCACCTTGCCTGTTGGCTTATCTTGCTGCGGTGTTTATGAAGAAGACTCAGATTACTGGTTGTTGACACGACGGGGCAAGAGGGCTAGGTTTTGCGGGCAAGGGCTAGCTCAAAATGGAAATTCCGGAATCAAAGCGCATCCGGGAGGGTCCATGAGACTACTTTCGTCCCTTTTCCTCGCCGCGGTCATAAGTGCGTCATCGTTTGGTTCTGCGGCGCAGCAGAACCCTGGAACGATACCCCCTAGCGCAACCCCTTCAGTTACCCAGAGCCGATCGCCCTCAATGAATCGTGGACGCGCTGCGCGCTGGTTCAGCGAAGCCGTCTCATTCAGTCCGGACGGCCGCTCCCTGGGTACAGTGCATCACGTGGGCTCCCGGCCCGGCAGCCCAGCGCCCCTAACCCCATCGGTCGTAGTCTGGGACTTACAAACTGGTCGCATCCGGCAGGAACTGGCAGGCCACGCGGAAGGCGTCACGTCCCTGGCCTTTCATCCTAACAGCAGGTGGCTGGCCGCAGGAAACCAGGACCGCACGGTGAAAGTGTGGGACGCCGAGGCTGGAAACGAGCTTCATACCTTGCGCGGCCATATGGCGGCAGTCTACGCCGTGGCCTTCACCCGTGACGGGAGCGTAGCCTCGGTGAGTGTTGACGGCGTGCTGAAGGTCTGGGAGTCCGCCACGGGGCGCGACCTGAGGACCATACCGCTCGGCGGCCCGATCCAAAGTGCTACTTTTAGCCCTGACGGGAGCTTGCTGGCAACGCGGAGCCTGGACCCGGCGGATACGGCGATAAAGCTGTGGGACGTCGCCGAGGGCCACCAGCTTCGCGCGATCCCGGCCGGCGCAGGTTCTAGTATGGCGTTCAGTTCCGACCGCTTGCTGTTGGCCCAGGCGGACAGGAACGCACACGCTATCAGGATCTTTGAAGTGGCTACGGGCCGCGAGCTTCCTAGGGTTGATCTTGCGAAGCAGCCTGGCACGGTGAACCCCTTCGGCTTCAGAACGAACTGCGAGTTTCCCCCTTGCGGGGCGCCGTCGGAGCAGCCGGGCACGGTGCACTCCCTCGCCTTCAGCCCGAACGCGCGCTGGCTGGCCGGGTATGTTGAAAACGTCCTACAAGTCTGGGAAGTGGACACCGGCCGCGAAACCCTCCCCGCAGCAAGTGGAGCTCTACTTGGGGGTAGGGTTACTCACGGTGTAGCGTTTAGTCCCGATAGCCAGTGGCTCGCATCCACACTTGCCGGCGGCAGACTGTTGGGGCTCTTCCATATCGCCACCCAACGCGAACTGCCCGGCGGCCGGTCCGAGCTTACGCTCTTCAGCGGCAACGCCGGCAATGTTTCCCAGCTTGCATTTCTGGGCGATGGCCACGTACTGGCTTCGGTAAGCGGCGGCGACGTACGGCTGTGGGATCCCAGCACCGGCCAGACCATCGAAACCGTGCTCAATGTGGGGGATGGCACTCCTAATTGTAAACTCGCGTTCAGCCCTGACGGCCATTTGCTCGCCGCGGCGGAGTTTTACGCAGGCGATGGCGCGGACATGGGAAGTCGCCTCGATCCGCTACAGAGTCTTGTCGCCTCGGCGACGGGTTACCCAGGCTATGTCGCGGTCAGGCTCTGGGATTTGAAATCAGGCAAAGAACTGCGCCCCTTTACGATTTCAACACAAGGTAAGAGGGGGTTGGGCATTGCGTCGCTGGCCTTCAGCCCCGATGGTCACCAGCTCGCCGCAGGCGGCTTCAACAATATCGAGGTGACGGACGTCGAAACGGGTCGCGAAGTGCGCGCGCTGGTCACCGGCGAAAACCCAACAGAGGATGTGGCCGGTATGCGTGTCCTTGAAAACTCCGTGATGAGGTTGGCGTTCAGCGGTGATGGGCGACGCCTCGTCGCCGTCTCTCCCCGCTCGCTCCAGCTCTGGGACAGCATCACGGGTCAGCGGTTAGCCGAGGTAACCGAACGGCAGTTCTCTTCAGTGGTCTTCAGCCCCGACGGTCGCTGGCTGGCTGCGCTGAAACACGGAGAGGGAGGGAATGGGCTGGGGGTGCGGCTGGTGCTTTATGAGGCCGCGACCCTGCATGAAGTTCGCAGCTTATTCGATTTCTCCGAAGACCCCGCCCTATTGTCGTTCAGCGCCGACGGGCGCGAACTCGCAGCGATTGTAATACAACCAGGTTCGGTCACGGCGCTCAAGGTTTGGGACACCTCGACCGGCCAACTACTACGAACATTGCCTCTTTACCACGAGCGCGGCGTCGGCGCTACGGCATTGAGCAGCGACTGGCAGTGGCTGGCCACCGTGCCCCAGAGAGAATGGGAAGTATACATTCCTGAACCTGCCACTTCCCGCTTCCTCCTACCTGAGATGCAGACCTCGGTTGACCTGTGGGAAGTATCCACTGGGCGCCACGTGCGCACGCTGGCTGGCTTGTCCGTTCGCTTACTCCCCGGCAACGAACCCCCCTTGAAAGCCCAAGGGGCGGCACCAGACTACCCACCCAGCGAAGTAGATGTATTGATGTCCGTTTGGGAGGCCAAAAGGGCAGACGCAGCTGCTGCCCCAAAGGGCTCTAGCCCCAGGGTTCGGGATGCGGCGATCTCTCAATACCAGCGGGCTGTGGACTTTGCGCCGAACAATCCGGAACTGCATTTCAAGCTCGGCGCGGAGTTTGAGGCCCGAGGCGCTGCGGCAGCTACCAGCAGCGCCTCCCGGCCCCCCGGCCCGGCTCTTCCCGAGGCGGCCCGCGCAGACTACGAATCGGCCCTTGAGCAATACCGCCTGGCCCATCAGCTTGCCCCGGACAATTCCAGGTATAAGGAAGCATTTGAGCGACTGAGCCGTCTACTGAGGCGTCCGTAGGGGCAGCGCCACAAACTGCGCTTAATTGTTTTTAGAGGTCATCTAAGATCGGATTTGAGCGAAGCCCCTAGGGCGAGACCAAGCAAATTCCCAAAGGCCTCGGCGCCAAGCATGAGGCGGACGGGACGCTTGAGGCTAATCTGGTATCTGCAAGACGCGCACGGTAGAGTGGGCTCCGTCCGAGTCGGTGTAGGCGAAAAGCTTCTCGCCGAGAAAGGCGAGCGAACTGCGGGCATACCTCGGTAAATTCCGGTGCCAGACTCGCTTGCCATCACTCGCGCGAAGGATGTAAACGGCATCCGGGGCATCATTGTCGCTGATCACGGTGGTCTCGCTGACGGCAACGTATGCGCCCTCCGGATCCACTTTGACGGCGGTGAGGCCGCGGCCCCTTAATGCTTCATGTGTACCCCGCCCGTTGGCCAGCGACCAGGCGACTCGATAGCGTTCGCCTGGCTCTCGAACGGCATCCCAGGCAACCCAGCCGGAGCCCACACGCAGTAAAGTCGTAAATTGCGCATCAACGCCTTGGGCGACAATCGAATCACCGTGCTGCTCGGAGTCGAGGCCGAGCATGGCCAATGAGCTGCGCTGCGTCCTGTAATCGTACTGGTAGAAGGTCAGCTCCTCGAGTTCCATATCTGCAGCAAGAAGTGTCCATTGCAAGCGGCTCTGGTCGGGGATGTCCACTAAGTGCGCCCGCTCGTCGCTGAGCGATTGGACGACGGCGCGGCGGATTCTCGTGCCGGGGATCGACTCCATCCACGCCACCCAGTGCCCGTCGTTCGACAAAACTGGCATGCCGAATATTGTTGGGTACTCAGGTAAGCGGGACAACGGTCGCAAAGATCCGTTGCCCACCCACCACTGCGTTTGTCTGGTTTTGTTGTCCCAGTACCTCATCAGGTAGACACCAGACGGAGAAACAAAACTCACATCGGCCTGCGTGGCGGCATCCGGTTTTCTGATCAAACGAGTGTGGCAGCCAGGCATTGTCAGAACGACGTACTCTCCTTGCGCTCGCAACCAGGCTTGCCCAGCGCGTGCCAGCGATGTGTCCGGAGGAGACCGCACTTCAGCCACCTCCATATCGGGTACTGTGCACACAGTCTTCCAGTCTCCCAGATCGGCTGTCGTGGCCCGCTCGGTCAAGAATCTGGAGGGAAGGGCGCTCAAATAGGCCCAGTTGGCGGCAGCTACAAACACCGGTGCGCAAGCGGCGACCACCAGGATGCGCACCCAGCCAGGCCGCACGAGCACCCAGTAGCAGAGCGTACCGGCCAAAACTTGCAATGTCACGGCGACGCCCCACTCCATTGCGACCCAGCTCATGACCCGGTGGGGAGCGCCAGGCATCTGCCATTGGTACAGATATAGGCCGAGCGGCCAGGAGGCATGCGGCCCGAACAGCGGGACCAAATACACGGCGAACGATGCGCCGAAAGCGATAAGAAGCGCCGACCGCGAACTGTGGGACGACCGTTCGAGCATGCGCTTTCAAACGATTCTACGTTGACGGTTGCGACTTCGCATATTCCCTGGGATCAGGCAGCGGCTCGAGGTCGCGTCCCTCGAAGATTTGCTGGAATTCGCGCAGCAGGTCGGCATGGATCAGGCCGTTGGTCGCGACCACGTCGCGGTCGGCGAGCCGAAAGGGCTGGCCGGAGAATCCGCTCACCTGTCCACCGGCTTCTTCGACCAGCAGCACACCGGCAGCAAGGTCCCAGGGATTGAGGTTGAACTCCCAGAAGCCGTCGAAGCGTCCGCTCGCCACCGAGGCGAGATCGAGCGCGGCCGAACCGGCGCGGCGCACGCCGTGGGTGCGCAACGTGATCTGGTGGTAGAAGTGGATGTTGGGGTTCTGGTGGCGCTTGTGGCTGGGAAAGCCGGTGCTTACCAGCGACTCCCGCAGTCGCGCCGTCTTCGAGACATGGATGCGGCGCTGGTTCAGGTAAGCGCCGCTTCCCTTCTCCGCCGCGAACATCTCAGCGCGCGTGGGATCGTACACCACGCCGGCGATCAACTCGCCCTTGTGCTCGAGGCCCATGGAAATGCAGAAGACCGGGAAACCGTGGGCGAAGTTGGTGGTGCCGTCCAGGGGATCGACGTACCACTTGTAATCGCTGCCGGTCTCGCGGCGCGCGCCCTCTTCGCCGAGCACATCGTGACGGGGAAAGCGCGCCTGCAGGCGGTCCATGATGAGAGCTTCGGAGGCGCGGTCAGCCGCAGTGACCAGATCGGCTTCGCCCTTGTATTCGACGGCCACGTGGCGGACGAAGTAACCCATCAGCAGCTCGCCGGCTTCGCGCGCGATGGCCTCGGCGGCGGTGACGAACTCAGCGGCGCGCTCGCCGCTCACGGCTCGCGCCGAGGCTTGCGGGAGCCGCCGTCCTCGGAGATGTAGAGGATCTCGTGCTTGAAGATGAAAAGATTGGGTGCGCCCTCGCGCGTGAGGCGGATCATTTTGTGGTCGTAATACTCGATCCAGCCCTTCACGATCTCGCCGTCCAGCAGCTTGATGCTGACCTGGGTCTGCTTTTCGCCCAGCGCTTTCAGATAGGCGGCCTCCTGGAAGGTTTCATCCGGAGGAGGATTCTTGGGTCTCTTGTGCAGCGGAAGCATGGGAGGTTGGAAGGGCATGTCGACATTGTACACGGCGGACTGTTGTAGAGACGTAGCTGGCTACGTCTCTACAGTAATGGCTATTCCGCCTTGCGGGTGTAATAGCCGGTGCGGTGGCGGGTGTGCAGCGGCAGTGCCAGATCGGAGCCGGGCGAGGGAGTGACCGTCACCTGAACGCGGCGGAAACTGGAGTCGGTGAGGCGCTGGCGGGGATAGTATCCCAGCACATACTGGGTGCGCAGTTCGTCG
>Ga0187782_10002203_pt1 | contig 14317 bp, 13 predicted proteins | sample 0715_SJ02_MP15_2_FD_132454 | JGI IMG/M metagenome (GOLD analysis project Ga0187782, IMG submission 132454) | Tropical peat soil microbial communities from peatlands in Department of Meta, Colombia - 0715_SJ02_MP15_20_MG | ecosystem: Environmental > Terrestrial > Soil > Wetlands > Peat | place...
CACGTCGAAGCCCACCGTGTGCTCGAACTTCCGCGCAAACGCCAGGGCCACAGGCAAACCCACGTAACCCAGCCCGATCACTGCGATGCGTTCCTTCATGACGACCTGCCTCGTTCACTTCCCGTCCCCGGGGACCCCTCGAAACGTCTCCTACCCAGGCCCGTTCAAGATGCCTCGCGGGCCTTGCGCCAGAAGTCGCTGCGCTTCGTCGCCGCCGACCAGCGACTCGAGCTTTTCGATGGCTCGTTCGACAACGTCGACGTCGTCCGGTCGGTGGGCGTCCGAGCACGCGGCCTCATAGGCGTCTTCGGCCAGCAGCTTCTCGGCGGCGCGCTGAGGGGCTCGCCCGTATTTGCCCACCAAGGCGCAAACGTCGAGGAGCAAATGAGCCCCCGCGTCGAGCAGCGGCTCGAGACACGCGTCGTCGCGCCACACTGGTTCGTACCGCTCGGGGTGCGCCAGCACGGGACGGAGTCCCACTTTTTGCAAATCGAAGAATCTGTGCTGCACGCGCGCGGGAAACATCCGTCCGAACTCGACGAGCACGGCTTTGCCCGGGTAAGGAAGCGCCTCGCCCTTCAGGAGTCGTCCGAAGACGACGTCGTCGAAGAAATGCTCGCTGGCCAGATGCACGGTCGGCAATGCTTCCCCTGTGGTGAGAGCCGGTTGCATCGCAGCGAATGCACGTTCGATGCTGGCGCGGTCGTTGTCGAACATTCCCGGGCGCATGTGGGGAGTTGCGACCACGTGGTCGAAACCGGCCTCGTGAAGACGGCGCAGCATGACGATGCCGTCTCGTGCCGTTCGTGGGCCGTCGTCGATCGCAGCCACCCAGTGGCAATGGAGGTCGACGAATCCTCGCACGGTCACTTTTCGTATCACGCAGAGGTGTCACGCGAGGCTCAAAACTGCCTCCCCGGCCGCCCGCTCGAGGGCTTGCTTCGGCCGAATCGCGCGGGCGTGCCTCGAAGCCGCGCCGTCAAGCCCAGCGGATGAGCGAAGTTTCGTAAGGGTGGGTCATCGCTTCGTTGTAGGGGACGATTCGCGCGGCGAACGCATGCGCCCCACTGTCGCCAGTCGCGATTTCGCCGCGATAGAGCCATTGACCCTCCGGAGTGCGTTCGATGACCCGCATGCGAACGATGCGACCCTGGGCGATCTCGTGGCCTCCCGAAGTCGGGCCATGGTAGAGCTCGACCGCAACGTCCTCCGGTGCCAGGGCGCCGAGCTGGGCGATGACCGAGACCTGCACGGTTTCTCCGACGGCCACTTCGTCGCGCGAGTCGAGCTTCACTTCGCGAACGGCGACCCCGGGCCATGCGTCGTGGACGCGATTCTTCCAGGCCGTCAACGACTTGGCGGCGGCAAGCTCGTTCTCGAAGAGCTTGTGCGACAGCTTGATTGCCGGGACATAGAAGCGTTTGGTGTATTCGCGCACCATGCGTGCCGTGTTGTATCGGGGAAGGAGCTTCGCGATGGCGTTCTTCATCCGTTTCACCCAGCCGCGTGGAATGCGACCAACGCCGTCGCGGTCGTAAAAGAGCGGCCCGACCTCGCGTTCGAGGACGTCGTAAAGAAGCTCGGCTTCGCGTGCGTCGCCGCTGGCGTCGGCATACTCCTCTCCACTGCCCACCGCCCAACCGACCTCCCAGCCGTGATCGCGCCAGGCTTCGGCGAACCAGCCATCGAGGACGCTGAGATTCAAGCCCCCGTTGGCCGCCACCTTCATTCCGCTCGTTCCGCTTGCTTCGAGTGGTCGCCGAGGTGTGTTGAGCCAAACGTCGACGCCGCTGACCAGCGCACGCGCGATGTGCAGGTCGTAGTCCTCGACGAACACGACATGGCCGCGCAGCCCCGCGTCGCGGCTGGCGTGAATGATCGACCGAATCAAGTCCTTTCCGCCGCGGTCTTGCGGGTGAGCCTTGCCGGCGAAGACGAGCTGCATGGGACGATGGGGGTCGCCGAGCAGCTTCTTCACCCGGTCAAGGTCGCGAAACAGCAGGGTGGCCCTCTTGTACGTCGCGAAGCGCCGCGCGAAGCCGATCGTGAGCGCCTGGGGATCGAGGACCTCGTCGGCCAGCTCGAGCTCGTCGAAGCCGGCGCCGCGTCGCTCGGCGGCGTTCCGTAGCCACCGACGCGCGTGCTGGACCAACCGGTGCCGCCGATGTTCGTGGACCTGCCAGAGCTCGGCGTCCGGAATCTCGTACGCTCGCTCCCAGACGTCGGGATCGTCGGGATGCTCCGACCAGCGCGGGCCCAGGTACCTCGTGAAGAGCGCGCCCATTTCCCGCGCCACCCAGGAAGCCGTGTGCACGCCGTTGGTGATCGACTCGATGGGGATCTCGTGCGTCGGCAAGTCCGGCCAGAGGCCCTGCCACATGGTTCGCGAGACCTCGCCGTGCAGCGCGCTCACGCCGTTGTAGTGGTCGGACGTACGAAACGCGAGCACCGGCATCGAGAACTGAGCGCTTTGGTCGCGCGTGTCCACGCGCCCGAGGCCCAGAAGCTCTCCGTCCGAGATGCCCAGCGCGGAGCGGTAGGGCTCGAGATAACGGCGCACCAGGGCGGGGTCGAACGCATCGTTTCCCGCCGGCACGGGAGTGTGCGTCGTAAAGATGTTGCCGGCGCTGTTCGCTTCGCTGGCCACGTGAAACGTGACCTTGCGATCCCGCATCACCCGGCCAATCCGCTCCAGCGCGAGAAATGCCGAATGCCCCTCGTTCATGTGGCACACGGTCGGAGAGAGTCCGATGGCCTCCAGCGCATGGATTCCCCCGATTCCCAGCATGATCTCCTGACGTACCCGGAACTCCTGGTCGCCTCCGTAGAGCGGCCCCGTGATGGACCGATCCGCAGGCGAGTTTTGCTCGACGTTGGCGTCGAGCAGCAGAAGCGGGACGCGGCCGACCTGGATCTTCCAGAGCTGCGCCTGGACCACGGCGTGCGGATACTGGACCCGAATGACCAGCCTGCCGCCGGACCCGTCGAGAACGGGCAATACGGGCATCCTGCGCCAGTCGTTGATCGGATACCGCTCGCCCTGCCAGCCGTCGGTATTCAGTACTTGACGGAAATAACCTTCCGCGTACGCAAGCCCCACGCCCACGAGGGGCAGACCCAGATCGCTGGCCGTCTTCAGATGGTCGCCTGCGAGCACCCCCAGCCCTCCGGAATAGATCGGCAGGCACTCGTGGATGCCGTATTCCATCGAGAAATAGGCGAGCCGCGCGCCCGCGGCGTCGGGGAACGACCGAGAGAACCATCCTTCGCGCTGCATGTACCGCTGGAACGTCTGCCAGGCGGCGTCGAGCTGGCTGGTGAACGCGTCGTCGCCGGCGACCTCGTCGAGCCGCGGCTGCTCGACGCGTGCCAGCAGCTCGATCGGGTTGCCATGCACGGCCTCCCAGAGATCGGGATCGAGCCTCGAGAACAGGTCCTCGCCGACGGGGGACCAGGACCACCAGAGGTTGTAGGCGATGTCTCGAAGACGCTCGAGAGCAGGTGGCAGGCGCGGGATGACGGTGAAATGCCTGAGCGTGGGCATGGCCGCGTAGCTACTCCACGCCTGCTGCGCCTTCAACCGCGCGGTCTGGGGCCCCGTACGATTCTCTACCGGCTTGTGGGTACGCCTCCGGATGACGAGTGCCCCGAAACGCGCTTCCATGGCGCGCGTCCAACATGCGGAGATTCCGTGTACCGCGGGGCGTCTTCTCCATCGTCAAGGAGGTGGCTCGCCACCTGATCCGCCGGCCGGTGGTCGGGATAGCGGCCGCAGCGCGGACGGCGGACGGTCGGTGGCTGCTCGTGCGACGCGCCGACGTCGACGAATGGGCGCTGCCGGGTGGAACACTCGAGTGGGGAGAGACGTTCCAGCAAAGCATCGCCCGCGAGCTTTCCGAGGAGGCGGGCGTCGATCGCTGCGAGAATGTGCGGCTCCTCGGCGTATTTTCGAGGCCCGATCGCGATCCGCGGCTTCATGCCGTCACCGTGCTGGTCGAATGCCTTATCGATCCGCCGGTGCGCGCGCCGTCCAACCCGCTCGAGATCAGCGAGGCGCGGCTTTTCGCGACCGAGGAACTGCCCGCGTCACTGGCCATGGGCATGGACGACATGCTTCGTGTCGCCATCGACGGAAAAAGCGGGGTTCTCGAATGATCTCGGTCGAGGACGCCGCGGGCTCAAACCACCACGGAAACCACGTTCGGCGCGAAGCACTGAAGGACGTGCAAACTGCGGCGTTGCCAATGCATGTTGGGATCCGACAGAAACCGGATCATGTACCGTTTCTCGCCCGCGAGCTCCTGGACCCGGCCGAGCCACGAAACGAACTTCTTGAAACAAGAGGAGTTCATGAATTCGAGGTTGCGCAGGTCGACCAGAACCAGACTCGTCGGGTCCGTGCGCGCCGCCTTGTGGACGTCCTCGAGCGTGCGGCCAATCTCCTCGACGGCGCTCATGTTGGCGTCGCCTTCGAGAAACAGGTGCAATGTCTCGCCGTCACGCGTGATGCGCGAGGAGAAGGCGTCGACCGCGTTCCTCACGACGAAACCCTCGGCTCGGTGTGCGCCCACGCAGTGACCGCGACGAGGTCGCCGTCGATGCTGAGATCGACCTGCATGTCGCCCTCGCACCGGATGCGCGCGAGGCCGAGGCCCGAGCCCTCGACGTCGTGCATCGTGCTCCGAAGCAGTCCCTGGTAGAACGCGAAGGGGTCCGGCGCCGCTCTCATTTCTCCAATCAAGCGCTCCAGAATTGCGATGTGCGCGGCGTCGCTTCGATTGCTGGTATGAATCCGCACGATCCCTGCCGCGCCGTCCAGCTCGATTCGGAGCATCGTCTCGCCGTGCGACGTGTATTTCACTGCATTTTCGAGGAGCTCTTGCGCAGCCATCGCGAGTCGCGAAGTAGCATCCAGGTCGCCTAGAAGCTGCTGATAAAAATTGGACACGAAGCGGCGCACCGCAGTTGTGAGGACCACTGTCGGGTGGAACGCCAGCTCCAGATATACGCGGTTGTCGGAAGGCTGGGGTATTGCCGTCATCATGCTAAAGTGGTCAAGGCGACGGTGACAAGCGACCCTAATGATTGTACACGGCCGATCACCCGGGGGCGACGCTGTTGGCCGGGGAATCGGCGGGGCGGAGAATTTGCAGCCACGACGGGGTGTCGTCAGGAGACGAGCATCGATTCGCGAATGGCTCCGCGATCGCCAGTGTCGCGAGCGAGTCATGAGAAAACTGCAGTGACGGTGCAATTGGGGTCGAGATTGCCTGTGACTCGCACGGCGGACGGGGCCGTCACCAAAGCTTCGGCGCCCCCACATGTCGTACGTACAGCTCTTTCGTTCGTGGGGCGGAGACGGGTACGTCCGAATGCGGCTGGACCAGGAAAGCGCGGGCGTTCGAGGGGGTCATGACTTCCTATGCTCCTGGCACCCCCGGGTCGCGTCGGCGACGAACCATTGCCCTCCTTTCGGACAATGTCCTGGACGAATACCAAAATAGCGTTCTATTCGGGGCGAACGATGAATTGCGTGAAATGGGTATTTCCGCAATTTTTTTCTGTGGAGGCGTCATCGAATCACCCGATCCCAATTCCGTCCAGCGCAATGCGCTTTACGATCTGATTGACCCCGATCGCATCGACGGGGTCATCGTCCTCACTCCGGTCGGCAATCACATCGGCCCCGAAGCGCTCTCGGCCTATTGCTCACGGTTCGCGCCGCTGCCCATATGCGCCGTCGGGGTCGAGCTTCGCGGACATCCGAGAGTCCTCGTCGACGACGCGAGCGGTATGCGGCAATTGCTCGATCATTTCATCCTGGCACATGGGAGGCGACGCATCGCGTTCCTTCGCGGTCCCCCCGGTAACGAGCAGGCCGGCCGCAGGTACGCCGTGTATCTCGAAGTTCTCCAGAGGCACGGCATCGCGTTCGACCCTGCCCTCGTCACCATCGGAGACTTCAACGCGCCCTCGGGGGCGGAGGGAGTTCGGCTTCTATGCGGCGAGCGCAAGGCGCAGATCGACGCTGTCGTCGCGGCGAATGACCTCATGGCGCTGGGGGCCATGGAGGCGCTTCAAGGGCTCGGCTTCGACGTGCCGCGTCAGGTTGGCGTCGCGGGCTTCGATGACATCGACGAGGCGCGCTTCGCCAGCCCGCCCCTCACGACGGTCCGCCAGCCTCTCTCCGAGACCGGGAGGCATGCAGCTCGGGTCGTCATTGCGATGCTCGAAGGGGGAGATCGCCCCGAGCGCCTCATGCTCGATACGAGTCTCGTGCTGCGCGAGTCGTGCGGATGCAGCATCGACGAGGTGGTGGGCGTGCGAGCGAGCCGCGAGCCGTCGCCCTCGGCGTCGATCGTCTCGGCCCTGCGAGAGCGACGCGACGAGGTGCTCCACGCACTGAGAAGAGCCGTGTCGCCGGAATATGCGCGCATCGGCGCGGACTGGGTCGAGCCGTTGTTCGATGCTTTCCTGGCGGACGTGGCCGGCGCGTCCGGCGCTCGCGGGGACCGCTTCGTGACGGTCCTCGATGCGACCCTGAGGCGCGTCATCGCGGCGGGTGGAAGTATCCGTCCCTGGCACGCGGTCGTATCGATCATTAAGAGCGCGTCGGCCGACGCCGGCCCCGAACGGGCGGAGCACAACAGAGCCGCCGATGTCCTGCACCGAGCCCGAATCCTCATCGGCGATCTGGGCGAGCGCGTACAGGCTCAGCACCGAATCCACCGGGAGCGATGGATCCGGACGCTGCACGAGACCAGCGAGGCGCTCATGACCGCGCTCGGAGAGCCTGCGCTCGTCGATGCCATCGCCGGCCAGCTCGGAAGGCTCCAGATCCCCGCTTGCGCAGTGGCGGCCTACGAGAGGAGCTCGCCGAGCCCTCTTCGCCTCGCTCGACCAATCTTTCTCTCCGACGGCGGCCGCCGGATGGACCCTGCGCTGGCCGTGTTCGATCCGCGCAAGCTCGCTCCCGGACGATGGATGGACGCGCGTCCGCGGACGCTCGTCGCGGAGCCGCTCGCCTTCCATGGCGAGCAGCTCGGCTTCGCGTTGTTCGAAGTGGGACCCAAAGACGGTGCAGTTTACGAAGGTCTGCGTGAGCTCGTGAGCGGGGCGATGAAAAAAGCCCGCCTCGTCGAGCAGGTGGTCGACGAGGCGACCCGGCGGCAGCGAGCGGAGCGGGAGCGTCTCGAGAAAGAGATGGAGATTGCCGCCCGGATCCAGACGACGATCATTCCCAAGGGCGTCCTCGTTCCGGGATTGGACATCGCCGCCATCATGATCCCGGCGAGCGAGGTCGGGGGCGATTATTACGATGTCATTCCTTGCGATGGCGGCTGCTGGATCGGCGTCGGGGACGTCGCCGGTCACGGTTTGCAGACCGGGCTGGTGATGGTGATGATCCAGAGCATCGTGGCGGCCCTCATCCGCCGTGACTCGCGCTCCTCGCCCTCGGAGGTCTACGGAGTGCTCAACGCCGTCCTGTACGAGAACGTCCGGCGGCGCATGAGCCAGGACGAGCATGCCACTCTCACTCTGCTGCGCTACGAGGGAGGGCGCTTCGTGTGTGCAGGCGCGCACGAGGACATCATCGTTTTTCGCCGATCGCGCGGCGAGTGCGAATCGTTCGAAACGCGTGGCCCATGGGTGGGAGCTGTTCCGACTGTCGACGGAGCGCTCGTCGAAATGTCGATATCGCTCGAAGTAGGCGACATCATGGTCCTCTACACCGACGGCGTGACGGAGGCCAAGGACGCGCGGGGCGTTCAGTTCGGGCTCGAGCGCGTGCGCACGATCGTCGAACGCGTCTCCGACCAGCCGGTGCAGTCGGTCCGTGATCACCTCGTCGCCGCCGTTCGGAGCTGGACGCAAACACAGGAAGACGACGTCAGTCTGATCGTCGTACGGCGGACCCGCTGACACGACGCCCCGCTCGGCGATCAGGGCTTCGCCGGCAACAGCAACCGCCGTCCCCCCGCCCCTCCCTGCATCGGCCGATGGAGCACGATGCCGTGCCCCGCCTCACGCCCCTGCGCCCAGGCTTCGGTCCGGCGGCGTCCGGGATGGCGGACGTGGCGGACGGACGGATGCCGGCGCCGGAAAAAACCATCCAGGTCTCCGTCCCGCACCCAGACGAGGCCCTCGCTCCGGGCCTTGACGGCCTGGCGTGCGAGCGTCTCGGAGAAACCGGTCATGACGCCCGCGAGGTAGGTCCGGCGATCGCGGTTCGCCGTGATCCCGTTCTCTCCCTTGTGGTCCTGCCAAAGGCGCTCCGCGGTGGAGTGGAGGAAGGCGTAGACGTACTCCGCCGTTGCGAGGTTCGCGGGTGTGCCGCAGATCTCGAGGACGCTTCCGCGTTTTCCGGCGAGCGGCCGGTACACCGGGACCCAGATGGCCTCCACGAAGAAGTACCGGCCGAGGATCATGGCCACGATCCGCTCGTGCTCGGACACCCTTCCGGTCGGGCGGCCCAGGTGCACGAATGCGTAGCGCCGCGCGTCGAGCCCGTGCACGCTTTCCACGTTGTGCTTGAGCATCAGGCGCTGCGCTGCGGCCATGGCGGACTCGGCCTCGTGGCGGTTCGGACTCTCGGCCAACGCGAGCAGGCGCGCGATGCGGCTGACCACCCGCTCGTGGGCCGCGACCTCGGTGGCCTCGGGAACGCCGGTGGCCCGGGCGTCGATTCCAAGACGCTCGCACGTCTCACGAAAAGCCTTGCCGTGCGGCGATTCGGAGCTTTCGCCGAGCACTTCCTGGACGTACTGGTGCGCCATCTCGTGTTTGAGAACCTCGACGACGACGCCCCATGAGCGCTCGAGCGCCAGGAACCGAGAAATTTCGAGTGTGCGTGTGCGCGGCACCCAGCGCCCGAGCGTCGCGCTCGAGGAAACGAGCTCGAGAGTCGGCGCCGTCAGCGCGCTCCGGAAGTGAGCTTCGTTGATCTGTCGCCAAGTCACCCTCAATTCGCGCACCAGGGCGGCTTCGAGCCGCGCAGTGAGCTCGCCTTCGTTCGGAGTGCTGTCGACAGGGGCTGGCACGGCGATCCGTCAGCGACGAGCTAGCATATGCGGCCGAGGGCGCGTGAATCGCGCCGCCTTCCGCGATCGTCGTTCGGCCCGCGGCCGGCTGGGCGTCCGGGGGATCGGGGCAATCCGGCCACAGCGCGGCGGCATTTCGCAGCGAACCCCGTCGTGCGATCCGTGTCCGAGTCGCTTGGACCGGTCGAGGCCTCCGGTGGGAGACTTGCAGGCTCGCGCTCGACGTACGACCCGAGCGCGGTCCAATCGTCGAACAAGAGCAGAAGCGGAGGGTGACACAATGAATCCAACCGACCTCGAACAGCCCGGCACCGCCCCCCATGAGCGCTCGAGCGGCCCGAGCGGCGGTCGGAGGCCGCGTGCCTCGGCGGACGCGGAGCGACGCAAGCTCGAGATCGCCCGACTGCGCGACGTGACCCGAAACCTCGGCGCGCAGATCGAGCAGCAAGTCGGCAAGCGGCCGTATCTGGCGATCGGCGCCGCGGCGGGCATTGGATTCGCTCTCGGAAGCGTGTTCGGCTCGCGCCTCGGTCAAGTGCTTCTGGCCGTCGGGCTCGGCTACGCGCTCAAGAACGCCCTCGCAGGAGAGATCGGTGTCGAGCGCATCCAGGCGGGCCTCGAAAAACTGACCGGTGAGGCCGGCTCCGGCTGATCTCCGATCGGGTGCTTTTCCTTGGCGGCGCGCTACGGGACCGCCACGTGTGTTTCTTCGATTTTCACGTCCAGACGGCAAGGCTTCGCCAGGGGAACCTTGTGGACCAGGGCGTGCTTCAGCACGCATATGGGCACCACGTCGGCGTAGCCCGGTACGGCAGTGATCTCGATTCGGCCGCCGGGATCGAGGGTCGCTTCGAAGCGCGCGCTTCCACTGGGAACCGAGGTGCAACCCTCGACCAGATCGTACATTGCGTGCTCGGCCAGCTGGGCGCTTGCGGTTCCGAGGCGCTGACAACCATTCGTCAGGATCGTCGCGTTCACGATCTGGGCAGCCCGGCCCGCGCCCGGCGCCGCCCCGGGTGACGTCGCCTGCGGCTCCGGCGCGCAGGCGGACGCGGCAGCAATCGCAAAGGCGGCGGCGGCGACTCGCACGTCGAGCCCATTATTTCAGGACTCGCGCCTCTCCGAAAGTTTTCTCCGGTGCGAGACGTGGGATAGAAGGGCAGCCTTGGCGTGCGTTGGAGCAAGGGCGCGGACCGTGTGGCGGGTCTCGGGATGGTTCCTCGCGATCGGCGGGTGCAACCCGAGGGGCACTCCCGGCGCCGCATGCCTTTCGGCGCCTGACTGTCAAGCGGGTCTTTCGTGCCTGTATCCGATCGGCGCTGGCTGCGACGCGCAAGGCGCGTGCGATGTGCCCCCCAACGGGTGCCTGCCTGGAGCGTCGAGGCTCGTGCTTTGCGGCTGCGCGGATGCGACGGTGGATCTGTCGTGCATCGGCGACAACGCCACGCTCCCACAACCGACGGCGACGGGGTCGATCTGCGGCGGTCGTGAAGCAGGAGACGAATGAGGTTCACGCCGGTGTGACCCTCGCCGCCCCGCGACAAGAGGCCTGGCTCAAGGGCCAACGAACACGACCTCGAGCCGGTCGTTGCGCAGGCGCTGGCGGGCATCGCTGGGGTCGGCAATGGGCAAGTGGGTCCCTGCAGCCTCCACATCGATTCGCGATGGGCTCGCGCCGCCCGCGACGAGCGCCTGCACCGCAACCTCACCGCGCCTCGCGTCGAGATCACCCGAACCGCCGCGCGCAGCGGGAGTGGCATCGTGGACGACGACCTGAAGCGCGAAGGCGGGATGCGCCGATGCGATGCGACCGAGCGCGGTGAGCTTGGTCGCAGCAGGCTCCACCAGGTCGGTCCCTCGATAGCCGCCCCAGAGCGTGACCACCACTCCACGTTCGTCGCGAACGGGATCCCACCCCCCGCTCGCGGACAGCTCCGCCAGAAGGCCGTCGGCTCCGCTCGCACCATCCACCACCCGGTCGCGGTCTCGGCGCGCGGACGCAAGCAGCTCGAGGCAGCGGGCGCGTGCCCTGGCGGCGTCGTCGATCGGCAAAAGCGGGGGCGGCGAGCTCGAGGATACGGCTCCCGCCGCAAGCGCGCCCGGCGTGGAACGCGCGGGAGAGCCTTCGAGCCGACCCTCGAGCACGGAGATGTCGCTCGTGGCGGCGGCAAGCCCGTCTGCATCGGGCTTCATCAAGCGCGCGGCGCCGCAGAGCAAGCGCGCCCCCGCGACCAGGGATCGGGCGGCCGTCGTGCGAGCGGCTTCACGCTCGGCGGTCGTCGAAGCGCTTGTGGCCGGAATCAAGCGCTCACGGACGGCCCGCGCTCGCTGGTCGAGGTCGTCGGCTTCGTGTTCCAGCTTGGCTCGCTCGGCGTTGATCGAGGCGAGCTGCGCCGTCGCCTGATCGAGCAGCGTCTGGGCTTCCGATTGTTCGCTCGCGGCACGGGAGAGTCGCGCGACGACGGCGGCATGCTGGTAAGCGGCGAGGGCATGCTCCGCATGCAGATTGGCTGCGACGTCGTCGCCGGCCGCGTGAGCCTGGCGAGAGAGAGCCCGCTCGCGCTCGGCGCGGGCGTATTCCTCGGGCGCGAACCGGGCGCCGTCCCGAGCAACCTCGCTCGAGCGAGCCCTTTCCACCTCATCCATCGATGCGACGCGCAGTGGCGCACCACCGCAGGCGGCTACGGCGCTCGCAAGTAACGCCGGCATCGCTCGAGGCAGCGCCCAGGCGAAGACTGCCCGGAGTTTCGTTCCGCCCGAGGTCACGGCTTTGCGTCGCTCCCACCGTCCGGCCGGACCTTCGGGGCGGGCGCTTCCAGTGCTTTCTCCGGGCTCGGCGGGTGCCGCTCCGAGGCAGGCGGTGGTTGCCCGTCGTGAGCCTCGACCGCGATTCGCGAAGCTCCCCCGGGGCGCTGAGCCCGGGCGATCTCGATTTCGAGGCGTCCCACCCGAGCGATCGCCTCTTCGACGAGCGCCCGCGAACGCTCGAGCTGTGCTTGCGCATCCGTGGCTTTGCGACGGACCTCGGCAGCCTCTTCCTCGGCACGGACGGCTCGCATCAGGTCACGGCCGATGGCCGCCCACTCGAGCGCCAGGGCATCGGCCTCGGCGGCGTGGGGCTCGTCGTGCAATGCATGGAGGCGGGTCGCACGCTCGAGCGCCTCTTTCGCGCGACCGACGGCGTCGGCCACGATTGCCCGATGACTGGTGTCGTGCTCGAGGGCCTGGATCGAGGCACGAGCATCCCCGTCCGCCAGGGCGATGGGGCAGACGGAGAGCGCCACTGTCGCGGCGGCGACTGCAACTTTCGATCGCGTCGTCCGGAGGTCGGTCGAGGCCATGTCGGCGGTCCCCTTTACGCCATCAGGTTCGTCGAATCCACTCGTGACGGGGTCACGACCGCGTTTGGATCGAACATGATAGCTTGAGCCATCATGCGCGTTCGCGCGTCGTGGGACGAGTATTTCATGAATATCGCGCGCGAAGTCTCGACGCGCTCCACATGCGACCGCAAGTTCGTCGGCGCCGTGATCGTTCGCGACAAGAGCATTCTCGCGACCGGCTACAACGGCAGCATTCGCGGTCTACCGCACTGCGACGAGGACGGGCATCTCATCGAGGACGGTCACTGCGTCCGGACGGTGCACGCCGAAGCGAATGCGATCGTCCAGGCGGCGCGCCATGGCGTGCGGATCGACGGCGCGACCCTTTACGTCACCGCCAGCCCGTGCTGGGGCTGCTTTCGGCTCATTGCGAATGCCGGAATCACGCGGGTCCATTTCGGGGAGTTCTACCGCGACCAGCGAATTTTCGAATTTGCGACGCGCCTCGGTATCGCCCTCGTCGACATGTCGGGCACCGCCGGGGCGGCCAGGGCGGTCGCATCGACGCCGGCTGCAGACGCTCCGATCGCGGCCGGCGCCGCGACGGGCGCAGAGCGCTCGGTCGGCGCGTCGAAGGACGCCGAGTAGGGAGACCTGCGCCTTGCTTGGAGGTCTCTCGGTCGCGATCGTCCAGGGGGGGCCGTCGTCGGAGGCCGAGGTCAGCCGAGCGTCGGCGTCGGGCGTGGAGGGTGCGCTCCTGGCGGCGAAGCACCGGGTCGCGCGGCTCGAGCTCGACGGCTCTTTGCCCGAACGGCTCCGCCGGGCCGGCTATGACGTCGTATTTCCGGTGGCGCACGGGCATGTCGGGGAGGACGGATCGCTCCAGGGGCTGCTCGAAGTGCTCGACGTTCCGTACGTCGGCTCGGACGTGCTCGCGAGCGCGCTTGCCATGGAGAAGCGTTTCGCGCGGATCGTCTTCGAGCACGCAGGCCTTCCGATCGCGCCGGGCTTCGCCGCCATTCGCGGCGATGCCCGGGCCACCGCCGATCGCGCGCGACGTGAAATCGGCGAGGCGCTCGTCGTCAAGCCGTCGTCGCAAGGGTCGGCGATCGGCGTCACCCGGCTCGAGACCGGCGCCAGCGCTGCGGAGGTCGCGCGCGCCATCGAGGAGGTATGGGCGATTGACGACTTCGCGGTCGTGGAGCATTTCGCCCACGGTCGGGAAGTGACCTGCGCCGTACTCGACTTGAACGAGACGCTTGCGTTTCCGCCGACCGAGATTTTCGCTCCGCTCGACGCCTTCTACACCTACGAGGCGCGCTATGCGCCGGGCCGAAGTCGCCACGTCTGCCCCGCCGACCTACCTGCCGAAGTGGCTGCACGCGTTCGGCACGTCGCCGTCGAGGCTCACCGTGCGCTTGGATGTCGCGACCTCTCCCGCGTGGATCTCATCGTGGGCGACGGAGAGCGGGGGGACGCGATCACATTGCTCGAGGTCAACTCGCTTCCCGGCATGACTGCGACGAGTCTCTATCCCGAATGCGCCGCAGCGGGCGGCTGGCCCATGGACCGGCTGTGCGACGCGCTCGTGGCGCGCGCGCACGTGCGAGGCACGAAGCGCCGATCCCAGGCGCGGGCACTTCCAAGGTGACTGGAACTGCCCGACAAGCCTGGACATTGGCGCGAGCGAGGCGCAAGGTGAAACTTGATGGGTCGTGACTCGCTCTTCCGCGAGCGCATTGTCTGGCAGGGGCGCTGCAGCACGGTCTCCGTCCCGTTCACGCAGAAGGTGATGGCCGCGGGAGCGGCGATTGTTTCGGCAGTCACGCTTTGCTACGCCGTCGTCGTCGCGAAGTCCTTGGACGTACCGGTCGGTGGCATGATTTTGTTCGCTGCCTGGTGCGCGAGTCTGGCGCTGGGCGCGTGGCGCGTTCCCGTCTGGTGGCGGCTGCC
>Ga0187782_10002204_pt1 | contig 14311 bp, 13 predicted proteins | sample 0715_SJ02_MP15_2_FD_132454 | JGI IMG/M metagenome (GOLD analysis project Ga0187782, IMG submission 132454) | Tropical peat soil microbial communities from peatlands in Department of Meta, Colombia - 0715_SJ02_MP15_20_MG | ecosystem: Environmental > Terrestrial > Soil > Wetlands > Peat | place...
CGTGCCGACCGCAGTGGCGCATCCCTGCGAGCAGAGTGCGCTCGCGGGCGCGGCCGAGGCCGCGGCGGCCGGTCTCATCAAGCCGATCTACGTGGGCCCGAAGGCGCGTATCGCCGAAGTCGCGGCCAAGGGTGGAATCAATCTCGGCTCTGCGGAGATCATCGACGCCCCGCACAGTCATGCCGCCGCCGCGCAGGCTGTGGCCTTGGTGCGCGAGGGTCGGGCCGAGCTTCTCATGAAAGGGAGCCTCCACACCGACGAGCTGCTCGGTGCCGTGGTCGCGCGCGATGCGGGGCTGCGTACCGGTCGGCGCATCAGCCACGTCTTCATCATGGACGTGCCGACCTACCACAAGGTGCTGATCGTCACCGATGCGGCCATCAACATCGCGCCCTCGCTAGAGGACAAGGTCGACATCTGCCAGAACGCCATCGATCTCGCCATATCCCTCGGACTCAAGCAGCCGAAAGTCGCGATCCTCGCAGCCGTCGAGACGGTCAACTCAAAGATGCCGGCGACGCTCGATGCGGCGGCGCTCTGCAAGATGGCCGATCGCGGACAGATCAAGGGTGCGCTCCTCGACGGACCGCTCGCCTTCGACAATGCAATCAGCAAGGACGCGGCGCGCATCAAGGGCATCAAGTCCGAAGTAGCCGGTGACCCGGACATTCTGCTGGTGCCGGACCTCGAGGCCGGCAATATCCTGGCGAAGCTCCTGAGTTTTCTCGCCAAGGCTGACAGCGCGGGCCTCGTGGTCGGGGCACGCGTGCCGATCATTCTCACGAGCCGCGCCGACAGCGTCCGCGCCCGGATCGCAAGCTGCGCGGTAGCGATGCTCGCGGCGCACGCGCGGCACACGCCAGCAGTGGCCATGTCGTGAGCAGGGATCGTGTCGTCGGTACCGGACACAGGACGTAATTCGTGGAAGAGTTCGCGCTGGTACTGAACGCAGGCTCCTCGAGCCTCAAGTTCGCAGTCTTCCGCGCAACCACCGACCCAGACTGGCCGCTCATCGCACGCGGCAACCTCGAGGGCATCGGCACGGCGCCGAAGATGTCCGCGCGCGACGCCGCCGGTGAGAGTCTGCCGACCGCTGCAGTTCCTGCCGAGGTGCGCGACGCAGGTGGCGCTCTCGAGCACGTGTTCGCCTGGCTGCGCGCGAGCTTCAGTGGGGGCCGCATCATCGGCGTAGGCCACCGCGTGGTGCACGGCGGCCCCCGGTACGCGTACCCCGCGATCGTGACGCCGGAGGTGCTGACAGAGCTTCGCCGGCTGGTACCGTACGCGCCGCTGCACCAGCCCTACAACCTCGCGGCGATCGAGGCGGTGGCCAAGCACCGGCCCGAGGTGCCGCAGGTCGCCTGCTTCGACACGAGCTTTCATCGCACCCTCCCACAGGTTGCAAAGCTGATCGCGCTGCCAGCCGATGTGCGCCAGGGCGGCATCGAGCGCTACGGCTTCCATGGCCTCTCCTACGAGTACATCGCATCCGTCCTGCCGCAGGTGGCGCCACAGATTGCGGAGGGGCGTGTGATCGTGGCCCACCTCGGCAGCGGCGCGAGCCTCTGCGCGCTGCGCGCTGGCCGAAGCATCGAGAGCACCATGGGCTTCACGGCGCTCGATGGGCTCTGCATGGGCACCCGACCGGGAGCCGTCGACCCCGGCGTCATCCTTTATCTCTTCCAGGGACTTGGCCTTTCGGTGAAGGAAGTCGAGACCATTCTCTACAAGAAATCGGGCCTGCTCGGCATCTCCGGCGTGAGTAACGACATGCGGGATCTGCTCGAGAGCAGCGAACTCACCGCGCGCCTCGCGGTGGACTACTTCGTCTACCGCGTGACAAAGGAGGTGGGGGCGCTTGCCGCGGTGCTCGGCGGGATCGACGCGCTCGTGTTTACGGCCGGCATCGGCGAGAACTCGCCCGAAATCCGGCGCCGCGTTTGCGCAGCCTGCGCCTGGCTCGGCATCGAATTCGATCTGGAGGCCAACACCGCCAAGGCGGCGTGCATCTCCCGCAAGGCGAGTGCGGTGTCGGTCTGGGTGATCCCGACGAACGAGGAACTCATGATCGCCCGGCACACCGGGCGGCTGCTTGCATCGGGAGGAACACGCCCCTCACGGGCATGACCTCCTTAAGGAGTTGATGGCCGCGACCTCAGCGATTCAATCCGCCCGACAATCGCGTCGATCAGCTCGCCACGTGGATCGTGAGCACGTTCATGAGCCGCTGCGCAAGTATCCGACCTATACCATGCGCTTTTGTCGATAACCAACTCCGCGGTTCAGTTTTTCTTAGGCATCCTTCAGACATCGCGTTTGCTGCCCCGGCACCCCGGATGAACACTGTGCGCCAACGGATGGACGTCGTTGTCCCAGTAAACAGCCGAGGAGTTGCCCATGAAGACCCTGCACGCCACCAATATCGTTGCACTGCTCACCGCGCTGGCGCTGACGGCCGCGGAGTTCCTGGTCTTTGAATACGACGCACAGCAGCGCGTCGTCGAGTATCAGGCTCAGATCCACCTGCCCGCGCAGCGCGGATAGGCCGACGTTGGACGCCGAGTCCTCGCCGTGTCAAGTCGACTTTTGCGGCTCGATCTGCGCCGCCGCGCGCAGCAGCGTGTACCACTCCACGCGACTCAACTCGATACGGTCAGCCGCACAGTTGTCGATCACGTGCTCGGGCTTGGTTGCGCCGATGATCGGCACGATGTTCGCCGGGTGATGCAGAAGCCAGGCGAGCATTACCGCGGCGGGGGTCGTGCCGTGGGCACTTGCGACGTCCTGCAGAGCTTGTGCCGCCTTCCTGACCTCAGGCGCGTCAGCGGCTGTCGGGTTCAGCAGGTTCGGCGGCTTGACGATGTTGCCGGCTTTTAGGGGCGAGTAGGCCTGGATCTGGATTTGGTGCGCGCGAGCGTAGTCGAGCCCTGCGACGCCCTCGTCACCGTGGGTGACGGCGCCTTTGGACGGCCCGGCTGTCGTGTACCAATGCGCCAGACCCAGTTGAATCTGATTGGTTACCAGGGGCTGCCGCAGGTGCTTTTGCAAGAGCTCGATCTGACAGGCGCTGTGATTGCTGACGCCGAAGTAGCGCACCTTGCCCGCGCGGTGAAGCTCATCGAAAGCTTTGGCGACCTCCTGCGGCTCTACGAGACTGTCAGGCCAATGCAGCAGGAGAATATCGAGACGGTCCGTCGCGAGTCGCTGGAGACTCCCTTCGACCGAGGCTGTGATGTGCTCGCGACTGTTGTCGATGCTGCCGCCCTCAGCGATGCCGCATTTTGACTGAATGACGACCCGGTGCCGCAGGCCCGGCGAGCTTTTCAGGAACTCGCCGAGCGCCAGCTCGGACTTGCCGTGGCCATAGATGTCGGCGGTGTCGAACAGGGTAATCCCCTGCTCGTAGGCCGTCTTGATGGTTGCCACCGTGTTGGCAACCGCATCCGAGCCATTCCAGTCGAGTCCCAACATCGCGCAGCCGTAGGCGAGACGCGAGACCTCGAGATCGGTGTGTGGAATCGCGTATGTCTTCATCCTGCCCGCCGGCTTGGGAGCGGTCGCCGACCGGTCAGCGGGCTCATTTGCCTGCGTGGCTGAGCTTGCGTGGGAAGCGCCCGTCGCGATGAGGGTCGCGGCGGCAGTCTGAGTCAGAAACTCGCGACGGGTGAACATGGATCGTGCTCCTTTGGGCAGTTCGCGGCGCCATTCTTGCAATATGCGAATGGGATTACACGCCAGAGAGCCGGAGGCGTTCGAAGGACGATTTCGCCTTTTGTATCAGAAGCTTACGCATCGCCGAGTGGGCGTTCTCCGCACGCGCACCGAGCACGAATTCCCTGCCGCGCCGACTCGCACTGCCCGCCGCGCGTGAGCGGAACGAGACGAGCGCCCGTCGCGCTTTGATTTCCGGGCGAAGCCGCGAGCAAGATAAGGTTCGCGTGAGGCAGCGGCAGCCTTCAGGCAGGCAGCCGGCGGTGATCGAAACCCAAAGCACAATCTCAAGGAGACGCCGTGATCCCTCCGTCATTTGAATATCACGCGCCGCGCTCGATCGGCGAGGCGGTGTCACTCCTGGCGAGACTCGGCGACGCGAGGCTCCTGGCCGGTGGCCATAGCCTGCTGCCGATGATGAAGCTGCGCTTTGCACAGCCCGAGCATCTCATCGACCTCGGGCGCATCGCCGATCTGCGCGGCATTCGCGAGGAGGGCGGCAGCCTCCTCATCGGCGCCATGACGACCGAGGCGGAGCTCCTCGCTTCATCACTCGTCAGAAATAGGGTGCCGCTGCTTGCCGAGGGCGCAGCCTCGATCGCCGATCCCCAGGTACGCTACAAGGGAACCATCGGCGGTGATATCTCCCACGGCGATCCGGGCAACGATCATCCCGCACTCATGATCGCGCTCGATGCCTCGTTCGTGCTCACGGGCGCGAAGGGCCAGCGCACGGTCAAGGCCGACGGCTATTTCCTCGGGCTCTATTCCACGCAGCTCGCGCCCGACGAGATCCTGACGCAGATCCGCATTCCCCTTCCCGCCGCCGGCAGCGGCTGGTCGTACCAGAAGCTCAAGCGCAAGACCGGCGACTTCGCGACCGCCGCGACCGCGGTGCTGCTCGAGATGAAAGGCGCGAATGTTGCCAGGGTTGCGATCGCACTCACGAACGTCGCGCCGACGGCGCTCAAGGCGCGCGCTGCAGAGGCCGCGCTCATCGGCAAGCCGCTCAACGAAGCGAGTTTGAGCGAGGCGGCACGGCAGGCGATGAGCATCTGCAAACCCGCGGCCGATCAGCGCGGGGATGCCGAGTACAAGATCGCGATGTGTGGGGAGATGACGCGCCGCGCGCTGCTTGTGGCCGCGGCGCGCGCCAAAGGCTGAAGTGGGCTACCAAAGGCTGAAACGGGCTACCAGAGGCTGAAGCGGGCTGGACAAGAAAGACGAGGACCAACGTCGTGGCAACCAAACACAAGGTGTCCTTCAAGCTGAACGGCAAGGATGTTGCAGTGGACGTCGAGGCGCGCGAGCTCCTCATCCACACACTGCGCGAACGGCTCGCGCATACGGGCGCGCACATCGGCTGCGAGACCTCGCACTGCGGCGCCTGTACCGTCGACTGTAACGGCATGTCGGTGAAGTCCTGCACGGTGCTCACGGTGCAGTGCGACGGCGCCGAGGTGCTCACCGTCGAAGGACTCGAGCGCGGTGGCACCCTGCACGCCCTGCAGCAGGCTTTTCACGAGCAGCACGGCCTGCAGTGCGGCTACTGCACCCCGGGCATGCTGATGCGCGCCTACCGGCTGCTCAAGGAGAATCCGAATCCCAGCGAGCAGGAGATCCGCTACGGCCTGGCCGGGAACCTGTGCCGCTGCACGGGCTATCAGAACATCGTGAAGGCGGTCGAGTCCGCGGCGCGGAAACTTGCCACAGCGCCGGCGGCCGCGTGACGCGCGCAACGAGCGGAGATACCACCATGGGCGACACGGCGGAACTCAAGGATCGCGAGCAGAAGCTTCAGGGTCTGGGGAGCTCGTTGCTGCGCAAGGAGGATGCGCGCTTCATTCGCGGCCAGGGCACCTATATCGACGACATCCAGCTGCCGGGCATGCTGTTTGGTGCCATCGTGCGCAGTCCCTACGCGCACGCGCGCATCACCTCGATCGACAAGGCGGCGGCGCTCGCCACGCCCGGCGTGGTGGCGGTGCTCACGGCAGAGGATCTCAAGCCCGTGAAGCTGCATTGGATGCCGACCGCCGGCGGCGACGTGCAGGCGGTGCTCGCCGACGGGAAGGTGTGCTTCCAATACCAGGAAGTGGCGATGGTTCTCGCTACCGACCGTTATGCCGCCTATGACGGTGCGGCGCTGGTTGAAGTCGGCTACGAGGAGCTGCCGGCCATTACCGATCCAAAAAAGGCGATGGCGCCCGATGCAACCGTGATCCGCGAGGACATCGCTGACAAGAAGGACGTCGGACACGGGCCGCGCACGCACCCGAATCATATCTTCACCTGGGAAGCCGGCGATAAAGGCGCGGCGGATGCGGCGTTCGCCGCCGCCGCCGTCACGGTGCGCGAGGAGATTCTCAACCCGCGCGTGCATCCGTGCCCGCTCGAGACCTGCGGTTGCGTGGCGTCGTTCAACAAGGCGACGGGGTACCTGACGGTGTACGTCACCTCGCAGATCCCGCACCTGTTCCGCACCGTGCTCGCCATGCTCTCGGGCCTCGCCGAGAGCAAGATCCGCGTCGTCGGTGGTGACATCGGCGGTGGCTTCGGCAACAAGGTGCCGATCTATCCGGGCTATGTGGTGGCCACGGTCGCATCCATCGTGACCGGCGTGCCGATCAAGTGGATCGAGTCGCGCATCGACAACATTTCCACCACTGGCTTTGCGCGCGACTACCACGGCATCGGCGAGCTCGCGGCGGACAAGGACGGGCGCATCAAGGGCCTGCGGTTCTCGGCGCTCGCCGATCACGGCGCGTTCAACTCGCACGTCTCGGCGAGCAAGCTCCCGGCGGGCCTCTTCTCGATCTGCACCGGCTCGTATGCGATCCCTAACGCCTATTGCCGGGTCGATGCGGTCTACACCAACAAGGCACCGGGCGGGGTGGCGTACCGTTGCTCGCTGCGGGTCACCGAGGCGGTCTACCTGATCGAGCGCATGCTGGACGTGCTCGCGCAGAAGCTCGGTGTCGACAAGGCCGAGATCCGCCGCCGCAACTTCGTCAAGCCCGAGCAATTCCCGTACACCACGGCGTTCGGCTGGACGCTCGACAGCGGCGCCTACCAGGCGGCGCTCGAGAAGGTGCTCAAGGCCGTCGACTACGAAGGGCTGCGCCGCGAACAGGCCGCCAAGCGCGCCGACCCGAACTGCCCGACGCTCATGGGCATCGGTATCTCGACCTTCACCGAGATCGTCGGTGCAGGCCCCACCAAGGTGTGCGACATCCTCGGCGTCGGCCTGTTCGATAGCTGCGAGATCCGTGTCCATCCCACCGGTGCAGTGATCGCGCGCCTCGGTACGATGAGCCAGGGGCAAAGTCACGCGACCACCTACGCGCAGATCATCGCCACCGAGCTGGGGCTCCCAGCGAGCGATATCGTGATTGAGGAAGGCGATACCGACAAGGCACCCTACGGCGCCGGCACCTGGGGGTCGCGCTCGACCCCCGTCGCGGGCGCCGCCGCCGCGCAGTCCGCGCGCAAGGTCAGGGACAAGGCCCGCAAGATCGCCGCGCATCTGCTCGAAGTCGGGGAGGGGGATCTCGAGTGGGAGATCGATCGCTTCAAGGTGAAGGGCAACCCGAGCCAGGCGAAGACCATGAAGGAGATCTGCATGGTCGCGCACACGGGCAACCTCCCGAGCGGCATGGAGCAGGGGTTGAACGCGGTGACCTACTACGATCCGCCGAACCTCACCTTCCCGTTTGGCGCCTACCTGTGCGTGGTCGATATCGACAAGTTCACCGGTGAGACCAAGGTCCGACGCTTCTACGCGCTCGATGACTGCGGGACTCGTATCAATCCCATGGTCATCGAAGGCCAGATCCACGGTGGCCTCACGGAGGCCTACGCCGTGGCGATGGGCCAGCAGCTGCCCTTCGACGAGAACGGCAATCACCTCGGGAACACGCTGCTCGACTACTTCCTGCCGACCGCCGTCGAGACGCCGCACTGGGAGACCGACCATACCGTCACGCCCTGCCCACATCACCCGATCGGTGCCAAGGGCGTGGCCGAATCGCCTCACGTGGGCGGTATTCCGTGCTTCAGCAACGCGGTGATCGATGCGTTCGCGCATCTCGGCGTGACGCACCTCGACATGCCGCACACGGCGTGGCGCGTCTGGCAGAAATGCCAGGAGCTCGGCGTGAACCAGCGCCCGGTGCGTGCTTGAAGGTCAACCTGGCGCGAACCTTTCCGCTGCCGGGGCCTGCGCCGCAGGCGTGGGAGCTGCTGCAGGACGTCGAGCGCGTGGCCGGCTGCATGCCGGGTGCGAAGATCAGCGAGCAGATCGACGCGCGGCACTACAAGGGGAGTGTGGCCGTGCGCTTCGGTCCCGCTAACATGTCGTTTCGCGGCGAGCTGGAGGTCGTCTCGCTCGAGCCGGCGAGTCGCACGCTACGCCTCATCGGCAAGGGCACGGACACGAGCGGCGGCTCGGGCGCATCGCTCGATCTCACCGCGCGGGTCGATGCGGTCGATGAGGTGTCGAGCAATCTCGTCGGCAGCAGCGAAGTATCGATGAGCGGCAAGGCCGCCGCATTCGGTGCGCGCATGGCCGAGGCGGTCGCCGAGCAGGTGCTCACGCAGTTCGGCGCGAATTTCGCCACTGAGCTCAAGAGCCGCCAGGGGGCGGTCGCGACCGCGCCGCGCGATGGCGGAAGTACGCCGGTGACACCCGTGGCGCCCGTGGCACCGGCGGCTGCGCCGCGTGCCGCGGAGCTGAATGGCCTGGCCCTCATCTGGAGCGCTTTCATCAGCTGGCTGCGCACGCTGCTCGGCTGGAGGCGGGCATGAGCGAGGGTGCGCGGGCACGCGAGCTCGCCGCATTGCAGGAAGATCTCGCGCGCGCCGGCTACATCGCGGAAGCACCGCTTGCCGCGGCGCTCCTCTTGATGCAGGAGCTCGGCCGGCCGCTGTTGCTCGAAGGCGATGCCGGTGTCGGCAAGACCGAGGTTGCGAAGGTGCTCGCGGCGATCCGCCAGACGCGCCTGATCCGGCTGCAGTGTTACGAAGGCCTCGATGCGCACGCCGCGATGTACGAATGGAACTACCAGCGCCAGCTGCTCGCCATCAAGCTGCTCGAGCACGACGAGCGCGGCATCGCGCAGAAGGAACAGGATATTTTCTCCGAGCGTTACCTGCTCAGGCGCCCGCTGCTCGAGGCGATCAGCGCCGACACCGCCCCGGTGCTGCTCATCGATGAGATCGATCGTGCCGACGAGGCCTTCGAGGCATTCCTGCTCGAGCTGCTGTCGGACTTTCAGCTCTCGATCCCCGAGCTCGGTACGGTGCGGGCGCGGAGCCGGCCGCTGGTGGTGATCACGTCCAACGGCACGCGCGAGCTCTCCGATGCGCTGCGGCGTCGCTGCCTCTATCAGTACATCGACTATCCCGACTACGAGAAGGAGTTCGCGATCGTGCGCACCCGGGCGCCGGAAGTCGCGACCGCACTCGCACGGCAGATCGTCGCCTTCGTGCAGGCGGTGCGCCGCATGGATCTGCAGAAAAAGCCGGGCATCGCCGAGACACTCGACTGGACCGCAGCCCTGCTGCGGCTCGGGATATCCTCGCTCGAGGCGGGGGGTGCCGAGCGCGTCATGGAGACCCTGAGTGCCCTCATCAAGACGCGCGACGATCGCGCGGCGTTCCCGCGCGAGGTGGTCGCGCGGCTGGCAGCGGCATGCTGACTACGCCCGCCACGACGCTCGAGTGCCGTGCCGCGGAGCGCCTCGCGGGCTTCGCTACGTTCCTGCGCGCCAACGGCTTTGCCGTCGGCGGCGGCGATGCGGTCGAGGTGCTGCGCATCGCCGAGCGCGTCGGTGTGCTCGACGCGCAGCTGCTGCGCTGGTCGCTGCAGGCGCTGCTCTGCGGCCGCAGTGACGAATGGCGGCGCTTCGATCAATTGTTCGACGCCTGGTTTCTCCCCCCCAACCGCTGGCAGAGTCCGGCACGGCGCGCCGCTTTCGCTCACGGGCACGGCGTGCGTGCCGCCGGCGCGGACAGCCGCGCACCGCGCGGCGCGCACGACCCTAGGCCCGGAGCGCGACACGTCGCGAGCGAGCAGGCGGTCGATACCTCCGGCGACTTTCGCACCCTGATGCAGCGCGAACACCTTCTCGAGATCGAGGCGCTGATGCGCCGCTTCGCGCGCCGCCTGAAGCACCTGCGACTGCGACGCGAGGCGCGCGCGCGCAGGGGGCGCCGGCTCGACCTGCCGGCGACGATCCGCCGCAGTGTCGCCACGGGTGGCACGCCACTCAACCTTGCCTGGCGCGAGCCGCGCCGCGTACGTCCGCGCCTGGTGCTGCTCATCGACGTCAGCCGCTCGATGGCACCTTACAGTTTCTTCTACCTGCGCCTGGCGCGTGCGCTCAGCGCCGCGCTGACCGACGTCCGCAGCTTCATCTTCCACACGCACCTGACACCGGTGTCGGAGGCACTCGGGGAAGCCGACCCCTGGCGTGCGCAGGAGCGGCTGCAGGTGCTCGCGCAGGGCTGGGCCGGCGGCACCCGCATCGGCGAGAGCCTCGAGCAGTTCAACCGCGCGTACGCTCCGCACTGCCTGCATTCGCGCACTGCGGCGATCATTCTGAGCGACGGCTATGACACGGGCGATCCGCAAAGGCTCTCGGCAGCGCTCGCGGCGCTACGCCGGCAGGCACGGCGGCTCGTATGGATAAACCCGCTCTGCAACCGCGCCGACTACACCCCAAGCAGCGCGGGGATGCAGGCCGCGCTCCCGCACCTCGATCTGCTCGCCCCGGGCGCCGACCTCGCGAGCCTCGAGGGAGTGCTCACCAAGGTGATCGGGGCCCTGAGATGAGCGAAGCATCTACGGATCTCTTCGCCGTTGCGCAGCGGCTGCAGCAGCAGGGGCAGCCTTATGCGCTGGTCAGCGTGGTGCGTACCGAGGCGCCGGCTTCGGCCCGTCCCGGCGACAAGGCGCTCGTCACCTCGCAGGGGATCGTGCACGGCTGGATCGGTGGCGGCTGCGCTCAGCCGGCCGTCCTGCACACCGTTCGCCAGGCCCTCGAGGACGGTTGTGCGCGGCTGATCCGCATCTCGCCTGCCTCGGCCGATGCACAACGTGATCCGCAAGCGATGCTCAGCGACGCGCTCGAGTTCGGCATGAGCTGCCACTCCGGCGGCACCCTCGAGCTCTTCATTGACCCGATCCTGCCGCCGACGCGACTGGTGGTCATCGGCGACTCACCGGTCGCGGTGGCCATCGCCGGTCTTGCGCCTCGGGTAGGACTGCCGGTGACCGTCATCGCCCGCGGCGCGGACGCCGAGCGTTTCGCCGATGCGAGCCAGGTGGTCGACACCGACGAGGCGGCCGCAGTCGCTGCGCAGGTGGCGCCGGGGTGCCTGGTGGTCGTCGCAACTCAGGGGCGACGGGACCTGCAGGGCCTGCGCGCGGCACTCGCGCTGAAGGCACTCAAGGTCTGGCTGGTCGCGAGCGCGCGCAAGGCGCAGGTGCTGCGCGAGCTGCTCATAGCCGCACAGCACGACCCACAGGCCGTCAATGCAATCGTCGCGCCCGCCGGCCAGCCGATCGGCGCGCGCACGCCCGAGGAGATTGCGCTTTCGGTGCTGGCCTCGGTGGTCGCCGTGCGCCGTGCCGCCCGCGGCGCGCCCGGTGAGGGCACGCCTCCCGAGGCGGCCGGCGCGACGCCGCCCGCGGCAAGGCCGGCCGAGCCGAGGGCGGCTGCTGCTCCGCTCAGCGCTGAGAGCGCAGCGTCGCAGCCCCCGCCACCCAAGTGCTGCGGCGGCTGACGTGGGCTGTCTCCTCAAGCAGAGTGGGCTTTACAGCCGCATGTCGATCGGGGCGGTGCTGCTCGCCGCCGGTGCAGGCACGCGTATGGGTGGGCGCCCGAAAGCGCTGCTCGAGCTCGGCGGCGTCCCGCTCGTGCTGCGCCAATTGATCGCCTTGTCCGGTGCCGGCGTCGACGAGCTCGTCATCGTGCTCGGGCATCACGCCGAGAGCATCACGCCGGTGATCGAGCGCTTCCCCGTGACACTGGTGCACAACCCGCGACCGGACGACGGGCAGGTATCCTCGCAACGGCTCGGCCTCGCCGCGCTCAACCCCAAGGTCGATGCGGTGGTGGTAGCCCTGGCCGACCAGCCGCTGATCGGTGAAGAGGACATCACTTCCGTGATCGGCGCATTCAAGAAGCGCCCCGAGGGCACCGCGGTGCTCGTGCCGCGCGTTGCGGGCCAACCGGGCAATCCGGTGATGTTCAGCGCTGCGGTACGTGATGAGATCCTCGCCGGCGAGATCAATGTCGGCTGCCGGCAGTGGCGCGAGGCGCATCCGGCGGCGGTCGCGAGCTTCGACACCGACAATCGCCGTTTCGTGCTCGATGTCGATACACTGGACGACGTCGAGCGGTTCGAGCGCGATACGGGTCACGCACTGCGCTGGCCGGCGCGGTTGGCCGCGGCGGGCTGACAACCGAAACTTGCGATCACTGACAGGCGGCAACGCCGATGGATGCACTCATGATCGACTCAGCCTCAACATCCGTCCCCACGCTGGCACTCATCCGCGAGGCACGGCAGCGCATCAACGAGTTCATCCGCTGCACGCCGGTGCTCACGAGCCAAACGCTCGATGCGCGCGTAAACGCGCGACTGCACTTCAAGTGCGAGAACTTTCAGCGCGCCGGGGTCTTCAAGTCACGCGGGGCCTTCAATGCCGTGATGTCGCTCAGTGAGTCGCAGGCACAGCACGGCGTCGTGACCAGCTCCTCGGGAAACCAGGCGGCGGCGCTGTCGCTCGCGGCACATACGCGCGGCATCCCCGCCTACATCGCCATGCCGAAAGTCGCACCGAAATCGAAGATCGCCGCGGTGCAGCGCTACGGTGGCCGCATCGTCTGGGTGGAAGGCAAGGGCGAAGTCCCGACGTCGGAGGAATACGAAGCCACCGCCGAGCGCATCCGGGTCGAGACCGGGGCATCCCCGGTGCATCCTTACAACGATCCGCGCACGATTGCCGGTCAGGGGACCTGCACGCTGGAGTTTCTCGAGCAACAGCCGGATCTCGATCTGCTCTTTGCCCCGGTCGGCGGCGGCGGGTTGCTCTCCGGGACGGCACTTGCGGCGAAGTCACTGCAGCCCACGCTGCGTGTGATCGGGTGCGAGCCCGAGACCGTGGACGACGCTCAGCAGTCCTTGCGGCTCGGCAGGATCGTCCCGCAGCTGCAGCCGCAACGTACGATCGCGGACGGACTGCGCACCTCGTTGGGGGATCTCACCTTTTCGCTGATCACGCGCTACGCGGATGAGATCGTCACGGTCTCGGAGGAGTCCATCGTGAGCGCGATGCGCCTCGTGTGGGAGACCCTCAAGATCGTCATCGAGCCAAGCAGCGCCGTGCCGCTCGCGGCGGTGCTGGAGAAGCGCGTGCCCGTTGCAGCGAAATCGGTTGGCATCATCCTCTCGGGCGGCAACGTCGACCTGGATCGCCTGCCCTGGATGGCTGCGCACTGAGCGCGTGTCGCGCACGCGGTGGCAGGCACAGGCGGCGTGAGCGCGGCCGTGTATTCGGCAACCGAGACGCTCCGTGACGGGCGACCAATCGAGATCCGCGCCCTCGCGAGGAGCGATCAGGACGAGGTGATGGCGGCGGTCGGCCGCAGCAGCGCCGCATCGCTCTACCGCCGCTTCTTTGCCGTCAGGCGCGAATTCAGCGACCAGGAAGTCGAGTTCTTTCTCAGCGCCGACTTCAACAGTCATGTCGCCCTGGTGGCTGTGATGCAGCGCGAGGGGCACGACGTCATCGTGGGCGGCGGGCGCTATATCGTCGTGCGCCCGGGCATGGCAGAGCTCGCCTTCATGGTCGAGGACGGCTGCCAGGGGCTCGGCATCGGCGGTGTCCTGATGCGCCATCTCGTGGTCCTGGCGCGCCGGGCTGGGCTCAAGCAGCTGATCGCCGAAGTTCTCCCCGAGAACCAGCCCATGCTGAAGGTGCTGGAGAAGAGCGGCCTTCCTCTCACGAGGAAGCAGGCGGACGGCGTTCTGCAGGTTGTGCTTTCGCTCGCCTGAGCGCGCCGGTCCGAACGCTCACATGCAGGAGACAGCTGCAGCCCCCGCCGCACATGGGCTGGCGCTCGTGCCATCCTGGCTGCGCCACTACCAGCGCGCCTGGCTGAGGCCCGATATCACGGCCGGCCTGACTGCCGGTGCGGTCGTCATCCCGCAGGCCATGGCCTACGCCACGGTCGCGGGCCTGCCGGTGCAGGTGGGCCTCTACAGCGCTTTCTTGCCGATGCTGATCTACGCCTGGCTCGGGAGCTCCCGGCCGCTCAGCGTCAGCACGACGAGCACCCTCGCCATCCTAACGGCCGAGGCGCTCGAGCGTGTCGCAGGAGAAGCCGATGGTGCCGCGCTCATTGCCACCCTGGCAACACTGACGCTGCTCGTCGGTGCAACGCTGCTGCTCGGTGGCCTGTTGCGGCTCGGCTTCGTGGCTGACTTCATCTCCCAACCGGTGCTCACGGGGTTCAAGGCCGGGATCGCGATCGTGATCGTCTTCAAGCAGATCCCTGCGTTGCTCGGTATTCATATTGTCAAGGGTTCA
>Ga0187782_10002205_pt1 | contig 14305 bp, 10 predicted proteins | sample 0715_SJ02_MP15_2_FD_132454 | JGI IMG/M metagenome (GOLD analysis project Ga0187782, IMG submission 132454) | Tropical peat soil microbial communities from peatlands in Department of Meta, Colombia - 0715_SJ02_MP15_20_MG | ecosystem: Environmental > Terrestrial > Soil > Wetlands > Peat | place...
CAGGTGGAGCAGCAGATCAAAACCTATCAGGACCGCCTGCAAGTAAGCCCGGCGGTGCAAGAAGAATACGACCGCATTTTTCGCGACTATGAAGCCGCGCAGAAGTTTTACAACGACCTGCTCGAAAAGGACAAGGAATCGCGCATGGGCGCCGACGTAGAGCTACGCCAGCAAGGAGAACAGTTTCGCCTCTCGGGTTCGCCCAGCGTGCCCGACACACCCAGCTTTCCGAAGCGTTGGATGATGGCGGGGGGAGGCCTGGGAGCCGGTTTTGGGCTCGCCTTCGGCCTGATGCTCTGGTTCGAGTTCCGCGACACCTCGATCCGCAATGAAGACGACATCAGCGCCTGTCTTGAGCTGCCCACTCTCGTAGCGCTGCCCTGGTTAGACGATCCCGAGCAACTCGAGCCGCTAGGTAACGGGAGCGGTCGTGAGGGCAACGGACTCCGCCCGCAGCGGAAGAAGAAGACCGAAGCCGTAGGGTGAAGGAGCTATGTACAAACAATTTTTCGGCTTGCAGGAGAACCCGTTCAACGTCAGCCCTGATCCGCGTTATTTGCTGCTTACGCCCCCTGCGGAAGAGGCGCTGGCCTGTCTTACCTATGGGATCCAAACACGCCGCGGCTTCATTCTGCTGACGGGAGAGGTTGGAACCGGAAAGACAACCCTGATCCACAAGCTGCTCGATTGGCTCAGAGCGCGGGAGGTGCCAACCGCATATTCCTTCAATTCTTTAGTCGATAGTTCGCAGTTGTTGGCCTTCATCCTGGCCGATCTGGGTTTGCCCACCAGCCACACGGACGCAAACACCCTCCTGTTAGAGCTCTACAACTTCCTGCTCGAACGATTCCGGGTGGGAGGCACCACGGTGCTGATCATCGACGAAGCCCAGTGCCTTCCCCAGGAAGTGCTCGAGGAGATCCGTCTGCTCACAAATTTTGAGACGGCGACCGAAAAGCTCTTGCAAGTGGTGCTCGTCGGACAACCCGAACTAGAAGCGAAGATCAAGCAGCCCGAACTGCGGGCCTTGCGGCAGAGGATCGCCCTCCGAGCCAAGCTTTATCCCTTCACGCTCGACCAGACAGGCCAGTACATTGCCCGCCGGCTTCTGGTGGCGGGGGCGAGTGGCAATACTATTTTCGACCGGAGGGCCGTCGAGGCGATCTATCGCTACTCGGAAGGAATCCCGCGGGTGATCAATGTGCTCTGTGAGCTCGCTTTGGTCAGTGCCTTTGCCGATCAGCGTAAGACGATTTCGACTGACATCATCGAAAGTGTTGCGGCAGACTTTGGGGTAGACACCTACGAGGTAGACAGCTACGCCGTTCCAGTCCGGGAGACTGATAAACGCAGTTCCAAACCGGAAGCCGCCGAACTGCTCGAGGCACTCAGGGCATTGGTGGCATTGGCGGACCGGCTCGACGCAGCTGATTTTTGGGGGAAAGAAAAACTATGAGCAGGATCCACGACGCGTTAGCCAGGGCACAACAGCAGCGAACAGAGGTTCGGCCCAGCCAGCCAGAGGCTGCTGCGGTGAGTGAGCTGCAAATGCCCAGCCTGGAGTTGCACCCGGCTGCTGAGACCGAGGCTGTCGATTCCGATGGCTGGCTGGCGAATTGCACCAAAGCTAACTGGACGTTGGACCCGGCCAAGATGATGTTTGTGAGTGATCACCCACACTCCAGCTACGGCCGCGAACAGTTTCGCACGTTGCGTTCCCGCCTGTTCAGGGCGGGGCATTCCGCTCCCCTGAAGCGCATCTTGGTCGCGAGCGCTTTGCCCAGGGAAGGCAGGAGTTTCGTCGCCGCCAATCTGGCTCAGGCCCTGGCCCAGCAGCACGGCAGCCGGGTGGTGCTGATCGATGCTGACTTGCGCTCGCCTTCCGCCCATCGCTATTTGGGTGCCCCGCCCGCTCCGGGTATGTCCGAGTATCTGCGCGGCGAGGCTGGGGAATCGGCAGTGGTGCAACAGGGCAACGTAGAAGGGTTGTGGTTTGTCCCCGCCGGTCAGGCGGGTGATAATCCGGTGGAGTTGCTGGGCAGTTCGAGGATGCCTCAGTTCTTGGATCGTCTGTCTCCCTGCTTCGACTGGATGGTCGTCGATTCTTCGCCTGCCATTCCGGTTTCCGACGCTACCTTGGTGGCGAGACTGTGTGACGGTGTTGTTTTGGTGGTTGCCGCCGGAGTTACATCCCAGGAAATGGCGTGGAAGACGCGGGCCATGTTCGAAGGCCACACCTTGCTCGGCGTGGTGCTGAATCGCGCCGCCGATCGGTTCGAAGGCCTGGCCCTCCGTAACGGCGCTGGCCAGGAGCAGAAAGGACCCCCGAGCTCGGGCTGAGAAACGATTCTAACGATTCTAGAGTAGAGATCCCAAGTATGCAGCCCATCTTTAGTGCCTGTCCGGCATGGGCTCAGCCGGTCTAACCAATCAGCCAGGCGGCGTGCCGTGATAGTGATTTACGACGATAGGGTACCTCAGGCGCAAGCAAAGGCCGAGGGGGGAAAGTGATCCGGCTCTTCAAAGTTTATTACCCCCTGCGAACGCTGGTGCTGCTGGCGGTCGAGGCGCTCATCGTCTGGCTGTCGTTTGTGCTGGGCACCAGGGTGCAGAGTGAAGATTGGTGGCTGCAGCTGAACGTCGAGGGTGGGTATCTAAAGATTCTGGGGGTTACCGCATTCGTTCTTCTGCTTTCCCACTGGCTGGACTTGTACGACTTCTCGAGCTTGAACGTGCCGTCGGACCAGGCCTTTCGCATTCTGCTGGTTTTGGGGTTTGTGGCGATGGGGCTCTCGGCGATGGGGTTCCTGTTCCCCAGCTTTCTCCCCGGGAGTGGTTCTCTGCTGACCGGGTTTGCCATCTTGTGCTGCGGGCTGTTCCTCTGGCGAGTGACCTACGGCTGGCTGGTGCGGCAGCCGTACTTGCGGGAAAGGGTTTACGTGCTGGGTACCGGCGTGCGGGCGCAACAGCTGGTGAACGGGCTTCGGGAGAGAGTGGACTTAGGGCTTGATGTGGTGGGATGGACCGGCAACCTGGATGGTGAACTGACGACCGATGCGCTCGGCACCCATCTGATGAGCCTGGTGCGGCAGTACCGGGTGCATCGTGTGATCGTCGCCCTGCCGGACCGGCGAGGCACGCTCCCCGTGGAACAGCTGCTGGCGCTGCGGCTGGCGGGCCTGACGGTGGAAGAAGTTACTTCGTGGCTGGAAAAAATTTCGGGACGAATCGAACTGGAGCAGCTGAATCCAAGCTGGCTGATTTTCGGCGATGGTTTCCGCTTCACCAACTTCAACCGAATGGTGCGACGGGTGCTGAATTTCACGGTGGCTCTGGTCGGGCTGGCGCTATCCTTGCCGCTCTGGCCCTTCATTATGCTCGCGGTGAAGCTAGACTCGTCGGGTTCGGTCTTGTACCGGCAGGAACGGATCGGCCGCGGCGGATCGATCTTCCACTGCTACAAATTCCGCACCATGCGGCGGGATGCCGAGGCGGACACCGGCGCAACCTGGGCCTCTGACGATGACCCCCGCATTACGCGGGTGGGCCGATTCCTGCGAATCACGCGCCTCGATGAGATCCCGCAGCTCTGGTGCGTGCTGAAGGGGGACATGCATTTTGTGGGCCCGCGGCCGGAACGGCCCGAATTCGTAGCCTGGCTGAGCCAAGAAGTCCCTTACTATAGCGTTCGGCACGCGGTACGGCCGGGCATTACGGGGTGGGCACAAGTGCAATACAAATACGGCAACACGCTCGAAGATGCACGCGAAAAACTTCAGTACGACCTCTTCTACATCAAGAATGCCTCGATCGGGCTAGACCTGCTGATTATGTTTCAGACGATCAAGATCGTGCTGTTAGGCAGGGGCGCGAGATAAAACGCGTAGCCGTCGGAGCGCGACGGGACTGCAGCCGTATTTCGGTCGTTTTCGCAGCGGCGCGCGGGGAGTTGCGGTGAGCTTCGAGGGTTCACCGTCCTCGGATGAAAGCTCTTCTGTGGCCTCGGCTCCAACTCTTCAGTTGGGCAGGGTGATCGGCGGCGCTCGGTCCTCGCGTTTCCGCGTCTGGCGCCGGCAATGCGGGTTGTTCCGTGGCCCAGTCGAGTTTCGACAAATTGGCTTAGCGCGGGCAACCCAGGTCGCGGGTTGACCCCTGGGATAGCGGCTGCGGAGTGTGACTCTCGCCCAGAGTCGTCTGACTATCTCCGGAAGCAGGCTCGGGCGACGGCGGCTTTGATTTGCTGCGGCCCAACCGGTCCATCTCGCGTCGCGACGGAATGATTTGTCGGAGGGCGATGGCGCGGTAGGCCCAGGCGAACAGCGCGCTGTTGATCATACAGAAGTAATAGGGCAGACGGAGGATGCGAGGCTTGAGCGGAAAAAGAGCACCAAGGATGGCCAAGCCGTAAAACAGAATCTGCGCCACCGCCAGCGAGCGATAGAAGGGCTGGCCCCACAGGGCCACAGTGGCCGCCGCCGCGACCAGCATTGCCACCGGTACCATGAGACGGCCTGCCTTGTGCGAGAGAAAACAGAAAAGAACCATGGGCCGCGGGGGCCAGAGCAGGCCTTTGATCGCGACCAGCTGTTCGACATTGCCGGCGGCGATACGCACGCGCCGGCCGAATCCTTCCATTTCATGTGCCTGCTCGGAGGCCACGGCGGAAGGCTCGTACGACACACGATAGCCTTGCTCGACCACCCGCAGGGGGATCAGAAAATCGTCGTTAATGGTCGACGGCGGCAACCAGGGGTATAAGGGTTTGCGGATGGCAAAAAGCGAGCCGTGGGCACCCAGCATGCAGCCGAGACGGGCCTCCTGCAGTTTGAGAAAGGTTTCGTAGCGCCAGTAGAGAGCCTCCTGCCCGCCCAGGGCAGACTGCTGCTGGTTGAGGACACGATAAACGCCGCTCACGGCTCCGACCGCGTCGTCGGCGAAATTGGCCACGAGCCGCCGCACCGAGTCCCGAGCCAGCATGCTCGAAGCGTCGGTGAACACGACGATGTCGCCCTTGAGGCGGGGCACCGCGTCGTTCAACACCGCGATCTTTCCGCGGTTGACGGGAAAATCCAGCAAACGCACTCGGCCCCGACTTTCGGCGAGCTGCCGAACGATGTCGGCCGTCCGATCGGTCGATCCATCGGAGGCAATGACGATCTCCAGCCGGTCAGCGGGATAATCGAGCGCCAGGCAGTTGTCGATTTTCTCCGCAATGATGACGGCTTCATTGTGGGCAGGAACCAGAAGGGAAACCCTCGGCAGTTCTTCCTGGTGCCGCGGTTTCCGGCGAAAGATGAGCTGCAAGATCCAGACCAGTACCGGGTATCCCGCAAACACGTAAAAGATCAGACCGGTCGCAATCCAGAAGAGGACTTTTGCCGGCATGGAATCAAACCGCCCTAGCGGCGACGCAGTAAAGCTGGCCGTAAATTTCGCAGGATTCCACCTTGAATCCGGCCTCCGCAAGCAGACCCCGCACCTCGGCCTCATTCCAGAAGTAAACCGGACAGCCGGCCAACTTGAGTCGCACCGTGCGCAAGACCATCCGCCAGGTGCCAGCGCGCGGCCAGGCGGAAAGAAAGACACCGCGGCTAATCTGGCGAATGACCTTGAGTCGAGACAATGGTTCTGCCACATAGTCCCAGAAACCGATGGCGATCACCTCGTCGAAGCTTCGGTCGGTCTTCCAGTTCAGAATGTCGGTCAGCACGAAATCGCAGCGCGCCGCCACGCCGTCTTGTTCCACCAGTTGCTTGGCCAACTGCAACATGGCAGGGGCGAAGTCCAGGCCCGTGACCGTAGCCCCGCGCTGGGCCAGCGCGCTCACGAAGCGGCCCGAACCGCAGCCCACATCGCAAACGGTGCGGCCGCGGACGTCACCGGATTTGCGCATGACCCAGTCGAAGCGCTGGTACATGTCGCGGCGAAAGACGCGATCACCCATGCGCGCGAAGTGGTTCTTCTGGCCGCTGTAGATGGCGTCGAATCGAGGAGCAATACGGTTCCAGTAGTCGGCTATCTGTCGGGTTTCGTCGGCAGTCACATGAGCCTCACGGTAGGGAATGCTCTCTCGCTGGCTGCTTTGTCCAGGCCGCTGTTACGGAAACTGGTGAAACTAAGTTCCCGCAGCATTTTATCCAGCCGCCCGTAGGTGCGCGAGAGATTCGTGTAGTGTCGAAAGCGAGAGCGGAGCCTGCCTCGCATCCGTGGCTGATCGGGATCGATTTCCCAGGGATGAACATAAACGATCACCGGCAGCCCCTCTTGTCGGGTGCGTTTAACTCCGGTTTCGGTGTACCACCAAGGCAGGATGCGAAGATACCCTCCGCCACCGACGGGCCAGTTCCGGTTTCCCCAAAACCGAAATGTGGTAATTGGGTATTCCGTCAGAACACCCCCCGCGGTGTTAATCCGGAAAGGGAAGCGGGGCGCGTCGGGAATTCCATAAGTATCATGTCGAATCGGGAAAATGCTCGAGTCATAGGTAAACTCTAGCTCAGAGAGAATCTCGAGCGCCCAGAGGGAGTCGGCAACGATCGAATAGGTGGGGGCACGGTAGCCATAAACCTGACGCCCGGCCGCTTGCTCGATCACATCCTTGGCCCGGCGGGTGTCTTCGCGAAATTCCTTTCTGTCCAGCTTGAAAATCAGACGATGCCAATAGGAATGGCACGCGATCTCATGCCCGGCATCGGCGATTTCCGAGACCAGGTGGGGAAAGCGCTCGGCCACCCAGCCCAGGATAAAGAAGGTGGCCTCGATCTGGTGCAGGGCGAACAGTTCGAGCAGCTTCTTGGTGTTGCGCTCTACACGCGAGGGGTAGGAATCCCAATTCGAGCGGGCCACTATGTCGGAGAAGGCCTCCGCATGAAAATAGTCTTCGACATCGACCGACATGATATTGGTAGGGCCAGAATGCACACTTTTAGCCTTTGCCGCCTGATCCTCATAGGCCTGCAATTTAGCTGCCTTCGGAAAAAGAACGGGAGTCGAGAATCTGCTGATTAACAAAGGCTCGACCGTAGTCCAGTGCGATGGCAGCGGTCGTTTGCATGCAATAGTTTGCACACGCCGACTGCTTTGACGCCCCAGCCCTGGCCTGCCCCCGGGCCACTGAATAGAGCGACCGGCTCTGGGTTCGTGGCGCCATCTGCAACCTTCAATTCAGATTCGGCCTACTCGCGAGAGTCCCATCGACGGCGATCGAGGGATCCGTATGGCGGCGCACGCTGGCGATCATCGATTGAAGCGCGGCGTCGAACTCCGCCGCCGCAGAACGCCAGCTATAGCTTTGCTCGACCAGCCCACGCGCTGCCGCGCCCAGGCGATGCCGCTTCCCCGGCTCCCGTAGGAGCGATACTACTTCGCGCGCGAAACCCTCCGGCGAGTCGGCAAGGATGAGATGACATCCGTTGGTTAAGGGCAAACCTTCTGCCCCGACCGTGGTTGCCACGATCGCCTTGCCCATTGCCATTGCTTCAAAAATCTTCAAGCGCGTTCCCCCGCCAATCCGAAGTGGCACGACATACACTGCCCCTTGGTGGACGTAAGGACGAATGTCATCCACCCTGCCGGTTACATGGATCCTGCTGACGCCGCTTACCGCAGCCAGTAACTTGGTGGTGGGGTGGCGGCCGACAATGGTGAGCTCCACGTCGTCGATTTCCTGGCGAATGGGGGGCAGGATCGCACGCACGAAATGAAGCATGGCGTCTTCGTTCGGCATCCAGTCCATGGCGCCAGTGAACACCAATGACGCGGGCCGCTCAAGACCGGGGACCGGGCGGAAGTATTCCGTGTCGACGCCCGTAGGGATCACCCTTAATTTTGCGCCGTCAACGAAGCGGCTGAAAAACGTGCGGTCCGCTTCGGAAACGGTCAGCACCTGCTGAGAGCGTTCGAGGCAAAAGCGTTCAAATCGCATCATCTTCCGGTATTCGCGCCAGGAAATCAGTTTCCACAGAGGATTGCGGCTGACCTGGTAATGCCTTTGCCAGATCTGTGCCTCGACATTATGGGTGAACAAGACCTTCGGGATCGGAGTATCCCAGGGTATTACACCCGCTGCCATGGCAAAGTCACATACCAGAACGTCATAGGACTCTTTGGCCAGAAGCTCCCGCATGGCGCGGACCACCACCGGTCGGCAGTACTTGGCAACCGAGTGCGGCCATAAACGGGGGACATTTCGGGCGAAGCTGAGCAATTCTCCGAGGCCGCGGTGGGTGGCGATTGGCAACGGCCAGCACAGCACCTGGTCGAAGATCTGGTTGAGCTCGGCATGGGGATCATTGGCTTGCGCGGCATAGAACGTGAACAGCGTCACCCGATGTCTGGTCGCCAGCTCACGAAGAATGTGGTAGCTGCGAATCCGGCCTCCTCGGTCAGGAGGAACAAGACCCCCGGCCTTCACCCAAAGGATTTTCATGGTGATTCGCGGATCCCGACCTCTACTCGGCTGAAGACTGCCGGTTTTCGATGCCATGGGTCGTTGCCGGCGATGGACAAAAACTTCGTCCACGCCGGACCGATGCTTGCGTACCCGATCCAAAGAGGCCGAGGGAAACGATCGATCTCCCGCACAGCCACAGGCCTTGCAACTGGGGCACGCAAGCTACCGAAAGGGCGACGCCTCCGGGCAACTGGAGCTACTCGGTTCAACATCAATAGCTTAAGTCTACAAGGTATGGTTAAGGCAGGAGTTCAAGACAGCCGCCCTCGAGAGTGAAATCCATTGCGCATTTGTTCCCTGACGATTCCTGCCGGCGCAGCCGATGGAAAAGGGAAAACCGGGCAAAGACCTCGGGCAGGATGCCTGTAGCGTCCCGAGGCGGCGTCCAGACTTCGGCACGAAACGTGCATTGTCTCGGGGAAAAGTGTCAAGAAACTCTACCCATCCCCGATGGCTGTCGCGCCTCGAACGTGTGTCGAGTATGAGCGGGCCGGAAATTCGCACCCGCACCATGCAGGCGTTAAGTAAGCGCTGGGACGCGGCAGTCTATCGCCTGCCCGGACGGAAGGAAACTGCCCTGGGTGTCGCCGGCGAGCCAGCCGTTGGCCGATTTTTCTTCTCGGCGAGCGAGGTGCCTCGCCTGCTGCAATTAATTCAGGATCGCCTGCCGGACTGCGTTCGTACCATCCTCAGTCAGGCCGAAGCTATCTGTCGGCACCAGTTTGACCTCCTGGGGTACAGTCGATTGGATTACGGAGCGGAGATTGACTGGAGTCTGGACGCGGTGCACGGAAAGCGAGCTCCCCGCCGTGCCTGGTACAAGATCCCGTTTCTCGACTTTGCCGCGGTGGGCGATGCCAAGGTTACGTGGGAACTGAATCGCCATCAACATCTGGTAACCCTGGCCAAAGCATATCGCTTCACCGGCGAGGGGCGCTTCCTGGGGGAACTGGTTGCGCAGTGGTATCACTGGCAGAGGACGAATCCATATCCTCTGGGGATCAATTGGGCGAGCACTCTCGAGGTCGCATTCCGCAGCTTATCCTGGTTGTGGGTGATGCATCTCGTAGGCGATTGCCAAGAAGTTCCAACACCCTTCCGCCCGGATCTCGAGAGAGCGCTGTATTTCAATGCGCGTTACATCGAACGTTATCTCTCCACTTACTTTTCGCCCAACACGCATCTCCTGGGGGAAGGCGTCGCGCTGTTCTTTCTTGGTCTTCTGCTGCCAGCGAATCGCCGGACCGAGCGCTGGCAGCGCCGCGGTTGGGAGATTGTGCTCACGGCCGCCGAGCGCCAGGTGCTGGCTGACGGCATGCACTTTGAGCGCTCCACCTACTACCACGTTTACGCCTTGGATTTTTTCTTGCACGCCCGGATGCTGGCTGCCGCCAATGGCATCGCGATTCCTAGCGACTTGGACATTGCGATGCGGAAGATGCTCGACGCTCTTTACTTGCTGATGCTGAGCGGCGGTGGTTGTTGCTGGGGTGACGATGACGGTGGCCGCCTCTTCGACCGAGCCCGCAATCAGAGAGAACACCTGCTCGATCCCTTGGCCACGGGAGCCGTCTTGTTTGGTGCGGCTCACTATAAGTCGCTCGTCCGGGAACCGCCGGAGGAAACTCTCTGGCTGCTGGGGGCAGGCGGTCTCACTAGCTTCGATCGCCTCGCCGCACAATCCGAGCCTGCAGGCTCCGGTCGTTTGCCGGTCAGCGGGCTGTACTGTCTCGCCGGGCAAAGTCCGGTTCTCGAGCAACTGACGGTTGAAGCCAGTTCCGAGAGCGCAAACGGAGGGGGGCACGCCCACGCCGATGCGCTCAGTCTACAACTGACCCTTGACGGGGAACGCTTCCTGGTGGATCCCGGCACATGCGCCTACGTATCCGACGGCCCCGAGCGCAGTCGATTCCGTGGAACTGCCGCGCACAATACCTTGCGCGTTGACAATTGCGAGCAGGGCGTTGAAGGCGGGCCTTTCCCCTGGCGCTCGCTTCCCGCGGTCGAGGTCACACGGTGGGTCTCGGGCGAATGGTTCGATCTGTTCTCGGCTCGGCACACGGGTTACGAACGCCTGGCCGACCCCGTCGTGCACCACCGAACCGTGTTGTCCCGTAAGGGGCGTTTATGCTTTGTACTCGACGTGGCCACGGGCCACGAGACCCACGAACTTGAGCTCGCATGGCATCTCGATCCGCAACTCCATGTGGCCCGACAAGAGCACGGACTCCTCGTCAAAGGCCGCTCGGCTTCGCTGGCCCTGGTTCCTCTGGCTAAAGCTGGCTGGTCCCGCACACTCGAGGAGGATTGGTACTCGCCTGTCTACGGTAGACGGGAGAGATCGGCTGTAGTGCGTCTTCGCGCTCGCACCCGCCTGCCGGCTGATTTCGCCACCGTGCTCGAGTTCATGCCAGGCAACGGGGCGCGGCTGGGATCACTGACGCAATTCGATGACAACGGACTCGAGCCCGCCGTACGCGCCTACCACTACCGGGTCGAAGATCGTTCCTATGTGTTTTTCTGGGCTCAATCGGACGCGGGCTGGGAACTCGGGGAGTTCGCGAGCGATGCGCTCTTCCTCTATTATGAAACTAGCTCCGGCGGAGAGAAGCTGCTATTCCTGTCCCATGGCAGCTACGTCAAGCTGGGAGGGTTTCCGCTTTTATCATGCGCGGAGACTGTCGAGCGCTGTGAGGTCCGGGACGGCCCGGCGGGCGTCGAAGTACACGCGACGGGCAAGGTAGCTTGTGCGGAACGGCTGCCAGATTTAGATCATGCCGGAAGCATCAGTTCAGCGAGTCCGAATGTGAGCTGACCCATGTGCGGAATTTGTGGTCTCGTCAATTTCGATCGTGGCTGGCCGGCGGAGCGTTCCGTGCTCGAGTCCATGAGTCGGACGCTCGTGCACCGCGGGCCGGACGAGGCCGGGTCTTACCTCTCGGAGAACGTCGGCCTGGCCATGCGGCGACTCCGTATCATTGACATCAAGACCGGTCATCAGCCGGTCACCAACGAGGACGAAAGCCTCTGGCTGGTCTACAACGGAGAGATCTACAACTATCGCGAACTCCGCGACAGCCTATTCGAACGCGGCCATCGCTTTCGTACGCACAGCGACACCGAGACGATTATCCACCTCTATGAGGAATATGGCCGAGCATGCGTCGAGCACCTGCGTGGCATGTTCGCGTTCGCGCTCTGGGACAAAAAGCGGCGGTGCCTGCTGCTGGCGCGCGACCGATTGGGAATCAAGCCTCTGTATTTCTGCCGTTCGGGACAGCAGTTTTTGTTCGCCTCCGAGATCAAATCGCTCTTTGCCACGGGTCGAATCAAGCCCGCCTTAAACCAGCGCTCCCTGCCGGTATATCTGGCGTTCGGATATATCGCGGGTTCAGAAACGCTCTTCGCCGGTGTCCACAAGCTTCTCCCGGGACACACTTTGGAACTGGATGAGAAGGGCACGTCCACGCTGGCATGTTATTGGGACCTGCCGCAAGGCCAGGCCGAGGATGGCCGCGACGAAGAGTACTACGTCCAGGCATATCGCGAGAAGTTGGAGCAGTGTGTTTCGTCGCACCTCATGAGCGAGGTGCCGCTCGGCATCTTTCTCTCCGGCGGTCTCGATTCGAGTGTGGTGGCGGCGCTGACCACCAAGCTTCGCGGCGAGCCAGTCAAAGCCTTCTCGGTCGGGTACGATGACCTGGAGTACAGCGAATTGCCCCACGCCCGGGAGGTTGCCAGGCACATCGGGGCGGAATACCACGAAGTCAAGGTGGGTTGGCAGGAGTTCTTCAGCTCCCTGCCCAAGCTCATCTGGCATGAAGACGAGCCCCTGGCCTGGCCCTCGAGCGTCTCCCTGTATTTTGTCGCCAAGTTGGCGCGCGAACAGGTAACGGTGGTGCTCACAGGGGAGGGGAGCGACGAGACGCTGGCCGGTTACGCTCGCTATGCCACCACGATGTGGAACTCGCGAATGCATGGATATTACCGCCGGCTGGCGCCGCCTGCTTTGCGTGACTCTGTCCGGCGGCTGATCGAAGACACCTCGGTTTTGCGCGCCGACCTGCGGCGCAAATTGCAGCATACGTTTGTCGGACGCGACGGTGCTTCCTGGGCATCGATCTATTTCGACAACTTCCTATGCGCGTTTGCGGAAGCGGAGCAGATGGGCCTGCTGGCGGAGGAGCTGCGACCCGAACCTGGCATGGTGTATGACGATTCGATGAAGTTTTGGGAGCGTTACCGCGGCGGTGACCTTTTGCACCGCATGCTCTACACCGATATTAAGACCTATCTGGTCGAGCTGCTGATGAAGCAGGACCAGATGAGTATGGCGGCTTCGGTCGAAAGCCGGGTTCCTTTCTTAGACCACGTGCTGGTCGAATTTGCCGCCAACATACCCACCCGCCACCTCATTCGCGGGCGGGCTGGCAAGCAGGTGCTTAAGTCCGCGGCCCGCGACCTGCTCCCGGACGCCGTCGTGAACCGGGTGAAGATGGGATTTCCTACTCCGTGGGCGAGATGGCTGGAGCGGCATTTCGAGACGGTTCGAAATCTGATTCTGGACCAGCGCAGCTTGGCGCGCGGCTGGTTCGAAGTCGATAGCGTGCGCAGGCTGTTGGCCCAGCACCGCCAGCGAAGCTCGGATCATGGGGATCGAATCTGGCGGCTACTCAATCTCGAGCTGTGGGCGAGGGTCTGTCTGGACGAAGAGGCGATAGGCCCGGAGGCGACCGACTCCATTTGCTGCGCCACCAAATGATCGATTGGGGACGCAACGATTCGCCTTTGGTTTCCCACCCGCCCTCGACCGGTTCACCGGAGTCGGGATGTTGACCCACCTCGAATATCGCATTCTGAAAAAGATCTCTCCCGGCGAGCCCGCTTGCTGCAGCGGAAGCGCCTATCATGGCAAGTCCAAGCTCGGGGTGGTCGTGGGCGAGGAGTTTCTTAACCAGCTAGCGGGGAAAGTTGTCATTGACTTCGGTTGCGGGGAGGGAACCGAGGCCGTTGAAATGGCTTCAAAGGGGGCCCGACGGGTGATCGGCATCGATATCCGTGAGAATGTCCTGGCCGTCGCCAGGCAGCAGGCGCTGGCTGCAGGGGTTCAGAATATCTGCCATTTCGCGTCGACTACCGAGGAACTGGCGGACCTTGTCGTTTCGATCGACGCCTTCGAGCATTTTTCCGAACCTGGCAAAATACTCAGGCTCATGAGCACCCTGTTGCGGCCGGAGGGGGAGGTCGTCGCCTGCTTCGGGCCGACCTGGTATCACCCTCTGGGCGGGCATTTATTCTCCGTCTTTCCCTGGGCCCATTTAATATTTAGCGAAGCCTCCCTCATCCGCTGGCGCTCCGATTTCAAGACCGACGGTGCCACTCGATTCCGCGAGGTTGCCGGCGGCCTGAACCAAATGACCATACATCAGTTCGAGCAGTTGGTAGCGAGCAGCCCCTTGCGCTTCGCCAGTCTGGAGCTGGTACCCATTCGACGGCTCGGACGGGTTCACAACCGCCTTACCCGCGAGTTTACAACCGCCTTAGTGCGCTGCCGTTTGCTCAAACGCACATAATCACCTTCCGCTATTTAGGCCCGGAGCGCCTGCTCGAACTCATCGGAGGGCGTCTTCGAAGGGACCCGGCCCTCAACCAGAGACCATGAACTGGCCGTCAGAGCTCGCTTGTTTTTCGCTGTGTAGATGGCCCGGGAGAATCTCGAGCCAATGATCTTTATTGGGGGTGATTCGGATCCCGACCGCAATAGCAGGTGATGGCGGATAATGATACGATTCAAAAATATGTGTGGAATCGCCGGATTCTTGCTGCGGAGAGGGAAGGCCAATGCCGAGAGCG
>Ga0187782_10002206_pt1 | contig 14304 bp, 12 predicted proteins | sample 0715_SJ02_MP15_2_FD_132454 | JGI IMG/M metagenome (GOLD analysis project Ga0187782, IMG submission 132454) | Tropical peat soil microbial communities from peatlands in Department of Meta, Colombia - 0715_SJ02_MP15_20_MG | ecosystem: Environmental > Terrestrial > Soil > Wetlands > Peat | place...
GACGACCGTCATTTCCGGACGACCGTGCTGGTCGCCGAATATGCGGATCCCAGCGTACCGCTCCCTCCCCACGATCTGGTTTTCAACAGCATCGGCGACGCCGACCTTTGCGGCCAGGGCCTCGATGCAGCCTGCGCGATCCTGGCGCGGACCAACCGGCCCGTGCTCAATCATCCCGCGGCAGTGCTCAAAACCGGACGGCTTGCCAATGCCCAGCGGTTGCGCGGCATAGCGGGAGTGAGAACTCCCCGCATGGTGTCGCTGCCGCGCGATCTGCTCGCCGGTCCGGCCGGGCCTGCCGCGCTCGCGCGTCACGGATTCGCGTTTCCGATGCTGCTGCGCGCGCCGGGCTTTCATACCGGCCGGCATTTTGTCCGCGTCGAAACCTTGCAAGAACTCGCGGCGGCCGCCGCCGTTCTTCCGGCCGGCAATGTGTGGATCATCGAGCTACTCGACGCGCGCGGCGCCGACGGAAAATTCCGTAAATGTCGCGTCATGATGGTGGATGGCAAACTCTACCCGCTGCACCTGGCGATTTCCGGGAATTGGAAGGTGCATTATTTTCGCGCCGAAATGGCGCACAGTGCCGAGCATCGGCGGGAGGATCGCGCGTTTCTCGACGATATGACGAGCGTGCTCGGGCGGCGCGGCATCGCCGCCCTGGAGGGCATTTGTTCGGCGCTCGCGCTCGACTACGGCGGAATCGATTTCGCGGTGAGCCGCGAAGGTGAAATTCTGCTGTTCGAAGCGAACGCGACCATGGTCATGATCCCGCTGTCGAACGACCCGAAATGGGATTATCGCCGCCCTGCCTTCGATCGGGTATTTGCCGCGATCCGTGGGATGCTCGTGGACAGAGCGGCACGCGCCGCGCCGCAACGATCGGGCATTGCGGCCGACGCGGTTTCGTCTCGATAGATCGGCGCGGTGCCGCCGCCCGAGGCGGCTTTCGCAAAATGGCGAAACTGGCTAAAACCGCCGGTACCAGGGCCGGTCGAAAGCGGGGATGGTCGGTTAGCAAATGCGTGTAACGCACCTGCTGCTCGCGGCGTTGTTGCTTGCGGCCCTGACCGCCTGCGGCCAGGGCCCAAAGGGCGATGCCGGTTCGGCCGGGCCACCGGGTCCCAAGGGGGAGCCCGGTTCACCTGGACCGCCGGGGCCGGCCGGTCCGCCCGGCCCGCCTGGGCCAAGGGGCGAACAAGGCCCACCGAGCCCGACTTTGCGGGTTGTTCGCCAAAATTGTCTCAGCGGGACCTGTACGGTCGCGTGCCACGGAGACGAGGTTCTGGTGACCGCATATTGCGGGCCCTCGCGAGGTGTCCCCACGTTTCTGACCGAACGGCAGGCCTCATGCGGCATCAATGCGGATACCGCGCATTCGCCGCTCGTTGCGGTCTGCGCTGCGGCGCCGTGAGCGGGCCTCAATCGCTATACGGACACGGTGCTGGTGCGCGCGACGATGCCGAACCCGGATGGCCTGTTGATCGACGGTGCGCTGGTCAGTGTCGTGCTCGAAGCGAGCAAACCTGGGGAAAGAGCGGTCATTCCACAATCGGCGCTGATCGCCGACCAGCAAGGCATCTATGTGTTCGTGGTCGAGGACGGCAAGGCGGCGGTCAGGCGCATCACCGTGGGCGACGAGGACTTTCAGGGAGCTCGCGAGAAGCTCAGGCCGTCGTCCCGCCCGCGCCCACCGGCAGCGGCTGACGGCGGCGGCCGGCGAGCGGGCGATGCGGACTCCTCGCCTGCCGCGCAGCCGATCGCCGAATAGGTCGCTGCCGTCGAGCATCGGCGGAGCTGCAACGCGGAGTCATTTGGCGGTCGCTTGTTCCGGCGGCGTGTACTCGGCCTGCGCTCGCTGCTCCACGGGCTTGCTCACGCGCGTCAGATTATAGGAGCAATTGACGAGCGCCGTTATGATCTATTTTGCGGATCGCGAGCCGGTAGGGCCATACCGCGTCGTCGTCGCGCCGCGGCGCACGCTGCATCTGCGCTTCAACGATCTCAAGGAACCAGCACCGATCCCGCGCGACAGCGACTACGCGTCGGTATTTGAATCCGACGTGCCGATCGTGGTGCAGCATACGCGCATGGATAGCCGGCGGTCAGAGGTGAGCCTGCTGTCGACAATGGCCTACGCGGAGTCTTGAAGCGACGCAGGCGGCCGCCGCTGCCGCCGATTCTCGCGTCGCTTTGGCAACCGCCGACAAGCGTGGGCTTCAGCGCATGCCTTTTATCCAGTTGCATGAACGGATGTTCAAGATTTGGGAACCAAAGGCGACCGCGAAGGTTGTCGGTGCAGCGCAATGACATGAGCTGGAGGATACCGCGTGAATCTCATCGTCGTTTCCAACCGCGTAGCGCGGGCAAAAAGCGATGAGCCAGTCTCAGGCGGACTGGCGGCGGCACTCATTCCGATGGTCAGGGAATCCGGCGCGATCTGGGTAGGCTCCACCAGCGACGCCGACGGAACAGCAACAAAGGATTCGCCCGCCGCAATCGAGCCGCTCGGCAACGGCATTCTGGCCACCGTCGATCTGCCGGCTAAGCACTACCAGGGCTATTATGAAGGATTTGCGAATTCGGCGCTGTGGCCGGCCTTGCACTCGCGCCCGGATCTGATCCAGGTCACTGCCGAAGACTACGGCGCGTATCGCGAAGTGAATGCGCTCATGGCCCGGTCGCTGATGCGCTTTGCCGAGCCCGCGGCGATCTATTGGATCCAGGACTATCATTTTCTGACGCTCGGCGCGGAGCTGCGGCGACTGAAGATCGAACGTCCCATCGGTTTCTTCCTGCATACGCCGTGGCCGGCGCGCCGCACGATGCTCGCCCTGCCGCATCATTACGATCTCGTCCGGGCGATGCTGGCCTACGACCTGATCGGATTTCAAACCGAAGACGATCGGCAGCATTTCGAGGATTACCTCCAGACCGAGCTGGGATTGAGTGTCGTCGATGGCGTGGTCGCCTCGGAACGGGGAATGACGCAAATCGGCACATTTCCGATCGGCGTCGACGTCGACGAATTCGCCGCGCGCGCCACCAGGGCGGTCGCTCGTCCCGAAGTCTCCCGCCTGCGCGCGAGCGTGCAAGGCGCCAAGCTGATCCTCGGCGTCGATCGTCTCGACTACTCGAAAGGCTTGGCCAACAAGGTGCGCGCCTTCGACCGCATGCTCATGGCCGAGTCTTCGCTCAAACGTGCGGTCGCATATCTGCAGATCGCCGTGCCGACGCGTGGCGGCATCCGCGCCTATCAGCAGTTGAAGTCGGAACTTGCCGGGCTGGTCGGCGAGATCAACGGCCGTCACAGCGAAGTGGATTGGATGCCGATCCGCTATCTCAACAAAGGCTTCGCCCAATCCACGCTCGCCGGTTTCTACCGCATTGCCCATGTGGGCCTGGTGACGCCGCTGCACGACGGCATGAATCTGGTCGCCAAGGAGTATGTGGCGGCGCAGAATCCGTTCGATCCGGGCGTGCTGGTACTGTCTTCGTTCGCGGGCGCGGCCAAGCAGCTCGACGCCGCGCTGCTGGTCAACCCGCACGACATCGACGCCATGGCCCGGCAAATTGCCACTGCTCTGGTCATGACGCTGGATGAGCGGCGCGAGCGATGGCATGCCATGGTGAGCGAGCTCAGGACATCCCCCTTGCACAGCTGGTTCACGGAATTTCTGCGCACGCTCACGGAGGTGCACCGCACGCCGTCGCCACGTGCGACCATGCCGATGGTTCTCGACATCGCCAGTCGAAGCAGGGCCCAGCGACACTGACGCGCGCGGCAGCGGCGGTATTGCCGCCGCTTCGGCACAAGGAAATCTTTACTCCGGCTCTTCATAGTCTCCGCGTTTCGTAGCGTGGAGTAGCGCGATGTCGGGCGCGCGGGTTGCGAAGACATCGAACGGTGCGTTGTTGTCGGCCCGCTCGCGCCGTCGCTTGTCCTGCGCGGCGTTGGCGTTGAGCGCCTTGCTGCTGCCAGCCGCCGGACGAGATGGCGCCGCGCGCGATTTGCAGCACAACACTGCGACGCCGCACGCCCACGTCTATCTGATGCGCGGGCTGATGAACATTTTCTCGCTCGGCATGGACGAACTCGCCGCCAAGATCGCGCGCCATGGCATCGAGGCGAGCGTCCACAACCATGCCGAGGCGGACGAGATCGTGGCCGGGATTGCCGCGCGGTACGCCGACGGCGATCGCGGACCGATCATTCTCATCGGTCATTCGCTTGGTGCCGACGCCGTCATGCGCATGGCCCAGTCGCTCAATGACAAAGGAATCCCGGTCGCGCTCGTCGTTCCATTCGACGGCACCGGCTCGTACGCCGCGCCCAAGAACGTGGCCTGCGTGCTCAACTTGACGCAGCGAGACTACGCGCGCATGCGCGCCGGTTCTGGTTTTCACGGCATGCTGTCGAATGTCGACTTGAGCGGCGCGGCGGGCATCGACCATTTCACGATCGATAAATCCCCGCGGCTGCAGGGCTATGCCCTCGGGTTCGTGCTGAAAACGGCAAGCTCGGAATCGTGCCGGCCGAGCGGCGGAAATCCCACGGCGGCGAAGCCGCTGGAGGAGCCGACCCGGCACGCGGCTCCGCAGCCGCGAACCCGGGTCGCCGGGTGACGCCGATCTCGCACCTGCCCGTGCGATAGCGGCCGCCGGCGGAACCGCAGACATCGTGACATTCATGGCCGTATTTGCGCGGCCGAGTGGACGCGGGTTTTAAGCTGCGCCGCCCAACTTCCGCGTCTTCGCCTTCACCGCATGGGTCTTCTCGAGCCCCGCGTCCTCGGCCGCCTGTTGCAGGGCATGACGGATTTCATCGCGCTTTTCGTGAATCGAAGCGATTGCCGGTCCGATCGCGATGCCCAATGCGACCAGCGCGGCTTCCGAAAGCTGCAGGCTCGCCTCGATCGTTTCCGGTACCGCGTCGGTGGCGCCGAGCTGATAAAGGTGACGGGCATGCTCGGCGTCGCGCGCGCGTGAGATGATGATGATATCGGGTCGCGCGGCGCGCACATGCTCGACGACGGCGTCGATGACCGCGGCGGTATGGATGGTGATGATCACTCCGGACGCCTTGGCCAGACCGCAAGTCTCCAGGAACTGCGGATCCGCCGCATCGCCGTAATAGACGTCATGACCCTCGCGGCGGTCGCGGCTCACACTCGAGGCATCGGAGTCGGCTGCGATGTAGCTCACGCCGTGGTGGCGAAGCAGCGCGCATACCACCTTGCCGACCCGCCCGTAGCCCACCACGATCGCGTGCCGTGAGGTCGCGACCGGCCGGGCGCTCAGCTGTGCATCGACCGCTTTCTTCGGCGTCAGCCAAACGCCGAGGCGGCGCGCCCCGACGGAGAGAAGAGGCGTCAGCGCCATCGTCACCGAGGTCGCGGCGAGCGCGAAGGCTGCCGCGTGGGCATCGACGAGGCCGGCAGCGCGCGCCATGCCGATGCCGACGAACGCGAATTCTCCTCCCTCGCCGAGCAGCAGGCCGGTCTCGACAGCGACCGGCCAGGACAGCCGAAAGAGTCTGCCGAGCCCCGTGAGCAGCAGCGATTTGACCGCGATGAGGCCGATGATGCTGCCGAGCAGCCAAAGCGGCGGCTCGTGCAAAACCTCGCGGTAGTCGATGGTCATGCCGACCGTGAAGAAAAAGATGCCGAGCAACAAACCTTTGAACGGCCCGATCGTCGCTTCGACCGCCTTGCGATATTCGGTCTCGGAGAGCAGCAGCCCGGCCACGAAGGCGCCGAGCGCCATCGACAGATTGGCCTGCTCGGCAATCACGCCGGCCGCCACGATCACGAACAGCACCGCGGCGATGAACAGTTCGCTGGAACGCGCCGCGGCCACCAGCCGGAACAGCGGACGCAGCAGCCAGCGGCCGAAGGCGATAATGACGGCAAGCGCCATCGCGGCCTGCAGCATGGCGCTGGCCAGGTTGGCAAAGACCGAGCGGCCGGTTTGTTCGGTGAGGATGGAGACGAACAGAAGGATCGGGATGACGGCGAGATCCTGCGCCAACAGGACGGAAAAGCTCGCGCGGCCGACGCTGGTGGTCAGCCGCTCCTGGTTGGAAAGCACTTCGAGCACAATGGCGGTCGAAGACAGTGACAGGCTCGCGCCCAGCACGATGGCTTCCGCGGGTTTCATTCCGATCAACGCCAAGACCGCGGCGATCACCGTGCTGGTCAGCAGCACTTGCGATCCGCCCAGACCCAGCACCAGGCGGTGCATCGCCGACAACCGCTCAAAGGACAGCTCCAGGCCGATCAAGAACAGCAGAAAGACGATCCCGAGCTCGGCGATGCCGGCGACGTTCTTGGCGTCGCTGACGGTAATCCAGTAGAGCGCCGGCACCTTGTCGCTGAACGCTCCCAACCCGAGCGGGCCGAGAACGGCCCCGGCGGCGAGATAGCCCAGCACCGGGCTCAATCCCCAGCGGTGGACCATCGGCACGACGACGCCCGCCGTACCGAGGACGACCAGCGCATCACTGTAGGGGCCTATATTGAAGGTCGAAACCACACCAAGGTCCTTCCGCCGCCCGGCATCGAGAGTTGTAAACGGTTTGGATACACCCCGCGACCGACAGGGGCGCAGTTGTTGCCGCCCGCCGGCATTCCAGATCGAAGACGCCGCAGGGAAGGCCGCAGACCGAAACCTTGCCACGATATCATCGTTAGACGATTCGCGGCCGGGGCCGGCGCGCGTCGCGTGAGGCAAGATGAAGCTCTTTCAGTGTCAGAATTGCGGGCAGCCGCTGCATTTCGAGAATACGCGCTGCGAACGCTGCGGTTTGGCGCTCGGTTATCTGCCGCATCGGGAGACGGTGACCGCGCTCGAGCCGTCGCGCACAGCCGGACCGGGGCCGCAGGTCTGGCGGGCGCTCGCCGACCGGCGCACTTACCGGCGTTGCGCCAATGCGGATTACGACGTGTGCAACTGGCTCGTTACGGCGTCGCCGGCGGACGCGTACTGCGCCGCATGCCGGCACAACCGCATCGTGCCCGACTTGTCGCTTCCCGCGAACGTCGCCAGATGGCGCGTGCTCGAGTGGGCCAAGCATCGACTGTTCTACACATTGTTTCAGCTTCGGCTGCCGCTGGAAACGACGGCCGAGAATCCCGCCGGCCTAGCGTTTGAATTTCTGGCCGACCCCGCACCGTCCGGCTCGCCGGTCATGACTGGCCATGCCGACGGCACCATCACCGTCAACCTTGCGGAAGCCGACGATTCCGAGCGCGAGCGCCGGCGCCATCAGATGGGCGAACCCTACCGGACGGTGCTCGGCCATTTGCGTCATGAGATCGGGCATTACTACTGGGATCGCATCATCGCGGGCACGCCCGGGCTCGACGAGTTCCGTGGCCTGTTTGGCGACGAACGGCGAGACTATGCGGCGTCCCTGCAGAACTATTACGCGCAAGGCGCGCCGGCCGATTGGTCGCAGCATTTCATCTCGGCTTATGCGAGCGCCCATCCGTGGGAGGATTTCGCCGAGACCTGGGCGCATTACTTTCACATGATCGATACCATCGAGACCGCGCGGGCTTTCGGCCTGGCGGTCAGCCCGAGACTGCCGCAAAGCCCGGGCGCGGTATTCGACTTCGACCCACGCGATATCGACATGAACAGGCTCGTCGAGGCGTGGCTGGCGCTGACCTTTGCGGTCAATTCGATCAATCGGAGCATGGGCCTGCATGATCTCTATCCCTTCGTGCTCGGAGCGTCGGCGGTCGCGAAGCTCACTTTCGTGCAGCGACGGATTCGCGCGTTTTCCGTGCGCCCGGCAGAAATCGCGCTCGGCCCCACCGGCGCGGTGAGGCGGGCGCTGCGCCGGCTTCGCTCCGCGACCACCTAACAGATTTTGCCGAACCGGTTGGTCCGCAGACAAGACGGCTCGGGTCGATGCATCCGACAGCGGTCAGCGCGGAACCGCGACGGGTCACGGCGGTTTGACTTTGAGAACAACCAGCCGGAGATTCGCATGAATGCGCAGCCGAACACGCGCGCGCCCGAGTACGAGGAGGCCGATCGGCAGACCGCGCCGCAGGCAATCCGCGCAACGAACCGTGCTGCCCGCGCCCCGCGCCTGGCAGGGCGTCACGGCCACAATGTGCGCTATGTCCTCGGCTTCAGTCTGGCGGCGATCCTTGTCGCTTTCCTGGCGGTCTATTTGATCTTCGTCTGAAATGGGTCTTCGTCTGAAAATTGCTGCCGCGGAGAACCGTGTCGATTTCAGATTGAGACTTTTAGGTTCTGGCTGCGTTGAAGGTCGGACAATCGAGATCGGATCATTCCGTCCACCATTCTCATCGTCATCCTTATTCTGCTGCTGATCGACGCCTTGCCGGCATGGCCGTACAGCTCCCGCTGGGGTTACCATCCGGGCGGAGGACTGGACTTCGTCTTGATCATCGTGATCGTTCTGGCGCTCGCCGGGCGCATTTGATACGCCGGGCGCGATCGCCGGCGAGCGCGCTGGCCTCCATCGGCGCGGCGAAGCCCAGGGTGCACCGTGCGGTAGTTGCGCTTTTGGCACCACCCCGGCCGGCGCGAGTGCGAAGGCACGGCCGAACTCGGAGGCCGATCCCCCGCGGCGGGCGTCAGCCGTTTATTTCATCAGACCAATGTGAAAACACTTGTTGAATTTTAACCGGTCTCGCCCTGTAATGCCGCCGCATCGGGTGAAGAAAGCTTATCCATGCCGAGTTCTGCTTCGGGCGGCAGCAGGGCCGTCGACACCGGGTCCGGCGGCACGGTGTCATGGGTTACGGCGACCGCCATTGTGGTCGCCGACATGGTCGGCGTCGGCGTGTTCACGAGCCTTGGCTTCCAGGTCGAGGCGATAACGTCCGGTTTCGCGCTGCTGCTGCTGTGGGTGGTCGGCGGCATCGTCGCCATATGCGGGGCCTTCTGCTACGCCGAACTGGCCGCGATGTTTCCGCGCTCGAGCGGCGAATACAACCTTCTCGGCCGGGTCTATCATCCGGCGTTCGGCTTCGTGGCCGGCTGGCTGTCGGCCACCGTGGGTTTCGCGGCGCCGATCGCGCTCGCCGCGATGGCGTTCGGCTCCTATTTCGCAGCCGCCGCGCCGGGCTTGCCGCCCCGACTGTTCGGCTTGGCGATCAATTGGCCGTTGCTGCTCGGGTTGGCCATGGCCTGGCTGGCCGCACTCGTACACCTCTGCGGCGTGAGATTCGGCGGCGCCTATCACAATACCTGGACCGCGCTCAAACTCGCCTTCATCGTCTTGCTGATCGTCGCCGGGTACGCCGCGGCCGACACGCAGCCGCTCTCGTTTGCGCCGCGCGCCACCGACCTCGCCACCGTCACCAGCGCGCCGTTCGCCATCAGCCTGGTGTTCGTCATGTATTCCTATTCGGGCTGGAACGCCGCGACCTACATCGTCGGCGAATTGCGTCAGCCGAGCCGCAACCTGCCGCGCGCGCTGTTCGTCGGAACCGCGATCGTGATCGTTCTCTACGTCGCCCTCAACGCCATGTTTCTCGTGACCACTCCGATTGGCGAACTGGCCGGCCAGCTCGACGTCGCCGTCGTTGCCGGCAGGCACGTGTTCGGCGAGTTCGGCGGCCGCATCGTCGGCGCGCTGATCTGCCTCGGGCTGGTGTCCTCCATCAGCGCCATGACCTGGATCGGTCCGCGCGTGACCATGACCATGGGCGAGGACATCACGATGCTGCGCCTGTTCTCGCGAAGATCGAAGCAGGACGTCCCGGCCGTCGCCATCGTCTTTCAGCTGCTGGTCGCGAACCTCTTGCTGCTCACGCAGAGCTTCGAGGCGGTGCTCGATTTCATCCAGTTCAGCCTCACCTTCTGCTCGTTCTTCGCCGTGTTGGGCGTCATCAAGATGCGCATCAGCCATCCCACGCTTGCGCGCCCCTACCGCGCCTGGGGCTATCCGGTGACGCCGGTGGTTTTTCTCGCCGTGACGTTGTTCATGATGTATTATCTCGTGGTCAACCGGCCGCTGCAGTCGCTCGCCGGCGTCGCCATGATGCTGGCCGGCCTTGTTGTCTACTATATGTCCCGCCAGCTATCGAACGCCTTCTCCTCGGATGCTTCCCGGACGGCGGCCTAAAGGAGACGCCCTTGAATGCGCCTAGGATACTGACGGTCGCCTTGCTGGCGACCGCGCTGGCCTCGAGCATGACGCCGGCGCGCAGCGCCGCGCCGGCGACCGCCGACGATACCGCACGTTTCCTCGCCGGGCTCGCGCCGGCGCCGGATTCGCCTCTGACCGCCCTCTCCAAGGGTGCATCCTGGGAGCAGCACGCGCGCTATTTCGACGGCATTTTCGGCAAGGAGGAAGCCGCCACACTGTCCAAGGTTCGGGCATTTTCGCAGGCGCAGTTGAACGAAAAGCACGACACCATGCTGTATCTGTTCAGCGGCCCCGATTTCCTCTACGCCACATCGTTTTTCCCCAACGCCTCCACGTACGTTCTGGCCGGCCTCGAGCCGGTCGGCGACATTCCGCAATTGACCGCGCTGCCGCGTCCCGCCGTCGAGCGTACGTTGCGAAACCTCGAGGTTTCGCTCAACTCGATTCTCAATATCAGCTTCTTCATCACCAAAAACATGCGGACACAGCTGCAGGCCGGGCCGGTCTACGGAACGCTGCCGGTCCTCTATGTATTTCTGGCCAGGACCGGCAAGACGATTCACCAAGTGAGCCTCGGGAGCCTCGCCGAAGACGGGAGCTTCGAGGCGGCGTCCGAGCCGGGTGAGAAGAGCACCGCCAAAAGTGCGGTGAACGCCGCCAAGGGCGTCAAGATCGTCTTTTCAGATCACGACGGGCCGAAGCAGACGCTCTACTATTTCAGCACCAATCTGGCCAACGACGGCGTCAGGCGGAGCGGGTTTCTGACGTTCTGCGACAAGCTCGGACCGGCCGACAGCTTCATCAAGAGCGCGTCCTATCTGCTGCACGGCGGCGGCTTCAGCAAAGTACGCGATTTCCTCCTCGACCACAGCGCCACCATCCTTCAAGACGACAGCGGCATTCCGCTCGCCTACTTCGATCCAAAGAAATGGCGACTGCAGCCGTTCGGACGCTATGCGGGCCCGATCTCCATATTCGGACACGCCTATCAGTCGCAAATGGCCAATCTGTTCCACAAGAGTTCGATCCCGATCGACTTTGGGCTCGGCTACCGCTGGCGCAAGAACGAATCGAACCTGTTGCTGGCGCAGAGGATCGCACCAGCGACGAGCGATGCCGCCGCGCCGGGGACGAGCGATGCCGCATTAACGTCGCATTTACCAACGGACCAATACCCTCGCGGGACCGAAGCCCGATCGCCACACGGGGCGGGAGCCGCGGGAGGTTCGACTTCGCATCGAAAGCGCGCGCAAAGGGGTTCAAATCGGTCGTGGGGCTGCCGAACCTCGGGAGTCTTCCCGTTTTGTTCGTCTTACTAGTCGAGATCGAGCCCCGACCCGAGCGTCAAAATAGGGACATAGTCGTCGCCGAAGCTCACGGCGACGTTCGGCGGGGGATAAGTGCCAAATCGGGGTTTGGCGCCGAGGGTGTCCCGTAAACCGACCATTGGTTCGGCTACGGTTCGGCATACGCGCCATCTGAGTTCAGAGCCGGAAAGGCGTCGGCGACGCGAAGCAGTCGCCGCGCGGAAGATTTCGTCGCCCGGGCTCATGGACGGCGGCGCTATTCGGCCGCAGCAGCGGCAAGCGCCGGCGGTGGCGCTGGGAAAGATCGTCGAGCACAACCTTTTGTCGATTTCGGCGGTCCTGTTGCTGGCCGGTTCGCTCGGCTGGTGCTGGCTCATCTACAGTCAATTCCGATCGTCCGTTTTGCTCGATCAGCCGCCGCCGGTTCTGCAATCGGTGACGACCGAGATCAATTCGACGGTGGCAAAATCGGACCCGATCGTCGCGCCGGCCGTTACGCGCAAGGAGCAACAAGTAGTGCCGTCGGGAAAGACGGCTGCAGCGACGCGCGGCGCGGACCAGACCGCAAGCCTACGCACGCCGCGCGCTGCCGCCCGCGGCGAGAGCGCCGCCGGGCGGGTGGCGCGCGACTTCGCGTTCTTCCAGCCGACGCGAGAAGCCGAGCGGGATCGGACGCCGGCGAAGGAAGCGGCGAGCCTTCCGGTCCGTGTGGCGTCGCTGGAAACCGACACGCCGCAACTCGTGTCGCTGCATTCGCGGCCCGATATCGTCGCGCCGCACGTCCCCAACATCGATGCGAGGACGAGCCTCGTCAGCTTCGAGAGTGCGCCGTTCCCCTATCACGGCAATGTGCCGGGATCGAACCGTCCGTTCATGAACGCGGGCGAACGGGATCATCGCGGCCACGTCAATTTCCGCGGCCGGGTCTTGTGGGAATCGCAGACGTTCAGCGACAACCACGTGCTCCTGCATATTCCTCCCGGCTTCGATCCCGATCGTCCCGCCGTGATGGTGGTGTTCTTCCACGGCCACGGCGCCAACCTGGCGAGCGATGTCCGCGACCGGCAGCGGGTGCCGGCACAGATCACGGCCGCGGGAATGAATGCCGTGCTGGTGGCGCCGCAGTTCGCCGTCGATGCCGCCGACTCGAGCGCAGGAAAGTTCTGGGAACCGAACGGGTTCAAACGTTTCCTCGACGAGGCCGCCGGCAAACTGGCGAGCCTCTATGGCGATCCGCACAGCGCCAAAGCGTTTGCCAAGATGCCGGTCGTCCTTGTCGCCTATAGCGGAGGCTTCGGCCCGACGCTTTCGGTGCTCGATCACGGAGGCGCCCGGTCTCGCATTCGCGGTCTGGTGCTACTCGACGCGCTCTACGCCGGCATCGACCAGTTCGCCGAATGGATCGCCAGCAACCGGTCGGCCTTCTTCGTCAGCTCCTACACGCCCCACACCGCGCACCACAACGCTTATCTCGAGCGCCTGCTCAGCGAGCGGTCGGTGCCGTACGGTTCGGAGTTGCGGCACGACCATCTGCAAGGGATGGTCGCGTTCTTGCCTACCGGCGCCATCTCGCACCGGGACTTCGTGAACCACGCCTGGGCCAATTATCCGATCAAGGACATTTTGGTGCGAATGGACGACGTCGTCGATCCGAAGAGCAACGTCGGCTCCACGGCATTGTCCTTTTCCGCGGCCGAGCCCGCGAAGCGCGATTGATCGAGGTCGTGGGCGCTTGCAAGCTGTTCTTTTCCATGCGCCACCTCTGGACATTTTCGACGGCGTTGATTGATTGATGCACAAGCGCCGATCGGAGCCGGTTGCCGTTCGTGCCTGTTTGCTTCGGCACGTTAACGTGCCGGGGTAGTGCGGGTTCCGCAGCCGGGAACGACAGTCTGCGAGCGGCACGTTCCGAGCGCCGTCGAACGCGGCGCGAGGCCGTCGCATCGGTCCGCGATTTGCGCGATACTTCGGCGCGCTGCGCGTCGCGATGAACGACCGGCGGAAAGGAGCGCAGATGCCTGGCAAGCGGGTACGGTTTGACGACGAAACCTGGGCGGCGCTCGATCTTCTCGCGCGCGACCGCATGATGGATTTTCAGGAACTCGCCGACGAAGCCTTTGCCGATCTGCTGCGCAAGCACCATCGCCCCCGCGATCTCAAATCGGCCCTGCGGCAAAGCGCCGGCGTTTCGGCGTCGGTTCACCGCCTTGCGAAAAAGCCGGACAAACGGGAGGGCCGCCGTTGATCGCGAACAATCGTCGGGTCGCATTTTTCTTGCTGGGCAGTCTCGGCGCCATCGCGGCCGCAACGCTGGACGGCAGCGCGCAGGCGGCGCCGCCGAAAGTCATCGTCACCCCGTCGACGCGGTCCATTGGGCCGAACGGCACCGTGCAATTCAGCGCCACGGTCGCCGGCAAGCCTGGCATCGGCGTGACGTGGCTGGTGAACGGCATTCGTGGTGGCGCGCCGGCGCTGGGGCTTATTTCGCAGACCGGACTTTATACCGCGCCCGCCCTCGTGTCGGCGGCGTTGCAAGTGAGCGTCGAAGCCGCGCCGACGACGCTGCCGCTGGCGAGCGGCAGCGCGTCAGTGACCGTTGCTGCTTCGGGACCGTCGGGAACGAATTTCTACGTCGCCACCAGCGGCAGCAACGGCAACAACGGCAGCGCCGGAGCGCCTTGGCACACCATCCAGTACGCGGTCTCGGCGGTCGAGGCGATTCTCGCGAAAGCGCCATCGTCAGCGGCTACGATTCACGTCGCCGCCGGCAGCTACACCGAATCCGTCCAGATCACGCATCGCGGATCGAATGCCGGTTTCCTGTCGCTCGTCGCGGCGCCCGGCGCGATCCTCGACGGAACC
>Ga0187782_10002207_pt1 | contig 14303 bp, 15 predicted proteins | sample 0715_SJ02_MP15_2_FD_132454 | JGI IMG/M metagenome (GOLD analysis project Ga0187782, IMG submission 132454) | Tropical peat soil microbial communities from peatlands in Department of Meta, Colombia - 0715_SJ02_MP15_20_MG | ecosystem: Environmental > Terrestrial > Soil > Wetlands > Peat | place...
CGCGGCAATCTCGTCGCATGGAACCAGTTCGCCATCATCTTCGGCATGTTGGTCATCTACTTCGTCAATTTTGGAATCTCCAAAGCCGGCTCAGGCGACGTCTGGCTCAATTCCATCGGCTGGCGATACATGTTTCTCTCTGGAGCCATTCCCGCCGGCCTTTTTCTCGTCCTCCTCTTCCTCGTTCCTGAAACTCCGCGCTACCTCATGCTTCGCTGCAACGAGACCGCCGCGCGCGCCGTCCTCGCCAAACTCATCCCCGCCGACGAGGCCGAAAAAGAAATCTCCGAAATCCGCGCCTCGCTCAGCGAGCATCACTCCGGCAAACTGTTTTCCTTCGGCGTGCTCGTCATCTTCATCGGAGTCATGCTCTCGGTCTTCCAGCAATTTGTCGGCATCAACGTCGTCCTCTATTACGCCACCGACATCTTCAAAGGCATGGGTCTCACCACCAACGCCTCGCTCTTCCAAACCATCATCGTCGGCGCAGTCAACCTCACCTTCACCGTCGTGGCCATCGTCACCGTCGACCATTTCGGCCGCCGCCCGCTGCAAATCATCGGCGCGCTCGTCATGGCCGTCAGCATGATCTCACTCGGCACAGATTTCTGGCTGGGCGGCGAAGGCATCGTCGCGCTGGTTTGCATGTTGGTCTACACCGCCGGCTTTGCCGTCTCCTGGGGCCCGGTCACCTGGGTGCTCTTGAGCGAAATCTTTCCCAACCAGATTCGCGGCAAAGCTATGGCCATCGCCGTCGCCGCGCAGTGGATCGCCAACTACCTGGTCAGTTGGACCTTCCCCATCCTCGACAAGAGCCCCTATCTCGTCGGCCACTTCAAGCACGGCTTCGCCTACTGGATCTACGGCGTCATGGGCATCCTCGCCGCCTTGTTCATGGCAAGAATCGTTCCCGAAACCAAGGGCCGCTCCCTCGAGCAAATGGAGACACTCTGGCTCGCTCACGGAAAAGAGTGACCGCGGGCAAACTGCACCAACTTCCCACTCGCCGACCGGCCGCGACCTCGCCGATGCGCGACTTGGCGAGTTGCCAACGAAATCCGTAACGCCGGATCAGGGCACTCGGCTCAACAGGCTGGAAATCGCATCGAGCAAACGGCTGGGATTTCCTGGGCTTCCGTCGGGCCAGCTGGCTTCGAATTCAGTGATCTCGATGCCAATAAGGCGAAACCGGCAGAGCGCTTCAAATGCCCCTGCGAGGTCCTCAAAGGAAAGACCGCCGGGTACTTGGTACTCCGTAGATAGAAGACCCGGCTCAAGCACATCGCAATCGAGATGGATGTAAACCGGACGATTGCCCACAGCGACTAGCAGTCGCTCGGCCAAACGATCGCCGGTCTCGACCAGATGAAGCCGTCCCGACTCGATCCTTTCCCATTCCGGAGGGTCTAGGTCGCGGCTTCCGACGAGCACTACGTTGGAGAGGTCCAGCTCCGCGCCCAGTCCGGTGCTCCATTCACCTGCGGCGCCGCTCAAAACCATCCCGCCGAGATACGGGGACTCAGAACGCGCTACGTCTGCAGGGCTGTTGCAATCGCCGTGAGCATCGAACCAGACGATCGCCGCGTTAGGGTAATGCCGAGCAACCACCGGCAACGTTGCGAGACTCGCAGCGCACCTACCCATCGTTGTCGCCACGGCACGACCGGCACTTAAGCGGTCAGCCAGATCCTCGGCAAGCAATTGCAGGTCCGGCAATGCCGCTTGTAGCTGCGTCCTCCAATCGCCGTCCACTACCGGAGCTCGGGCGCCGATCGTGTGGGCAGTAACTCCCCACCTTTTCGCAATCGCGGTCCCCAGCTCAACCGCTCCGGCCATGGCTCGCTGGTTACGGTCGCCGGCGCGTCCGGCGAAGATCGTCAAACTATCACGCGCATCGATTCGCATTCGGCTTCCGGCTCACCAGTCGATAGACAACCAACCCCCTGCGGGTATCTTCTCTCCCACTCTCTCCCACCGCCCTAACTTTTGTAAAATAGGCCGTTGGCGTTTTTCGTTCACACCATCGCACCAAGGACGATCTCTTATGACTTCTTTCATGGCCGGTCAACCGGCGCTCAAAGACCTTTACGGCGACCTCAAACGCCGCATGGACCACGCTGTCGCCGACTTCCAAACCGGCCTCGCCGCCACGCGCACCGGCCGCGCCAGCGTTCACTTGCTCGACCAGGTAAAAGTCGACTACTACGGCACGCCCACGCCCATCAATCAGCTCGCGCAACTGTCCGCCCCCGAGCCGCAGCTCATCCTCGTTTCGCCTTGGGACCCCACCATCCTCAAAGAAGTGGAAAAATCCATCCAGGCTGCCGACCTCGGCTTCAATCCCCTCTCCGACGGCAAAGTCATCCGCATCCCCGTCCCCCCCATGACCGAAGAGCGCCGCCGCGAAGTCTGCAAGCACCTCAACAAAGTCCTCGAAGACCATCGGACTGCAGTTCGAAATGTCCGCCGCGACGGCAACGATGCCCTCAAGAAACTCACCAAGGATAAGAAAATCTCGGAAGACGAAGAGAAGCGCGCTCTTGAAGAAGTTCAGAAGATGACCGACGTCGAAATCCGCCGCATGGAAGAGCTATCGCAAAAAAAGGAAGCCGAAGTGATGCAGGTGTGACGCCCCGAATGGCGGCTGCGCCTTGTTGCGTCGCTTTCGCCGCAACAGGGATCCGCGCGCGATTGCAGCAATGCGATGAATGGATTTTCTATCTGATTTGGGGAAGTAGCTGGGGGGCCCGCGAAAAAGCATCGTGCGAAATCGAATTCTCCCGCTGCGCCTGCCTTACACGCCGAGAGAGAAGGTCACGAACACCGTTGTTTCAACTTCCGTGGGTTCGTTGTTGAGTTTGTAAGGCCTGTAGCGCCAGGTCCGCACCGCATCTACTGCGGACTGCCGCAACATGGCCGGCCCATTGATAACCTGCAAATCCTTGATCCGTCCGTCCTTGGAAATCGTGGCGTGCAGTTCCACAGTGCCCGAGACCCGGGCCGCCTTGGCAATCGACGGATATGCGGGCGCCGTCTTCTGTATCAGCATTCCGCTCGCCACGCCGGATGAAATCACCAGCGGTTTCGCGGGTGCGCCCTTAACAACCGGCTGTGAATTTCCATGGAATACGCTATCGGTCCCGCCGCTGCCGCCTAAAGCGTCAGCACCGCTCAAGCTCGCCGGCGGCGGCCCATTCTCTGCAACCTGCTTTGGAATCCGTTTTGGCGCATTGAGTTGATCGTTCATCATATTCGTCTGCACCAATCCCGGGTTGGCTCCACTCTGATTGCTCGGTTGGTTGTCCGTTGCCTGACTGCCGCCGTTCGCTGCTTGCCCCTTGCGCTGAGTCGATGAGTCGGCAGCCGTGGTATTCGACATGTTCATTTCAAGCGAAGTAGCAGTGGCTCCTGAAATCGGCTGGTTCGACGGTTGCGCTGCGGTCTTCGTTCCGTGATGGAGCAGCGGAACGATGACGATCGCAGGAACGAGAACCGCACCCGCGCAAATGGCGGCAATCATCGCCGGCTTGGGTTTGGCCGTCTTCGGCTTTGCCTTCGCTTCCAGGTTCTCCGCGGTAAAGATCTTGCGCAGAGCATCGTCGGATTCCTGTATCCGGGCCTTTGAAAGGTCGGGGGAACTACGCGCTTTTTCCGCCACCGCGGCACTCGGCCAGCTTGGCGCTGCAGTGGCCTTACTCGCTGCATGGCCGGCTTCCACCTTTTGCGATGCGCGGCTCGCCAATCCATCCGCCGCCGCGCCCGCCGGCTTTGGCTGCTTTACAATCGCCGGCGCGGGCAGTGCCGCCCATGCATCGCGCGGCTTCTCCGCTGGGGCTGGCGCCTTGGCTTCGCGCCCAGCGGCCTGCCCCGGCGGCTTTGCAGGCTTGCCCGTGGAATGAGCCGATTCCCATTCCTCCCACTCGCTGGACTTCGACGGCGACGGCGTACGCGGGGTCTTGCTTTCCCAATCGCTCAAATCCTTTGGCTGCTCGCCAACCACCGGCACGGGCGAAACCCAGCGCGTGTCGCGCGGCTTGTCCACAACAGGCGATAACGTGGCGGCGCGCTCAGAGGTTTGCCCGGGCTTCTTCGGAGTTTTACCCAACGTGTGAGTAGATTCCCATTCGTCCCACTCTTGCGATTTAGTAGGCGCTGACCCGCCAGAAGATTCGCCATCCCACTCGCCGAAATCCTCAGGAAGCGTGTCGGGTACTAACGGAGTTATTTCTTCTGGAGATGCCATTGGCCGTCCTTTCCTTTCTCGTAAATAGCGCCTTTATATATTCGTGTTTCCGGCGCGCTTGTCTTGGCGCCACGTTCGCGCGCAGGCGTCAAATCGACAGCCACGGGGTTGGTGAAAGTCCAGGCCGGCGCCGGCTCGCTGGGTTCGTTTACCGCCGGAGCGAAGTCAGGCGATCCCTCCACCTCGAGTACGACTGTGGCTTGCGCCGCGGCGTATTTCTCGGCGTCCGATGGAGTGAACACTGCAGACAGCGTGTATCTGCCCGGGGCCAGCACGTGACCTGCCGAAGGAGCGTAGACAAAAGTTCCCGGAACCGATGCTGTGGCATTCAACTGCGTCGTGCTCAGCGCGATTCCGTAGGAGATTTGTGAGGGGCTCGGCCATGTGATGACCACTGGTTGTTTCTCATTCACCACCAGCGACACCACGGAACTTACCGTCGTGTAATTCAACGTGTCGGTAGGTGTGAATGTTACCGAGAGCTCGTGCGCTCCCGGCCCCAGAATCTCGCCCCTGGCAGGTGTATAGGCGAACGATCCAGGCACTGTTGCTGTGGCGTTTAATTGGCCGGCGCTCAAGGCCGTGCCCTGGGTAATCGGATCCGGTGTCGGCCATGTGACGGCAGGGGATGTCTTCGTCACCGTCAACGATACGACGGTGTGCGATGAAGAGTAATCGGCCGTATCCGCCGGGGTGAAAGTCACCGAAAGCTTATGCTTTCCCGCCGCCAGCGCTGCTCCGTAGCCGGGGGTGTACTCGAACGCGCCCGGAACCGATGCCGCGGCGCAGAGTTGCGTGCTGCTTAGCTGTGTGCCGTAACTTATCGGATCGGGCGTCGGCCATAGGATGGTAGGCGTTGCCTTGGCTACACTTAGGGAAACTGAGGCCTGCGCCACGGCGTAGTTGGCTCGGTCCGCGGGCGTAAAGGTTACTGAGAGGGTATAGCTTCCCGGACGAAGCACCTCTCCCGGCGAAGGCGCGTAATCGAAGAATCCCGGTACGGGCGCCCTGGCGTTCAATTGAGCATCGCCCAACACCGTTCCCCCGGCTACCTCCACAGGTGTGGGCCACAAGATTGTCGGCGTCGCCTTGTTCACAACAATCGGAATTGCGGCCTGCAGCGGAGAGTAGCGGTCGGCGTCCTCGGGAGTGAATGTGACCCAAAGAGTGTGCGTTCCCACCGGCAACACCGACCCCGGACCGGGAGTGTAGACAAACGTTCCCTGTGCCGACGCTGTGGCATTGAGCTGGTTGGTGTTCAGCTTGTCTCCATACGAAATCGGCGCCGGTGCCGGCCACTCGAAGGTCGGGGTTGCGCGCCCATCGTCGGAAGCCAAAATCGTAATGCTAGCCGTTTCATTGGTCGCAGGACTTGCCTGCGCAGCATCTTTACTCAGACCCCGAGGGTCAAATTCTCTCTTCTTTTCTGGTAGCATAGAGCGTCCGCTATTCGAGCTGGCCGTCTCCCCATGCCCGGTGTCGCCGTGCTGTAACGCGCCCGCAGCGTCCTGATCATCGAGGATCTTCCACCGCTCCGGCCGTACGAGCAGTCGTCCCCGAGACTTGTCTGAAACTTTCTCGCGGACGAGTTTTTCGGTTCGAACGAGTGCTTCGGGCACGGCTCCTCGTTCAAGGGGCAGAAGAAGGTACTCACAAGCGCCCGCGCGCATGACGCGGACTGCTAGCTTCGGATCGGTCCTCTCCGAATAGCCCATCACCGCCATCGCGTCGCTGGCATTCGCTTTCTCTACCAGCTTTAGAGCGACTTCCGCATCGCTGTCCATGTCGAAGACGATCACGTCGAACGACGCCAGCAATCTTTGTAGGTGTTCTTGTTCCGGGGGGTAGGAATCGAACTCGCGGACGTAGACCCGCCCCGTGTCCGAAAGAGCCTTGGACACAGTCGAACGTCTCTCCGCGTTTGGGCCAATCAATGCAATGGATAGGGCAACCGACTGGGCTTCGGCCCCAGCATTGTCGGCATGTTCGGGTCCCGGGTCTGGTGATACGCCTGGTGAACTCACGGCTTCACGTGCTTTCTGTGGTTGTGTGCTCCTTGAGGTGCCGGCCGCCTTTCCACTCCATCCTCAGGTCGACCCTTCGACTGGGAATTGAGTTTTCTGGTCTCTCCCGCTCTCAACGAACAAGTGCGGTGCAATTCTGGAGACAACATTCCAATGCGAGTGCCAACTTCCCACAGCTCGCCAACAACCACTGTGGGAAGATAGTAACTTCTTTGAGCTTATTCTGGAACACCACTTTTGAGTTAAGTCTCACATCGGAACAATCACTACTGTGGGTTACTAAAGTCTCTAAAACCCGTGACTGGCCTGTCGTTTGCCTTTCCGTCAAACCCCGGTACGCCCCCTGGCTGCTCAGGAACAATACGGCTGAAAGTTCCCCACTTACCCCAATCTGCCTCCGTCCACCCTTACCGATTCACTTTTGCCCGGAAGTTGCTGAAAACGCTCCATCAACTTTCTTTCCAAAGTTTGCAGGCAAATTCTCACTGTCTGCTACACTTGTTTCAGATTCATCGGACTTGGCTCAATGGTTTGCGGTGAAAGGTCTACTCCCGCTGCCGCGAGTTAACTCTATTGTTTGGAAATATTTGCGCATAAACGATTGAAAACATTTGAACTTAACTCAGATTCTGGCGCAGAACTCGCTGAAAATAGATAGGTTACTCACAAACATCCCGGGGGGAGGGGGGGTAGGGCTCCGATGTCCCCGCTCTGCTCCATATTTCTATCTCTTGTCCCTCCTATAAAAGGGCAGTGGAACCTGCTTCGCCCGTACCCGGCTCCCCCTCACATCTACCAACACATCCGTTCCCGCCTCCTCCGCCGCCCTTTCCAACAGGGCCAGCGCAACATTCTTCTTCAAAAACGGCGCAGGCGATCCAGATGTCACGCGCCCTATGGCAGCCCCTTCGAGAGACAACACCCCATATCCATCCCGCGCAATGCCGCGCTCCACCATCTCCAGTCCCACAATCCTGCGCTTCGGTCCGCCCGCCGCCCTTACTGCACCCAGTGCCCGGCTCCCAATAAACTCTCCTTTTTCAAGCTTTAACCACTTCTCGAGCCTCGCCTCGAATACGTCGATCTCTTCTGAAATCTCATGTCCATACAAGCTCATTCCTGCTTCCAGCCGCAGCGTATTCCGCGCGCCAAGCCCGCAAGGCCGAATCCCGAATTCCTTTCCTGCCTCCAGCATCGCCTCCCACATCTTCACCGTCGTCGCCTCATCGGCAGGAATGTAGACCTCGAATCCGTCTTCCCCCGAATATCCAGTCCGCGCGATCAGCGTATTCGCGATTCCCGCAACTGTTCCCCACGCAAAGCGGTAGTTCTTCACCGGAGCCAGATTCACTTCCGTCAGCTTCGCCAGTGTTTCCATCGCCCGTGGTCCCTGCAGCGCGAGCTGTGAATAGTAGCTGGAGTAGTCGCCGATATGCACCGACCCAAACTTCGCCGTGTGTCTCCGGATCCATTGGTAGTCCTTGTCTTTGGTCCCCGCGTTCACGACCAACAGATAGTCGTTCGCGCTCAACCTGTGTACCAGAATGTCATCGACAAACGTTCCTTGCTCTGTCAGCAGCGCCGAGTACTGTGCCTGTCCATCCTCAAGCCTGCCCGCGTCGTTCATGGCGATGTGCTGGACCGCTTCCAGTGCTCGGGGCCCGCGGAACTGTATTTCTCCCATGTGACTCACGTCGAACAGACCCACTCCCGTCCGCACCGCAATGTGTTCCGCAATGAGTCCGCCACCTGGACACGGATACTCAACCGGCATCTCCCACCCGCCAAAGTCGACCATTTTTGCCTTCAGTGCGCGGTGTGTGGCATTAAGCGCCGTCTTCTTGAGCAGCGGATTCATTGGAGGCAAAGCTGAGATCGACATGGACCTCCTCTCGGCAGCGACAATCTACCCCCCCACCATACGGACTTGCCGGCAGCACGGTCAACGAGCCGAAACGATTACGATTAATGTGCATGGCGCAGCCTCAAATTGTGGCCCGAAAGACGCGAGCATGAACCGAATCCGAGGCATCGTAATGATGGTGGCCGCCCCCTTAGCCATCTGGAGGGGCTGGAAAATTCATAGCGGCCACGACGCTATTCTCGCTTACGGCCTCGGCGCTCTAGCTCTGGCGCTCGCCATCTTGCATCTCACTGGTTCCGGCCGGCTCTCAGCGTCGTCGCGCTCGCCAAAACGAACTCGCCCCCAGATAAAGGAAGATCAGCGCAGCCACGATCGCAAAATCCCGCGTTAGCACGTGCTTTCCCAGCTCAACCCAGTTCTGCCACAACCTCAGCGCAAACACGCCTGCAAACAGCAAAAAGAAAGCTCCGGTCACCTCGAGCCAAACAATCCTGCCCAAGCGCCTGAAAGGCCGCAGGAGTCCCTTCACGCCCCGGCCCACCCGGCCTCTGGTCTCCCTCCCCTTTCCCGCCGCCGCATGGGCCTTAATGTCTCGCACTCGAGCGATTCGGTCCTGTGCACCACCGCCGATGGCAGCGACTCCACACTGCTCCGCACGCGCTCTCGGCATAGCCGCACTCGCGTTCGCATACCCGGCCACACGCTTGCCCGCCATCCTGCCGGCCACGCGCACTCCAATCCCCAATGCGCGACCGATGATTCTTGCTTCCATAACGTCTATGATGGTACCAGCGCCTAGCGTGGCTCTACTTTGCTGCAGTCGCTCTCGATTTGCTCTCGAAGGGAATTGGAAGTAAGGTAGAGAAAACCTGCGTTGCAACCCGCCCTCTCCTCGCGTGCGGGCCGCCGCTCCTGGAGGTAGCCGTGACATCGCGTCTGCGTGAACTCATCCAGCAACTGGGCGAGGCTATTCACGAGTCGGTCATTGAAAGCGAGCAGATAGCCGGAGTTGTGCAAGACATTCGGAAATACGGCTTTGACGTCTTGCTCATGCTTGAGGCCACCATCGGCTTAAATGAGGTCACGGGCAAGTCAAACGATGCTCCTGACCAAGACCAATCGACCGCCGGCGAAGTCGGTGCATTCACGAAAAACGACCTCCATTTCTTGCGTTCGCTCCGAATCTCGGTCGAGGGTCAGCCGGATGAACCTACAACTGACTTCAAGTAAACGAGCAGTCGCAGCCATTCCGCCAGTGCCTAGCCAGCGATCACTCTCTCGGATGCCGAACCGCTCAAGGATCGAAGAGCGCTGCTGAATTCCCCGCCAAGGACCGAGAGTTCTCTTATAAACGACCCGTGCCGGAAGACTCGACCTTTGGAATTCCAAATTCACCAAGAGTGGAATAGCGCGTCAGGGAGGGCGAAAAACGCCAACGCCGCCATGGTGCAGTATTGCTTCGTATAGTGGAGCTGACCAAGGCGAAGCTCCCGAGCAATTATGTTTCATCCGGCTGATCCCACAGCCGGACGAAACATATATCACTGGAGGGGAGTGGGACCTGCTCGCGAACGGGGTCCTGTGATGGTTGCGGGGGCTGGATTTGAACCAGCGACCTTTGGGTTATGAGTGGCGCAAGTTACGTATTATCAACGAGTTAGAGAGCATGGCTGGGAGTTTCAAAGAGCGCTAAGTAGTTGAAAATACGTTTGCGGTATTTTTATTTGGGGTTGAAATGGGGTTGAAAAATGGCAGCGAGAGCGACTTGTTGCGCTGAATTCGCGCCTGATCGAGGTTTTTCACGACTCGTAAATGTGCATTTTGGACGCACAATTATAGCAATCAATGAACCAATTTTCGGTTTATTCGTGCTATGATATGTGCGTTATGAGCGCACAGAGATTTTCCCTACTAAACCGGTTCCTACTTGCCCTGCCGGAGGGATTCCTGGCAGACAGCGCCTGGCTTCAGGAGCAGGGCCTCTCGCGTTCATCGATACGGGACTACGTGGACCGGGGGTGGCTGGAAAAAATAGCCTCCAGAGTTTATCGGCGGCCCCGGCAAGTGGCTAACGACCTGCTCCGTTGGGATGTCGTTGTCCTTTCACTTCAGCAGGTGATGCATAAGCGCCTTCATGTGGGTGGCCGAACGGCGGTCGAACTCTCGGGTTACGCCCATTACCTGCAAGCTGGCGAAACCGCCACGGTATATCTGTATGGTCAGGGGGCGCCGTCCTGGCTGACGGCGCTTCCATCTTCGGCTCGATTTGAACTCCGCCAAGATCGCCTCTTTGCGAACTCTGGAACGGGAGTTGAGATGAGGCGTTTCGATCTGCGTTCAGGAGAGGCGTCCGCCCCAACCAGGGACGCTGAACGAAAAAGCCCCTGGGAGTGGTCGTTGACAATGTCTGTTCCAGAGCGAGCGATCCTGGAGATGATGGATGAACTGCCGCAGCAGGAGAGCTTTCACCAGGTCGATGCCGTCATGGAAGGCATGGCCAATCTTCGTCCGCAACTGCTGGGAAAGCTCCTGCAGGAATGCAAGAGCGTGAAAGTGAAGCGGCTCTTTCTCTGGTACGCGGACAGGCACAGGCACTCCTGGCTGAAGCATCTGGATCAGTCGGCGATCGATCTCGGCCGTGGAAAGCGTCAACTGGTTCCCGCGGGCCGTCTTGACGCCCGCTACCAGATCACGCTGCCAGCGGAATTGTTTGCAAAAGGAGACGATCACGATGCCCAGTGAGGTTTTTGAAGCTCAAGCCGCGCTGCTGGTGCGCGCGTTGCCCCACGTGGCGACCGAGACCTGCTTTGCCCTGAAGGGGGGCACAGCAATCAATCTCTTTGTCCGGAATCTCCCCCGACTCTCCGTGGATATCGATCTGGTTTATCTGCCCATCGAGGATCGCGAAACCTCGCTGCTTGGAATTCGATCCGCGCTGGCGCGCATTGCCCAGGGCGTCCGCAAAGCGATGCCCGGCAGCGTGGTCACAGAGAATGCCGCCGCTGACGGAACCAGACTCGTGGTTCGCCAGCAGTCGGCGCAGATCAAGATTGAAGTCACTCCGGTCCTCCGAGGGACGGTTCATCCGGTTGATTTGAGGACGTTGCATCCAACCGCCGAAGAACGATTTGGCTTTGCCGAGATCCAGGTGGTTTCGTTTGCCGATCTCTATGCCGGCAAGATGGTAGCGGCGCTTGATCGTCAACATCCGCGGGATCTGTTTGACGTTCAATACTTGTTTGCAAATGAAGGCGTCTACGACTCTCTCTTTCAGACTTTTCTCGTCTACATCCTCAGCCACAATCGCCCGGCACACGAAGTCCTGCAGCCGCGACTGAAGGATATTCGGCAGGCGTTCGAGCAAGAATTCATTGGCATGACAACCGAGGAGACTTCTCTCGACGACCTTGTGGCGGCGCGAAAGCAGCTCATTTCGGAAATCCGCTCCCGCCTGGATGAACGCTCTGCGCGGTTCCTGCTCTCGTTTCATGAATTGAGACCTGACTGGGAGCTGCTCGGGTTGCCGGACGTCGCCAACCTTCCGGCAATCCGCTGGAAGCTGATGAATCTTGCATTGCTACAAGCCAAACAACCGGAAAAATACCGAGCGCTGATTCATGATCTTGAAGCGATGTTGAGGGGTACGCCCAGGACGTCGCTGTGATTACCAGGATAAGCCCAAAAAATATTTCTTCATGCTTGTCGCTAAAACCGCCTCGATTTCGACACTAGTTCTATGGAAGCAATTGGTGCCTCATCAGACGCCACACGTTATGGTGGATTTTCGATTTCCCAAGAGCCGGTGGCAAATCAATGGAGAAGCCGTTCACTGCGGTCTCAAACACGCCTCTTCCTCTGCGCGCTGCGCAATACGTGCGCATGTCCACCGAGCACCAGCAGTACTCCCCTGAGAACCAGCTGGAGGTGATCCGCAAATATGCCGCCGCTCACCAAATGGATATTGTTCGCGAGTACGCGGATTTCGGGCGAAGCGGGCTGAATATTGCCGGCCGCGAAGGCCTGAACCAGTTGATGGCCGACGTTGAAAACAAGCGCGCCGACTTTTCCGCGCTGCTTGTCTACGATGTCAGCCGCTGGGGGCGCTTCCAGGACGTGGACGAAAGCGCCTATTACGAATACGTGCTCAAGAGAGCCGGCATTTGGGTGCATTATTGCGCGGAGCAGTTCGAGAACGACGGCAGCATGTCCTCCTCGGTTCTCAAGACCCTGAAGCGCTCAATGGCGGCTGAGTACAGCCGGGAATTGTCAGTCAAGGTCTTCTCCGGGCAATGCCGCCTTATCGAACTGGGTTTCCGTCAAGGTGGGCCAGCAGGATACGGCCTGCGGCGGCAACTAATCGATCGGGACAAAAATCCCAAGGGACTGCTGGACAAAGGCGAGCGCAAGAGCCTGCAGACAGATCGGGTCATCCTGGTTCCCGGGCCGGAGTTGGAACTTGAAACCGTCCGCCAGATTTATGACCTATTTGTGGTTCAAGGCAAAACTGAACGCGAAATCATGGAGGTTTTGAACGGAGGCGGTGTAGCAGGAGAATTCGGACGCCCGTGGACACGCGCGTCGGTCCACCAGGTGCTAATCAATCCGAAGTACATCGGCGCCAATGTTTACAACCGGCGTTCCTTCAAATTAAAGCATAAGCGCGTCAATAATCCGGCGCAGATGTGGATATGGAGAGACGGCGCCTTCGAGCCTCTCGTCCAGGCCAGTCTATTCGCGGAAGCGCAGGCGATCATCGAATCGCGTCATCGCCATCTTTCGGATGGCGAACTCTTGGAGCGGCTGAGAGAATTACTCCGCGCGCGGGGCCGGCTCTCCGGCATTCTCATAGATGAAACCGAGGACATGCCCTCCAGTACCTGCTACTCCTCGCGATTTGGTAGCCTCACTCGCGCCTATTCACTCATTGGATGGGCTCCTGACCGAGATTTCGCCTACATCGAAATCAATCGCAGGCTCCGACGGCGCCATGCCGATCTCATTGCCTTGATACTTGACCAACTCTTGGCGCTCGGAGCCACGGTTTGCGTCGACCAGCACAATGATCTGCTCACCATCAACTCTGAATACACGGCGTCGCTGATCCTTGCAAGATGCCGGGAAAGTCGAACCGGACATCTACGGTGGCAGCTCCGCTTTGACGAAAGTCTGCGGCCGGACGTTGTAATTGCAGCTCGCCTGCAACCCGGCAATGACGAGATTCTCGATTATTACCTCTTGCCACGCCTTGACGTCCTGACCGAACGGTTGATCTTCAGGCCGGATAACGGCTTGGTTCTGGATGTATATCGCTTCAATAACCTGAACTTCTTTATGGAGATGGCGCAACGCGCCCGCGTGGAGGGTGCAGCATGACGAATCAACGCGTTGATCGGATTCGAATCGATCAGATTCGCACTGAAATCCCAATACCATTCAGCCAGCAGAAATCGCCAGTGAACACCGTCAACATTTGTGAGGCGGGGATCAGACCCATAATAGTCCTGCGCCGCAGCGAACCCGATGAGGATGGGAAGCAATTCGATCTTGTCTGCGGTTACGGCCGACTTCAGGTTTTCGCCGCTTTCAGTCAAACGACGATTCCGGCAATGATTATTGAGGCATCGCGCAAAGACAAGACGCGGCGTTTACGCATGGAGAGCGCAGATGAATGAACAAAACGTCGAACGGATTCCTATCGATCAAATTCACATTGCCAATCCGCGCTCGCGCAGCCGGGGCAGGTGGCAGGTGATCGTCGCAAATATTCGTGAAGTTGGGCTAAAGAAGCCGATTACAGTTGTACGCCGCAAGGAGCCAAACGGAGATGGAAAACAATTCGATCTCGTTTGCGGCCAAGGAAGGATTGAGGCGTTTGTCGCACTCGGCGAGACAACCATTCCAGCGATCATTGCCGATGTATCGCGCGAAGATCAGTACCTGATGAGCCTGGTCGAAAACATTGCGAGACGACCGCCATCCAACAGGGACATCATCCGTGAAGTTCGGAGTCTACGCGAGCGTGGATACAACATTGGGGAAATTGCAAAGAGAGGATGTCCCGGCTGTAGTTGAAAGTTAAGCGGCGGTTCGACCCGGTTCTGCAAGAATCGGGTTGCTCAACCTTTTTCAAGGAGAACCGCCGTGAAGAAAGCTTACCGCACCATCCGCAAGC
>Ga0187782_10002209_pt1 | contig 14297 bp, 18 predicted proteins | sample 0715_SJ02_MP15_2_FD_132454 | JGI IMG/M metagenome (GOLD analysis project Ga0187782, IMG submission 132454) | Tropical peat soil microbial communities from peatlands in Department of Meta, Colombia - 0715_SJ02_MP15_20_MG | ecosystem: Environmental > Terrestrial > Soil > Wetlands > Peat | place...
CAAGGTGATCGGCGTAATCACCGACCGTCGCGGCGGGACGGTCTTCGCCGACGTGGTCGTGATTGCCGAGGGCGTGAACGGTCTGCTCGGCACCCGCGCGGGATTGCGTGACGCGCCGAGAGCGGAGCAAGTCGCGCTCGCGGTCAAGGAAATGCACTTCCTGCCGAGCGAGACGATCGAAGCGCGCTTCAACCTGCACGGCGACGAAGGCGTCGTGGTCGAGGCGGCCGGCACGGTCTCCAAAGGCATGACCGGCATGGGCTTCGTCTACACGAACAAGGAGAGCGTCTCGGTCGGCTTCGGCTGCCTCGTCGCTGACTTCGCCGACAAGGCCGCGACGCCCTATGGCCTCTTGGAGAACTTCAAGAAGCATCCGTCGATTGCGCCGCTGATCGAAGGCTCCGAGGTCAAGGAATACGCCGCGCACCTGATCCCCGAGGGCGGCTACAAGGCGATTCCGCAGCTCTTCGGCGACGGTTGGGTGGTCGTCGGCGACGCGGCGCAGCTCAACAACGCCATTCATCGCGAGGGATCCAACCTCGCCATGACCTCGGGACGTCTCGCGGGCGAGGCGATCTTCCAGGTCAAGTCGCGGCGCGACGAGATGTCAAAGGAGAACCTCGCGTTCTACAAAAAGATGCTCGACGACAGCTTCGTCATCAAGGACCTCAAGAAATATAAGGACATGCCGGCGCTGCTGCACACCCAGGCGAAGAACTATTTTGTCAGCTATCCGACACTCGTGTCGAGCGCGATGGAGAATTTCCTGCGCGTGGACGGCGCGCCGAAGCTCGAAAAGGAAAAGGCCACGGTGCGCTCCTTCGTGAAGGAGCGCTCCTGGGCGGGGCTCGTCGGCGACGCTTGGCGGCTGGCGACGGCCTGGAGATAGCGGAACCGATCTCTACAAGGAGGAGGATCATGTCGTTGCAAGCAGTGCGGGTTGAGGAAAAGCTTTACCAGAATCGCTACCTGGTCGACGCGGGCAAGCCGCATATCGTCATCGAGCCGCATGAGAAGCCGTCGAAGAACCTTCTCGCGATGACGACGGTATGCCCGGCCGGCTGCTATACGGAAAACAGCATGGGCCAGGTCGAGATCACGCCGGACGGCTGCCTCGAATGCGGCACCTGCCGCGTGCTCTGCGAGGCGTCGGGCGAGATTCGCTGGAACTATCCGCGCGGCGGCTACGGCGTGCTGTTCAAGTTCGGCTGATTGAAAGTGAAACAGCGAAACGCCTTAATTCTCCGCCCCGCAAGATCCGCGTCGGCAGGAGCGTCATTGCGAGCGAAGCGAAGCAATCCAGGGTCGAGGGCGAAACTTTTGCCGACAAAATCGTCCAGCGCCTGGGCGCGAAGCGCCGACTGGCGCCGGTATGGCCCTGGATTGCTTCGCTTCGCTCGCAATGACGGGCCTCATGACTGCGCAGCCCTCGCCACAGCGCATCCGGCGCGCCCGACATACCGAGGAAACCCATGCCCAACGTGACGTTCCAGTCGCCCTTGCTCCACAAGAACGTGACCGTCTACGCCGTCGCCGGCGACACCCACACGGTGCTCGCGGTCGCCGAAGCCAACAAGGTTCCGATCCCGCATGATTGCCGCGACGGCGAATGCGGCTCCTGCCTGATCGAAGTCGTCACGTTGACGGGCAAGACCATGGGATCGCTGCTCACCGAGAAAGAAAAGGCGCAGCTGAAGTCGCTCGGAAAGATCACCGCCGAGGAAATCCAAAGGGCGGAAGTCGAAGACATCGCGCCGCGCTTCCGCTTGGCCTGCCAATATGTCGTGCGCGATCAGGATATATTGGTGAAGTTCTCTGGCGAGCCCGGAGGCGCCTGAGCGGAAGCCGTCGCCATGGAGGCTATCGAGACTTTTCTCGCATGCGCCGGCACGACTTTGCCGGCGGAATGTTGAAGCAGCACGAGGAACAGGAAGCACAAGATGACGAAGATCGAGGATACGGCTTTTGCGCGGCTTGAGAGCGAAGGGCGCCTGCTGAATGCGGTTCATAAGGGGCCGACCGAGAAGCCGGGCCGCATCGGCTTTCGCGGCGAGCTGGCGCTGAAGTTCGCACAGCAATTCGCTGACGAGAAGCGTCCGCCGGAGCTTTCTGTCGATCAGGTCATCGCAGTCGCCGAGGCGGGCGAGTCTTACATCAAGTTCTTCGCCGGCTATCTGCATTCCTTCGAGTCGTTGACGGCGCTCGCCGAGGTCTGCAAGGGCCTGCTTTCGCCGGAAGGCAAATATATCATCTACTGCAACAACATCGACCTCTTGAGCAAATACAACGTCGAGATCGACAGCGTGACCTTCCGCATCCTGCCGATCGACGAGGCGACGGTCTACAACGAGCTCTTGGAGCTGCTTTATCTCGAGAAGACGCAGCTGAAGCGCGCCTCGACCGCGGGCAAAATCGACGCCATCGCGGACGCGGCCACAGGCTTCAGCCAGTCGTTCGAGGCGATCGCCTACGCCGAAGGCTTGAAGCGCATGGGACCGGTACGCAATCGCAACGAAAATCGGCCGGTTTGACCTGTAAGGCCGATGGCGCGCCGTCGCAGCCGGCTCGCAGGCGTGACGGCGACAATCAGTTCGAGACATAATCGCGCAAAGCCGGGAAAATTGAAGACGCCGGGGCTTGGTTTCGTTCGCGCGAACCACGAGCTGCGAGCCACAGACGGTTCTTGTTCCGCCCTCATACGCCAACCAGCGTCTCCTACTGAGCGAGCCGCGCTCCTCCCTCTAATCCGCTGGTCAACGCCTTTACAGCCGCTCTGGCCTCCGCTAGTCCTTTCTCAGCATTTGTGACAGTTTTGTCTGGCCGCCCGCCGCGCCGCCGTCATCGGCGAGACGATTACTCCGGCAGTCGCGGCCATTATCTGCGTTTTGGCGAGGCTCGGCCCATGAAGCCGGTGAAGCTCAAGAATAGTACGCCCGGAGAAGGCGGCGAGCCGCGCACGCAATATGGCGCGCTTCCCTGGCGCATGGACGACGAGCCCGAGATCATGCTGCTGACCTCGCGCGACAGCCGGCGCTGGGTGATCCCCAAGGGCTGGCCGATGAGGGGCCGCAAGCCCAACGCCACCGCCGCCCTGGAGGCGCTGCAGGAAGGCGGGCTCCTGGGCAGGATCGGCAAGAAGCCGCTCGGCTCCTATCACTATCGCAAGCGGCTCAAGAACGGCGCCGCGCTGTGGTGCCGGGTGGACGTGTTTCCGCTGCTCGTCCTGCGCCAGCGCAAGAGCTGGCGCGAGAAGGAGCAGCGCGTGACCCATTGGTTTCCCTATGCCAAGGCCGCGGAGCATGTCGCGGAGGAGGAGCTCAAGGAGCTCATTCTCATCTTCGGCGACACGCTGTACGCGCTGGCCAGCGGAGAGAGCGAGATCGTCGCCCGGTAGCCGCCGTGCGACGATTGGGATGAGAATTACGCCGCCGTCCGTTGGCGCGACATAAGGAGGAAGCAGCCCGAGCGGCGTTGCGCCTTCTCTAAGGCATTCGGCGCCTCGGGGCGCCAATTTCGATTAACGCCATGCAGCTTCAGCGGCCGGCTGCAGGCGGGTGCGGAACGGCGCGCCGCCCTTCAAATCCCGCCAAGAGCAGGCCAATCGTCCCGCGAAGAGCATGCAGGATACGTTCGAACTCGCCCAGCGAGCACAGGTTCTGCGCGGCGGTCCCGAGAAGCGCGCCTAATTCGTCAGCAACCACCAAGTCGCCAACCACAATCACCACGAACCCCTTGCAAATTTCTGAAATCGCGAAAGCCCAATGGAGGCGCGCCAAGCGAAGCAGCGCGCAGAAAGGAGCCTTGAGCTCCACAGTCGCGCCGCAAGGCGGAACAAACAGCCGCCGTCTCTGCGCGAGAGACGCAGGAGACTTCGGCCACACTCGGGCACAACGCATTTCTGGCCTTCTCGGATAGTTTGCCTTTCCGCGACCCTGCTTTCCCTCGCCAGTCGACTGCATGGTGCGACTCGATTTGTCCATGATTGTGGCGAGCGAGCCGCTTGGCGGCGGCCGAGCCGCCGGTGAAATTGAATATTCGAGACGCCCCTGAGCGACTGAATGAGCGCGACGGGCGACGCGATTCTCTAAGTATTTGTTTTTATTGGCTGGGGGACCTGGATTCGAACCAAGATTAACGGAGTCAGAGTCCGCTGTTCTACCGTTGAACTATCCCCCAATGGGCCGGCGCGGCGGCGCGGCTGAGCAGGCGTCCCCTCTAGTGAGCGCAGGCGCGCCTGTCAATACGCGTCGAGAAACTTGCTCAAGCGACGCCGCGCCCTTATGGTCGCGCTCGACTGACCAAGCCTTTGCATCGGAGGACTCGGCATGGCGCGCAGAATCGCTCTGATCGCCGCGGCGTTGACGCTGCTCTTTGGACTCGCCGGCTGCGACAAGTGCGGCGACTGGCAGCAGTTGCGCGTTCCGGAGCTCCCGAAAAGCTGCGCCGACCATGGCGCGCGCTAGCTAGCTGCGCCAAGGGACACGGTCATGAGCAGGGCTGAACTCTTCCGCGACATGAAGCGACGCGGCGAGAAGATCGTCGTGCTCACGGCCTACGACGCGCCGACCGCCCGCATCGAGGCCGAGGCCGGCGTCGACATCATCCTCGTCGGCGATAGCGTGGGCGTCAATGTGCTCGGCTACGGCCATGAGCGCGATGTGACGCTCTCCGATATGACGCATCATATCGCCGCCGTCCGCCGCGGCGCCCCTGGCGTCTACCTCATCGGCGACTTGCCTTACGCCACCTACGACACGGCGCGCCAGGCGCAGGAAAGCGCGCGACGCCTCTACGACGCCGGGGCCGATTGCGCCAAGCTCGAAGGCGCTTTCCCGGACATCGCGGCGGCGATCAAGGAGGCCGGCATCGACGTCTGCTGCCATCTCGGGCTCGAGTCGCAGCACCAGGACGTGAAGCGCCGCCAGGGCAAGAGCGCCGCGGACGCGCGAAAACTCCTTAACGACGCCACGGCGCTCGACGCCGCGGGCCAAGACTTTCTCGTGCTGGAGCTGATCCCGAGCGAGCTTGCGGCGCGCATCACGCAAAGCGTTTCCGCGCCGACGATCGGCATCGGCGCCGGCCCTGAGGTCGACGGGCAGGTGCTCGTCGTCAACGACATGGCCGGATTGACTGAGCGCGAGTTCAAGCACAACCGCCGTTACGCCGCGGTGGGCGCGGCGCTCAAGGGCGCCGTCTCCGCCTATGCTGCGGACGTGCGCGCGGGGCGCTTCCCCTCGGCCGAGCATGGCTTCGCCATGGCGCCGCAGGAGCGCGCCGCCTTCGAGCGCGGCTGAGATGGCGCTGCGCAACACGCCCATCGGACTGCTGCTCGTCAATCTTGGGACGCCCGAGGCGCCCGACGCGGGCGAGACCCGGCGCTTCCTTGCGCAATTCCTTTCCGACCGGCGCGTCGTCGAGGCGCCGCGCGTCCTTTGGCTGCCGCTGCTCCATGGCGTGATCCTCAACACGCGCCCGCAGAAATCCGCGCAAGCCTACGCCAGGATATGGAACCGGGACACGGGCGAAGGCCCGCTCAAGACCATCACGCGCCTGCAGGCCGAAAAGCTAGACCAGGCGGCGCGCAGCGGCGCGCTGGGCCTGGGCGAGATCGTCGTCGATTACGCGATGCGCTACGGCGCTCCCTCCCTTGAGCGCGGGATCGTCGGCCTCATGGAGAAAGGCTGCGAGCGCATCCTCGTGCTACCGCTTTATCCGCAATACGCCGCCTCCACCACGGCGACCGCCTTCGACGAGATTGCGCGCGTTTTGCGCGGCCTGCGCCGCCAGCCGACGCTGCGCTTCGCGCCGCCTTATTACGATCACCCCGCCTATATCGAGGCGCTCGCCCTGGAGCTTCGCTCGCGCCTCGCGGCGCTCGACTTCGAGCCTCAGACGATCGTCGCGTCCTTCCATGGCCTGCCGCAGTTTCAGATCGACAAGGGCGATCCCTACAAGGTCCAGTGCGAAACGACGGCGAGGCTTCTGCGCGAGGCCCTGGGCTGGGACGAGACGCGCCTTCGTCTCTCTTATCAATCGCGATTCGCGCGCGCGCGATGGATTTGGCCCTACACCAAGGATGTCGTGATCGGCCTGGCGCGGCAAGGCGTGAGGCGGCTGGCGATCGTCGCGCCTGGCTTTTCCGCCGACTGCCTGGAGACGATCGAGGAACTGGGCCATGAGATCCGCGACGACTTTCTTGCCGCTGGAGGCGAGAAATTCGCTCGTTTCCCATGCCTCAACGACTCGGAGGCCGGCATGAAGCTCATCGAGACGCTGGCGCGGCGCGAGCTTTCCGGGTGGGCGTGACGGGGCGCGCGAACGCGGCGGCGCTATTGCGCCTCGATCGCGCGGCCACCGGGGACGGGTCGCACAAGCTCGATGATTTCTTCGGTGATTTCCTCCTGCCGCTTCTGCCGATGCTGGGCCTCCAGCTGCTCGAGGGATTTTTGCACATTGTTGCGGGCCGCGATCATCGCCTGCATGCGCACTTCGTTTTCGGCGGCGAAGGACAGCACCGCCGCCTCGCAGAGCTCGGCGAACACGTATTCTTGCGCGAGACTCTGGATGAGCGCCTCGGGCGGCAAGGTGACGAGCGGCGCCACGAGACGGGGCGACGGGGGAAAGCGGGCGAGATCGAGAGGAATGAGCGAGCGCTCGACGATTTTCGTCCCGGAGCTTTCGGGCGCTCCGTGAATGAGGGTCACGCGCGTCGCGCGGTTTTCGCCGAGACGCTGGTAAAGCGCGCCTGCGATGCGATCGGCGAGCAAAGGCGCCTCGTCGATGCGCGGCGCCATCGCCGCCGTCCATGACGCCTTCAACCCTTGCTCCTCGGCGAGACTCTCGCCGCGCTCCCCGACGATATAGAAGGCCGGGCGTGCGGCGCTCGAGCTTGCGGCCGCCCGTTTCGCCGCAGCGAGGACACGCTCATTGAAGGCGCCTACAAAACCCTGCGCCGAACAGAAAGCTAGCACAATGTGCCCCGAGGCGGGCCGCTGCGTCGCAAGGATCTGGCGTTTCGGCTGCTCCGCCATCAGCGCGAGCGCGGAGCCGATCGCCTCCCCCAAAGCCTTGGCGTAGGCGCGCACGCCTTCGAGCCGCAATTGCGCTTCGCGCGTTCTCGCGGCGGCCACGCCTCGCATCGCCGTGATGACGCTTTCCAATTGGCGCATCGCGACGATATGGGCGCGGATGTCGCTGAGCCGCTCGCTCATGGTATTGGCGCCCCAAGGTCTTTGGCGAGGTCCTGCACTCTTGCAACGAGTTCCTTGCGCATCGCCTCGCCGAGCGGCGCGCCCCGCGCAAGCGTCGTGACGCTTTTCGGCGCCGCCGCGTCGAGATGCGCTGGAAGCCTCGCTCGGATGACCGGTATCGCGTCCGCGGGCAACGCGTCGAGGGCGCCCGCTTCCAGCGCGGCGAGAAGCGCGACCTGATCGACGAGGCGGAGCTGCACGAAGCGCGGCTGGATCAGCAGGGCGCGGATGCGTTCGCCGCGAATCATCTCGCTCTTGACGCGCGCGTTCGACATGCCGCCGAAGCGGGTGAACATCTCAAGCTCGAGAAACTGGGTGTATTGCAGGCGCAATCTTCCCGAAACCTGCCGCAGCGCCTCCGGCTGCGCCTTGCCGCCGACGCGGCTCACCGAGAGGCCCACGTCGACGGCCGGGCGGCGGTTCGCGGCGAAGAGGCGCTGGTCGAGCACGATCTGGCCGTCGGTGATCGAGATCAGATTGGTGGGGATGTAGGCCGAGAGATTGCCGGCGTCGGTCTCGGCGATCGGCAGCGCCGTCAGCGAGCCGCCGCCGAACTCCTTCGACAATTTGGCGGCGCGCTCCAACAGCCGCGCATGCACGTAGAAGATGTCGCCGGGGTAAGCCTCGCGCCCGGGCGGCTCGTGCGTGAGCAGCGCGAGCTCGCGATGGGTGACCGCGTGCTTGCTCAGATCGTCGATGACGACGAGCGCATGGCCGCCGCGATCCCGGAAGAACTCGGCCATGGTGAAGCCGGCGAAGGGCGCAATCCATTGCAGGCCGGGCGGGGCCGCGGCGGAGGCGACGACGAAGATCGTGCGCTCCATGGCGCCTTTCGCCCGCACCGCTTCGATCGCGCGCTCGACCGAGGCCGCGCGCTGGCCGACGGCGACATAGACGCAGATGATGTCCGATCGGCGCTGATTGATGATGGCGTCGATCGCGATCGAGGTTTTGCCAGTGGCGCGGTCGCCGATGATGAGCTCGCGCTGGCCGCGGCCCAGGGCGAACATCGAGTCGACAACGAGAATCCCCGTCTCGACCGGCTCGCTCACGAGATCGCGCGCGATGATGCTCGGCGCCGCGCGTTCGACCGGATGAAAAGCTTCTGCAGCCGCAGGCTCGCCGCCGTCGAGCGGGCGCCCCAGCGGATCGACGACGCGGCCGAGCAGGCCGGGACCGACCGGCGTGCGCGCGACCTCGCCCGTCCCGTATATGCGCGCGCCGGCTTCGATCGCTTCGCCGGCGTCGAGCAGCACGACGCCCAGGCGGTCGGGCTCCAGCGCGAGCGCGAAGCCCATCTGGCCGCTCTCGAAGCGCAGCAGCTCGTTGAGCTCGACGTCCGGCAGGCCGGAGACGAAGGCGATGCCGTCAGCGAAGCTCTCCACGCGCCCGACGGTCTCGACCTTCGGGCCGAGATCGGCCTTTGCCACGGCGGCGCGGCCCTGCGCGAGCCAGTCTGCGCCGGCCGACGGCTCATCCGTCATCGGCTTTTCCATGGCTCAACCCTTCTTAGGGGAATGCGCAAACATCTTCCTTTGTGAAGCCTTTGAGTCCTTTGTGCCTTTGTGGTGATCAACCACGAAGGCGCAAAGGACACGAAGGACGCAGGAAGGATCCTCGTGAATGGCGCCGAAAATCGGTCCGTTTCGCTTGAGAATTTCAATTCTCTGGCTCCATGACGATCTGCGCCGAGATGCGTTCGAGATCGGCGCGCAAGCTGTTGCGGATGCTCGTGTGCTGATTCTCCAGCTCGAGGCCCGCCAGCAACGCGGGATCGGCGCGCGCTTCGAATTGCAGGGGACGCCCGAAGGCTTTCGCCAGCTCCGTCCGGCAGAGCGCCTCTTCCTCCACGGTGAGCGGACGTGGCGCGGTGAGGATCGCGGCGCCGTGCCGGCAAAAGTCCGCGCGCGTTTCTTCCGGCAGAGCGGCGATCGCCTTGATCAGACCATCGAGGAAGCCTGCGACGCGGGACGCCTGCGGCAGGCGGTCAAGCAGACGCTTGGCGATGTCGACGGCGAGCAGGCTCGCGCGCTCGGCCTCGGCGCGCCGCTCCGACTTCCTGAAGCGTGCGATCTCGGCCTCGACGTCGGCTCGCAGGCGTTCTGCCTCAGCTCGCGCGGCGTTGAGCAGCGCGCGTCTTGCCTCCTCCGCCTCCGCGCTCGCGGCGCGCAGCGCGCCGGCCCGCTCCGAGGCGATCTCGTCGAGGGCGGCTTGGGCTTTCTGCTCCAGAGCTCGGGCTTGGTCCTTTGTCGCCGCGGCCTCGTCCATGAGCCGGGCCGCCGCCGTCTTGCGGTCGGCGAGGATCGACGCGATCGGACGAAAGAGAAAGCGCTGCAAAAGCCAAATCAGGACGAGGGCGTTGATCGTCTGCAGGCCGAGCGTCCACCAGTCGATCTGCATGCGTCCGCGCGCCTCACTTCACGAAGGGGTTGGCGAAGAGCAGCAGCAGCGCGATCACGAGACAATAGATCGCCATCGTCTCGATCATCGCCAGGCCGACAAACAGGGTGCGCGACAGGACGCCGGCGGCTTCGGGCTGGCGCGCGATCGCGTCCATCGCCGCGGCGACGGCCCTGCCTTCTGCGAGCGCAGGGCCGATCGCGCCGAAGGAGACGGCCACGGCGGCGGCGATGACGCTGATATATTGAATGTCGTCCATATCGCGGCTTTCCTCAGGGGCAGTAGGGGCGTCATTGCGAGCGAAGCGAAGCAATCCAGGGGTCGGTCAAGGGCGCAGCATGGCGGCCCTCCCGCTCGGCACTTTGCGCCCGGCGCCCGCTCTCGCGGCCCTGGATTGCTTCGCTTCGCTCGCAATGATGAGCCGCCCCATTGTCGTCAGCCTCATTCAAAAGCCGTGTCCGTCGACCGCGGAGCCGATGAACACGGTGGCCAGGACCGTGAAAATATAGGCCTGCACGGCGCCGGTGAGCAAATCCAGCGCCATCAGCGGGATCGGCACGAGAAGACCGGCGAGCGACAAGACGACGCCGACGACGAACACGCCGCTCATGATGTTGCCGAACAGGCGCACGATCAGCGAGAAGGTGCGCGTCACCTGCTCGACGAGATTGAGTGGGACCATGACGATGCTGGGCTCGGCGAAAGTCTTGAGATAGCCTAAGGGTCCGCGCGTGCGCACGCCGTGATAGATCGTCGCGCAGAACACGATGAGAGCCAGCGCGGCGTCCGTCTCCAGCCGCGCGGTCGGCGGCTCCACGCCGGGGATGAGCGAAGACCAGTTGGCGAAGAGCACGAACAGGAAGATCGTTCCGAGCAAGCCGCGGTAACGGGCGGGGTCGCCGCCCAAAGTGTCCCTGATCTGCGCGTCGAGCGCCTCGACGAAGAGTTCCAGCGCCGATTGCCCAGTTCCCGGACGCAGGGAGAGCCGCCGCGTCAGCAGGGCGCTCGCGAGCACGAGCGCGCCCATCAGGATCCAGGTGACGATCACCGGCTTGCTGACCGGGACCGAACCGAGCTGGAAGCCGGGCTCGAGCGCCAGCGGCGAGGCTTTCATTCCAGCCCTCCGAGGCGACGCAGCACGGCGCGGCGCGCGGCCAGCAATCCCAAAGCGGCGGAGAGAAGGGCGGGGGCGCCGATTTTCGCGAGTCCCGCGAACAGCGTGGCCAGCGCCGCGAACCGCGCCGCGAGCAAGAAAAGCGCCTTCGGCGTCGCGCCGCGCTCGAAGAGATCGACGTTCCAGCGCAAGGCCGTGAAATAGGCGAAGCCGGCCGCGGCGCCGGCGCCGGCGCCGAGCGCGAGCTGGATCAGAATGGGAACGGCCTCGGCGATCACTGGCGCGACATCCATCTCCAGGCGAACCACAGTCCGGCGCCGGCGCCGAGCATGACCAGCGGCGCCGAGAAGAACACGCCCATGGACAAGGTCTTGTCGAGCCAGCGGCCGAGAGCGAGGCCCGCGAGCGCCGGCAGGACGATGGTCCAGCCGAGCACGCCGATCTGCCCCAGCCGCCGCCCGAGCGAGGGCTCGGCGTCCTTGCGCAGCATCTCGTTGCGCCCGGAGGCGCGGCGGGACGCTTCGACCTCGGGGTCCTCCCCCATGTGCGGCTCGCGTTCAGTCATGGGGATCGCTCTTATCATGAAATGAGGCGCGCATGAGCCCGAATGCCGGACGCGCACCCCTTCTCCTGCTTGCGGGAGAAGGCGGCCCGCTGAAGGCGGGTCGGATGAGGGGTGTCGCGGCTCCAACCCTGGACAAATCCCTGAACGGTTTACTTGTTCCCGACTCCTTGCCAGGAACAAACCCGAAGCGCGTTTGACAACACCCTCTTTTCGTCCCATTTTGTCGCCAGGTAGTCCAAAATGGCGCGCAATGTATGAGGACAAGATGGCAAACGTTTACGGAAGCCCTGGAAAGGCGAGCATGAAAACTCAGCTTTTCAGTATCGCCGTGCGGGCCTTGGAAAAGGCCGGATGGAAGGTCGAGCGCGTGCAGGGGAGCGGCAAATCGAGCGTCCGCCGCATCACGAAAGGCGCGGAGAGCAAAGTCGTCTCGATCCGCACCACGCAAGACACGTGGATAGCGTTCCCGCGGCTTGAGGGGGACAAGGGCTGGCGAACACTAGACAAAGTGGATGCCGTCGTGCCTGTCTCGGTCGATGACCGGCATAATCCGAAATTCGCCAAGGTTCACATGATCGACGGCGACGAGATGCGAGACCGGTTTAATCGTGCTTATGCCGCCCGCAAAAAGGCTGGCCACACGATTCCAATTGGGCGGGGGGTTTGGGTGTCGCTGTATCTCCCAGAAGCGCGAGACCCAGTGAGTCATGTCGGCGCGGGTGCCGGTTTGAAATTCCCGCCGATTGCAACGGTTCCACTTACGCCCGAGTTGATGGCGGCCATGGAAGAAACAGGCGTCGGGGGTGAGGCTGCTGAGACCCACGCCCTCGAAAAAGCCCAAGAAGCTCAGCTCTCGATAGCAGAGGCGAAGCGACGATTGGCCATCACCTTCGGGGTAGACCCGGCAAACATCAAAATCACAGTTGAGGGCTGAGGGCTGTGAGATGCAAGACCTCTCAAAGCAGTTCGACGGAGCGATGTTCGACATATATCGACGCGCCAAGTCAGAGGCGGGCTACAATGCGACCATATTTCTTCAAATGCTCAACGAGCGAGGCGGGTTGGACACAGCAAAATATCTTATTAACTCGTCCAAAGTGTCGGACGGCTATACTGCGTTGTATCTGCGAAACCGCCTCGACCTGACCGTGGAGGCAATGGTTGTAGAGCACGCGAAGTGGCATGAGCTTTTTACAGGCGCAGAGCTAGCGAAAGCGCGCGAACGCCTAAAAGAATATCGATACATACCGAAGAGCGCCGGCGGAATCGCATAACCCATCAATATGGAAGCCCGCGAGGCGCGCCCTCCGCGTTCCATAACAGCCGCCTACGCGAATCCAGCCGCCGCGCGGTGAGCGGTGGCGTGCCCGTTTTCCAAAAGCACGCGGTTTTTGAGCTTCGGCGCCATGATACGAATTACAAAATTGGGCGTCCTTTTCCTCACGGCGTCTCCTTCCCGTCGCTGAACAACACCGACTCCGCAGCGCCAGAGGGACGCAGATAGCGGATGAGCTGGCGCACCGCGTTAGCGTGCAGTCGCGTCTGCTCGACGCGGGCGCGCGCGGCGGCGTCGATCTCCTCGGCGCGCGCCGAACGCACCTCGTCCTCGAGCTTTTGCAGATCCTCGCCGAGGACGCCGTGCCGGCAGGCGATCGACACGCGCTCGCCCTTCGTCACGGTCATCACGCCGCCGCGGACGGCGCAATAGCGCTCGGCGCCGTCGTACGCGCGCCAGCGCACGACGGAGGGCGGCAGCACCGTCAGCAGGTCGGCGTGGCCCGGCAGGAGCCCGAATCCGCCGCTCTGGTCCTCGGCGCGCACGCTCCGCACGTCGCCTTCGTCGAGCAGCACGACGTTCGGGGTCGTGATGGTGAGCCGGAGGGTATGCGCGCCTGGAGGCGCGCTCGCGTCCGATCCATCGGTCATGCGGCTTTTTCCTTCGCTTCCGCCTCGCCGATCGCGCCGACCATGTAAAAGGAGCTTTCTCGCCAATCGTCGCAGGCGCCCGAGAGGATCGCGCGGCAGCCTGCAAGCGTGTCGGCGAGCGGGACCGAGCGCCCGGGCGTCCCGGTGAAGGCCTCGGTCACGGCGAAGGGCTGCGTCAGGAAGCGCTGCAGGCGCCGCGCGCGCCCGACCAGCTTGCGATCCTCCGCCCCGAGCTCCTCGACGCCGAGCAGCGCGATGACGTCCTGCAATTCCCGGTAATGCTCGATCACCTTGCGGACCTCCGTGGCGACGCGCGCGTGCTCCTCGCCGACGACGAGCGGATCGAGCAGCACGGAGGACGAGGCGATCGGATCGATCGCCGGATACATGCCCTCCGCCGCCATCTGGCGCGACAGCACGACCATGCTGTCGATATGCGCGGCGATCGTCGTCACCGCCGGGTCGGTGAAGTCGTCCGCGGGAACGTAGACGGCCTCGATCGCCGTCACCGCGACGCCGCCGACCGAGGCGATGCGCTCATGCAGCGCCGCCACCTCGCTCGCGAGCGTCGGCTGATAGCCGACGCGCGACGGCAGGCGCCCGAGCAGGCCCGAAACCTCCGCGCCCGCCTGGACGAAGCGGAAGACGTTGTCCATCAGCAGCAGCACGTTCTGGCGCTTCTCGTCGCGGAAATATTCAGCGATGGTCAGCGCGGTTAGCGGGACGCGCCAGCGCGCGCCCGGCGGCTCGTTCATCTGCCCGTAGACGAGCACGGTGCGGTCGAGCACGCCGGAACCGCGCATGTCGAGCAGCATCTCATGGCCCTCGCGCGAGCGCTCGCCGACGCCGGCGAAGACCGACACGCCCTGATAGCCCGCGACCATGGCGTGGATCAGCTCCATCACGAGCACGGTTTTGCCGACGCCGGCGCCGCCGAACATCGCCGCCTTGCCCCCTTGGGCGATGGGGGTCAGGAGATCGACGATCTTGATGCCCGTGGCGAAGATGCCGGCGTCGCTGGGCCGCTTGGCGAGAGCCGGCG
>Ga0187782_10002211_pt1 | contig 14296 bp, 15 predicted proteins | sample 0715_SJ02_MP15_2_FD_132454 | JGI IMG/M metagenome (GOLD analysis project Ga0187782, IMG submission 132454) | Tropical peat soil microbial communities from peatlands in Department of Meta, Colombia - 0715_SJ02_MP15_20_MG | ecosystem: Environmental > Terrestrial > Soil > Wetlands > Peat | place...
AAACAAACTACTCGGCCGCCAAGGCCGGCGAGATTGGCTTCACCAAAGCGTTGGCGCTGGAAAGCGCCAAAAGCGGCATCACCGTCAACGCCATCGCGCCCGGCTACATCAACACCGAGATGGTGCAGGCGGTGCCGAAGGACGTGTTGGAAAAGTCGATCCTGCCGACCATTCCCATTGGCCGGCTCGGCGAGCCGGAGGAGATCGCCCGCTGCGTCGTCTTTCTTGCCTCCGACGACGCCGGGCTGATCACCGGCTCGACGCTGACCGCCAACGGCGGGCAGTATATCACTTGAGTTCCTTATCCCGCTCGCGGGGAGCCGGGTTAGGGTGAGGGGCTTTTTCTTTTAACCGGAGCTGCGGCTATGCCCCTCTCCCAAGCATGCTTTCAGTTAGGCGAAGTCAGCACCAGCTGGCGTCGTCAGGCCGCGGTTCGCGAATGAGCTCCTCAATGTTGGCCTCAATCACGCGAAAGCCGACATTGCCATAGAGCTTTTGGCGCCCCTCGTTCAGCACCAGGCTGGGACTGCCCTCGATTCGCATCTTCTCGGCATCTTGATAGTCGGCTGCCAAACGGGCGAATGCCGCGCCGCTGTGAATGAGCCTTTCAATCGCGTCGATATCGACGCCGAGAGACTGCGCTATCGCGCATTGGACATTCCAGCGCGAGATGTCTTTGCAATCCCGAAAGAACGCGCGGCGCAGAGCTGACGTCACCCGTTCAAAAACATTCGCCCCGCCGGCCGGCTTTCCGGATTCCTGCTCCCATTGCTGGACGGCTTTCAGAAACAGATGAGGGCTGGCCGAGCTGGGCGGCCGCGTCTTCAGCCAAATCTCCGGATGAACCTCAATATGCGGAAATTTCTCGGCCACGTGTCGCAAGTGCGAATTGAACCCCTCGTATTCGCCTTTGTCCTTCCATGCCGACTTGATCTTGCGCGCAGTGTCGCCGAAGACCGAGCAAAATTGATATTTCAGCTGCAGCGAGCCGCCGAACTTCCGCTTAAGCGCGTCGATCCGCACTTCCGATATATAGGCCCACACGCACAAAACGTCGGAGAAATGCGTGACTTCAACGACCTTCGCGCCGCTTATTTCCCGAACTGCAGGGGCGGCGCGTGCGATTATTTGTGCCGACATCAGGCGGCAGGCCTTTTGATCTTGCCGATATCGAGCAGCCTCATCACCAGCTTCTCATAATACGGCTCAGTCGTGCCGGCGCGGACCTTGTGGAGAAAATACTTCTCAAACGCAACCTTGGCGACATGCACCCAGCGCCCGCTGGACGCCCAGTTGACGTTGCGCGGCGGATTTTGCGGCATGGCGACGAACGCAACGCCGGAATCGCCGAAGTCGGCAAGACAAATCGCGTTCCAGGTTGCCTCGTGCGTCGCCTCCTGCCCGCGAACAAGCTGGCCGATATTGAGCGCCGTTGCCGACACCATCGACTCGATCATGTAACCGGTCTTCGGCACGCCGACCGGCACCGGCGTCGCTTCCAGCGGCGCGATTGCAATGCAAACCCCGACGCCGAAGACGTTGCGGTATTTCGGGTTGCGCTGGTGCTTGTCGACGACAATAAAGCCGCGTGGATTGCATAAACCTTCGATACCGCGTACCGCCGCAATGCCGCGAAATGCCGGGATCATCATCGCGAAGCGGAACGGCAATTCGTGAGCCTTTTTAGGCTTGCCGTCCTCGTCCAGCTCGCTCACCTGCATCTTGTCGGCATCGACCTTGTCGACCTTGGCGTTCACGATCCATTTGATATGGCGCTGCCGCATTTCCGATTCGAGGACGCCCTTGGTGTCGCCGACGCCGCCGACGCCGAGATGGCCGATGTAGGGTTCGGCAGTGACGAATGTCATCGGCACCTTGTCGCGAATGCGGCGGCGTCGCAGATCCGCATCCATGATCATGGCAAATTCATAGGCCGGCCCGAAACAGGATGCGCCCTGAACTCCGCCGACCACTATCGGACCGGGATTTTTGCAGAACTCTTCCCAGCGTCGGTTGGCGGCCGTTGCGTGATCGACATCGCAGATCGAGTTTGTGTTGCGCTCCGGGCCCAAGCCCTCGATCTCGTCGAAAGCGAGCTCGGGACCGGTAGCCACGACAAGATAGTCGTAGCTCAACGAGGTGCCGTCGCCGAGTTCGACACGGTTTTCCTCAGCGTGAACGCGCTTAGCGCCGGCAGCACTGAACTCAATTCCGTGCCTTGGCAGCACCGACGCGAGATCGATGATGATGTCGTCTTTCTTGCGCCACTTGACCGCTACCCAAGGGTTTGATGGCGTAAATTGGAAAAATGGCTTGTTGGACACAACTGTGACGCGGTCCTCTTTACGCACTGAATTTTTCAACTCGTAAGCGCATGAGACGCCGCCGATGCCCGCGCCAAGCACGATGATATGAGCCATGAGAAACTCCCGCATTCTCGCTGACCTGAAGAATTGGAATTAACAAGGCGCTTTTTTCGCTTGTCTGCCTTGATCTGAATCAATTCCGGGGCGTGCCGATTTTGCGGCCGCAATTCGCTTGCCGGCGCTACCGCCGGCCATCTTCCGGTTCGCAGACGACTCGTTCAACTGCCCGAAAGTAAAGGGCGAGCGTCAACAGCGATCCCGGCGCCGTAACGAGCCAGGGCGAGCCGAGAAGAAGCACTCCGACCGAAAAATGCGGATAAAAATAAATGAACGCAATAATCGGCGTGATGATGGCGTTTGCCAGCAAGAATCTCCGCGCCCAAATCCCGGGACCGGTTCGCGGCAGCGCCAACGCGGCAAACAACGTGGCAATTCCCATCGAGATATAGCCCAGCGCATCGATGTCCCAGAACAGGGTTTGCGGCGCAACGCCCAAAACGTCGCTGGCGGGGATGCGCATCGATTTTGGGATGACGACGCTCAGCTGCACGGAGTACATGAGCACCACATAGGTCACGTACATGACGCCGAAGAGCAGAGCCCCGCGCGTCCACAGGCGTTGTTGCGACCCAACCGTTTCATGAAGCGCCAGCATCGCAAGCAGAAACGGCACGGAAATGCAGAGCGAGGTGCCGTAGATCAGAATGTCGGCGCGCGGGTACCCCAGGATGCCGATGATCTGCCCGATCTGCGCGACGCCGTAGCTTATGGCCGCGGCCATGGAGACAAGCGACGCATAAAATCCAAGTTTCGGCGCCGCCACATTCATTCGCCGCCTCGCTGCTAACCAACGCCCCGACTTGAAAAAATTACCTCGGGTGGCGGGCGATGGCTTTTGATTCCAATCAACGCCGTATAAAAGAGAAGTGCGGCGCCCACGCTAAGCGGTCGGCTCCCAGCCCTTCGGCGCCAATTCGAATTTGGCAAACTCGAAGCCGGGCGCGACGGTGCAGCCGACCAGCGTCCAGTCGCCGCGGCTTTGCGCCGCCTGCCAGGCGTGCGCCGGCACGATACCTTGCGGGCGTTCGCCGGCGGCAAGTTCGCTGCCGAGGATGATGCCTTCGCGGCGGCCGTCTTGCGCGATTTCGAGTTCAAGCGGCGCGCCCGCATAAAAATGCCACACCTCGACTGCGTCGACCCGATGCCAATGCGACCGCTCACCGCGCGCCAAAAGGAAATAGATCGCGGTCGAGGCGGCGCGCTTCGCCCCCTCCCCGCCCTCCCCCGCAAGCGGGGGAGGAAAAACTGGCAAGGGATCGCGAAACGTCTCGCGGAAATGCCCGCCCTCCGGGTGCGGCTTGAGCTGCAGAAGCCGGATCACGTCGGCGGCGGCGAGTTTTTGCAAGCGCAAGAGCGACTCGTCCTTGGTTTGCCGTCATTCCAGGGCTGAGCAAACCGAGGAGCCCGGCGACGGCTCCGGAATGACACTAAAATTTATTCTTACGCTCGCGGATTTCCGCGAACACCTTCCACGCCGGACTGCCGGCAAGCCCGACCGCTTGCGCGACTTCCGGCACGTCGGCGCGCAGGAACGGATTGTCGGCTTTCTCCGCGCCGATGGTTGCCGGAATCGTCGGCTGACCGGCGGCGCGCAACTTGTCCACTTCGGCCGCGCGTGCCGCGAGCGCTTTGTTGTTTGGCTCGACGGTCTTGGCGAATCGGATATTGGCCTGGGTATATTCGTGACCGCAATAGAACTTCGTATCGTCGGGCAGGTTGCGCAACTTCAGGAGCGAGCGCCACATCATCTCCGCATTGCCTTCGATGACGCGGCCGCAGCCGATCGAGAATAACGTGTCGCCGACGAAAGCAAGCCCGTCCGCCGGAAAAAAATAAGAAACGTGGCCGACGGTGTGGCCGGGCGTGTCGAGCACTTTGCCTTCAAGGCCGCCAACCCGCACGACGTCGCCCTCGCCGACCGTCTCGTCCGCACCGGCTATGCGCTGCGCCTCGTTCTTCGGCGCCACCACCCGGCAATGGTGATGCTGCTTTAGTTCGGCGATGCCGCCGGTGTGATCGTGATGGTGATGCGTGACCAGGATGTCGGTCAGGCGCCAGCCGGTGTTGGCAAGTGCGGCTTCAACCGCCGCCGCTTCCGGCGCGTCGATGGATGCGGTCGCGCCGCTTGCCGGGTCGTGGATGAGGACGCCGAAATTGTCGGTCAGGCAGGGAAACAAATAGATTTGCGCGGGCATGATTCACCGTCATTCCGGGGCCGAGCGAAAGCGAGGCGCCCGGAATCCATAGTCAGTAAGGGTGAAGCTAGGCACTGCCGCGCGTTTCCCGCAAGATTATGGGTTATGGATTCCGGGCTGGCGCGTTTCGCGCGCCACGGAATGACATGCTACTTTACCGCCATGGACGTCGTCGATCTGCGTAATTTTTACGCCCAGCGGCTCGGCACCGTGGCCCGGCGCTTCATCGGCCGCGGCATCCGTGCGCGTTGGACCGACACCCGTTCCTTGCGTGTGCTCGGCATCGGCTATGCGACCCCTTATCTCGGCTTGTTCCGCGAGGAGGCCGAGCGCTGTCTCGCCTTGATGCCGGCGCCGCAAGGCGTCGTGCGCTGGCCGTCGTCGAAGCCGGCGCTGGCGGCGCTGGTCGAGGAGGACGATTTGCCGCTGACCGATGCGGCGGTCGACCGCGTGCTGCTGGTGCACGCGCTGGAGAATTCCGCCGATCCGGTCGGGCTTTTGCGCGAAGTGTGGCGCGTGCTCGCCGGCGGCGGGCGGCTGCTCGCGGTGGTGCCGAACAGGCGCGGGCTGTGGGCACGCATGGACACCACCCCTTTCGGCCAGGGCCGGCCCTATTCGCGGCCACAGATCACGCATCTTCTGCGCGAGACCTGGTTCACGCCGACCGGCTGGGGCGAAGCGCTGTATGTGCCGCCGATTTCGCGCGGCTGGTTTTTGCGCTCCGCCGTCGCCTGGGAGCGCGCCGGCTCAAAGATCTCCGCACCTTTTGCCGGCGTGCATATCGTCGAAGCGACCAAGCAAGTCTACCGTGCCATTCCGGCCCGGCGCGAGCGCCGCCGCCTGATGCCGGCGCTCAAGCCGGCGCTCATTCCCTCGCCCGGGGCCGTCGGCGCTTCGCTCGTGCGATTCGACGATGCGACGATCCTCAACGAGCGAAATGTGGTGCCGGCCACGGCTCGGCGGTAACCGCGGCCGCATCGGTGCCGACAAGTTCGCTGAGGCTGTCGAGGCGGTCGCGCTCGAGCGCGGCGATGAGTTCCCGCTTGATCTCGGCAACGAGGCCGAGGCCGCGAAAGACCAAAGCCGAGTAAAGCTGGATAAGGCTCGCGCCGGCGCGGAATTTGGCGAGCGCCGTCGCGCCGGAATCGATGCCGCCAACACCAATGAGCGGAAAGACGCCTTCCACGCGCACATAGGTCTCCGCCAGCATGCGGGTCGATAATGCGAACAGCGGCCGGCCCGACAATCCGCCGGCCTGTTTGGCAGCCTCCCGGTAGTGCAAATTCTGCGGCCGCGCGATCGTGGTATTGCCGACAATCATGCCGTCGATGCGGTGTGCGCGGGCGATGCCGACCACGTCGTCGAGCTCGCCGAGTGAAAGATCGGGCGCGATCTTCAAGAGCACCGGCGTCGCGCCGGCAGTACGTGCCACGCGCTCGCGCGCTTCGACCACGCGCGCCATCAGATCGTCGAGAGCAGCTGCGTGCTGCAGATTGCGCAAGCCCGGCGTGTTGGGCGACGACACATTGACGGTGACATAGCTTGCCACCGCGGCAAAGCGTTCGATCAGCCGTGCATAATCGGCGGCGCGATCGGCGGAATCGCGGTTGGCCCCGACGTTGATGCCGACGATGCCGCCCGCATTGGCGCGTGCCGCAAGCCGCTTGAGCACCGCATCGGCGCCCTGTGAGTTAAAGCCGAGGCGGTTGATGATGGCGCCGTCGGCGTTGAGGCGAAAGATCCGGGGCCGCGGATTGCCCCGCTGCGGCTTCGGCGTGACGGTGCCGACTTCGACGCAGCCGAAGCCGAGGCGCAACAGCGCGTCGGGCACTTCCGCGTTCTTGTCGAAGCCGGCCGCCAAGCCGACCGGGTTGGGAAAGTTGAGCCCGAAGACGCGCGACGCGAGCCGCCTGTCGTCGCGCCCGGCGGCAAAGGCCGGCGAGAATTTCAGTAGTTTGATGGTGAGGGCGTGAGCGTCTTCCGGATCGAGCGAGGCAAGGAGCGGCCGCATCAGGCGCCCGAACACGTCGATCACCGGTCAAGCTCCGGAAGGCGGCGGCTCCCGTCGACTTCGTCGGGCAGTGGCCGCGCCCAGCGCACTGCCGACAACGGCAGCGGCGCATAGAGGTGCGGGAACAGATCGCCGCCGCGCGAGACTTCCCACTTCAGTTGCCCATCAAGGGCGCCGGCATCGACGGCAATCAGCATCAAGTCCGACGCGCCGGCAAAATGCCTGGCTGCGGTCTCGGCGAGCTGGGAAGTGGTGGAGAAATGAATGTAGCCGTCGCGCAAATCAACCGGCGCTCCGCGAAACAGCCCCTGCGCTTCCGCCTCCCGCCATAAACCCTTTTCGCAAATCTTGTAGATCGTCGTCACACGCATCCTTTTTTCGGCGCGACCCTAGCCGGACTTGAGCCTACAGGCAAACATTCCTATCATTCCATTTGGTATCGCGGAGTATCCATGCTCACCCACGCGCAGGTCTGGACCGCCATCGACCGGCTGGCGGCGCGCGCCGGTCTGTCGGCTTCAGGACTTGCCAAGCGCGCGGGGCTTGATCCGACCACATTCAACAAGTCGAAGCGCATCACCGCGGCAGGCCGTCCGCGCTGGCCCTCGACAGAGTCGATCGCCAAAGCGCTCGCCGCCACCTCGACGCCGATCGAGGTCTTTGTCGAACTGATGAATTCCGGCGGCGGCCCGGCGACCCGCGCGGTGCCGCTCCTCGGCTTCGCCGAGGCTGGCGCCGGCGGCTATTTCGACGATGGCGGATTTCCGGTCGGCGAAGGCTGGGACCAGATCGCCTTTCCGGCGGTCAGCGACGAGCACGCCTACGCGCTGGAAGTCTCCGGCCATTCCATGGAACCGGCCTATCGTGACGGCGACGTCATCCTCGTTTCGCCGGCGGCGCCGATCCGCCGCGGCGACCGCGTAGTCGTGCGCACGAGAAGCGGCGAAGTGATGGCGAAAGAGCTCAAGCGGCGCACCGCGAAATCGTTTGAGCTGCGCTCGCTCAACGCCGAGCATGCCGACCGTATCATCCCCGCAGCAGAGGTGCTGTGGATCGCGCGGATTCTGTGGGCAAGTCAGTGAAGGTTTCGCACAAACGGGAGGACTAAGCGCATGGCCACTCGATCATCGCATGCAATTCTTTCGTACGCGGACGGCATCGCCGCCGGAACGTCTGACACGTTGCTTCTGATCGGACGCGTGCTGCTCGCCGCCGTATTTTTGTTGACCGTGTGGGGCGGAGGGCCGAGCGCCGGTTACCTCAAATCTCTCAATTACCCAGCGCCCGAGTTCATGAGCGTGCTCGCGCATGTGGTCGAGTGGATCATCGCCGTCACGCTGATCCTCGGCATCGCCACCCGCTACGGCGCCTTGCTCGGTTTCGTCTTCGTGGTGATCGCCTTGGCGACCGCGCATCGTTATTGGGAGTATCCCGAGGCGGCGCGAAATCTGCAGTTCGCCATGCTCACCAAGGACATCGCCATTGCCGGCGGCTTGCTGCTGCTGTTCGTGACCGGTGCCGGACGTTTCAGCGTCGATGAGAAGCTGAAGGGTTGATACGCCCGCTCATCTCCGCGGGCGAGTTAGCAGGCCGTTACTCTGGTTGCCGAAAAAACTCCTCCTCCTTTTCAGGGGGTTGATATTTCAGGCCGAGCGCGCCAGCGCGCCGTCGATCATGTCGATGGTGTTTTGCGCGCCGTAGGCGGCGACGAAGGAGCCGAAGCGCGGGCCCTTCTCCTGTCCGAGCAGCACCTGATAGAGCATGTTGAACCAGTCGAGGGAGACGCCGGGCTTGCCGTCCTTGGCCTTCTTGTTCTCATCGAGGAACGGTTCGCGGCGGCCGACTTCGTAAACGATACTCTGAATCTCTTCCGCCGTAGCCTCCGAAGGCAGTTGCGACAACGCATCGCGCAAGTCGATCAGGGCGGCGCGTTCGACTGCCGTCGGCTCGCGGAATTTTTTCGCCGGCAGCACGAAATCGCGGAAATAATGGATGGCGTAATTGACGAGCGCTTCGAGATGCGGGTGCGTCACCTTGGTCACGCCGGGCCGGTAGCGGCCGATGAAGCCCCACAGCGTCTCGGCATTTTCCGCGTTCGAGGCGGTGACGAGCGAGATGAGCATGGCGAAGCTGATCGGATAGTCCGCCCTGGGCGGCGCGCCGGCGTGAATGTGCCAGACCGGATTCGACAACCGCTCGCGCAAATTCTGCCGCTCGTAGGCATCGAGCAACTGCATATACTCGTCGACGTGGCGCGGGATGACGTCGAAATAGAGCCGCTTTGCCGCCTTGGGCTCGCGATACATGAAGAGCGACAGGCTTTCGGGGCTGGCGTAGCGCAGCCACTCCTCGATGGTCAGCCCGTTGCCTTTGGACTTGGAAATTTTCTGGCCGTGCTCGTCGAGAAACAGCTCGTAGTTGAAGCCTTCCGGCGGCGCGCCGCCGAGCGCGCGGCAGATCTCGCCCGAAAGTTTCACCGAATCGATCAGGTCCTTGCCGGCCATCTCGTAATCGACGCCGAGAGCGACCCAGCGCATCGCCCAATCCGGCTTCCATTGCAGCTTGCAGCGCCCGCCGGTGACCGGCGTGGTGACGCGCTCGCCGGCATGCTCGTAGGTAATCGTGCCCGCCTTGGCGTCATGGGCGACGACCGGGACCTGCAAAACGATGCCCGTCTGCGGATCGATGGGCAGAAACGGCGAATAGGTCTGCGCCCGTTCCTCGCGCAATGACGGCAGCATGATCGCCATCACCGCGTCGAAATGAGCCAGCACTTTCAGGAGCGCGGCATCGAAGGCGCCCGACGTGTAGCAGGCGGTCGCTGATTTGAATTCATAATCGAAGCCGAACTGGTCGAGGAAGGCGCGCAGCCGCGCGTTGTTGTGCGCGGCGAAGCTTTCATGCGTGCCGAACGGATCGGGAATTTTGGTCAGCGGCCGACCGAGATGCTGCGCCACTATCTCCTTGTTGGGAATGTTGTCGGGCACCTTGCGCAGCGCGTCCATGTCGTCGGAGAAGGCGATCAGCCGCGTCTTGATCTCGTCGCCGGTAAGCACGCGGAAAGCGTGGCGCACCATGGAGGTGCGCGCCACCTCGCCGAAAGTGCCGATATGCGGCAGCCCTGACGGTCCGTAGCCAGTTTCGAAAATCACCTCGTCCTTCGGCGTGCGCTTTAACCGGGCGACGATCTTGCGCGCCTCGGCGAACGGCCAGGCGTGCGATTGCTCGGCGAACGCGCGCAAGTCCCCCGGGTGTTCTTTGGTGGCCGCCGTCATTGTTAGGTTTTATAGGCCGTTATCGCCGTCGAATGGAATCAAAACGGACTGACCGGGAAATAGCGCAGCCACAAATCGGTGAAGCTTCCTTTCTCCCAGAGCTGGAACAGCGCCCAGTTCAGCGAGTTGCGCAACAGATCGTTGCCGCGCTTGACCGCGATGCCGACGCCGTCGCCGAAATAACGGCTCTCCAGAAACGGCCCGCCGCGAAAGGCGCAGCAGCCCCCGGAATCGCTGCCGTTGAGCCAGAAGGCAAGCGCGATGCCGTCGCCGAACAGGAGGTCGACCTCCTTGCGGCGCAGGGCTTCGCGCGCCGCCTCGGCATTGGGGTAAGCGCGCACTTCAGCCTCGGTGAACATCGCTTTCAGGTAGGCCTCGTGCGCGGTGCCGGCGACCACGGCGATCTTCCGGCCTTCGAGCCTTTCCGGCAGCACGTCGCCGAGCGGGAAGTCGACCCGCGCCACAAAGCGCGCCGGCGTGCGGTAGTATGGATCGGTGAAATCCGCCTTGCGGCGCGTCTCCGCATTGGGCGCAATCGAGGCGATCACGGCATCGCCGCGATTGTCGCCAAGCGCATCGAGCAAGGTATCGAACGGCCGCGCCTGGATGGTGCAGCTGACCTTGATCTCGTCGCAAATCAGCCTCGCCAGATCGACGTTGAAGCCGGCCGGATTACCGTCGGCGCCGGCATAATCGAACGGCGGATAATCGAGATCGGTGAGAAAGCGGATGTTGGCAATACGCGACAGATCCGGCCGTTCCGGCCGGCGGCGCGGATCGAAGAAACCCGGCACCACAACGGCTTGCGGCGACGCCGCGCTCTCGCCGGCCGCGAATGCCGGCTGCTCGCCGGCGGCCGGCCAAATAAGCGCAACGCAGAAGAAGGCGACGACCCGCAACGATACCGCAAGCGCGAGGCCGTGCTTGCGGGATGACGTCGGAGTAATCAGCATCGATAGCGATTCCAGCGGTGCGGCACGCGCGGCCCGCTTAGCGGGATAAGAAGAAAAAGTCGAGACGAGACCGGATCGTCTCAAGGCTTTTGACCGCTCTTTGCGTACGATGCTACGAAGCGGCAGGCTACCTTTTCGTTAGCGCGTTCGCAGCCGACCGGCCATGAAGCTACCGCCCTTCGCATACGCCCGCCCGGAAAGCCTCGCTGAGGCCGTCGCGCTGCTGGCCGCGGCGGACGGCGAAGCAAAGCCGCTCGCCGGTGGACAGAGCCTGGTGCCGATGCTGGCCTTCCGCGTTGCCGCGCCCTCGCTCATTGTCGATCTCGGCAGGCTGCAGGAATTGCGGCACATCGGCATAGCGGAAACTGGCGTCACGCTCGGCGCCATGGTGCGCTGGCGCGACATCCTCAACGATGCGCGCTTGCGCACAGCGCAGCCGCTGTTGGTCGCCGCGGTCGAGCACGTGGCGCATTATCAGATTCGCAACCGCGGCACGGTCGGCGGCAGCCTCGCACATGCCGACCCGGCCGCGGAAATGCCGTGCGTCGCGGTGACTTGCGAGGCACAGATCGGCATGCTCGGCAAATCCGGCCGCCGTGTGATTGCGGCCGCCGACTTCTTTGTCGGCGCGCTGACAACGGTGCTGCCGCCGGACGAGATCATTACCGAAATCCGCCTGCCGCCCTGGCCGCCTGCGCGGCGCTGCGGTTTTGCCGAATTCGCCCGCCGCCACGGCGATTTTGCCTTGGCTGGCGCCGCCGTGTTCTGCGATCAGGACGCCGGCGGCAAGGCGCGCAACGCTCATGTCGGCGTCATCGGCGCCGCCGACCGGCCGCTCCGTCTGGCCGCCGTCGAGGACGTACTCAACGGCAGCGCGATTGACGCGGCGACGATCGCGGCCGCCGCGGCGGCGGCTCGCGCCGCCGTCGATCCACCGGACGACATTCACGCCGGCGGTGCCTATCGCCGCGCGCTCATCGGCGTCATGGTGGAACGCGCGCTTACCAGCGCCGCCTGAGTTTACTTGAGGCGCCGCGCCGCCTCTTCGACCAGACTGAGGTCGGCGTGCGCGCGCACATCGAAGCTCGCCTGCACAAAGCCGAGTTCTTTTGTCATGTCCACATTGCGCTGCAGCGCATCGAGATCCGGCAAAAGGTTCGGATCGCGGTAATAATCCCCTTTGGTGAACACATAGCTGAAATCCTCGGGCGGCATCTTGGTGAGCTGCCCCGCGATCTTCATAGCATCGTCGTGATTCTGCGGATCGAGATACCAGCGCGCGATACGCAGCGCATCTTCAAGAAAGTCGACCAGCGCCGCACGATGTGCGTCGATGAACGGTTTGCGCGCGGTCATCATGATGAATTGCGAAACGCCGATCGCGTCCCTGCCGGTGAACAGAGTCCGCGCAATCTTTGCCAGCGCCGGATCGGTCGAAAAAGGCAGGATCGCCGGGATCAGGTCGACCTTCTTCTCCGCGAGCATGGCGCGCATGGCGGGAAACGGCGCCTCGATGATCGTGTAGTCGCGATTGGCCTCCAGTCCATGCTTGCGCAGCATGGCGCGCATGGCGACATCGACACCGCTGCCGGCGGCGTTGGTGGCGACGATCTTGCCTTTGAGATCCTCCACCTTGCCAATTGGACCGTCGGTCAGAACTTCGTACTTGTTGGAGTAGTAGCCCTCGACGCCGTCGCGGAAGTTATCGGCAACCACCCTGATATCGTCCATCCCTGCGTTTTCGATCGCGATCGGCAGCGTCGAGAACGCAAGCGCGCCGATTTCCAGCTCGTTGGCGGCGATCGCAGTGATCATGGTCGGCGTCCCGCGATAGCGCACCGCATCGACCAGGTACGACCTGCCGAAGTTGCGGGCGAGGTCCTTCTTCTGCAGCCAGAGTGAGGCGTAATCGGAGACCGGCGCCACCCAACCGACGCGCAACGTCACCGGTTCGGCGCGCGCAAGTCCGGCGGCGAGCACGACGCCGGCAATGGCTGGAAGTCCGATTTTCACCCGCATGTTCCCTGTCCGCCTGAAGAGGCCATGACCGCGTCAAGAACGCGTTATCGCAAGTTGACCGGCGCTTCCCTTGCTTTTGCCCTTCGTGCTGCACAACTAAACCGGTCGGTTGCCCGGGGAGACAAATCATGGACCAGATTTACGTCAAACACCAACCGGCCGGCGCGGTGCGCCAGCCGCCGAAGCTGCCGGGCCAAGTGGTCCTCGTCCTTCAGGGCGGCGGCGCGCTCGGCGCCTATCAGGGCGGCGTCTATCAGGCGTTGCACGAATTCGGAATCGAGCCGGACTGGGTCGTCGGTACCTCGATCGGCGCCATCATCGGCGCCATCCTTGCCGGCAATGAAGCCGGCGCGCGGCTTAAGCGCTTGCGCAAATTCTGGGATCGCGTCGAACAGAAGCCGCTATGGGGCGAAACGCTTTTGGGAATGACCATCGGCCGCAGCGCTGCGTATATGGCGTCGCTGTTCAACGGAATCTCCGGATATTACGCGCCCAACCAGGCGATCGCCTGGGGCGGGATGAACGCCCTGGTGGGGGTTGAGCGTGCCGCCTTCTACGACACGCAAGGGATGCGCGAGACCGTACGCGGCCTCGTCGATTTCGAACGCATCAACGCCAAAACGACCCGTCTGACCGTGGGCGCGGTCAATGTGCGCACCGGCAAGATGCATTACTTCGACAGCCGTGACCTTCCGCTCACGCTCAATCACGTGCTCGCCTCCGGCGCATTGCCGCCGGGTTTCCCGGCGATCCGCATTGACGGCGATCCTTATTGGGATGGCGGGCTCTACTCCAACACGCCGATCGAGGTGGTGTTCGACGACAATCCGCGGCGCGACTCCGTGGTGTTCTCGGTGCAAATCTTCCCCATCGCCGGGCCCGAGCCGGAATCGCTCTGGCAGGTGTTAAGCCGGCAGGTCGACATTCAATACGCCAGCCGCGCCGACAGCCACATTCCGCGCCAGGAGCATATTCATCAGCTTCGCCACATGGTGCGTGAATTGGTGCGCATGATGCCGGAAGAGCAGCGCAACAAGCCGCAAGTAAGAGAGATGGCCGGCTACGGCTGCGGCACCTTCATGCACATCGTGCGCATCAACGCGCATCCGGGGAAAAACGACGACCTTCTGCGCGAGATCGATTTCTCGTCGGAAGGCATTCGCGGGCGCTGGAAGGCCGGCTACGACGACACCATGCGCACACTGGAACGCCGGCCCTGGGAACAGCCGATTGATCCGATGGCCGGGGTCGCCGTGCACGATTCCGACGCGCCGGACCTGCCGAATACCCTGGAAAAAGCCCAATAAAATCGCCGCCGGCCGCGCTCAACGATGCTCGGCCTCGTGGTGCCAGGCGAGCAGGCGGCCGCGGATCAGGGCCATTGTCCGGATCAAGGCGTAACCGATAATCGCGATCT
>Ga0187782_10002212_pt1 | contig 14289 bp, 12 predicted proteins | sample 0715_SJ02_MP15_2_FD_132454 | JGI IMG/M metagenome (GOLD analysis project Ga0187782, IMG submission 132454) | Tropical peat soil microbial communities from peatlands in Department of Meta, Colombia - 0715_SJ02_MP15_20_MG | ecosystem: Environmental > Terrestrial > Soil > Wetlands > Peat | place...
CACGAGTTACACCGACTCGAGCGTTCAATCCGCCACCACCTACTACTACGTCGCCACGGCCGTAGACTCAAGCAACGTCGAGAGCGCCTACTCGAACCAGGCCACGGCCGCGATTCCCTGATCCGCCAACCAGAGGATCCTTCTGAGAGTCGAGCACTACAGGGGATGCTCCCTGATCCAATGTAAAACCTCCTTGGCGCTCTCGTTGGGTGGAAAGACCGGATAAAAGAGGTGTTCGATCCGTGCCTCTCTAATGACCAAAGTTAAACGTCTCAAGAGCCTGAATCCCGCGACTTGAAATGTCGGAAGTCGCAAGGCGTCGCAGAACATGAATTCTGCATCACTCAGAATCTCAAACGGAAGATTTAGCCGGTTCGCAAACTCCCGCTGATAATCCGTAGTCTGCGTACTCAAACCGAACAACTCCGCACCGAGCTCCAACATTTCTCCGTAGTGCTCTTGGAAGTCACGGGCCTGCGGTGTACAGCCCCTCGCCCCTGGAATTCTATCCCATGCTTCGGGTAGCACCTTTCCTGGCACTCCCGTCATCGGATAACAGTACACTACCGTTCTTGTTGCGGTACGCTGCGTCAGGTCAACAAACCCTCCGAACGTTGATGGAAGCAAGACTTTGGGTATGAACATGCCCCGCAAGTGAGCAGCCGCCCCATCATCGATAGGATGAGGTAAGTCCGGTGGTAACGGAAAATCAATTGGCTGTTGCATACTTTTGGTGTCGCGTTGTCCGAATGACATGGGTGAGGTCACAGAGATCACCAGGAGTTGGCCGGTTCAAGATGAAATGGGGACTAAGTCTCAACCGCTGTATCGCTAGCGCTACCCGGCGTTGATGAACGACTCGCCCGCCGGCGGTAACGTTTAAGCAGGCGAACTCGGGCTCACCGGAAAGATAACAGAGCCGTGGAAGATTGTCTATTTCAGTGGTTAACTGCAGATCGTTCTAGCGGCTTTACCAAATTTCGTTGTGATTTATGTCACTGACAATATTCGGACCGGGAGTTAGGATTTGTTAAGTTACACGGCTTCCCCTCAGGTTCGGACTTTCGGCCCTCCTCGGTCTGTCTGGGCGTGAAGCACCTCCCCGGCAGCGATGTAAGTGCTGGTTGTCTGAGTTAATGCTCGAATCTCCCCCGCAAGCGATCCCAGGTTTGACACATATCCTTTGGCGGAACAGGCACTCGCCAGGAGGATTGGACGTTGGGAAGATACTGCCGTTTCATCAGCGGGCTCGGAAAATTTGCCAGATCACGCATGTCCGCCGAAGATGCGGTCGTGACAGCGCGGCAACAGCTCAAGAAACGAGTCGAATGCCGCGAGGAGAATTTTCTCGCTCTGGTCGAGAGAGGCATTTTTCACTATCCACGCAGTCCCTATTTAAAACTTCTCGAACCCAAGCGCATCGGCTTCCGTGATTTGAAATCGTGGCTATTTCACGAAGACCTCGAATTTACCCTCCGACACCTTGCGAGTGAAGGGATCTACTTCACTGTGGACGAATTTAAAGGCAAAGTGCCGGTAGTTCGCAACGGGGTGAGCTTTACCTGTAACGAGCGGATGTTCGACAATCCGTTCCTTGCGCACGCCTATGAAGTCCGGAGCGGCGCAACGCGCAGCGCCGGAACCCGCATTCGTATCGACTTCGACTATCTCCACCAGCGATCGTTCTACGATGCCTTTCTCCTCAATGTTCATGGTTGTCTAAATGCGCCAATCGCGAACTGGTTTCCGATATTCCCGGGAGCTCCTGGAATTAATTCCAGCCTACGATTCGCGCATATAGGAAACCCCGCGCAACGCTGGTTCTCCCAAGTAGCTGGGGACCAACTCGACGTCAACTGGGAGAAGAGGTGGGGTACAAAACTGATTTTCGCGGTTCACAGGCTCTGCAGCTATCCACTGGCTGAGCCTGAATATGCAAGTCTGAACGATGCCTACAAGCTTGCTGAGTGGGCGTCCCGGGTGCTCAATGAACACCCAAAGTGTGTGATCTATACGTTCGTGGCATCCGCAGTCCGGGTATGCATTGCTGCAGCAGAGGCGAATCTTAGCCTCAAGGGTACGAAGTTCTTCGTAACCGGTGAACCACTGACCTCCCAGAAAAGAAAAGAAATCGAATCAGTTGGAGCTTTTGCAGTTCCTGTGTATGGGGTTTCCGAGGCTGGGGTCATTGCTGCAGGCTGTGACAAGGTACACGCCTCGAGTGATCACTGCCATCTCTATAAAGACACGACGGCGCTCATCACGCACAAACACACCGTTCCCTACTCAGACATGACGGTCGATTCTTATCTCTTTACCAGCCTCTTATATGAGTGCCCAAAACTGCTACTGAACGTTGGTATGGGCGATTACGGGGAGATCTCTTCCGGTGGATGTGACTGCGAATTTGCTGATATTGGTTTTGACACGAACTTGAGCGGCATCCGTAGCTATGAAAAGCTCACAGGGGAGGGTGTGACGTTCGTCCACACGGACTTCATGCGCATCCTTGAACAAGAGCTCCCGCGGAAGTTCGGTGGAAGGAGTACGGACTATCAGCTGGTTGAAGAGGAAGATTCAAAAGGATTGCCGCGATTGCGACTCTTGATCAGCCCCCGCATCGGATTCGTGAACCAGGAAGAAGTGCTGAAACAGTTCATGGCGCTTCTAAAGAAGGCCGAGGACAGCCCAGAATCGTGGGCCCAGGCTGGAACAGAAATGTGGAAACAATGCAAGATGATAGTAACTAACCGAGACTGGCCAAGGCCAACAACAAGCGGAAAAATCCTCCCCTTCTATTTGCTAAGAACGAACAACCAAAAAGACGGGAACATTAACAAAAATTCAAGGGAGCAATTTTATGGGGTTTCCTGTCCGACGACTTAGAAGGCTACGCCAGAGTGACAGATTCCGAACCCTGGTTCGCGAAACCGGTCTGTCGGTCGATGATTTCATCCTTCCCTTGTTTGTGGTTCCCGACGCCAAAATCAAGCGGGAGATTCCTTCGCTGCCTGGGAACTATCACTTCTCCATCGATTGTCTGGTCGAGGAGGCAACTAAGGTAAGGGATTTGGGTATAGGCGCGATTCTTCTGTTCGGCATCCCTGACCGCAAGGATGAGAATGCTTCGCCGGCTTACTCCCCCACTGGAATCGTGCAAGAGGCAGTGCGAGCGATCAAAAGTACCGTTGCAGATATCCTGGTGATTACCGATGTTTGTCCGTGCGAGTATACGACGCACGGCCACTGCGGGATTATCGAAAACGGCTATCTCGCTAACGACCGCTCGCTGGAGTTGCTCGCGAAAATTACCCTCTCACACGCAGAAGCAGGAGCGGATATGGTTGCACCAGCCGCCATGCTCGACGGAGAAATTCAGGCGATGCGGCAGGTATTGGATGCCCATGGCTTCGATAATCTCCCGATCATGGGGTACTCCGCAAAATACGCTTCGAAGCTTTACGATCCGTTCTTCGACGAGGGAACACTATCCACGCTGTCGTTTGGGAACAAGAAAACACATCAGATGGACTATTCGAACTCCGATGAGGCCATGCGCGAGATTGCCCTTGATATCGAAGAGGGCGCCGACATCGTGATGATTAAACCGGCGCTGTTTTATCTGGACGTCGTGTATCGAGCCAAGCACGAATTCCAGATGCCATTGGCGGTCTACAACGTGAGCGGAGAATATACCATGATTGACGCCGCGGCCCGGCTTGGTCGCTTGGATAGAGATGCCATCATGCTGGAGGCGCTCTCGTGCCTAAAGCGTGCTGGCGCAGACATGATCATCACCTACTTCGCGAAACGTGCTGCGAAGTTACTAAGCGGAAAAGCTGAAGCTGTGGCGGTCGAAGAAGAGCTGAAATCAGCATTGGAATTAGTGCCGCTCGAGTACGCAATATAGCGTCGTGTTTTGCGAAACGGCAGTAACAAACGACGCCATTGACTTGCGGGGATTCATTCGTCTGCTTGCAAGCACCAATTGCTTGCTCCGCGTGAGCCGATTGGTGGATTGGAAGTTCGAACTTGGACAAATTACCCGAAAAAACCAAGTTCCACTCTTTTTTGAAAACATCAAGGACTATCCCGGCTATAGCGTTCTTACCAATGGGCTAAGCCACAGCTCTTGCATTGCAGCTACCCTGGGTCTCGATCCAAGCAGCAGCCGGAAAAAGCTGATTGCTGAGCTAAAGCGTCGGACAATGGTCGCTATCAAGCCGGTGTTTCTCGGGACTTCTCCTGTCCTTGAAAACGTGGTTTGCGCAAGTACGATCAATTTTCTGCAGCTCCCGGTCCCACACTGGAGCGATCAAGAGACAGGCCGCTACCTTGGCACATGGCACATTAACGTTACAAAGGACCCGGAGACCGGCAGCCGCAACATCGGCGTTTACCGCATGCAGGTCCTTGGACCGAACCGTGCGACGGTGAGTACTTCGCCCAGGAGTCATCTAGGGCAGCATGTTGCCAAAGCGGAAAGAAAAGGACGGTCGCTTGAAATGGCGGTCGCTATTGGAGTTCCGGAAAGCGTGGTTATGGCTGCCGGAGCCTCGTATCCTCCGGGCTGCGATGAATACGAGCTAGCCGGCGCGCTGCAGGGACACCCGGTGCCACTTATAAAGTGTCAGACGGTCGAACTCGAGATCCCGGCGCATTCAGAAATTGTGATTGAAGGCGAGATCCAACCCGGGGTGCGGGTGCAGGATGGTCCTTACTTGGACTACACGGGAAAAACCAACATCAATCCGAACGCCTTTCTGTTTGAGGCACAACGCCTGATGTTTCGTAACAATCCAATTTTCCGAGGTGCTTCTATTGGGATTGCAGGCGCCGAGGATCACCAACTTTTTGCTGTGCTCTCAGAACTGAACCTGGTGGATTTTCACAGTCACCGCCTGCGACAGTTGATTCAGAATCAACTCCTGAGAAGACACTTCTTCAAAGGTTTTCAATGGGTGGGAAAGGCCGGCGCTATGATTCCCAGTCAGCGCTGGAAGCTAAATCTTCGCAGCTGAGGAATTCACGGGCGCTAAGTCACTCGGTAGATTGAAACGCTTCCGTCATCGCTGATGTACATCTGACAGATACACTGCGACATTGCGCCACCACGGCGGCTATTGAACGAACAATCTCTGTGTGAGAACTGCGGACGGCAAGGAACTCTGGAAAACAGAGGAGTGGGAAGTTACTGAAGAGGTAAGGTCGAAAAAAGAACCAAGACGTGGGTTAACAGGCAGAAAGGGCGAATTACCGGGATCCTTTTGATCTGGCGGATTTCTGGTATCGGCGAACGGCTAGTGAACAAGAGCTATAGCTACCCTTGCTGCCAGAAGATCCTCAACTTAAGTTGGCAGGCAAGTAATGCTCAATTTGCGTGATGGGATTGTCGCATTCTACTGCAATCGCGAATTCTAGGTTGGAGGCGCACGGTTCGACGCGGACCACTTTGCCCTCACCCACCAACTCGACGGAACGAAGCATCCAGCCGCGCAAGCTGATCACAAAACTTACCGCGCTGTGTTCCGGGACCAGTATCGGGCAGTTCAGCAACAGGCCGCCGATGCTGACATCCTGGCTGACAGCATCAGCCTCAGAAGTCAGTTCGCCGGAACGGAACAGCAGATGGACGGGACACCTGAGCTTAAATCGGCGATACCTGCGTTCCTGGGGAGACGGTAACCGTACAACGCCGGTGGGCTCGTGCATTGCGGTGTGGCTCAGTACGATGAGTTAGTATTTTGCCCTCATTCCTTCGAAGCGGGAGTGTAGGGAGGAACTTTAACGCGCACCTCGTTCAAAAGACCGCTTAGTAGACAGCGCGGGTCACGTAGCAGTAAGTCTCGCCTGGAACACTAAAGTATCGACGCATGAAGTGTCTGTTAAGCGTCGTAAAACCCTTGTGTGAACTTCGATTTCCAGATCGCACCGCACGGTTGATATCTTGACTTTGTTACCGAGCAATTGACTACCGCGCTTCTTCATACGATTTGCGTCATCCGAGTAGCCTTGTCTTCCACATGCCTCAGGGCCCAGATCAACAAGAAGACTACTGCGAGTGCAATCGCAAAGAACAGAACCCCGCCGTGGTGGTGAAGTCTTCCTGCCAGATAGCCTGGGTCCACTCGCGTTCCGAGCATTGCAATCGTGAAGATTCGTAGCCCGTTCTTGGCCACCGACAGAGGCACTGCGAAGGCTACAAGCAGTGTTCTGCTCCAAGGTGAGCGCACCAGTAGCTGCGCGAGCACCATCGTGGTGATCAACAACATGAGACTTGAACGAATGCTGCTGCATTCTTCGGCCACTTCAACTGTCAATCCTGGGATTGTCAACTTCAGTCCGTCTTGCGCGACCGGGACCGCGGCACCTTCTAGCAGCCAACGTGCGCAAACCGCCGAACCTTCCTGAAGCAGCCTGATGACCGAATGGAATAAAACTGCTGGGAACGGCACCATCCAAAGCAAGAAACAAAGCGGAAAAATCATTTTCCGCGCAACCGGGATCCCGCCGCAAAAAACGAACGCTCCGACCCACCACAACACGAGCGCCAACATACCGATGGAGAGGCGAACGTCCGTCGGGACTGACAACCACCTTGCACAACCGCCAATGACTAGGGCAATAATCAGAAGTGCCGAACCCGCACGAGAATGACGCACGACCATTCGTCCCGTGTCGCGCCAATCCATTAGAACCAGGGAAGCGGAGACGGGGAGAATGAGCAGTATCTGCGTGTATGACTCGTTGCCCCACGCCAGCGCAAACGTCGACGCCAGTATGTGCCAGCCAGCAACCAGGGAAACTGCGCATAAGAAAAAGAACTCGCTATATGGTCGCAATTTGGTCATCCGAGGGCTATCCGGTTTGTGCTCACAGTCGCGAGTGATGCAGGTCACAGACCCCTGAGACAACGGAGGAGGATAGTATGGCGCAGAGGTTCGCCATGACTGAACTCTTTTGCGTATTGAGATGGATGATAATTGTATTCTACGCCTGCCTTGGAGTGCTCATCCTCTACCTTGCCTGCAAACCGAGTTGTCGAGTCTGTGTGAACCGCTACTATTGTCCGAGAAGACGGTTTGGTTTCTTACTCGTCCGCAAGCCTTGGTGTGTTGTTGCGGAGGCCAAGCTGAAGTCTTTCCGGCAGGCCAAAAGTAATCTTCCCCATGAAGCATTAGAACAGGTCTCCGAACCCATGGAGGAAGGTTCGACCGCCGCTTGCTCAAATTGACCGCACAGTCAAAATCACATCTTCGATCATCCCAGGAAATCCATTGGCAAGCCCAGAACGTGTGGAAGCTAAACCAACGGTACCTTACGCTTCGTGACTATTAGGGTATAAATAACCCTGGGGCCGGTGTGCATTACACAGCTATGACACCTCGTTTCAGCGTCATCATCGCTGTCTACAATGACTGGACGCTTCTCAACGGGTGCCTAGAATCTTTGGGGCACGAAGCAAACGCCCCGACTTTCGAAGTGATCGTCGTTGATGACGGCAGCAAGGAACCCGCTCCCGAAATCATTGAGCACTGGGCACAGCACTACCCGCTCACCATTCTGAGGGAGCCTCACAAGGGAATTCCCAGCGCAAGAAATCGCGGAATCCGGGCCTCAAAAGGTTCAATCCTTGTATTTGTAGATGCGGATTGTCGATTCAAATCAGACTGCCTTACAGCTCTTGATTCAATTGCGTCCAGCTCACCCCACGACTGCTTTCAACTCCACCTGGTCGGCGATTGCACAAATCTTCTTGGCCGCGCGGAAGAGTTGCGGCTAGTGGTGTTTCAGAAACAAATTCTCCAGCCTGATGGTTGCGTTCGATACCTCAACACGGCTGGTTTTGCCATTCGACGCGAGAAGGTAGACGTAGAAAACGGTTTGTTTGATCCGAGTTTGCTCCGTGGTGAAGACACTCTTTTGCTGGCCAACCTCATCCAACGTGGCCAGCTTCCCTTCTTTGCCTCCAATGCAACGATCCAGCATGTAGTTCCGCTTTCTTTGATCGGAAGTATCCGTAAAGACTTGCGCTCGGCTTATCTGGAGAGGGCATCGTACGACCGTATTTCGTCCTTGGGGGTACGAGTTCGAGTGCAAAATCGTGAGCGTTTCAAAATGCTGTTGGAGATGTGGAAGGTTTCGAAATCGAAGGAGCTTAGAAGATCGGCATGGTTTGCCGTCGTCATCAGACAGTTATTTCGCCGTATTTTTGCTGTTTTCTTCCGCCTCTTCGGAGTGCACCCTCAGTCGGATGTTTCTGTGAACTCGGCGGAATTGGTCGGCAAGTAACGCGGCTGATCGAGATTGTGCTCTAACCCCCAATTGTGAGACATTACCAGGAGCGTTATTCCGGCCACATTTCTGGCCTCCCCCTGAATGGTCGGAAACTCCAATGCCCGTCAGGGTGATTCTATGCAGGCGAACACGCGAGCGCTCTATTTGGTGGTTTGCACCATCGCGGCATTCACCACTGCCTGCTCCCACCCTCAGACCAAAACGGTCACTACTACGTGGAGCCCGAAGGCAGCGGCTACGTACTTGGACTATAGAGCTAGCTGGTGGATGCAGTGGAACGGTGCAGTGCGCGATCACGATACGTTCTGCATATCGTGTCACACTGCTTTACCATACGCTTTGGCGCGTCCGGTTCTGCGCGATGCGATGGCCGAGCCACGCCCTTCTGAGACAGAAGACAAAATCATTGAAAATGTTAAAAAGCGTGTGCGCCTTTGGAATCAGATTGGTCCTTACTACAGTGACCGAGGGGACGACCACAAAACCGCCGAATCCCGCGGAACGGAGTCCGTTTTGAACGCGCTGATTCTGGCCAATTATGATGCTCAGCAGGGCCAGCTCAGCAGTGAAACACGTATTGCATTCGACAATATGTGGGCACTCCAGCAACCAACCGGAGAAAAGAAGGGTGCTTGGCTTTGGTTGCAATTCGATCAGGAACCGTGGGAAGCACGCGATTCGATCTATTTTGGTGCGGCACTGGCTGCACTTGCCGTGGGGTCAGCTCCCGAAAATTACGCGTCAGCGCCTGTCATTCAGAGCAATTTGAAATCGTTGTGCGAATACCTGACTCAACAAAGCGCCGCACAATCCACAATCAATCGTGTTTTTCTTTTATGGGCTTCCACGAAGTTACCTGGCCTTCTCACCCCGGATCAGAAAAAAGCGATCATCAATGAAGCTCTGAGCCGCCAGCAGGCCGACGGCGGCTGGCGTTTGGCTTCGATTGCGTGGAAGTGGAATGACTGGAGTCTAAAAACCTTGCTCAAAATGTGGATCAGAGAAGATGGCACCCCGTTGGAGGGCAAGAGTGACGGCGTCGCGACGGGAGTGATCACTTTTGTTTTGGAACAGGCGGGAGTGCCTCGTGATAATCCCCAGCTTATGCGAGGCATCGTCTGGCTCACGAGCAACCAAAACGCTCGCGATGGTTTCTGGCCCGCATCATCGGTGAATAAGAGAAAGAGTATGACTTCTGACACTGGCCGCTTCATGAGTGACTCAGCCACCGCGTATGCGGTTCTGGCCCTTACGGAACCGCGACCAGCATCGAGTACAGTAGCTTCGGTTCCCAATCGCTGAGCCCCAGTTCCACACCAAACCATGAAGGATTGCAAGAAGTTTTATATAAACGGGCAGTGGATCAATCCGAACATAACTCGCGACTTTGCAGTGAACAATCCCGCGACTGAAGAGTCGATCGCGACAATCTCTCTGGGCACCGCAGGCGATATTGACAAGGCCGTGCAAGCCGCCAAGAAGGCATTCCCGTTCTACTCCGAAACTTCCGTTGATCAGCGCGTGGCATTGCTGCACAAGATTATCGCTGTATACCGATCCAAAGCGGAGGAGATGGCTGCGACCATTTCAAGCGAAATGGGCGCGCCCATATCTTTCTCTCGATCAGCACAGGTTCCGGCGGGACTCGCGCATCTGTCAGAAATCGTGAGGGTGCTCGGCTTTTTCAAGTTCGAGGAACGGAAGGGTTCAACTTTGATGCGACGAGAACCCATTGGAGTGTGCGGTCTGATCACGCCGTGGAACTGGCCGATGAATCAGATCGTCTGCAAAGTGGCGCCAGCTTTAGCAGCCGGCTGTACCATGGTGCTTAAGCCCAGCGAGATAGCCCCACTTTCCGCATTTCTGTTCGCGCAGATATTGCACGAGGCCGGAGTTCCGCCCGGCGTTTTCAATTTAGTGAACGGCGATGGTCCGACAGTCGGGGCGGCGATTGCTTCCCATCCTGATGTGGATATGGTCTCCTTTACGGGATCTACACGAGCCAGCATCGCTGTGGCGACCAGCGCAGCACCGACCGTGAAGCGAGTGACCCAGGAACTAGGCGGCAAGTCTGCCAACATTATTTTGGACGACGCTGATCTTGTGAATGCCATCACAGATGGCGTCAAGACTTGCTTTCGCAACAGCGGCCAGTCGTGCAATGCGCCCACTCGAATGCTTGTCCCACAATCCAAAATGGCTGAGGCGGTTGAGATCGCGAGAAAGGCTGCAGAAGCTACTCAGGTCGGAGAACCAGTTAAGGAAGGCACACATTTGGGTCCGCTTGCGAGCAAAGCGCAATTCGAGAAGGTTCAGCGGCTCATCCAGCAAGGAGTTCACGACGGTGCCACGCTGATTACCGGAGGCCTCGGACGACCGGAAGGCTTCAGTACCGGCTATTTTGTCAAGCCGACGATTTTTGCCAATGTCCACAATGAGATGACGATCGCGCGTGAAGAAATCTTCGGGCCCGTGCTCTGCATGATTGGCTACAAAGACGAGGAACACGCGCTGCATATCGCGAATGACACACCTTATGGATTGTCAAGTTTTGTAACCTCGGGAAGCCCTGATCGGGCTCGACGTATTGCCAAACGTTTGCGGTGCGGCAATGTGCACATTAATGGCGCACGTGTTGATTTTGCAGGCTGTTTTGGCGGCTATAAGCAATCAGGTAACGGTCGAGAGTGGGGTGAGGCCGGACTTGAGGAATTCCTGGAACTGAAGGCCATCTTTGGCTATGAAAACACCCCTTAATTAGCATTGACTTTGCGTACTCCGAAAGACCCCTTTTGCGCGCTGGTTCTTGGCTATTTATCTATATTCAGAAAGGCCCAAGCCATGCGATAATATCGCAGTTTTCTGGTAGGCCGCTCCTCCCCACTGGCCGGAATCATCAGGAGTTCGTTCATGGAGATTCAGGGGTGCGCCACCCCCGAAGTTATTACGTCGTCACAATCACATAGCTCCGCGGCGTCTGATGACGACGTTTCGAATCGACTTGCCCTCATTTGGCAGGAGATTCTCGGATTCGAGTCCATTGGACTCGACCAGAATTATTTCGACTTGGGCGGCGATTCCTCGCTTGCCGTTCAGATGTTCGCGAAGATCGAGCAGACATTCCACGTAAAGCTGCCCCTGGCTACGCTTTACGACGCTCCTACTATCGAAGAACTCTCCCGGGTCTTGCGCGGCGAAGTTGCGGCGGCTGGTTGGTCCCCCCTCGTCGCGATTCAACCCGAAGGTTCGCGGCCTCGTTTTTTCTGTGTGCACGGGGCTGGCGGCACGGTTCTCATGTACCGCGAGCTCTCGCAACATCTCGGCCCCGATCAACCCTTTTACGGTTTCCAGTCGATTGGTTTAAACGGCGGCTGTCCTCCTCTGACAAGAGTTGAGGACATGGCAGCGGCCTATATAAAGGATATGCGGAAGGTACAACCGCACGGGCCATACTTCCTTGGAGGATACTGCCTCGGAGGGACGATTGCGTTCGAAATGGCACAGCAGCTCCAGACCCAGGGTGAAACCGTCGCTCTGTTGGCACTGTTCGACACCATGAACTGGCACAAGATCCCGGTCAACTTCTGGACCAGGAGCTCTCATGCCGTGCAGCAATGGTATTTCCACGTCGCGAGTTTCCTAAGCCTCGATAATGCCGGGAAGAGCAAGTTCTTCAAAGGAAAGCGAGAGGCCCTGCGGACCCGTATTCCAGTTTGGCGAGGAAAGCTGCTGGCAAAATTTGACGGAGGTTCGCGCCGGCGCCCCTCAGACTCTTTGGTACTTGGGAAGATCTGGTCGGCAAACGATCGGGCATCGTGGAATTACATAGCAAAACCTTATTCCGGCGTAGTTACGGATATTCGTCCAAAAAAGCAGTACCACGTTTTCAGCAAGCCTGATTTAAAGTGGGATCGCCTTGCCCGGGGCCAGGAGGTCATTATTCTTCCGGCCTATCCTGCAGGCATGCTCATCGAACCTTTTGTCGAGTACCTGGCGGCAACCTTAAGGAAGCTGATTGATGCTGCCAGCGTTCGTTGCGAGAGCACTGTTCAAGAAGAAGGTATGGCCAAACGATAGCGAAGCTAAGGAGGAGACGCTTTGGCAATCGGAAAAAACTGGTCGAGAACCTGGACATATTTTGAAGGCCAGTGGCATGAAGGCAATGTGCCAATCATGGGTCCGCGCTCTCACGCCGCCTGGATGTGCTCTGTCGTGTTTGATGGCGCCCGTTCGTTTGAAGGCGTCGCGCCCGACCTTGAGCTTCACTGTGCGCGTGTGAATGAGTCTGCCCGAAAGATGTTTTTGAAACCAACGGTGTCCACTGAGACTTGGGTCAAGCTGGCCCACGAAGGCATCGCCCGGTTCGATCCGAATGCTGCGCTTTATATTCGGCCGATGTATTGGGCCGAGAAGGAAGGACCATGGGTTCAGGCGCATGATCCGGAGTCAACCACATGGTGCTTATCGGTCTATGAGGCACCGATGCGAGCGCCGAAAGGCTTCTCGATCACCTTGTCGCCCTTTCGGCGACCGACTCTCGAAAGCATGCCGGTGGACGCCAAGGCTGGCTGCCTCTACCCCAACAACGCTCGTGCACTTTTCGAAGCACAATCACGCGGCTTCGATAACGCCATTGTGTGCGACATGATGGGCAACGTCGCCGAACTCGCTACTTCCAATATCTTCATGGCGAAGGATGGGGTGATTTTTACTCCCATCCCGAACGGAACATTCCTCAATGGAATTACCCGCCAGCGAGTCATCGGACTTTTGCGCGATAACGGCGTGGCGGTGGTTGAGAAGGTCCTTACCTACCAGGATTTCGAAGCTGCGGATGAAATTTTTTCGACCGGAAACTACTCCAAAGTTGTACCGGTCACCCGAATCGGGAACCGCTCGCTTCCCTTCGGCCCACTTTACACGCAGGCCCGGGAACTCTATTGGGTATTTGCACACGCGCATTCCCCTGTTTTGAAATGAGTCTCTCAGCCTGTTTTCAACCGCATCACCTGTGAACAGAATGCCCAAAACATCCGCCATGCTTGAGACGCTCACGCCGATCTGGCAACGTGTCTTACAGCGCCCAACCGTTGGGCCAGATGACAACTTCTTTGATCTGGGTGGCGATTCTGCCTTGGCACTTGAGTTGTTCAATGAAGTCGCACGCGTTTGTGGACGAGATTTTCCACCTGTCATGATCTACCACGCGCCGACCATCACGGCTCTCGCGGCGTTGCTGGAAGAGACCACTGCTCCCAGTTTCCCACCAGCTATCTTGCTGAAAGCCGGAAGCGAGCGGCCGCCCGTATTCATCACTCACGGTCTGGGCGGCAGCGTCATTGATTTTTATCAGGTCGTAAAACACATCAGGGCGCCGCGAGCCATTTATGGAATGCAAGGGAAAGGCATCGATGGGGCAGAACAGCCGTTTGATCGCGTCGAAGACATGGCTCAGAATTCCCTCGATGCCATCAAGCAAATACAACCCCGCGGTCCATATCTTCTGGTTGGGTTCTCGCTGGGCGGCTTGGTTACACTCGAAATGGCGCAACGGCTCAAGGCAAACGCAGAAGAGGTCGCCCTTCTGGCAATGCTGGACTCCTATCCGCATTTGAATTTCTTGTCGCGCGGGCAGCGTACACTCTTAGGCTTACAGCAGACGCGGCGCCAACTTTTGAAGCGGCTGGTCCGACACGCACCGGACCAGCTTCAAGGTGAGTTGCCGCTGTCGCCGACTATGCAACGCTTTCGCGACAGTTCTTACCTCGCGTTGGAGCGATATCAACCGAGGTTTTATCCGGGCAAGATAAACTTCGTTCGAGCCGCGGTTCAAACCACCTTTCCCAAGAATCCCGTGCCGGTGTGGAAGCACTTAGCCAAGGAACTTGTCGTGGATACGGTGCCTGGCGATCATCTGGAAATTATGACGACGCACTACCAGGAACTCGCAGCTGTGCTCTCCCGTTATCTGAGAGAAGCTCTGTCCTCATG
>Ga0187782_10002213_pt1 | contig 14286 bp, 13 predicted proteins | sample 0715_SJ02_MP15_2_FD_132454 | JGI IMG/M metagenome (GOLD analysis project Ga0187782, IMG submission 132454) | Tropical peat soil microbial communities from peatlands in Department of Meta, Colombia - 0715_SJ02_MP15_20_MG | ecosystem: Environmental > Terrestrial > Soil > Wetlands > Peat | place...
GGCAACATCGACAGCCGGTACCGTAGGCCACGCCGCTTCGCGCGACCAGAACGGCTGCACGTCGAAGAACGAACGGCCGAACGGCGAACGCCAACCGCCATTGAAATCTTCGAACAGCCGATCGATCTCACGGCGCAGACTTTCGAATGGAGCCCACGGCCGCGGCGTTGCAGCGGTACCTCCTTCTTTTTTCACGGGCAGTTTAGTGATGGTTTCAGCCATGACACACCTCCAATATGAGATTTAACATTGTCAATTAATCTCGCTGAAACGGTGGCATGCTTTGATTTCCATCAAAGAGCGCGATCCTAATTTCATTACAAAATCAGGCCGCTTTGCGCCGCATTTCAGGCTCATTGCCGTAAACGACTGTCGCTGCGGCCGTGTTGGAAATCGGAATGTGGTAGTTGCGATGCAGTTCGCTGACCCGGCCGGTCATCGCTCCGCGCATCGCCATCCAATTTAGGAATTCGACGCCCTGTGAGCCGGATTGCTGCACCAGATCGTGGATCGATATGAGGGCGAGCGTTTCCGGCTCGGCGACGATCCTGTCGAGGCAAAGCGCGTCAAATTCCTTGTTAACGAAACCGGCCCTCGTGCCGTCGAGCTGGTGCGACAGTCCCCCCGTGCCGATGACAACGACACGCGAATCCGGCGCGTACGAGTCAATCGCCCGGCCGACCGCCCGCCCGAGTTTTAGGCAGCGGGAGAGCGACGGCAGCGGGTGCTGCACGGTATTGATCTCGATCGGCACGATTCTCACCGGCCAAACCGGCCCCGGCCAGATCAGCGCCATCGGTATGGTAACCGCGTGATCGATGAGCATGTCCTGACACATGGTCACATCGAATTCGTCGGCGACGAGAGAGTTGATCACGTGCCAAGACAGCGCCGCGTCGCCGGGGATGGGGCGTGACACCGGAATGCCCCAGCCTTCGTCCTCGCTGCGATATTCGTTTGCCGCGCCGACGGCGAAGGTTGGCAGCCTGTCGAGGAAGAAATTTAGCCCATGGTCGTTGTAAAACACCACGGCAATGTCTGGCCTGGTCCGCGCCAGCCAGTAATGCACGTAATCGAAGCCTTTGAAGAAAGGCTGCCAATACGGGTCTTTCTGCTTTTTCTCGGCGATCGCCTTGCCGATCGACGGAACGTGGGTGGTCGCGATGCCGCCGATAATCGTAGCCATGTTCAAGCTCCCGCCGATTGAAGTTTCGCCTTGAAAGCCTCGACGCTCATGCCGGTTTGCTGCGCACCGATGTCCTGCACGTTCAATCCAAAGATGCCGGCAAGCTTGGCGAGATAATAGACATTGCCGCCGGCCTCAATCATGGCCAGCACATTGCGGCTTTTCACGGCTGCTTGCTGCTGCTCGTTGAGCCCGAATTTGCGGCAATAGCCTTCCTCATCTTTAAGGAAGGCAGCGCGATTTTCCGCGCTGTTGAACGAATAGCACATGCGGTTGAGCGCTAGCCCTTTTTGCGCTTGCGTGGCGTCAAACATGGTGGTGCCGGGAATATCCTGCTGCATGGACGATCCTCCGCCCCGATATTTCGACCAAGCATTAGCTAGTACGGCAGCGAAAGTTCGCTTTGATTTGTATCAATTGTAACCATCTGCCGGTCGGCAACATTTGAACGTCAACGTCACACCAAGAGGCGCGCCAATCATGCCCTATGCAACCAACGATGATCTGCCTGCCGCAGTGCGCAACCATCTGCCCGAGCATGCACAATCGATCTATCGCGAGTCGTTCAACCACGCCTTCGCCGCGCACGCTGGTGAGGCTGACCAAGAAGAGCGGGCCCACCGGATCGCCTGGGCCGCCGTCAAGCGCTCCTATGTCAAAGCCGGGGAAAATTGGGTGCGACGGCATCAGTAATATCCCTTAGGCTCATTCCCTGAATTTTTGCGGCCTGCGGCGGCGATTAGTGTGCCGCCGCCATTGAGTACGCCGCATACGCGCCAAAAACTCCCCGTGGACGCATCATGACCCAGCAGGCCACCGAAGAGGCGACCCCGCCGCTCCGCACCGAGCCGGAAATATTGCATCCTGCGGGCGGCAAGGACTTGGCGCCAGCGCTGAGAGCTGGTCTTCCAGTGGCGTTACCCGCCGCAGCAAAAGCGCGGCGGCGGTGGTGGCCACGCCTTGCACTTATCCTCGCCGTCCTGCTCGCTGCGGCCGGCGGCGGTGGCTATTACTGGTGGCAGCGCCTGCATCCGGGACTGCCGCTGAGCATCGTTTTCGGCAATGGCCGGCTGGAAGCGGACGAGATCAACATCGATACCAAGTATGCCGCGCGCATCGGCGAGATGCTTGCCGACGAGGGCGATCTCGTCAAAGCCGGCCAGGTCGTCGCGCGCATGGATACGCGCGATCTGCAGGCGTCCCTGAAAAAGTCGGAAGCCCAGGTTCAACAAGCGCGCCGCGCGGTCGACGAGGCCGACGCCAATGTCATCCAGCAGCAGGCGCAGGCGCTGTTGGCGCAGCAGGAATATGATCGCGCCGTCTATCTGGTCGCGCATGGCTACCAGACCAAGGAAGTGTTGGATCAGCGTCAGCAGCAGCTCGACGGCGCTAAGGCCGCACTATCCGCGGCGCAGCTCCGCGTCATAGAATTCCAGCACGCGCTCGATGCCGCAACGCATGACGTCGAGCTTTACTCGGTAGAGATCAACGACGACACGCTGGTGGCGCCGCGCGACGGGCGGCTGCAATACCGCGTTGCCAATCTCGGGGAAGTCCTGCCCGCCGGCGGTCACGTATTTGCGATGCTCGATACGTCTTACGTCTACATGGATATTTACCTACCCACCGAGCAGGCGGGCAAGGTGAAATACGGCGCCGATGCGCGCGTTGTGGTCGATGCCTTCCCGAAGATCGTGATCCCGGCGAAAGTGACCTTCATCGCCACGCAGGCGCAATTCACGCCAAAGACGGTCGAAACCAAAACCGAGCGCGACAAGCTGATGTTTCGCGTTCGCGTGCGCATCGATGCCGATTGGCTGCATGGGCGGACGGACGCCGTGAGCAGCGGATTGCCGGGCGTCGCTTACGTGCAAACCGATGCAAGCGCCACGTGGCCCGCGGCGCTGCAGGGAAGCGCGGTGCAATGAATGGCGTGGCCGAGCCTGTCGCGCAACTTAAGAACGTCACGCAGCGCTATCGTCGTGTGGTGGCGCTCGATGACGTTAGTATTGATCTGCCCGCGGGGCGGATGATCGGCCTGATTGGTCCTGACGGCGTCGGCAAATCCACTTTCTTGAGCATGATCGCAGGCGCGCGGCGCGTGCAATCTGGCCAAGTTACTGTGCTTGGCGGGGATATGGCCGAGGGTGCGCATCGCGCCGCGGTGTGCCCGCGTATCGCCTACATGCCGCAGGGATTGGGAAAGAATCTCTATCCCGATCTCAGCATTCGCGAGAATATCGAATTTTTTGGCCGCGTCTTCGGGCAATCGCGCAGCGAGCGCGAGTGGCGGATTGCCGAACTGCTGACGAGCACCGGTCTCCTGCCGTTCGCTGACCGTCAGGCCAAGAAACTATCCGGCGGCATGCGGCAAAAGCTTGGTCTGTGCTGCTCGCTCATTCACGATCCGGACTTACTCATTCTCGACGAGCCTACGACCGGCGTCGATCCGCTCTCGCGGCGCCAGTTCTGGGAGCTGATCGCGCGCATGCGCGCACGCCGTCCGGCCATGAGCGTGATGATTGCAACGGCGTATATGGAGGAGGCCGAGCGTTTCGATTCGCTTCTAGCCATGAACGACGGCAAAATCCTTGCGGCAAGCACGCCGGCCGACCTCAAGGCGCGGACGCATACCGCCAGCGTCGAGGACGCATTTATCGCGCTGCTCCCCGAGGAGCTGCGCGCCGGGCATAAAGCGCTCGAGATTCCGCCGCATCGCAATGGCGGTGGGGAGCCGGTAATTACCGCGAGGGATCTCAGCTGCCGGTTCGGCGACTTTACCGCCGTCGATCATGTGAGCTTCACCATCGAACGCGGCGAAATCTTTGGCTTCGTCGGTTCCAACGGCTGCGGCAAAACGACGACAATGAAAATGCTGACCGGGCTGTTGGCGCCGACCGAAGGCGAGGCGCTTTTGTTCGGCATGCCGCCGGACACCAGCGACCTCGATTCACGCGCGCGCGTCGGCTATATGTCGCAATCGTTCTCGCTCTATACCGAACTCACCGTTCGCCAGAATCTCGACCTGCACGCGCGGCTGTTTCATTTGCCAGCAAGCGACGCAAAAACGCGGATTGACGCGCTGGTCGATCAATTTGGATTAAGGGACGACCTCGACAAACTTGCCGCGGACCTGCCGTTAGGCATTCGCCAACGGCTTTCGCTTGCGGTCGCCGTGGTTCACCGGCCGGAAATGCTCATTCTCGATGAACCGACGTCGGGCGTCGATCCTTTGGCCCGGGATCGGTTCTGGGAGCTGCTGATCAATCTTTCGCGCAATCAGGGGGTGACGATCTTCGTTTCCACGCACTTTATGAACGAGGCCGAACGCTGCGACCGGATCTCGCTGATGGATTCCGGCCGCGTTTTAGCCACCGATACGCCGGCCAACCTGGTCAAGGCTCGCGGCGCGGCGACGCTGGAGGATACCTTCATCGGCTACCTGCAAGAGGCGAATGTCGCGGCGGCGACCGGGCCGGTCATCGATGCCGGAGCGGAAGTGGCGCCGCAAGCGCTGCATTTCCCGGCGCCGCAGCCGATTTTCAGTTTGCAGCGCCTGTTTGCCTACACCATCCGCGAATCGATCGAACTTTTGCGCGATCCCATCCGCTTGGGGTTCGCTCTTTTCGGCACCGTATTTTTGATGCTGGTCTTCGGATTCGGAATTTCGACGGATGTGAACAATCTGACCTTCGCGGTTCTCGATCATGACCGCTCGCACGAGAGCCGCGCCTACCTCGAGGAATTGCGCGGTTCGACGTATTTCATCGAGCAGCCGGCTCTCAAAGACTATAACGAACTGCAGAGGCGGATGCAGAGCGGCGCAATCAAGGCGGCGATCGGAATTCCGCCCGGCTTCGGCCGCGACCTTGAGGCGGGCCGCCCGGCGTGGGTCGGCGCCTGGGTGGATGGCGCCATGCCGTTTCGTGCCGACACCATCCGCGGCTATTTGCAGGCCATGCACCAGCTTTATCTCGGCGATCCTGCGGTGAAAACCACCGCCCAGAAGCAACCGCGTCCGCTGGCGCGCATCGAGCTGCGTTTCAAATACAATCAGGATTTCGAAAGCGTCTATGCGATGGTGCCGACGAGTCTGTCGATGCTGTTGGCGCTGTTCCCCGCCATTTTGATGGCGCTTGCGGTGGTCCGCGAAAAGGAGCTCGGCTCGATCACCAACCTCTACGTAACCCCCGTTACCCGGCTCGAATTCCTGCTCGGCAAACAGATTCCCTATATCGGCGTCGCCATGACGAATTTCCTGATTATGTTTCTCATGGCGCTATTCGTTTTTCAGGTACCGCTCAAGGGAAGTTTTCCTGCGCTGTTCATCGGTGTCTTGATCTACGTCACCACCACCACCGGCTACGGCATGGTGATTTCATCATTTGCCAATACGCAGATCGCGGCCCTATTCGGCACCGCCATCATGACCTATTTGCCGGCTTCGCAATTTTCCGGGATGATGGTTCCGGTTTCATCTTTGTCAGGGATGGCGCAGTTCATGGGACGCGCATTCCCGATGACATATTTCATTCCGATCAGTACCGGCACTTTCGACAAAGGTTTGAACTTTGCCGATCTGGCAACCCATATCGGCGAATTGGCGATTTTCATTCCGGCGCTCACGCTGATCAGTCTTTTGCTGCTGCGCAAGCAGGAACGCTAGGGGCGGCCGATGCGCATGCTGCAAAATATCTTCTGGCTGGGCACGAAGGAAATCCGCAGCTTCTTTCGCGATTATGTGCTGCTTGCATTCGTGGTCTACGCCTTTTCGCTGCAAATCCTGGCGCAGGCGCACAGCTTCTCGCAGGAGGTGCACAACGCCTCAATTGCCGTGGTCGATGAAGATCACTCGGAATTGTCGCGCCGGATAGCCGGCGCATTCTTGCCGCCGTACTTCCAGCCGGCGCGGCGCATTGCGGAACGGGATGTCGTGCCGCTGATGAACGTCGGGAAATATACGTTTGTGATCGACATCCCGCCGAACTTCGAGCGCGACGTACTCGGCGGCCGAAATCCGGCGGTCCAATTCAACGTGGACGCGACCATGATGGTGCAGGGCGGACTCGGCGCCGACTATGCGCAGCAGATCATAATGACTGAAATCCAGGACTTTCTTTCGCATGCGGAAGGCGCTCCCCGGTCACCGGTCAACCTTGACGTCCGCATCATGTACAACCCCAACGTCGCGACCGCCTGGTTCACCAGCGTCATGGGCATCATCAACAGCGTGAGCATGCTCGCGATCATCCTCGCCGGCGCCGCGCTCATCCGCGAGCGCGAGCACGGCACCATGGATCATCTGCTGGTCATGCCGTTGACACCGTTCGAGATCGCAATGTCGAAGGTGTGGGCGAACGGGCTGGTGATTACCGCCGCGGTCGGCCTGTCATTGTATTTGGTCGTGCGCGCCTTGTTGGGCGTTCCGATCGCCGGATCGGTCCCGCTCTTCTTGCTTGGCGTCGCCATCTATCTGTTTTTCGCCTGCGCCATCGGCATATTCATTGGAACCATTGCGCGGTCGATGCCGCAGCTCGGCTTGCTCTATCTGCTGATCTATTTACCCATGAACATGCTCTCCGGCAGCAATACGCCGCTGGAAAGCATGCCACCGTGGTTGGCCACAATCATGGAGGCGTCACCTTCGACGCATTTTGTGTCGTTTGCGCAATCGATACTTTATCGCGGCGCCGGCATTGACGTGATCTGGCCGCAATTTCTCTTTGTGGCGATCGTCGGGGGTCTATTCTTGGTGCTCGCCATTCTGCGTTTCAGAACGATCACCGCTCAGGCGCTGTAGCGGCATTTACATTGTCTACAAGTCTTTCCCACCAAGTGGGGGCCGAAACGCTATTTTGATCCACCTCAATTCGCTTCCGGCATGAGCGTGCTTGCATACACTGAGAGGCGGAACCGATGCGCGCTGCGGTCAAGATTTTGCTTGGTAGCTCGGTGACATTTATCACCGCAATAATGTTACTCCGGATCTTCCTTTCGGATGTGAAGCCGATTGCCTGGAGCGATGCAGCGCAGTCAAACAGCCGGCTGCAGCTGGCTTTTTTCTTGCTCACCATCGAAAACATCGCTGCTTTCGCCATCGCCATTGCCTTGATAGCAATTTTCACGCTGTGGGGGTGCTTTCATCGCGTGGTATCTTCGGATTGAGGAAATGCGCCTCAACGGGGCGTTGGCGTCTCTGTCCCCCGGTGATATATGTGTCAACATGGGCGCCGGGAGGCGCCCTTTTCGCCGGCAACCTTAGCTGGGCAAATGGCGAATCCAACGTTGGTGGTGCCAAGCGGAAGCGCGATCTTTTTCAACGTTTCCTGCGATAGGGCGCATAGCTCAGTTGGTAGAGCAGCTGACTCTTAATCAGCGGGTCCAAGGTTCGAGTCCTTGTGCGCCCACCATCTTGTCTAACACTAACGCACTTCGCACGATTGCGTTGGTCTAATGCTAATCCCCGGTCGCGTGTTTGATTGCGCTGCCAAAGATTCAGCGCGGTTCGTAATGCAGCTGATGGTCCTCTTGGGCGTCGCAGCTTGCTGCAGGTATTTGCCGCAGCAGTCGCTGGCGGCGGACCGCAAGCCGCCCGTCTGCGCTCGGCTGATAGAACACGCTATAGGTGGAGATGGCGGTAGCGAACGCTTCAGCATCGGCCGGCTTGGTCACTTCGAGCGAATCGAAGCCCGCGCGAATGAGAAAAAGAAATTGATCGCGCAAAACTTCGCCGGTCGCCCGCAACTCGCCGCGGAAGCCGTAACGCTCGCGCAGGAGGCGCGCTTGGCTATAGGCTCGGCCGTCGCGAAATTTCGGGAAGACGAGCGCGACAAGGGCCAGCCTGCTGAGCCACGGCTCGAGCTCCGCCACCTTGCGATTGTTTGGCCATACCACGCCAACTGCTCCGTCGCGCGCTGCGATTTCAGCCGCTTCCGCTAGGAATCGATCTGCCGTTACGATGACAGGAAGCCCGTCCGGGATGGGCGCATCGTCCGGCACCCGAACGTAACGATCTTCGGCAATACGGCCTTGTTTAACGAGCGGCATAGACGCGCTCCCGAAACGGCTCGACGCCGGTACGCTTGACGGTGTCGATGAACAACTCGTCCGGCCGCTCACGCAACTCGATATAGGCCGCGGCGATGTCCTCGACGACATCGGCCACCTGCGCATAGGGCACCGCCGGCCCAATCAGCGTGCCGAGCGCGGCATTCTCGTCGGCCTTGCCGCCGAGCGTGATCTGATAAAATTCCTCGCCATTCTTCTCGACGCCGAGAATGCCGATGTGCCCCACGTGGTGGTGGCCGCAGGCATTGATGCAGCCGGAAATGTTGATGTGCAGCCGCCCAAGATTCCGCGCCAGATCCAGGTTACGAAAGCGCCGGCTGATCTCCTGTGCGATCGGGATCGAGCGGGCATTGGCCAAGCTGCAATAGTCGAGGCCGGGGCAAGAAATAATGTCCGTGATCAAATTGACGTTGGGGGTGGCGACCCCGATCGCGTCGAGCGCCCGCCATAGTGCCGGCAGATCGCGCTGGGCGACATGCGGCAGCGCCAAATTTTGCTCGTGACCGACGCGGATTTCGCCGAATGAATAACGGTCGGCAAGGTCGGCGATCGTATCCATTTGCTCGGCGGTGACATCGCCCGGTGTACCGCCTTCGGGCTTAAGCGCAAGCGTGACAATAGCGTAGCCGCGCACTTTATGATCGGCCACGGAATTGCCCATCCAGGCATCGAAGCGGCGGTCGCCGCGCCGCGCCTCGGCGAGTTCCTGCGGATTGTCCTCGAGCCGCGCATACGCCGGGTAGCGGAAGCGGCTGGCAATTTCTCCGATGACCTCTTCATCGAGGGCGAGGGCGCCGTCCTTGATGCTCTGCCATTCCGCGTCGACTTCCTTAGCAAAGGCCTCAGCGCCGAGTTCGTGCACCAATATCTTGATGCGGGCTTTGTAGATGTTGTCGCGTCGGCCAAACTGATTATAGGTGCGCAGCACCGCCTCGACGTAGCTCAAGACGTCGCGCTTGTGGAGGAACGGCTTGATCGTCTTGGCGAGGTAGGGCGTGCGACCGAGCCCGCCGCCTACCATGACCTCAAAGCTACTCTCGCCAGCGCCGTTGCGATGCATTTGCAGCGCCATGTCGTGAATGCGCAAAGCCGCGCGGTCGCGGCGCGACGTGCCGACCGCGATCTTGAACTTCCGCGGCATGAACGAAAACTCGGGGTGCAGCGTCACATGTTGGCGGATGACTTCCGCCCAGATGCGCGGATCCTCGATCTCGTCAGGTGCGACGCCGGCCCACTGGTCGGTGGTGATGTTGCGCACAGTGTTACCGCTCGTCTGCATGCCGTGCATGCCGACGCTGGCAAGGTCGGCCATTGCGTCCGGCAATTCCTCGAGCTTGATCCAGTGGTACTGGATGTTCTGCCGGGTGGTGAAGTGGCCGTAACCGCGATCGTAGCGTCGCGCCACGTGGGCGAGCATGCGCAGTTGCGCCGGCGACAACGTGCCGTAGGGAATGGCGATGCGCAGCATGTAGGCGTGGAGCTGGAGATAGACTCCATTCATCAGCCGCAGCGGCTTGAACTCGTCTTCGGTCAATTCTCCGGAAAGCCGTCGTGCCACCTGACCGCGAAATTCGGCGACGCGTTCGCCGACCAAGGTCCGGTCCAAATCATCGTACAGGTACATGATCGGCCTTGACCCTCAGGACGTGCAGCGGCAAGTCGATTGTCGGACCGGAGGAACGGATGCGCTCCCGCAGATTTCCCGGCCGCACGCGGCCGTCTGCGGCGACTTGAACCGGCGCCACATAGGCGTCGACCGCTTGCAGTCCGTCAGTCTTGGCCGCGGCCAAAAGGTCTTGCGCCACGGCTGCTGACGTCGTGATCGCGGCGCCGTCAAGCTTGGTCGTCCAGCCGCTGTCGTCGCGATAGACGACGGCGCCGTCGGCGAGCCGGTTGGCGGTCACGACGACTGGCCCGGCAATTTTCAGTTTCTGCTGAAGTGGCGAAGTCATGCCGCCACCTCCGCTCGCATGCCGCCGCCGACTAAAGCGCGCCACGCGTCCGAGCGCGCAACTGTGGATCCCACGACCAGCAAACCCGGACCTTCGCCGACCTCGGCCGCGAGCTCGGCCAGGCCGTCCAGTCGGCCTACCCGGTAAAGTGCATCTGGACGCGTGCCGCGAAGGAGCACCGCCGCGGGCGTGCCCGCGTCGCGGCCGGCAGCGATCAGTTGATTGCCGATGTCGGCCGCGTGATGAAGGCCCATGTAAACCACAACGGTCATGGCCGGGTCGGCGAATTTCGACCAATCGGTCCGAATTTGGTTGCCCGCATGGTGCGCGGTGACAAATGCAATCGCCGACGCTTCGTCGCGGAAGGTCAGCGGCAGCCCTGCTTCGGCGGCACAACCCAGCGCCGCCGTAATTCCGGGCACGACCACAACTTCAACTTCAGCTTGCCGCAAATATTCGAGTTCTTCGCCGCCGCGGCCGAAGATGAAGGGATCGCCGCCCTTCAGCCGCACGACATTAAGTCCCTGACGGGCGGCTTCGGCCAGGCGCTGGTTGATGACGTCTTGGGCCACACCGGGCTGGCCGGATCGCTTGCCGACGAAGATGCGCTTGGCATCGCGCCGGGCACGATCCAGAATCTCTGCGCTGACCAGTTCGTCGTAAAGGACGACGTCTGCGGCTTGCAGCGCTTGCAAGGCTCTCAAAGTCAGAAGATCCGCATCTCCTGGTCCGGCACCCACGAGAACGACTGATCCGCATTGCCGGTGCGAACGCTCGGGATGTGTGCTCGCGCGCGACAGTGCTGCCTCCGCCCAGTGCCAGCGACCGGCGAGCGCCGCAACGCCGATCGGGCCATCGATCACGGTTTCCCAGAAGCGCCGCAACGAAAGTTTGCCGGACTGTCTATGCGCTACGCGCGTGCGAAAGCGGCCCATCAATGCCGCGAAATCGCCGATGCGTGCCGGCAGCAGCGCCTCGATGCGTTCGCGCAGCCGCCGCGCCAGAACGGGCGACGCGCCGCCGGTGCCAACCGCGACGACCACATCGCCGCGATCAATAATGGCGGGGAAAATGAAACTCGAGAGTTCCGGGCGGTCGACGACGTTGATCGGCACGCGGTATTCGCGCGCCCGTGCGGCGATAGCGGTATCTCGCGCTCCGCCCGCGGTACACACTATAGCAATAAGGTCGGAGAAATCCGCGCCGCTCGGATCGGCGCAACAAATGTCCAGCAGGCCGGACTGCACGTCGCCGGTAAACTCATCCGTGTTGAACTCCTCGATGTACCACCGCACTTTGGCGCCCGCGGCTTGCAGCAGTCTTAGCTTCGCCAACGCGGCCGGGCCGGAGCCGATAAGGCCCACCGTCCCTTGGGTTACATCGAGAAATACCGGTAGAAAGCGCATGAAGAGAAAATTCTCCTCTGAGAAACCTAAGTCCCTACAGGAACAAAGCAAGCCTTTCAAATAAAAGAATTTTTCACCCCTTTTGGCGGCGGAATTGGAAACTGGTGTCGCCCAGGGGCGCAAAGGCGGCAGGTCTATTCGCTTTACGTGCCACATCCTCATGGCGCCAGCGTTGGAGTGCAGAGCTTGCCCTTCGCGATCGTTAACAACGAGCCGCTGAATTCTTCGTCTGCGGTTATATGGAGCAAACATCCACTAACCGACGCCGAACGATCAATTCGTTTGATAGGCAAATCGCGAAAGATCGTTTCATCGAACGATGTTGCCGCGGATCGAATATTGCATTTTGCAGCGCTCGTATTGCCGCGGAATGAAGCAATGTCTTATTTGATGGAGTTTTTATCTGATGGCGCGTGCGCGCCGTCTCGCCGGGAGAAATATAATGAGCAGCGTCTCGGAAACGACAACAACATTAGAAACGAAAGGCGCATCCGGCACTTGGCGGGAGATATGGCTCAAGGAAGATTGGTGGGCGATCTGGATCGGACTTGGCACTGTCATTGTCGCGTACATTTTCTTTGTCAACGGTTCGAGCATCAAGTGGTTGGCGGTGACGCCGGCCAAATGGTCGGACTTGTCCGCGCTGGGCGCACATTTTGCTGCAAACTACCTCCGTTACATCGCGCAATTCATCGTCTTCCTCGCCGTTTTCACCTTTGCCCTGAGCGCGCTCGGCCATAGGGCGCGCGACTTCATCCCTTCATTCATTATTCTCTATGTGCTGTCGGTCGCAATCTTCGCGCTCGGCCAATGGGACAAGGCGAGCACTTATAACCTCGAGCCGCCGCTCGTCGCGCTTGTTGTCGGGCTCATTCTGGCAAACTTCGCCGGGTTGCCGCGCTGGCTGGATTCAGGTTTCCGCGTGGAGTTCTACATCAAGACCGGGATCGTGCTGCTCGGCGCCACGTTGCCCTTTACGCTTATTATATGGGCCGGTCCGGTCGCGATCCTGCAGGCCTCGATCGTCTCCCTAGTAACGTTCGCAGTGATCTATTGGGTTGCTACGCGGCTTGGCCTCGACAAACGGTTAGCTGCCACATTGGGGGCCGGTGGCGCCGTCTGCGGCGTCTCAGCAGCGATTGCAATCGCTGGCGCCGTCGGCGCCAAGAAGGAATACGCGCCCATCGCCATCACCACCGTAATTATCTGGGCGGTGGCGATGATCTTCGTGCTGCCACAGCTCGCGTACTATCTGCATCTGCCCGCCGGCGTTGGCGGCGCGTGGATAGGCACCTCGGAATTCGCCGATGCCGCGGGGTTCGCGGCTGCCGAGACCTTCAACAGGCTATCGGGTGGTGACACCGCGGGTAGCGGCAATCAAGCGGTCATCGCCTACACGCTGATCAAGGTCATCGGCCGCGACGTGTGGATCGGCATCTGGGCGTTCGTATTGGCGATCGTCGCGACGACGCAATGGGAGCGAGTGGAAAGCGGCCGCAAGCCGGAGGCGGTGGAAATTTGGCGGCGTTTTCCCAAGTTCATTATCGGCTTTCTCGTCGCTTCGCTGTTCCTGACATTCGTGACCACGCGATACAGCCTCGCCGATTACAATAAAACGGTCGTGCCGACCTTGGTCGGGCCGATCAAAGATTTGCGCACCTGGGCTTTTATTTTTTGTTTCCTCAGCATCGGGCTGACCACGCGGTTTCGTGATCTGGCAAGCGCCGGCAGAAAGCCATTCCTTGCTTTTAGCGCAGGCGCGATTGTCAACGTGATCATCGGTTTTATCTTGTCTGCGGTTGTGTTCGCGGCGCACTGGGAAAATCTTGGTCACTGAACTAGCGCGGAAAGCGGGATGTTAAAGCGAAATTTTCTCGCCAGGACGACAATGGAATCCGTTAACGCGCAGGTTCGTCCGCAGTGCAGTCGCTGCAACAGCTTTCGCGGCGATGCCAAGGAGCTTGAACTCCTTCTGCCGGGCCTGACCAGCCTCAGTTCAGCATATGCGTCGGTCCGCTCCGACGACGGCATTTGCGTGCGACATGACCGGTTTGTCGGAGCCGGGTCGTACTGCGCGGATTTCTCGCCGGCTTCGATGCGAAGTCCGCAGCCGAGCAGCAAATAAGCGTTTTACTGCCGCTGCACCGGCCGAAGACTTAAATCCGTTGCCGCGCTGCCGATCGTGGCAGGCTCGGTTGACATTACCGGCACCCTGAACGAAATAGGAACAACGCGCTGGGTGGGCTGCCCAGGCTTGGGACCGTTGACGATAAAATGCAACGTGCGGGAAGCGCTGATCTGCCTTTACACAACGGCCGGGTGCCGCAATGGCTAGCCGAACGCATGGCACGGTTGGGGGCGGTCATCGCCCAGACGATCGTCCATCACTACGGGCGCGACGAATTTCTGCGCCGGCTCGCGCATCCTTTTTGGTTCCAATCCTTCGGCGCCGTCATGGGGATGGATTGGCACTCTTCAGGCATCACCACGAGCGTTCTCGGCGCACTCAAGCGCGGTCTCGCGCCGATCGAGGATGAACTCGGCCTGCATGTTTGTGGCGGGCGGGGGAAACATTCGCGCCGTACGCCGCACGAGCTTCGCGCCATTGGCGACCGCATTGGCCTCGACGGTGACGGCCTCGCAACGGCGAGCCGGCTTGTGGCCAAGGTTGACA
>Ga0187782_10002214_pt1 | contig 14285 bp, 15 predicted proteins | sample 0715_SJ02_MP15_2_FD_132454 | JGI IMG/M metagenome (GOLD analysis project Ga0187782, IMG submission 132454) | Tropical peat soil microbial communities from peatlands in Department of Meta, Colombia - 0715_SJ02_MP15_20_MG | ecosystem: Environmental > Terrestrial > Soil > Wetlands > Peat | place...
CCGTTCGCGCCGGACTGCATTCGGATCGAGCAGGGCGTCAGGACCGGCTTTTCCGGAAATCACTTGCGGCGCAGCCTCAACCGCGGCCCGCAGTACCGGATCATCGCGGCGACCACCAAGCCGGACTACACCATCGCCGGTGATGAGGTGCGAGCGGTGTACAACGTACTGATCAAGGCGTCATTCGCTGGACGGCGCATGGCGGCGCGGGTCGACGAGACCTTCGTCATCCCGGCCGGGGAGACCACGATCCGGCACATCAGGGTTCGCTTCCACCCGTTCATCCAGCGACCCTAGGATCGCAGTCATGCCCGCCAAATCACGACCGCTCTATCTGAGATTGCCGTTCACCGACTTCCTCGCCAAGTGGATGTCGCGCCTCAACACCTTCATGTACCGCCGTGGCGGCGGGGAAGGACTGGGCGGCACATTCCAGAACATTCCGGTCGCCTTGCTGACCACCATGGGCCGCAAGAGCGGCCAGCCACGAGTCAGCCCGCTGTATTTCCTGCGCGACGGTGACCGGGTGATCGTCGCGGCATCCAAGGCCGGGGCGGCGAAGAACCCGATGTGGTACCTCAACCTCAAGGCTAACCCTAAGGTTTCGGTCCAGGTCAAAAAAGAAGTCCTCGACCTGACCGCCCGGGACGCCACCGACGACGAGCGCGCCAAGTACTGGCCGCAGCTGGTCAAGATGTATCCGACATACGAGGACTACCAGTCGTGGACCGACCGGACCATACCGATCGTCGTCTGCGACCCTTAACCCGGACAACGGCCGCGCCCGCTGCGCGAGACTTAAGCCATTGCGACTCGCATCGGCGTGTCGTCGCATTCGGTTAAGTGTCGCGAAATCCGAGGCCACACCTACGCTTTGCACATGGCGCGGCAGGGATGGATCCGGAATTAGCGTTCCTCGCTGCCTTGCTCAAATACTCTGCCCGCGTGCATATCTGGGTATACGGGCCTACCAACGGCCGGCATGCGCGCCAGGCTGGAGCGGGACCGCTACTGGCCGTGGTTGATCAAGATGTATCCGCCGTATCGCGGATACCGCGCGGCCACCGACCGGGTTATCCCGTTGGTGGTATGCGAACCGGCGTCGATCTGCCCGCGGATTTCGGCGAACAGCGAGGTTGGCTGCGGTAAATTGCCATTGCCCTCACACGCCCAGCGGCCAAGGGAGAAGTGATGAGCAATCCGCGCCAGCGCCCTTTCGTATTTCCATCGCGGAGAAATCGGCTCCGCTTTGTTACCGTCGGGCTGCTCTCGACGGCCCTGATGTCCATCGGATCGGCGCTGGCCTGGGCCGACGACGAGTCGATCATTCTGGACCTGGTGCGGCACGGTGAATCGGTCGACAATGCGGCGGGCATCATCGACACGGAGCCGCCCGGGACTGGGCTCGACGCCACCGACGAAAGCCAGGCCAACACCGTCGCCACCTCGATCATCTCGGAGTACGGGACCAACATCGCCGGGGTCTACGACTCGCAGGAGCTCAGGACCCAGGAGACCGCGGCGCCGTTGCTGGCCGAGCTGAGCAGCCTGACTGGCCAGACTGTGACTGCCCAGGAACTGGCCGGGCTCAACGAAATCCCCGCGGGCTCTTTCGACGGCGATCCGACTAACAGCCTCCAAGGCATCCTGTACTTCCTGGGCCCGGTTTCGTGGGTGCTCGGCGATGTCCTGGTGCCAGAGTTGGGCGACCCCAGCCTCAACGGAGTCGTGTTCGACCAAGACTTCAGCGGCGCCGTTCAAACGATCTACGACAACACCGTCGGGTCCGGTGGCAGCCTGAATGACGTGGCGTTCTCCAGCGAAGGCGCGATCGTTGTCTGGACGCTGATGAACGTCAACAATCCCGATTTTTCGGCCCTGCTCACAACTTACGAGGACACCGGCCAGTTGCTACCGAACGCCGGCCAAGTCGTGGTCGAAGGAAGTCCCGGGGATTGGACGCTGGTCAGCTATGACGGGATATCCGTGCCGCAAGACCCGGGATTGGGGACAGAGCTTTTCGTCGACTTCCGCAACCTGATGGAGGCGCCGCAGTTCGCCGGCTACGACATCTACGAGGCTCTGCTGACCGGCAATTCGACGACGATTGATGCTGCGCTTCAGACCGGTCTCAGCCAAGTCGACACCGCGCTCTCGCAATTCCCGGTCGAGGTTTTCGACGACATCGTCGCCGCGTTGGGCGGCACTATCTGAGCCAATCCCGTTGGCGGCGCACGAAATCCGCGTCGACGACACTACCGTGACCCGGCACGTAGATGGCGTCGGGTCCGCCGATTGCCAGCAAGCGATCAAGTGTGGCCGGCCACGCCGCCACATCGGAGTCGGCATCGATCGCCGGGTCGCCGGATTCCTCGATGAGATCGCCGCAGTAGACCACGACCCGGCCGCCGTCATCGCCCGGCACCAGCACGACCAGGTCGGAGGTGGTGTGGCCACCACCCAGGTAAGCGATTGTCACGCTGCGGTTTCCGAGGTCGACGACGGCGTTGTAGACGGCGTGTTGCGGCGGTTGGAGGGCCGCAATCGCGCGGTCGATTTCATCGACGTCGGCACCATAACGTAACGCGTCGGCACGAAGCCGATCGGTGGCCGTCGTGAGGTAATCGAAAACTTCTGGTGCGCTGTATATTTCAGCGTCGGTGAAGACTCCGGAACCCAGCACGTGATCGAAGTGCTTGTGAGTCAACACCACATGCGTCACACCGCGTCCGGCGATCTGTTGCACGTCGGCGTCGATCGCCGCAGCTTCGGTCAGCGTGGTACCGGTGTCGATCAGCAGTACCCCGGTGCGGCCTTGCACCAGACCGACGGTGACGTCGAGAAACGGTAGCCGACAACGACGCACGCTGTCGGTGAGCTGCTCCCAGTCGAAGTGCACACCCACCCCTGGGCGGCTGTTGGCTAGGCGCCGTACACCGGCACCGCAGGCCGAGACTTGGCGAGTAGCTCGCCGACCACGGGTCCCAATTCGGCCGGATCCCACTTGGCGCCCTTGTCGATCTGGGGGCCGTGTGCCCAGCCTTCGGCGATGCGGATCTTGCCGCCCTCCACTTCGAACACCTTCCCGGTGACATCACGGGATTCAGCGCTACCCAGCCAGACGACCAGTGGCGAGACGTTCTCCGGCGCCATGGAGTCGAAATCGTCGTCCTGCGTTGCCATCATCTCGGCAAAGACCGTCTCGGTCATCCGGGTGCGGGCTGACGGCGCGATCGCGTTGACCGTCACGCCGTACCGGCCCATCTCGGCGGCGCCGACCAGGGTCAGTGCCGCGATGCCGGCCTTGGCGGCGCTGTAGTTACCCTGCCCGACGCTGCCCTGCAGGCCCGCACCGGAGCTGGTGTTGATGATCCGTGCGTCAACGGTTTTGCCTTCTTTGCTCAGCGCCCGCCAATACGACGCGGCGTGCCGCATCGCGGCGAAGTGGCCCTTGAGGTGCACGGCGATGACCGCGTCGAACTCCTCCTCGCTGGTGTTGGCCATCATCCGGTCGCGGACGATGCCGGCGTTGTTCACCAGGACGTCCAGACCGCCGAACGTGTCGACGGCGGTCTGGATCAGAGCGGCGGCTTGATCCCAGTCCGCGATGTTGGAGCCGTTGACGACGGCTTCACCCCCGGCTGCAGTGATTTCGTCGACCACGCTCTGCGCAGCGCTGCCGCCGCCCGCGGGTGACCCGTCCAAGCCCACACCGATATCGTTGACCACAACGCGCGCGCCCTCGGCGGCGAAGGCCAACGCATGCGCGCGCCCTATACCGCCGCCCGCTCCGGTGACGATGACGACGCGACCGTCGACAACACCCATATTTCCCGTCTCCTCTACTTGATCGCGCTCGCGTTCGTGGTGGCCAGATAGTGCGGCGGCTCGCCCCCGCCGTGCACCTCTAACGACGCACCGCTGATGTAGAGCGCCGCATCCGAGGCCAGAAACGCTGCAGCCCAACCGACATCGACAGGTGTGGCCAGCCGGCCGAGTGGCACGTTCTTGGAGATCGCGGCGATCGACTCGGCGTCGCCGTAGAACAGGTCGGCCTGTTCGGTTTCGACCATCCCGACCACGCAGGCGTTCACCCGCACCTTGGGCCCCCATTCCACCGCCAGCGTCTGCGTGAGGCTCTCCAGGCCGGCCTTCGCCGCCCCGTATGCGCCGGTGCCCGGGGAGGGCCGCCGACCGCTGAGACTGCAGATGTTGACGATCGAACCGCCGCGCTCCTGGTTCTGCATCTTGTCGTTGGCATGCTGGGAAACCGACAGCGCGCCAATGAGATTGAGCTCGATGATCTTCCGGTTGAACTTCGCGCTGGACTCTGCGGTCAGCACGTACGGCGAGCCGCCGGCGTTGTTGACGACGACGTCGAGGCGGCCGTGCCGGTCGACGATCGCGTCGATCATCGCCTTGACCGCGTCGTCGTCACGGACGTCGCAGGAGTGGAACTCATACGGCAGGCCCTCGACCGCGCGCCGGGCGCAGGTCACCACGGTCGCACCTTGTCCGGCGAAAACTGAGCTGATGCCGGCGCCGACCCCCCGAACGCCGCCGGTCACCAGCACGACCCGGCCGGCGAGCCCGAAGCTGATCGCGGGGCCTCCGTCGGCGTGGGTCACTGTGCTAGCGTACCAAGCAAGTGCTTGCTTAGGTAATCGTCCCGCAAGGAAGTGGTCGAGGATCTCGATGACAATCACGTCACGCACCGCCGAACCGGGGATAGTCACGGTCACCGTCGACTTCCCTCCCGTCAATGCCATCCCGTCGCGCGGCTGGTTCGAACTCGCCGACGCACTGACCGCCGCCGGCAACGATCCGGACACGCACACGGTGATCTTGCGGGCCGAGGGCCGCGGCTTCAACGCCGGGGTGGACATCAAGGAGATGCAGCGCACCGAAGGCTTCGCCGCGCTGATCGACGCCAACCGGGGCTGCTTTGCCGCGTTCCGGGCCGTCTACGAGTGCGCGGTGCCGGTGATCGCCGCGGTCAACGGGTTCTGCGTCGGTGGCGGCATCGGCCTGGTGGGTAACGCCGACGTGATCGTGGCCTCCGAGGATGCGACCTTCGGGCTGCCCGAGGTCGAGCGCGGCGCGCTGGGTGCGGCTACCCACCTGTCCCGGTTGGTGCCGCAACACCTGATGCGGCGACTGTTCTTCACCGCGGCCACCGTGGACGCCGCCACCCTGCACCACTTCGGCTCGGTGCACGAGGTGGTGCCGCGCGAGGAACTCGACGAAGCCGCGCTGCGGGTGGCGCGCGACATCGCCGCCAAGGACACCCGGGTGATCCGGGCGGCCAAGGAAGCGCTGAACTTGATCGACGTCCAGCGGGTCAACTCCAGTTACCGCATGGAGCAAGGCTTTACCTTCGAGCTCAATCTCGCCGGCGTTGCCGACGAGCATCGCGACGCGTTCGCCGGAACGGCGAAGGGCAAGAAGGAATGAGCGACAAGCGCACCACCCTCGACGAGGCTGTCGCGCAACTGCGCACCGGCATGACCATTGGCATCGGCGGCTGGGGCTCACGGCGCAAACCGATGGCCTTCGTTCGCGCCATGCTCCGCACGGACGTCAAAGACTTGACCGTGGTCACCTATGGCGGGCCGGATTTGGGCCTGCTGTGCTCCGCCGGCAAGGTCAAGCGCGTCTACTACGGGTTCGTCTCGCTGGATTCGCCGCCGTTCTACGACCCCTGGTTCGCCAAAGCCCGCACCACCGGATCCATCGAGGCCCGGGAAATGGACGAGGGCATGCTCCGCTGCGGACTGCAGGCTGCAGCGCAACGGCTGACGTTCCTGCCAATCCGCGCCGGGCTGGGCAGCTCGGTCCCGGACTTCTGGGAGGGCGAATTGCAAACGGTCACCAGCCCGTACCCGGCGCCGGACGGCGGACACGAAACGCTGATCGCGATGCCCGCGCTGCGCTTGGACGCCGCCTTCGTGCATCTCAATCTCGGTGACGCGCAAGGCAATGCCGCATACACCGGGATCGACCCCTACTTCGACGACCTGTTCCTGATGGCCGCCGACAAGCGGTGCCTGTCGGTCGAGCGCGTCGTGTCGACCGAGGAACTGATCAAAGCGGTGCCTCCGCAGGCGCTGCTGGTGAACCGGATGATGGTCGACGCCGTGGTGGAGGCACCCGGCGGTGCGCACTTCACCACCGCCGCACCGGATTACGGCCGAGACGAAAAGTTCCAGCGCCACTACGCCGAGGCGGCCTCAACGGACGAGGGTTGGCAGAAATTCGTGCAGACCTACCTGTCGGGCGGCGAAGCCGAATATCAGTCGGCCGTGCGCAAGTTCGCAGAGCAGGCGGCTTCGTGACTGACACCGCAAGCACCCGAGCTGAAGTCTGTGCGGTCGCCTGCGCCGAGTTGTTCAGAGATGCCGGCGAGATCATGGTCAGCCCGATGACCAACATGGCCTCGGTCGGCGCGCGGCTGGCGCGCCTGACCTTCTCCCCCGACATCCTGCTGACCGACGGTGAAGCGCAGCTGTTGGCAGACACCCCGGCGCTCGGCGCGTCCGCAGCCGTCGAGGGCTGGATGCCGTTCGGCCGGGTGTTCGAGACACTGGCCTGGGGCCGCCGTCATGTGGTGATGGGGGCCAATCAGGTTGACCGCTTTGGGAATCAGAACATCTCGGCGTTCGGTCCGCTGCAGCACCCCACCCGGCAGATGTTCGGCCTCCGGGGCGCGCCGGGAAACGCGATCAACCACGCGACGAGCTACTGGGTCGGCAACCACTCCAAGCGGGTGTTCTGCGAGACCGTCGATGTGGTCTGCGGTGTCGGCTGGGACAAGGTGGACACCGACAACCCGGCATTCCGGTTCGCCAACACGCACCGAGTGGTGTCCAATCTCGGCGTGTTCGACTTCGGCGGGCCGGACCATACGATGCGGGCGCTGACGTTGCATCCGGGTGTGTCGCCCGACGACGTCCGACACAACACCTCGTTCGAGGTGCACGGTCTCGACGACGCGGCAGAGACGCGGCTGCCCACTGACGACGAATTGCGCCTGATCCGCGAGACCATCGATCCTAAAGCATTGCGCGACCGAGAGATACGTTCATGAAATTGCGCACGCCACTCACCGAGCTGGTCGGTATCGAGCACCCGGTGGTGCAAACCGGAATGGGATGGGTGGCCGGCGCCCGGCTGGTCTCGGCGACCGCAAACGCGGGCGGACTGGGCATCTTGGCGTCGGCCACCATGACGCTCGACGAACTGGCCACCGCGATCGGGAAGGTCAAGGCGGCCACCGACAAGCCATTCGGCGTGAACATTCGCGCCGACGCCGGCGATGCCCCCGACCGGGTGGATCTGATGATCCGCGAAGGCGTCAAGATCGCGTCGTTCGCGTTGGCTCCCAAGCAAGAGTTGATTAGCAAATTGAAAGACGCGGGCGCGCTGGTGATTCCGTCGGTCGGTCTTGCTAAGCATGCACGCAAGGTGGCCTCCTGGGGTGCCGACGCAGTGATTGTTCAGGGCGGCGAGGGCGGTGGACACACCGGGCCGATCGCCACGACGCTGCTGTTGCCGTCGGTGCTCGATGCGGTGAGCATCCCGGTTATCGCGGCGGGCGGCTTCTTCGACGGTCGCGGCCTGGCCGCAGCGTTGTCTTACGGCGCGGCCGGGGTGGCCATGGGTACCCGGTTTCTGCTCACGTCGGATTCCACCGTGCCTGACGCGGTCAAGCAACGCTATCTGCAGGCCGGATTGGATGGGACCGTCGTCACCACCCGCGTCGATGGCATGCCGCACCGAGTGTTGCGCACCGGGCTGGTCGAGAAGCTGGAAAGTGGCTCGCGGGCAAGGGGCTTCACCGCGGCCGTGCGCAATGCCGCGAAGTTCAAGAAGATGTCTCAGATGACCTGGGCGTCGATGATTCGCGATGGCCTGGCGATGCGGCACGGCAAGGAGCTCACCTGGTCGCAAGTGGTGATGGCGGCCAACACCCCGATGCTGCTGAAAGCCGGCCTGGTCGAAGGCAATACCGACGCCGGCGTGCTCGCTTCCGGTCAGGTGGCCGGTATCGTCGAGGACCTGCCATCGTGCGCGGAGCTGATCCAGGCGATTGTCGCCGATGCGGTCAAGCACCTGCAGGCCGCATCGACGATGGTCCAATAGCATTAAGCCGTTGACTAAAGACCCTGGCTTCGGCTCATGACTCGGGGCCACCATGGGGCCATGAGTGTTGTGACACCGGGGTCTTGGCCCAAGCCGCTGCTGAATGCGGTTCGTACTTCCAACAGATACCTGCTCAACCCGCTGATGTTGCGCTTAGCCGGCCACAAGCACTGGTATGCGGCGGCTATCCACCACACCGGCCGACGGTCGGGCAAGCAGTACGCCACACCGGTCGTCGTGGAGCGCTTCGCAGACGGTTTCGTCGTACCACTGCCCTATGGCACACGAGTGGACTGGTTGCTGAACATCCTTGCGGCCGGGCGTGCAAGTATCTCGTCGCAGGGCGAAAGCTACGACGTGGTGCAGCCTGAGGTCATCGACGCGGCGGCTGCCATGCACTTGCTGTCGACCCAGCGGCAACGCTACTTTGCCCGACTCGGCATTGAGGATTACCTCAAAGTCACAGACGCACCATCTAAGCCGTGAGGCGCTGATCGCCTAAAGCCGTTCGATGATGGTGACGTTGGCGGTGCCGCCGCCTTCGCACATCGTCTGTAGGCCGTAGCGGCCACCGGTGCGCTCCAGCTCGTTGAGCATGGTGGTGAAAAGCTTTGCCCCGGTAGCGCCCAACGGATGACCGAGTGCGATCGCGCCACCATTGGGGTTGACCTTCTCCGGGTCGGCCTTGATTTCCTTGAGCCAGGCCAGCACAACCGGCGCGAACGCCTCGTTGATCTCTACCGTGTCGATGTCGTCGATGGACAGCCCGGTCTTCTCCAGTGCGTAGCGGGTGGCCGGAATCGGCCCGGTGAGCATGAATACCGGGTCGGCCCCGCGGGCGCTGATGTGATGGATGCGGGCTCGCGGTGTGAGTTTGTGATCCTTGACGGCCTGCTCGGATGCCAGCAGCACCGCACTGGCGCCGTCGGAGATCTGACTGGCCACCGCTGCGGTCAGTCGGCCACCTTCGGACAGCGTCTTCAGCGTGGCCATCTTCTCCAGCGACGTCTCGCGCGGCCCCTCGTCGATCCGGAAGCCGACCCCATCTATTTCAACGGCAACTATCTCGTTGTCGAAGTGTCCGCCCCGGATCGCGGCCAGCGCCCGCTCGTGACTGGTCAGCGCGAACTGCTCCATCTCCTCGCGGGACAGATTCCACCGTTCGGCGATCAGCTCCGCGCCGCGGAACTGCGAGATCTCCTGATCGCCGTAGCGGTGCAGCCAATTCTTCGACTCGCCGGTCGGCGAGGTGAACCCGAACTCCTTGCCGACCACCATCGCCGACGCGATCGGGATCTGGCTCATGTTCTGCATGCCGCCGGCCAGGATCAGATCGGCGGTGTTGGCCATGATCGCCTGCGCACCAAAGGAAATCGCCTGCTGGCTGGAACCACACTGCCGGTCGACGGTTACCCCGGGGACCTCTTCGGGATAGCCCGCCGCCAGCCATGCGTTGCGACCGATGTTGCCGGCCTGCCCGCCGATCGCGTCCACGCATCCGACCACCGCGTCATCGACGGCCGCGGGATCCACGTCGACCCGCCCGAACAACCCGTGAAATGCAGCCACTCCCAGGTCGATTGGATGCACGCCGGCAAGCGATCCATTGCGCTTACCAACGGCGGTACGGACGGCCTCGACGATGTACGCCTCTGTCATTTGTGTCACTCCTCCTCGTCGCTTCGCTCCGCATCGTCGCCGACACGTGCCATTTCTAATCTCCTTCTTTGGTGATTCCGCCTAGAACGATAGCGAGATATTGCTGACCGACCTGCTCGGCGGTGAGGGGTCCGCCGGGCTGATACCAGCGCACCGACACCCAGGTGGTGTCGCGGATGAAGCGGTAAACCAGATCGACGTCGAGATCGGGACGGAAATAGCCTTCCTCGATGCCCTGGTGCAGCACGTCGACCCACATCTTGCGCTGCTGCTTGTTCATGTCCTCGATGTAGGAGAACCGCGGCTGTGACAGCAACCGCTTGGCCTCATCCTGGTAGATGACGACCTGGGCATGCCGGTGCTCGATCGCGTCGAACGACGCCATGAACAGCCCCTTGAGCCGCTCCAGCGGATTGGACTGGCTGTCGATGATCTCCTGGTAGCGGCCGAACAACCAGTCCAGAAAGGTGTGCAGTAACTCGTCGACCATCTCTTCTTTGGACGCGAAGTGGTGGTAGAGGCTGCCGGACAAGATGCCGGCACCGTCCGCGATGTCGCGGACCGTGGTCGCGCGCAGGCCACGTTCGGCGAACATCGTCGCCGCCAGTGCCAACAGCTCGTCGCGCCGGTTCATGGGTGCTGACTCGACACCGAAATCACTTCTCCAGTTAGGTAACTGGAGTAGTCGCTGGCCAAAAACGCGATGGTGGCGGCCACCTCCCACGGCTCGGCCGCTCGTCCGAAAGCTTCCCCGGCTGTCAACCGATCGAGCAGATCTGCCGAGGTGGTCTTGTCCAGGAACTTGTGCCTGGCGATGCTCGGCGATACCGCGTTGATCCGCACGCCGTAGTCGACGGCTTCGATTGCGCTGCACCGAGTCAGCGCCATCACCCCGGCTTTGGCTGCCGCGTAGTGGGATTGCGAGTGTTGGGCCCGCCAGCCGAGCACGCTGGCGTTGTTGACGATCACCCCGCCGTGGTTGGCGTCGCGAAAGTAGCGCAGCGCCGCCCGGGTCGCGCGAAAGACCGACGTCAGCGTGACGTCCAGGACGCGGTCCCATTCCTCGTCGGTCATGTCGACCACCGGTGTTTGTCCACCCAGGCCGGCGTTGTTAACCAGCACATCGATCCGGCCCATCCGCGCGTGAGCCGACGCGATCAGCGCGTCGACCTGAGCAGACGAGGTGACGTCGCAGAGCACGTGCTCGACACGGCCCAGGCCCAGCGCCGACAGCTCCTTGGCCGTCTCGCCGAGGCGCCGCTCGTGGTGGTCAGAGACGACGACGTCAGCGCCCTCGGCCAGCGCCCGCCGAGCGGTGGCCGACCCGATGCCGGTGCCGGCGGCCGCCGTGACAATCACGACCTTGCCGGTCAGAAGCCCGTGTCCGGCAACCTCTTTCGGCGCGACCGCTAACGTCATCTAGCCTCCCTGGGTAGGCCAAGCACACGCTCGGCGATGATGTTGCGCTGAATCTCGTTCGAGCCGCCGTAGATGGTGTCCGCGCGGGTGAACAGATACAGCCGCTGCCATTCGTCGAAGTCTCCGCTGTCCAAGACCAGGCCCGCTTTACCCCGCACGTCCATCGCGATCTCACCGAGCTCGCGATGCCAATTGGCCCACAACAGCTTTGAGACGTTGTCTTGTCCGGGCTGCTCGACGTCCATGGTCGCCAAGGCATAGGAGCGCATCGCCCGCAGGCCGGCCCAAGACCGGGTCAGGCGTTCGCGGATGAGCGGATCTTCAGCGGCGCCGGTGCGTTTGGCGAGTTCCGCGACGCTGTTCAGCTCGCGCGCATAGACGATCTGTTGACCCAGTGTCGAAACACCGCGTTCGAAGGTCAGCGTTCCCATCGCGACCCGCCAGCCGTCGCCGGCTGCGCCGACCACTAAGTCGGCATCGGTGCGGGCGTCGTCGAAGAACACCTCGTTGAATTCCGAGTCCCCGGTCAGCTGGACGATCGGGCGGATTTCCACCCCGGGCTGGTCCAACGGCACCAGCAGATACGACAACCCGGCGTGGCGCTTCGAGCCCTTCTCGGTGCGTGCCACCACAAAACACCACTGCGCCCAGTGGGCCAGCGATGTCCACACCTTCTGGCCGTTGATCACCCACGCGTCGCCGTCGAGCACAGCGGAGGTGGACACGTTGGCGAGATCGCTGCCGGCACCCGGCTCGGAGTAGCCCTGACACCACAGCTCGGTGACGTCGAGGATTCGGGGCAGAAACCGCTGCTGCTGTTCGGGCGTGCCGAAGGCGATCAGCGTCGGCCCCAGCAGTTCCTCGCCGAAGTGGTTGACCTTCGCAGGCGCGTTGGCAATCGCGTACTCCTCATAGAACGCGACCCGATGCGCGACCGACAGGCCGCGGCCACCGTGCTCGACCGGCCAGCCCAAACAGGTCAGGCCCGCTTTCGCGAGATGCCGGTTCCAGGCCCGCCGCTCCTCGAACGCCTCATGCTCGCGGCCCGGCCCGCCGAGTCCCTTGAGCGCGGCGAACTCACCGACCAGGTTCTCGCCCAGCCAGTCGCGTACCTCGGCCCGGAACTCCTCGACGCCCTGCACCCCTGTAGGCTAACCTACCAAGCACTTGCTTTGTTAGGAGCATGCATCGATGCCGAGCGATCCGCAGACCATTCCTGCGGTGTTGGACCGCATCGCGCGCGAGCTTCCCGACCACAATGCGCTGGTCACGCCAGATCGCACCGTCACCTTCGCCGAGCTGCGCGACGAGGTCCGCCGTACCGCGGCGGCGATGATCGCGCTGGGCGTGAGCACCGGCGAGCGGGTGGCACTGTGGTCCCCGAACACCTGGCACTGGGTGGTTGCCTGCCTGGCGACCCACTACGCCGGCGCCACCGTGGTACCGCTGAACACCCGCTATACCGCGGCCGAGGCCACCGACATCCTGGTCCGCACCGGCGCTCCGCTGCTGGTGGCGATGGGCGAGTTCCTCGGCACGGATAAGACCGCCGATCTCGACCGGGGGGCGCTGCCCGAACTCCGTCACGTCGTGCGGGTGCCAATAGACGCCAAGGACGGGACCTGGGACGACTTCGTCGCCGCCGGGACTGACCTCCCGGCCGCCGATGCCCGCGCCGCCGCGGTACGTCCCGACGACGTCTCCGACATCCTCTTCACCTCCGGCACCACCGGCCGCAGCAAAGGCGTGCTGTGCGCGCACCGGCAATCGTTGTCCGGTTCGGCGGCGTGGGCGGCCTGCGGCAAGATCACCGGCGACGACCGCTATCTGTGCATCAACCCGTTCTTCCACAACTTCGGCTACAAGGCCGGAATCCTGGCCTGCCTGCAGACCGGCGCCACGCTGATCCCACAGCTGACCTTCGACGCCGAGCGGGCGATGCGCGCGATCGCCGAGCACCGGATTACCGTGCTGCCCGGACCGCCGACCATCTTCCAGACGCTGCTCGACCATCCCGCCCGCGGCGGCTACGACCTGCGCTCGCTGCGGTTCGCGGTCACCGGCGCGGCCACGGTGCCGGTCGTGTTGATCGAGCGGATGCAAACCGAACTCGACATCGATATCGTGCTGACCGCCTACGGCCTGACCGAATGCAACGGGTTCGGCACCATGTGCCGCGCCGACGACGACGCCGTCACGGTGGCCACCACTTGCGGACGGCCAGTCGCCGACTTCGAGCTGCGGATTGGCGATCAAGGCGAAGTACTGCTGCGTGGGCCCAATGTAATGCTCGGCTACCTCGACGACCCGCAAGCCACCGCGGATGCCGTGGACGCCGACGGCTGGCTGCACACCGGTGACGTCGGAAAGCTCGACAGCGCAGGCAATCTCCAGATCACCGATCGGCTCAAGGACATGTACATCTGCGGCGGTTTCAACGTCTACCCGGCCGAGGTGGAGCAGGTGCTCGCCAGGCTGGACGGTGTGCTGGACTGCGCGGTGATCGGCGTTCCCGACGAGCGGCTCGGAGAGGTCGGCCGGGCATTCCTGGTGACACGGCCCGGGTCCGGGCTCGACGAGCAGGCGGTGATCGCCTACACCCGTGAGTACTTGGCGAACTTCAAAATCCCTCGTTCGGTGAGGTTTGTCGACACGCTGCCGCGCAACGCGGGTGGCAAGGTAGTCAAACCGCAATTGCGAGAGATGCGCTGATGGACCTGGATTTCGACGACGACACCCTGACATTCCAGCAGGAGGTGCGCGAGTTCTTGGGTGCGCACCGAGAATCGTTCCCGACGCTGTCCTATGACACGGCCGAGGGTTTCGAGCAGCACCGGCGTTGGGACAAGGTGCTTTTCGATGCGGGTCTGTCGGTCATCACCTGGCCGCGCAAGTACGGCGGCCGCGACGCAACGCTGCTGCAGTGGGTGGTCTTCGAGGAGGAGTACTTCCGCGCCGGGGCGCCCGGGCGGGCAAGCGCCAACGGCACCTCGATGCTGGCGCCGACGTTGTTCGCGCACGGCACCGAAGAGCAACTGGATCGCGTTTTGCCGAAGATGGCCAGC